>ERZ778027.61-NODE-61-length-339457-cov-12.767412_pt1 | contig 339457 bp, 273 predicted proteins | sample MGYA00375757_ERZ778027 | MGnify/ENA primary metagenome ERZ778027 (study PRJEB29350, sample SAMN05389817) | bioreactor metagenome | isolation source: Ammonium sulfate bioreactor | place: South Africa: University of Cape Town | collected 2014-02-18 ...
GCTGGCCGCCGAACTGCGCCTTGCCGCCCAGCGGCTGCTGGGTGACGAGCGAGTAGGGGCCGATCGAACGCGCGTGGATCTTGTCGTCCACGAGGTGGTGGAGCTTCAGCATGTAGATGATGCCCACGGTCACCTTGCGGTCGAACGCGTCGCCCGTACGGCCGTCGAACAGCGTCGACTGGCCCGAGCTGTCGAGGCCCGCCAGCTCCAGCATGTCCGAGACGTCCGCCTCACGCGCGCCGTCGAACACCGGAGTGCCCATCGGAATGCCCGTGCGGACGTTCTGGATCAGCTCGACCACCTGCTCGGGGCTGCGTGCCTCGATCTCGGCGGCATAATGGTCGCCATAGACGGTCTTGAGGCGATCCTTGACGGCATCGGGCATCTCGCCCGCCACCGCGTCCGGATTGGTCTCGCGCCACTCCTCGAGCTGCCTGGCCACCTGCATGCCCAGGTTGCGGGCAGCCCAGCCGAGATGCGTCTCGAAGATCTGGCCGACGTTCATGCGCGAAGGCACGCCGAGCGGGTTGAGCACCAGGTCGACCGGAGTGCCGTCCTCGAGGAACGGCATGTCTTCCTGTGGCAGGATGCGCGAGATGACGCCCTTGTTGCCGTGACGGCCGGCCATCTTGTCGCCCGGCTGCAGCTTGCGCTTCACCGCGACGAAGACCTTGACCATCTTGAGCACGCCCGGCGGCAGCTCGTCGCCCCGCTCCAGCTTCTCGCGGCGGTCCTCGAACTTCTCCTTGATGCGCTTCACGGCCTCGTCATACTGGCCCTTCACCGCCTCGAGGTCGCCCTGGACCTTGTCGTCCTGAACGGCGAACTTCCACCATTCGTGACGATCCACGCTGTCGAGCAGGTCCGCGTCGATCTCGGAGCCCTTCTTCAGGCCCTTCGGCGTCGCCGTGGCGACCTGGCCGAGCAGCATCTCGCGCAGACGCGACCAGGTCGCGCGGTTGAGGATGTTGCGCTCGTCGTCGCTGTCCTTCTTCAGGCGCTCGATTTCCTCGCGCTCGATCGCCAGTGCGCGCTCGTCCTTGTCGATGCCATGACGATTGAACACGCGCACGTCGACGATCGTGCCCGACACGCCCGGGGGCAGGCGGAGCGAGGTGTCGCGAACGTCCGAAGCCTTTTCGCCGAAGATGGCGCGGAGGAGCTTCTCCTCCGGCGTCATCGGCGATTCACCCTTGGGGGTGATCTTGCCGACCAGGATGTCGCCCGGCTCGACCTCGGCGCCGATGTACACGATGCCCGCCTCGTCGAGGTTGCGCAGCGCTTCCTCGCCGACGTTCGGGATGTCGCGGGTGATGTCCTCCGGCCCGAGCTTGGTGTCGCGGGCCATGACCTCGAACTCCTCGATGTGGATCGAGGTGAAGACGTCGTCCTTCACGATCCGCTCGGAGATCAGGATCGAGTCCTCGTAGTTGTAGCCGTTCCAGGGCATGAACGCGACGAGCGCGTTGCGGCCCAGGGCCAGCTCGCCGAACTCGGTCGACGGGCCGTCGGCGATGATGTCGCCGGCGTTGACCGTCTCGCCCACCTTCACCAGCGGACGCTGGTTGATGCAGGTCGACTGGTTCGAGCGCTCGAACTTCATCAGCGTGTAGATGTCGACGCCGCTCTCTTCCGCCGAAACCTCGCCGGTTGCGCGGATGACGATACGGGTCGCGTCGACCTGGTCGACGACGCCGCCCCGCCGGGCTGCAATCGCAGCGCCGGAATCCCGGGCGACGGTCTCTTCCATGCCGGTGCCGACGAAGGGCGCTTCCGCCTTCACCAGCGGCACGGCCTGGCGCTGCATGTTCGAACCCATCAGCGCGCGGTTCGCGTCGTCGTTTTCCAGGAACGGAATGAGCGACGCCGCGACCGAGACGAGCTGCTTCGGCGACACGTCCATCAGCGTCACCGTCTCCGGCAGCGCCATCAGGAATTCGCCGGCCTGGCGGGCCGAGATGAGCTCCTCGGTGAAGCGGTGATCGCCATCGACCTCGGCCGAGGCCTGCGCGATCGTGTGCTTCGCTTCTTCCATCGCCGAGAGATAGACGACCTCGTTGGTCACCTTGCCGTCGACGACCTTGCGGTACGGCGTCTCGATGAAGCCGTACTTGTTGACGCGCGAGAAGCTCGCCAGCGAGTTGATCAGGCCGATGTTCGGGCCTTCCGGCGTCTCGATCGGGCAGATGCGGCCGTAGTGCGTCGGGTGGACGTCGCGGACCTCGAAGCCCGCGCGCTCGCGGGTCAACCCGCCCGGCCCGAGCGCCGAGACGCGGCGCTTGTGCGTCACTTCGGAGAGCGGGTTGGTCTGGTCCATGAACTGCGAGAGCTGCGACGAGCCGAAGAACTCGCGCACCGCGGCGACGGCGGGCTTGGCGTTGATCAGGTCGTTCGGCATGACCGTCGACACGTCCACTGACGACATGCGCTCCTTCACGGCGCGCTCCATGCGGAGCAGGCCGACGCGATACTGGTTCTCCAGCAGCTCGCCCACCGAGCGGACGCGGCGGTTGCCGAGATTGTCGATGTCGTCGATCTCGCCCTTGCCGTCCTTCAGGTCGACGAGCGTCTTGACCACCGCGAGGATATCCTCGGTGCGCAGCGTCGTGACGCTGTCGTCGGTGTCGAGATCGAGGCGCATGTTGAGCTTGACGCGGCCCACCGCCGACAGGTCGTAGCGGTCCGGATCGAAGAACAGGCCGGCGAACAGCGCCTCGGCCGTCTCGAGCGTCGGCGGCTCGCCGGGGCGCATCACGCGATAGATGTCGGACAGCGCCTGCTCGCGCTCCTCGGCCTTGTCGGCCTTGAGCGTGTTGCGGATCCACGGGCCGGTAGCGACGTGATCGATGTCGAGCAGCTCGATGCGATCGACGCCCGCCTTGTCGAGCTTCTCGAGGTTCTCGGGCGAAATCTCGTCACCCGCCTCGACGTAGATCTCGCCGGTCGCCTCGTTGATGAGGTCATAGGCCGAATAGCGGCCGTAGATCTCCTCGGTCGGGATCAGCAGGTCGGTGAGACCGTCCTTCGCCGCCTTGTTGGCGGCGCGCGGGCTGATCTTCTGCCCGGCCGGGAAGACGATCTCGCCCGAATTGCCGTCGACGATGTCGAACATCGGCTTCACGCCGCGCCAGTTCTCCGGCTGGAACGGAATCTTCCACCCGCCCTCGCCGCGAACGAAGGTGAGGCGGTTGTAGAAATGATTGAGGATTTCCTCGGAATTGAGGCCGAGCGCGTACAGCAGCGCCGTCACCGGCAGCTTGCGCTTCCGGTCGATGCGGACGTTGACGATGTCCTTCGCGTCGAACTCGAAATCGAGCCACGAGCCGCGATAGGGGATCACGCGCGCGGCGAACAGATACTTGCCGGACGCATGGGTCTTGCCGCGATCGTGATCGAACAGCACGCCCGGCGACCGGTGCATCTGGCTGACGATGACGCGCTCGGTGCCGTTGATGAAGAAGGTGCCGTTCTCGGTCATGAGCGGCATGTCGCCCATGTAGACGTCCTGCTCCTTGATATCGAGCACCGAACGGGCTTCCGTGTCGGGATCCACCTCGAACACGATCAGGCGCAGCGTGACGCGCATCGGCGCCGCATAGGTGATGCCGCGCTGACGGCACTCTTCCACGTCGAACTTCGGATTCTCGAGCTCGTAGTTCACGAAGTCGAGCTCGGCGGTGCCGGCGAAGTCGCGGATCGGGAAGACCGAGCGCAGGGTCTTCTCGAGACCGGAGACATAGCCGACCGAGGGATCGCTGCGGAGGAACTGTTCGTAGGATTCGCGCTGAACCTCGATCAGGTTCGGCATCTGCACCACTTCGTGGATGTCGCCGAACACCTTGCGGATGCGGCGCTTGAACGTGCCGCCTTCGATCGCCTTGGTTGCCATGGGTGTATAGTGCCTCGTCAGCAGTGATTTCGGTGCCCCTTCCGGGGCCGGGACGCACAGAAGGACGCAGAAAAAGCCGCGCGACTCCCATGGTGGGTTTCGGCAGCTTTCAGCGTCCTATGAGACCATGAACCCAATTCGCCCGATGCGCTGCGCGACGACGCATCATTTCCCGGATCCGTGGTGGAGGGCGGCATATAGGTAGCTTGTTGGATTCTGTCAAATGGCCGGCGCGAAGGCCGGGCGGGCGCCCGGCTGACCGCAAATCGCTTCGCAATTGCAACAAATATTATGCCGTGATGCAGCGTAGAGTTCATATTTGGTCCGCACTGGCCTCCTCTCGGGTCAACAGAGAAGGGGGTCGGTTCCATGACCAACAGGATGAAATTGCTCGCGGCGCTTCTGGCATCGACGGCAACGGGCGTGGCGCATGCGCAGGAGAGGCCGGCGGTGTCGCAGGAAGCGGCCGAGGGCAACGAGATCGTCGTCACCGCGCAGAAGATCGAGCAGCGGGCGAGCGACGTGCCGATCACCATCTCCGCGCTCAGCAATGCGCGGATGCGGGAACTCGGCGTGTCGGATCTCGACGAGCTGTCCGCCTATGTCCCCGGCCTCAACATCCAGGAGCAGAGCGCCAACAATCCCGGCATCGTGATCCGCGGCATCACCTCGGACAGCGGTTCGGCACAGCAGGCCGCCCGCGTCACCCTCTATTACAACGGCATCGACATCTCGCGGTCGCGCGGCGCCTATCAGGCGGTCTATGATCTCGACCGCGTCGAAGTGATCAAGGGGCCGCAGGCGACGCTGTTCGGCACCGCCTCCGCCGTCGGCGCGATCAGCATGGTCTCGGCGCGGCCGCGCGCCGGCTTCTCCGGCGAGCTGTCCGGCGGCATCGGCAATTTCGCCCAGAGGCAGCTGGGCGGCCATCTCAACCTCGGCTCGGACGTGATCGCCGGCCGGGTCGCCTTCGAATGGAAGAAGCGCGACGGCTATGTGCGCAATCTCTCGGCCACCCAGGGCGATCTCTACGCCCAGAACCAGCTCGGCGTGCGTGCCTCGCTGCGCTTCACGCCCAGCGATGCGCTGACGGTGGATCTGATCGGCACCTATGACCGCCAGCGCAACAGCGGCACGCCGTTCATCTCGAAGCTCTATCCGACCGCGCGCGGACCGGCCGATCCGTTCGGCTATGCCAATCTTTCGGGCTCGCCGCTCTCGAAGGGCGCGCTGGGCGCCGCGAAGCTGGGGCTCAACCGCCACGTCTATGACGGCAACCTGACGATCAGCCATGATTTCGCCGACGGCTGGAACTTCACCACCGTCAATGGCTATCGCAGCTTCGACTCGCTCGAGATCTTCGATGCCGACGGTTCGGCCGCCTGGTATCTCGAATTCGCCGAGGGCGCCTATGGCTCACAGATCAGCCACGAATCGCGCTTCGCCTATAGCGACGATCATGTCCGCGCGAGCTTCGGCTGGAACGTCTTCCACGAGAACAGCCGGCAGGAAGTGCCGTTCTCGAGCGAGGAGGGCACCTATCTCCAGTGCGCCGCCAATGTGATCAAGGGCCTGGGATGCGTCGCGCCCGACGGCACGGTCACGGCCGCGCAGGCGACCGGCCTGCTCACCCGCGGCGCGGCGACCGTGATCCCCTATCGCTCGATCTTCGGCAACAAGGGCATCAACGACAGCTATTCGATGTTCGGCGAAGTGACCTGGATGCCGACCGCGCGGCTGGAAGTGACCGCCGGCATCCGCGCGCTGATCGAGCAGCGCAAGTCGGGCTATTTCGCCGTCGCGCCGAAATCGGTGCTGACGGGCGCCCCGCTGATCCCGGGGCAGGCGACCACCAATGGCACGCGCTGGACGCAGGACAGCTTTCAGGCGTTCCTGCCGCGCTTCAACCTGCTCTACCGCCTGAGCGACGGCATCAACCTGTACGGCACGATCTCCAAGGGCCGCCGCTCGCCGACGGTGAACCAGGGTGCCGCCGCGCCCTCGCTGATTCCGGAGGAAACGGTCTGGAACTATGAGGGCGGCATCAAGGCGTCGAAGGGCATCGTCTCGGGTTCGCTCGGCGTCTATTACCAGAAGTACAGCAACTTCCAGATCTCGCGCGTCGTCACCGATGCCAATGACCCCTCGGGCCGCCCGGTCGGAGCGCAGATCACCGAGAGCGCCGGCAGCGCGAGCAATCTCGGCGTCGAAGCGGAATTGCTGCTCCGGCCGGCGTCGTGGTTCAGCGTGTTCGGCAATATCGGCTATATCAATGGCGGGATCGACAAGACCAAGGCGAACGGCGTCTATGCCGGGAACAAGTTCCGGCTCCAGCCCGAGGTCCAGGCGGCGGGCGGCTTCACCGTCGATGCGGAGATCGGCGGGGGCATCCGCGTCTTCGCGACGCCGAGCGTGACCTATCGCAGCAAGATCTATTTCGAGGTGCCCAACAAGGAGGCGATCTCGCAGGATGGCGTGATGCTGGTCAACGCAAGGGCCGGCCTGAGCTTTGCCGATCGCCGATACGAGATCGCGGCCTATATCCGCAGCGCGACCAACGAGCGCTATCTGCTCGATGCCGGCAATACGGGCGGCGGCTTCGGCAATCCGACCTTCATTCCCGCGGAACCGCGCTTCTATGGCGCACAGCTGACCGGGCGCTTCTGACGACCCGGCGTGACGGAGGGGCGGGCGGCGTCCGCTCCTCCGTCAGGTTCCGCCTCCGAGGGCGCGTTGGAACTTTTCGCGTGGTCGCGCGTGCAGAAAATCCTTTCTAGACAAATGGTTAGATGCTCGCCCTGTCGCGTAATGGCAACGCCTCGGCGCAATCGGGGGAAGCCAATACCGGGTTCCATTCATTGAACCTGCGTTATGACGCAAGCACACGCCCCCATCCGCCCACGCGCCGCGCTGTTGATCGGTGCCGCGCTTTTCGCAACCTCTGCCCATGCGCAGGACGCTCCCCAACAGGTGACGCCGCCGCCGATCATGACGACGCCGGCACCGTCGCCCGCTCCCGCACCGGCGCCGCAGGCGCAGGTGGTGATCCAGCCTTCGGCGCCGGTGGTTCAGCCGGTTCCTTCGGTCGAGGAGCAGCAGCGCGGCGCCGCCGCTGCCGATGCCCCGGTGCCGGCCGAGCGCCGCGCGACCGCGACGCGGGCCGCCACGACCCGGGCCACCGCTACCCGTGCCGCGCCGGCGCCGGCGCGGGAAGCCGCACCGGCCCGCCAGGCGGCACCTGCGGCACCGGCCGCCGAAACTCCGGTGACGCCGCCATCGCCGCCCGTCCGGACGGTGCCCGAGCCGCTTCCGCCCCAGGTCGATACGGCCCCGGCGCCCGAGGCGGCCGCGCCGGTTACGGCCGATAGCAGCACTGAGCGGAGCACCAGCACCAGCACCGGCATCGCTTGGCCATGGCTGCTCGGCGGACTCGCGCTGGTGATCGCCGGCCTTGCCGTGTTCCTGCTCACGCGCCGCCGCCGCAACGACGAAGCGGTCACCACCGAGCCCGCGCATGTCGAGCCCGCTCGTGCCCGGCCCCTGGCCCGTGCGCCGGCGGCCGAGCCGGTCGCCGCGCCCGATGCCGCAGGGATTGCCAAGGTGCCGCCCGTTGTCGCGCCCCTGGCCACGCCTCCGGCCGTCGCCGAGCAGGTCGAGGAAGCGGAGATCGCCGATGCGAGCAGGGACGACCTTGCCGGTGTCGCGGATGCGGTCGCGCCCGTCGCGCATCGCCCGTGGATCGAGCTGGGCCTGCGCCCGGTGAGCGCCGGTACCACCGAGGAGGAGGCGATGGTCGATTTCGAGCTGACCGTCGGCAATTCGGGCGACACCGCGGCGCGCAACGTCCGCATCTCCAGCTTCATGCTCGCCGACGAAGCCGAGGGCACCGAGATGGAGCGGATGCTCACCGAGCGCCGCGGCGAGACGATCGTGCCGCCGGTCTCGATCGATCCGGGCGACGGCACCCGCGTCGATGCGCATCTCGCCGTGCCCAAGGGCGATCTTGGCCGCATGTTCAATCCGGTGGTCGTTGCCGAGGCCCGCTACACGCTGCCCGACGGCAGCGAGGCGCGCACCGCGGCCGCGTTCCGGATCGGCCGCCCGGCCTATGAAGGCGGTATCGGTGCGATCGGTGCGTCGCGTCCGCACGTGACCGACGATCTCGCCGCCGAGCTCTATGGCCAGCCCGAGCACGCCTGATCCCTGAAATATCGGGGACATCGGAGCCCGCTTCTTCCGGAAGGGAGGGGCGGGCTCTTTTCATGCACGCGGTTTTGGGCCTATCGAACGCCATCCTCAGGGGAGATGATGTCACATGAAGAAGTCGCTGCTCGCGCTCGCCGCCGGAACCGCCCTCCTTGCCGCCGCGGCCGCCCAGGCCCAGGAAAGTCCCGCGCCGGCGCCGGCTCCCGCCTTCAACGACATTCCCGCCAGTTTCAGTCCGCCTGCGCTGCCGGCCGACTATATCAAGCGCGAAGTGATGATCCCGATGCGCGACGGGGTGAAGCTCTACACGGTGATGATCATCCCGAAGGGGGCGAAGAACGCGCCGATCCTGTTCACCCGCACGCCCTACAACGCCGCCGGCCGCGTCGTCCGCACCGAGAGCGGCAAGATGATCAACACCCTGCCCGAAGGCGACGAGGTGTTCGTCAAGGCGGGCTATATCCGCGTGTTCCAGGACATTCGCGGCAAGTACAAGTCGGAGGGCGACTATGTGATCACGCGCCCCCCCGTCGGTCCCCTCAATCCGACCAAGGTCGATCATATCACCGATGCCTATGACTCGATCGACTGGATGGTGAAGAACGTCCCGGAGACCAACGGCAAGGTCGGCATGCTCGGCTCGTCGTACGAGGGCTTCACCGTGGTGATGGCGCTGATGGGGCCGCACCCGGCGCTCAAGGTCGCCGCGCCCGAGAGCCCGATGATCGACGGCTGGATGGGCGACGACTGGTTCCACCACGGCGCCTTCCGCCTGGCGAATATCGGCTGGATCGGCGCGCAGACCGGCTACAAGGGCGCCGGCAAGGCGCCGCCTCGCCCGGACTGGGACGATTACGACACCTTCCGCCGCGTGGGCAGCGCCGGCGACTGGGCCAAGCAGTTCGGCTATGACCAGCTGCCCGCCTGGAACAAGATGAGCCAGCACGTCGCCTACGACCAGTTCTGGCAGGAGCAGGCGCTCGACAAGCTGCTGGCGAAGAATCCCTCGAACGTGCCGACGCTCTGGGAGCAGGGCATCTGGGATCATGAGGACATGTATGGCGCGATCCATGCGTGGGAGGCGCTGCAGAAGACGCCCCAGGCCGACAAGAACTTCCTGCTGATGGGCCCGTGGCGCCATTCCGGCTTCAACTATAACGGCTCGACGCTCGGCCAGCTCGCCTTCGAGGGCGACACCGCGCTCCAGGCCCGGCGCGACATCCTGCTGCCGTTCTTCAACGCCTATCTCAAGGACGGCGCGCCGCCGTTCACCCCGGCCAAGGCGAGCTTCTACAATACCGGCGAGAATCGCTGGGACTATCTGAGCAAATGGCCGCTGGCCTGCGACGACGGCTGCGGCACCAAGCTGACGCCGATCTACCTCAAGCCGGCCGAGGGCCTGGGCTTCGACAAGCCGGGCGCCGGTTCGGACTCCTATGTCTCCGATCCCGCCAAGCCGGTTCCGCATTTGCCGCGTCCGGTCAATTTCCAGGACGGCCGCTGGTCGACCTATCTCGTCACCGACCAGCGCTTCGTCGACGGCCGGCCCGACGTGATGACCTATATGACCGATCCGCTCACCGCGCCGGTCCGCGTGTCGGGCGCGCCGCTGGCGGACATCTTCGCCAAGACCACGGGCACCGACGGCGACTTCGTGGTCAAGGTGATCGACGTCTATCCCGACGATTACGTCACGAAGAAGGAGATGGGCGGGTTCCAGCTGCCGATCGCGATGGACATCTTCCGCGGCCGCTATCGCAACTCGTTCGAGCATCCCACCGCGATCCCGGCGAACAAGGTGCAGGAGTACAAGTTCCGCCTGCCGACGGTGAACCATGTCTTCCAGCCGGGGCACCGGATCATGGTCCAGGTCCAGTCGAGCCTGTTCCCGGTCTATGATCGCAATCCGCAGAAGTTCGTCCCGAACATCTTCTTCGCCAAGCCGGAAGACTATCAGAAGGCGACGGTGACGCTGATCTATGGCGGCGCGCAATCGAGCAGCGTGCTGCTGCCGGTGGTGCCGCTCGACCAGTCGGCGAACGCGGAGAAATAATCGGACCGAACCGCGGCGTTGCGGGCTGTCGTAACGCTCCGGCGGGGGATCCGGCTCTTGCGCCCGGTGCCCCATGCCGTGCTAACCTCGCAATACAGTTCCCGAGTCCCAGGGGGTCCAGAACGATGAAGCATTTGAGCCTGGCGCTTGCCCTTGCGGCGGCGGCGCTCCCGGCGGCAGCGCATGCCCAGGCCGGCGCCACTGCCGCGAACAAGCTGCATGTCGACGCGCAATATTTCACCTTGCCCAACGGCCTGCGGGTGGTGCTGACGCGGGACACGATCGCGCCGACGGTGACGGTCGGCGTCTATTACGGCATCGGCTTCCGAGTGGAGCCCAAGGATCGCACCGGCTTCGCCCATCTGTTCGAGCATCTGATGTTCCAGGGATCGAAGCACGCGCCCAAGGGCGTGTTCGACACGACGATCACCAATTCCGGCGGCGTCAACAATGGCTCGACCCGGTTCGACTTCACCAATTATTTCGAGATCGTCCCCTCGGGCGCGCTCGAGCGGATGCTGTGGCTCGAGGCCGACCGCATGGCCAATCCGGTGATCGACGACGTCGTGCTGAAGAACCAGCAGGGCGTGGTCGGCAACGAAGTGAAGGTCAACGTCCTCAACCAGCCCTACAGCACCTGGCCGTGGATCGACCTGCCGATGCTGGCGAACGTCAACTGGTATAACAGCCATAATTTCTACGGGGATCTCAAGGAGATCGAGGCGGCAACGGTGCCGGACGCCCAGGCCTTCTCGAAGGAATTCTATCGGCCGAACAACGCCGTGCTCGTGATCGCCGGCGACATCGACTATGCCGCGACCCGGGCGATGGTGGAGAAATATTTCACTCCGATCGCCTCGGCCGCTCCGGTCGAGCAGCCCGACATTTCCGAGCCGCGCCAGACTGCCGAGAAGTTCAAGAGCCGGGTCGACGCGCTGGCGCCCAAGCCGGGCTATGCCGCGGGCTATCACGTGCCGGCACGCGGCACGCCCGAATGGTATGCGATGGGGCTGATCGACCAGATCCTGCTCCAGGGCGACGACAGCCGGCTGTTCAAGAAGCTGGTCTCCGATACGGGCATCGCCGGCGAGCTTTCGGGCGGGATCAACGGCGATCTCGGCAACATGTTCAACTATCGCGGGCCGATGCTGTGGAGCTTCAGCTTCACGCACGACACGACGCACTCGGCCGCGCAGATCACCAAGGCGGTGGACGAGGTGATCGAGGCGCTGCGCACCACGCCGGTCAGCGCCGCGGAGCTGCAGCGCGCGCGCACCAAGATGCGCTCGGAGCTGTACGGCACCATCGACGGGGGCGGCCGTGTCGGCCTGATCGACTTGCTTGCCGTCTATGCCCTGTTCGACAACGATCCCGCCGCGGTGAACAGGATCGAGGAGGGCTTCGCCAAGGTGACGCCTGCGCTGATCCAGAAGACCGCCCAGGAATATCTCCGCAAGACCAACCGCTCGGTCTATGTCATCGAGCCCGGCGCCCAGCCCAAGGGAGGCAAGTGATGCAGCGCGCGATTCTGGCAGTTGCGGCTTTGCTCGCCGCCGTTCCGGCGCTGGCGCAGGACAATTTCCCGCCGGCCCCCCCGATCGCCGATCCCAAGCCGTTCAGGCTGCCGGCGACCGAGACCTATGTGCTGCCCAACGGCTTGCAGGTCACGCTGATCCCCTATGGCATCGCGCCCAAGACGGTCGTGTCGCTGCGCGTGCGCGCCGGCGCGGTCAACGAAGGCGAGGCGGTGTGGCTCTCCGAAGCCACAGGCGCGCTGATGAAGGAAGGCGCGGCGGGCAAGACCGCCGCCGATCTCGCCGCCACGGCGGCCGGGATGGGCGGGCAGCTCAACGTCAGCGCCGGCATGCAGTCGACTTCGGTCGGCGTGAACGTGCTTTCCGAATATGCGCCGGCCGCGGTCGCGCTGGTGAGCGACGTGGCGATCCGGCCGACGCTGCCGGCGAGCGAGCTCGCCCGGGTGAAAGCCAATCTCGGCCGCCAGCTCTCGATCACGCTGTCGCAGCCGGGCCCGCTGGCCGATGTGGCGCTGGGCCGCACCATCTATGGCGCCAACCATCCCTATGGCCGCCTCATCCCCGGCGCGGCGCAGCTCCAGGGCTATACGATCGCCCAGGTGAAGGCGTTCCATGCCGGCCAGTTCGGCGCGAAGCGGGCGCATCTCTACGTCGCCGGCCGGTTCGATACGGCGGCGGTGAAGGCGGCGATCGACAAGGCCTTTGCCGGCTGGGCGGCGGGTCCCGATCCGGTGGTGCTGGACAGCCCGCACAAGCCGGGCCCGCAGGTCGTGCTGATCGACCGGCCGGGCGCGCCGCAGGCCACGCTGCGCCTCGCCTTCGACGCCAGCCGTGCCGGCACCGATGCGGACATCCCGCAGCGCGTGACCAATGCGCTGCTCGGCGGCGCGTTCAGCTCGCGCATCATCCGCAACATCCGCGAGGACAAGGGCTATACCTATTCGCCCTATTCGGACGTCGACTTCACGCCCGAACAGGCGCTGTGGGGCTTCCAGGCGGATGTAACCACCGAGCATACCGGCGACTCGCTGCACGAAGTCTTCAAGGAAATCCGCCGGATGCAGACAGAGCCGGTGCCGGCGGAGGAAGCCAAGGGCATCCGCACCTATATGGCGGGGCTGTTCGCGATCTCGAACTCGACCTCGGGCGCGGTCGTCGGCACGCTGGCGACGCGCGACCTGCTCGGCCTGCCGGGCGACTGGACGGAGCGCTACGTTCCCGCGGTGCTGGCGGTGACGCCGGAGCAGATGATGGCCTCGGCGACGGCTTCCTATCCGCTGGGCAAGCTCACGCTGGTGGTGGTCGGCGATCTCAAGACGGTCGTGCCGCAGCTCAAGGCCCAGCCCGAACTGGCGAACGTGCCGATGACCAATGTGACGGTGCCCTGAGCATCTTCCCCTCCCGGGAAGGGAGGGGATAGAGGCCTGGCGCCGCGATATCGTTGCGCCAGGTCCTTCCCTATTGCCAAGGCCTTCGGGGAGGGGCGTCTCTCGTCACCGAACCGCCAGGATCGTCCGCTTCAGGTCGGCATAGATCAGGTCGTTGCCGAGCCCGCTCGGATGGTCGCCGTCGAAGAACAGCGGCCGGCCGCCCGGCACGGCCTCGCAGGTCGGGCCGGGGCAGAAGATCGGCAGCGGGTCCCAGAGGATGGTGCTGCGCTGGCCGGCGGCCAGCTCGTGCATCGCGCGCATCACGTCGCGGCGGCGCTGGAGCATCGTCTCGCGCCCGATGGTGAGCCCGTGGCAGGCGGGGTTGGTGCGGTTGAACCAGTCGGTGCAGCGGAAGACCGGGCTGGGGAAGACCGGCTTGGGCGCCTCCAGCACCAGCCGCGCGCCGCCGGCGGCGAGGCGCCGGGTGATGCCCTGCGCTTCGGCGAGCGCGGTGGCCGAGACCGTGTCGTCGTGCCGGCCGGCCAGGTCGCGGTCCTTCTCGAACTGGTTGGCAAGGCGCGTGACGCGCAGCCCGGGCAGGAACACCACGTCGCCCGGGCGCGACCGGTTCACCACGTCCCGTTCCACTGCCGCGTACCAGTCGGCGCAGCGCGGGCGTGCCGCATGACTCATGATCAGCTTGAGATAGGGGCAGGCGGGCCGGAAATAGAGCCGCACGCTCGCACCGGTCTCGGCGACGAGCCGGCGCAGCGCGGGCGCATAGGCAAGGCCGTGCGAATCCGCGGGCACGAACAGGGTGAAGCCTCCCGGCCGGGCGCAGCGCGGCGTCCACAGCGTCACCTTGCCGCCCGCCAGCCGTTCCTCGCCGTCGATCGGCGTGCAGCCGGTAAGGTCGAGCGGCAGCGGCCGGCCGGGTTCGGCGTACCAGGCGAAGCGATCGCGGGTGACGCTGAGCGTGATGCGGTTGTGCGCGGCGATCAGCAGCTGCCCGCCGAGCCCGGCGGCCAGCACCATGGCCAGCGCCGCGGCAACGACGCGCCCGCGCGGCCATCCGGCCATCCGGCGGCTCGAGCGCAGCGGCTTCTCGACCAGGAAATAGGACAGGATCGCCAGCGTCACCGTGATGGCAAGCGCGGCGAGCTGGAGCATCTGCGTGTGCAGGCCGGCGGTCCAGCGGAACAGCACGAACACCGGCCAGTGCCAGAGATAGAGCGAATAGGAGAGCAGCCCCACCGCCACCATCGGGCGGCTGGCGAGCGCGCGGGGCGCGGTGCCGCCCAGGATCGCCATGATGACGAGCGCGGTGCCCGCGACGGGCAGCAGCGCGCCGGGGAAGGGGAAGAACGGTCCCTCGGGCAGCGCGAAGCTGGCGGCGATCAGCAGCGCGCCCAGCGGCGCCAGCCAGCGTTTGCCCGCGGCCCAGCATTGCCAGCGTTCGCGCGTCAGGCAGAGCAGCATGCCGGCGCCCAGCTCCCAGAAGCGCGGGAAGATCAGGTAGAAGGCGAACTTGTTCGCAAAGGCGGCCAGCACCGCGCAGAGCAGCAGCGAAAGGCCGGACAGGATGGCTACCCACCGCACCGCCTTGGCGCCGGCCTGCAACTGGTGATGCCACCACAGGATGAACGGGAAGAACAGGTAGAACTGCTCCTCCACGCCGAGCGACCAGCTGTGGGTGAACGGGTTATAGGCTGCTTGCGGGCCGAAATAGCTGTCGGTGTCGGTCGCCAGCACGACGTTGCTGAGCCCGAGAAAGGTGAAGCGGCCGACCTGGGCAAGGCTGTTGCTCAGCCAGGCATCGGGAATGAAGAGCTGTGCGGCGAACAGCGTGGCGAGCAGCATCGCGACCAGCGCCGGCATGATCCGCATCAGGCGACGCGCATAGAACCAGGCGGCGAGCTGTCCGAAGCTGGCGAACGCGCGGCCGAGCAGCGAACCCGTCACCACGAAGCCCGAAATGACGAAGAAGATGTCCACGCCGGTGAAGCCGCCGGGCAGCGCCCCGGGCCGGAGGTGGAAGAGGATTACCGAGGTGACGGCGATGGCGCGCAGCCCGTCGATCGCCGGAATATAACCGGGGCCGTCCCCCGTTCGTTCGCCTGCCACCAATATCTCCCCAGATCGTTCGCCCTGTAAGGGACGGAACCGGCAGGGACAATCCGCCCTCGCCATGCGGCGAACGGCGCGCGGCGTGCAGCCGGCGTTCATCTTCGGAAGGCCAGGAAATGATGGTGAACGCAGGGAGGCTCAGGACTGGTTGGCTATGGGGTCTGGCCGCGGCATCGATCGCCGCGCCGCTGGCCCATGCGCAGGATGCTCCGGCCCCCAGCCCCAGCGCCGCGCCGATCATCACTCCGCCGCCTAGCGTCCGGCCGCAGCAGCTGCCGGGGGTAATCCCCGAGCGTTTCAGCATCGGCCCAGCGCCGAGCGCGACGCCGGCGCCAGCACCGACGCCGACGCCTGCACCGGTTGCCCGTGCCGCCACGCCCGCGGCCCAGCGCGCGACGCCCACGCCTCGCGCCACGCCGGCCCCGCGTGAAACCGCTCCCGTTGCGGCCGCGCCGGCCCCGGCGCCCGCCGCGGCCCCGGTTCCCCTGCCGGCCGCCACGCCGTCCCTCCAGGCCGCGTCGACGCCGGCGCCTCAGCCGACCGCGGCGCCCACGCCCATGGCCGCACCCGCCGCCTCGCCCTGGGTCTGGGCGCTCGCCGGCGCGGGCGGAACGGCGCTGCTCGGTCTGGGCGGCTGGTTGCTCCTGCGCCGCCGCCGCGCGGGAGCGGAGGAAGAAGTGTTCGAGGCCGAGCCGGTCGCGCTCCCGGCGCCGCCGGTCCAGGCGCCGCCCGGCTTGCAGCGCACTGCGCGACCGGCCGAGCCCGTCCCGGCGCCCGTGCCGCCGGCCCGGCTCTCCCCGTCCGGCGCGGATCCTTTCGAGCTGGCGGTCAATCCGCATCGGATCGTCGCGGGCGAGGACGACGTGCTGCTCGAGTTCGAGCTGCTGATCGGCAACGTCTCGGGCGCGTCGGCGGAGAATATCCGCGCTACCTTCGCGGCGATGAGCGCGCATGCCCGGCAGGACGAAGTCATCGCCGGCTTCCATGGCGGGCCGCCGGGCGAGCCGGGCGGCGCGCCCTTCGATCTGCCGGCGGGGGGTGGCGGACGGATGCCGGTGCGCGTCGCCATTCCGCGCGCGAGCGTGAACGTGGTCCAGCTCGGCGGCCGGCCGATGTTCGTTCCTATCGTGCTGATCGACCTGCGCTGGCGCGGCGGGCTGAGCATTCGCCGTTTCGGTGCCGATTTCATGCTCGGCACCGCGGGGCAGGGCGGCAAGCTCGGCCCGATCTGGCTAGACCGCCCGGCGCCGACAGGGCCGCTGGCGGCGCACCGCTATTTCGCGAAGCAGGTGGTCGCGGCCTGAACCGCACACAAGAAAGGGGCGGCCCGTTGCCGGACCGCCCCGATCTGTTCGCTGAGAAGCTAAGAAGCTTACTTGACCTCGACGGTCGCGCCAGCTTCCTCGAGCTGCTTCTTGATCTTCTCGGCCTCGTCCTTGTTGACGCCTTCCTTGACCGCCTTCGGAGCCGATTCCACGAGGGTCTTGGCTTCGGTCAGGCCCAGGCCGGTGATGGCGCGGACTTCCTTGATGACGTTGATCTTCTTGCCACCGTCGCCGGTGAGGATCACGTCGAACTCGGTCTTCTCTTCGGCGGCCGGAGCAGCGGCGCCAGCGCCACCCGGGGCGGCGACGGCGACGGCAGCGGCGGCCGAGACGCCCCACTTCTCTTCGAGAAGCTTCGAGAGCTCAGCGGCCTCGAGAACGGTCAGCTCCGAAAGCTGGTCAACAAGCGCGTTAAGGTCAGCCATGATAAACTCCAATCAAATCAGATGTTTCGGGATAAATAAACTTGCAAGATCCGCTTATGCGGCGTCCTTGGCCGCATAGGCGCCGAAAACGCGCGCGAGCTGCGCGGCCGGTGCCTGGGTAACGGTCGCGAGCTTGGTCGCCGGAGCGACGATGAGGCCCACGAGCTTGCCGCGCAGTTCGTCCAGCGACGGCAGCGAGGCGAGCGCCTTGATGCCTTCCTGGTCGAGCACCTGGGTGCCCATTGCGCCGCCGACGATTTCGAGCTTGTCGTTCGTCTTGGCGAACTCGACCGCCACCTTGGCCGCAGCCACGGGATCGATCGAGGTGGCGAGCGCCGTCGGACCCGTCAGCAGGTCCGCGATCGCCGCGTAATCGGTGCCGTTGGCAGCGATCTTGGCAAGCTTGTTCTTCGAGACCTTGTAGCTCGCGCCGGCCTCACGCATCTTGTTACGGAGGTCCGTCGACTGCTTGACGGTCATCCCGAGGTTGCGGGTGATGACCACCACGCCAACCTCGCCAAAGGTGCGGTTCAGCTCGGCAACGGCGTCAGCCTTCTGGGAACGATCCATGCCGGTCTCCTCGTTATGAGCGTCTCCCTTGCGGGAAATGCCCGGTTGCAAAATGTCCGAGGGGAAGGATCGTCGTGCCCGGTTATCCCTGGGCATGACCCGCGCGCTCCACGCAGGGAGCCGCCGGTGAAAATCTGTCCCCGTCTAGGCAAGAGATTAAGCGGGGCAGATTCCCCGCGCTTGCTGTCTCGGACGGTCTCCTCCCGAGGGAGGAAGGCGCGCCAATAGCGATATCTGTGGATAAGTCAACCGAGCGTGGAGCGCCGATGGAGAGGGGCGGGGGCGTTGCCATCTGCGCTTCATCGGCGTTTCCCGGATGTTTCACCGAACCACAACAGGACTGCCACATACCGCGCCTAGGCGGCGATGCTGCGGCGCAACGACGCCGTGACTCCAGGGGGGTATGATGACCGTTCGCCACACGCTTCGCGCTACCGTTTGCGCCGCCGTTCTTGCCGCCGCCGCAATGGCGGCCCCCGCGCAGGCCCAGGACCGCACTCCGTCCGCCACGGGCGAGAACGCGCCCGAGGGCAACGCGCCCGAGAATGCCGGCGACGGATCGATCCTCGTCACCGCCAAGCAGACGCGCTCGGCCACTGCGATCCCGGCAAGCGAGATCCAGAAGATCCTGCCCGGCGTCTCGCCGCTGAAGGCGATCCAGACGCTGCCCGGCGTGCTCTACGTCACCGCCGATCCCTGGGGGAACAACGAGCAGAACGCCCAGATCTTCATCCATGGCTTCGCCGGCAACCAGCTCGGCTACACGATGGACGGCATTCCGCTGGGCGACCAGAGCTATGGCAACTACAACGGCCTCTCGCCGCAGCGCGCGGTGATTTCGGAGAATGTCGGCCGCGTCGTGGTGGCGACGGGCGCCGGCGATCTCGCCACGGCGTCGAACAGCAACCTGGGCGGCACGGTGGAGACCTATTCGTCCGATCCCACCCAGGCGTTCGGCGTGACCGCCAACCAGACCGCGGGCAGCTACAACACCTCGCGCACCTTCCTGCGTCTCGACACCGGCAATCTCGGCGGGGGCGGCACCAATGCCGGTTACGTCTCGGTCGCGCGGCAAAAGGCCAAGGCCTGGGACTTCAACGGCTGGCAGGGCGGCTGGCAGGCCAATGCCAAGTTCGTCCATGACGATGCGGTCGGCAAGCTGACGCTCTATTTCGACTATAACGACATGACGCAGCCGAACGAGGACGCCACCGTCTTCTTCAAGCCGTCGGCCGGCGGCACCGCCACGCCGGTGCAGCTCTACACACCCTATACCAAGCCGTTCTTCTATTCGGATTTCAACGGCTATCGCAGCTACATCAATGCGCTGGGCAACTCGCCGGCGGCCCAGGGCGGCAACTACCGCAACTATTATTCGGATGCGCAGCGCACCGACTATCTCACCTATGCGCGCTATGACGCCCGGATCGCCGACAACGTCACGCTGTCGAACTCGATCTACTTCCACCACAATGACGGTGCCGGCGTCGTCGCCGGCCCGCTCGGCCAGTCGATCACGACGGCGCAGCCCTATCTCGATCCCAATTACGCCAGCCTGCCGGCCAATTGTCGCTTCGGCGCCAATGGCAACGGCGTCCGCCCGGCGGCCTGCACGGCGCTGACCGACGCCCAGGCGGCGGCGCGCGGCGCGGCGCTGGTCGCGGCCACCGGCGGCTCGGGCATGATCACCCGCACCACCGAATATCGCATCGACCGCGGCGGCGCGATCACTGCGCTCAACATGGATCTGGGCGACCACCAGATCGAGCTGGGCGGCTGGTTCGAGCACAACAGCACCACCCAGTGGCGCCGCTGGTATGCCGTTCCCGCCGGCAATCCCGGGCTCAGCACGCCGTACATCCGTCCACTCGAGGTGATGCAGCCGCTGTTCACCCAATATCAGGGCGAGGCGCGGATCAACCAGTTGCAGCTCCATGTCCAGGACACCTGGCGGGTGTTCGAGCCGCTGCTCGTGCAGTTCGGCTTCAAGACCAGCGCGCAATGGGCCAATGGCTGGTATCCGGTGCAGCCCCGGCTCGGTTCGCTCTCGGGCCTGACCGGGGGCCTGCCGGTGGGCAAGATCAACACGCTGAAATGGTTCCTGCCCGCCGTCGGCGCGACCTGGGACTTCAACGGACACGAGGAAGCCTATTTCAACGTCCAGAAGAACCTGCGCCAGTATCAGGCCTATCTGGCCGGCGGCGGCGGCCCGTGGTTCACCGGCAGCCAGACTGCGTTCAATGCCTTCGCCAATGACGGCAAGCCCGAGAGCAGCTGGACCTATGAGGCGGGTCTGCGCACCCATCGCACCTTTGGCGGCGGCATCGGGCTCGACGCGCAGATCAACTATTACCGCGTCGATTTCAGCGACCGGCTGCTGGCGATCTCGACCAATCCGGGCGGCATCGCGGGCGGCCAGATCGCCGGCGGCACTTCGATCCTGGTCAATGTGGGCGACGTGCGCACCAACGGCGTCGACGCCGCCTTCACCCTGCGCTTCGGCCGTACCTTCTCCTTCTACAACGCCACGTCGTACAATCTCTCCAAATATCGGAGCGACTATAGCTCGGCGGCGACGGGCATCGGTGGTGCCACCAATAGCTGCATCGGCGGCTTTCTGGTGGTCGGTGGCGTGGTCCCGACCTGCGGCAAGCAGCTGCCGGGCACGCCGAAATGGATGAACAAGAGCGTCGCGACGCTCAATGTCGGCCCGGTCGAGGCGCAGCTGGTCGGCGACTATGTCGGCAAGCGCTTCGCGACCTATTCGAACGACGCCAGCGTCGGCTCCTATTTCCTCACTTCGCTCAGCGTCGGTGTGGACCTGCCGGCCGAAATGCTGGGGATGAAGAAGGCGAAGCTCAGCCTCAACATCACCAACCTGGGCGATATCAAGGGCGTCTCGACCCTTTCGGTCGGCTCGGCGACGAACAATTATTCGGCCTATCCGATCCCGCCGCGCCAGTGGTTCCTCACCTATTCGGCCGGCTTCTGACGACAGGCATCGGGCATGGGCCGGGGGCCAGGCTCCCGGCCCGTGCCTATTGCTCGAGCCTGGAGAGCAGCGCGCGGGCCGGCGCCGCTTCCGGCGTTTCATAGGGGCCGTTGGCCACCGCGATCAGCGCGTTGCGGGCTGCCGCGACATTGCCGCGCTTCGCCAGCGCCTCACCCAGCAACAGCCTGGATCCCGGGGCGGCGGGAACGGCGTCGACTGCCTTCATCAGGCCCTCGATCGCCACATCGGGCGCGGTTTCGCCGGCAGCAGCGAAGCTGCGATAATAGGCCAGGAGCGGCAGCGGGTTCTCGCTGTCGGCGCGATTGGCGCGCGCAATCGTGATCCGCGCGGCCCTTAGCTGGCCGGCACGCGCACTCGCCGGCGCGGCCAGCGCGATCCCGGCCAGTGCCGTACCCTGCCAGGCAAGCGCATCGCCATTGCCCGGTGCCAGGGCCAATGCCCTGGCGGCGGCGGCGGCGCATTCCTGCATGTTGTCGCTGCGGCATTCGGCTTCGGCCAGCAGCAGCTGGGCATCGCGGTTCGTGGAATAGCGCGCGGCGTCGCGGCGGAGGCCCCTCAACCATTCGTCGCGGCGGGCGATCGCGGCGATGCGCTGCCTGTCGGGCTTCGGATCCGCGGACGCGGGCGGGATGGCCAGGCGCGCGCCGAGCTCCAGCCGCCCCTTGACGAATGCGGCTTCCCCCTCGCTCAGGCGCCGGATGATCGGTTCGGCGGCCCGTTCGGCGGGATAGGACATCCGCTCGAAGGGCAGCTTGCCCCGATCATAGGCGACGAGTTCGTCCTGCAGCTTGCCGAGGTCGCCGAACGCCGCCGCCGCCCGTTCCATCGAGCCGCCAGCGGCGATCGTCGCGAGATAGGTGCGGAGCTGGCCTTTCCGTTCGTTCGAGAAGAACAGCATATGGGTGAGCGCCCAGGCGTGAAACGGCGTCCAGCGCTCGCCGGCATTGCGATCGGCCAGATAGCGGCCGGTAACGATGTCCGCGACCGGATAGCGCCGATAGCGATCCAGCACCTTGCGATAGCCTGCGGGTGCGCGGCCATATTCCATCCGGGCGTCGCCTTCTGTCGCCAGGGTCGCGAAGAGCTCGCCGAACCCGTCGACATACCAGCGCGGATAGGCATGCGGGAAATAGGTGAGCAGGAAATGGCGCGCATAGCCGGCAAGGATGCGCCCTTCCGCCGATACCGGCACGGCCAGTTCGTTGACCGAGACGGCGAGCGGATCGTTGCGGCCGAACCGGACGATCGAGCCGGCATGGCTGGCCGAGAGTGCCGCGCTCGCCCCGGGATTCTCGGCCCCGGCGCCGGGCGCTTCCACGGCGGCCGGCGTGGTGGCGCGCACCAGGTCGGGCAGGATGCCGGCGAGGTCCTGGCCCCGTTCGAGGACTGCCTTCTGATCGTAGCGACTCGCGGCGAACACCGCCCCGTCCTCGCGGGGGTCGTAATAGGCGGGGCCTGGAAAGGCGCGGCTATAGGGGCCTGGCGAATATCTCAGATTCCCGAGCTCCATCGCATCGAATTCGGCGCCGTCGCCGACCAGCGTCACCCGAAGCTTGCGTGTATCATCGGGCTTGTCGGCCCGGTTCAGCAGCACCGACAGGAGGAAATGGAGCCGCTCCAGGTCATGGGCGATCCGGGCCAGATCCTTCTCGCTGCCCTCGCTGATCGCCACCACGTGATCGGTTTCGGCCTGATGCCAGTTGCTTGCCCGGTCGCGCTGGCCCCGCACCACGATCGGCATATCCTGGGCGGGGGGATTTGCCTCCTGTGCCGAGGCGTTTCCGGGCAGGATGATCAAGGCAAGTGCTAAAATCGCGCGGACACTACGCATATCGCCTCTCCCCCTTTGTTGTCAGTACGTTACTATGCTTGTTACGTCGGGGGGAGGGAAGCGCGCTATGGCGGTTCGGCCAGGCCCGGAGTCGCGGGTGGTCCGGAAGCGGAGGGGAAGGCCTTTTCGGCTGGATTTCCAGCCGGCTGCGGCCAATTTTTCCTATTCTCCCTTCACAAAGGAAACGCCTGAAAATCGCACCAACTCGGTTGGATTCGCGCGCGCGATGGCTAAAAGCTGGCAGCGATGGTGACCGGGACGATCGATCAACTCACTGCGCGCGAACGCGATTGCCTGCGGCTCGTCGCGCGCGGCATGTCGTCCAAGGAAATCGCCCTCGCGCTCGGGCTCTCGCCCCTCACGGTCGATGGCTATCTGAAGGAAGCGGCACGCACGCTGGGGGTTTCGAGCCGGCGGGAGGCCGCGCGCATCCTGACCGCGCACGAGCAGCTCTCTGCGCAGGCTGGGGAAACGCCCCCCCAAAATTTGGGGGCCGAGCCGGCGGACCTTGCCGAAACGGTGCATTCGGGAGTTCCATTGCCTCCGAAACGGTCCGAAGCCGAACCGCGTTTTCGGGTTCCGTTTCTGAGGCAGGGGAAGCAAACAAATGATCTGGACCCATTCAACCGCCTGATGTGGATTTTCGGCCTCGCGCTGCTGATGCTGATCGCGGTGGCCAATTTCCTCAACGGCCTGGGGGCGCTCTGGCGCATTACCGGCTAGCCCCGGCCTCTTTCGAACCACCCAATCTAGATCCGTCGCAGCCCTTCCGCTGCGCGAAGGAGGACTCATGACGTCTCCGAAGAAGATTGCCGCCGTGCGTATCGCCCGCTCGCTGCGGCCTGCGGAAGTCGCGGTGAATGAAGCTGCGCTCAAGGTGCTCGCGATGGGCACCGCCGTGCTCACTGCCCGGGCCGACGGCACTTTCCATCCGCTCGAGGCCCAGGATGCCGTCGATTATGTCGGTGCGGCCACGGCCAAGGTGTTCGGCGCGATGTCGGACATCAAGAAGGCGCATGGCGAACTGCGCGGCGTCGGCCTGCGCCATCAGGTGCTCGGAGCGGGTGACATCTTCGAGACTCCGGGTCATGACGACCCCCGTGGCGAAGCGGAAATCCTTCCGCTCACCGTCGCAGCATGAGGGGGGCCTTGACTTGGCTGGGGTTCGTTGGTGCGGTCGCGCCATATGAACGTGCTCGTCTATCTGGTCGTGCTGCTCCTCTGCTGTCTCTACGCGGTTACGCGCGGAGGCTTGCCGGAGCGCCTTGCAGTGCTCATTCTGGTGCTCGCGATCGTCGCATCGCACTTCGCACCGGTGTCTGGCCAATATCGCTTCCAGAAGATGGAGGTGGGGCTGCTCGCGGTCGATTCGGGCATGTTCCTCAGCACCATGCTGCTGTCGCTACGGGCGCAACGCTATTGGCCGATGTGGCTGTCCGCGGTGTATCTCAACATCGTGGTGACGCATCTGCTGATGCTCACGCCTTCGCTGATGCCATGGTCCTATGCGGTGGCGAACGCCGCGTGGAACTATCCCGGCCCGCTGCTCATCGCGATCGGCGCGGCGCGGCATCGGCAGCGATTGAAACGCTACGGGGCGGATCCCGCCTGGTCCTGACGAAGGAGGGGCATCATGGCTGAGGCGGACAACTCCACATATCGCCTGCGCGATCGGCCGATGATCCCGCCCAAGCCGGCTGCCGGAGGCGTGGCGTTCACGGGAACGGCGGCGGATCTGGTGGAGGGCATCTATCGTGCCCGCCGGCTGCGCGACGATGCCTTCGGGTCGATTGCCGGGCAGTTCCGCGAGCCGACCTGGGACATATTGCTCGATCTCTACCTCGCCGCCGCCAAGGGGCGGCCGGTATCGGTGAGCAGTGCCTGTATTGGCAGCGGGGCGCCGCAGACCACCGCGATCCGTCATCTTGCCTTGCTCGAGAGTGCCGGACTGGTGGTCCGCACGCCCAACCCGATGGACAATCGGGCAGGCATCGTCACGCTCACCGAAGAGGCGATCCGTCGCGTCGACGACTGGGCCCGCCGGGTGCGGAGCGTGTGGAAGGCGGAAACCCCCCTGCCGGGCGATCCGGTGGTCTGAGCCGTCCCTTTCGCAGGGGAGGCCGAAAAGGGGCCGGAGGCTGTGCCTTCGGCCCTTTTTCCGTCCTTCGCGGCACGCGCGCAAAAGGAAAGGGCCGGGGGATCGCTCCCCCGGCCCTTCCTTGTTCGGCTGTGCCGGTGGATCAGACGGCCGCGACTTCCGCGACGTCGACCTTCACGCCCGGGCCCATCGACGAGCTCAGGGCGACCTTCTTCAGATACTTGCCCTTGGCGCCCGACGGCTTGGCCTTGACCACCGCGTCGACCAGCGCGTCGAAGTTCGCGCGCAGGTCTTCCGCCGGGAACGACGCCTTGCCGATGCCCGAGTGGATGATGCCGGCCTTCTCGACGCGATACTCGACCTGACCGCCCTTGGCGGCCTTCACGGCCTCGGCGACGTTCATGGTCACGGTGCCGAGCTTCGGGTTCGGCATCAAGCCCTTCGGGCCCAGCACCTTGCCGAGGCGGCCGACCAGGCCCATCATGTCCGGGGTCGCGATGCAGCGATCGAACTCGATCTTGCCGCCCTGGACGATCTCGAGCAGGTCCTCGGCGCCAACGACGTCGGCACCGGCCTCGCGGGCTTCGTCAGCCTTGGCACCCTTGGCGAACACGCCGACGCGCACGGTCTTGCCGGTGCCCTTCGGGAGCGTGACGACGCCGCGGACCATCTGGTCGGCGTGACGCGGATCGACGCCCAGGTTCAGCGCGACTTCGACGGTCTCGTCGAACTTCGAGGTGGCGTTGGCCTTCACCAGCGCGATCGCCTCGTCCACACCGTGCAGCTTCTCTGCGTCGATGGTCCAGGTCTTCTGCTTCTTGGTCAGCTTTGCCATGTCCTTAGCCCTCCACAACCTGGAGGCCCATCGCGCGGGCCGAGCCCTCGATGATGCGGGTGGCCGCCTCGATATCGTTAGCGTTCAGGTCCTTCATCTTGACCTGGGCGATCTCGCTCAGCTTCGAGCGGGCGATCTTGCCCGCCGAGACCTTGCCCGGCTCCTTCGAGCCCGACTTCAGGTTCGCGGCCTTCTTGATGAGGTAGGTCGCCGGCGGCGTCTTCGTCTCGAACGAGAACGAACGGTCCGCATAGACGGTGATGACGGTGGGGAGCGGGGTGCCCTTTTCCACGTCGCCGGTCTGGGCGTTGAACGCCTTGCAGAATTCCATGATGTTCACGCCGCGCTGACCCAGGGCAGGGCCGATTGGCGGCGAGGGGTTCGCAGAGCCCGCAGGCACCTGCAGCTTGATATAGCCGGTAATCTTCTTTGCCATGTCACTCTCTTTCGCGGGGCCGTCGCGAAGCTGGAGCCCCTGATCAAGTCGAGCGGTAAAGCGGCCGTGCGGACACGGCCTCCCGCGATTTTCCATTGCTGTTGCTTTGGAAGGGCGCGCGCCTAGCGCATCCCGGGGTGAAAGGCAATGGCCGGCATGTGCGTGCGCCTGCGAGTCCGGCATGGCGCGCCGGCCCATTCATTTCCGTGCATCTTTGGCCTTGCCAACTGGCCTGACGCGTAACAGGCTGTCCTTACCGGCGGCGCGGGCACCAGCTCCTACGAGACTTGCCGGGCAATCCAGGAGGCGCCTGGAGAAGATGCAATGTTCAAACATAATCGTACCGCGCTGATCGCGGCCACCGGCCTGATCCTCGCCACCGCCGGCGTGGCCTGGGCCTATACGACCGATACCGATTCCGGCGGGAGCATCGCCAATATCAGCGGCGGCAAGCGCTTCGTAATCCAGCAGCGCACCGACAGCACCCCCGGCCGCGCCGAGCTGCGCGGCACCTCCAGCACCACGGGCGCTTCGGCGAGCGGGCGGTTCAAGCTGGTGAGCGGCGGAAAATATGTGAGCGTGATGCAGGTGCTCAACGTCGTCGCCGCGGGGGCGACCTCGGGGCCTTCCGAGCCGATCACCCAGCTTGCCGTGCGGCCCAAATCGGGGGGCAATTACGAATTCTATGTCGTACAGGGTAGCCAGGTGTGCAGCGGCGCGCCGACGGTGGTGGTGGGCAGCACCTACGACGTGAGCGTATCGGTCAGCACCGGCCAGAGCCCGCAATATCGGATCAACGGCGTCGTCTGCCAGAAATCGAACCCGGATGGGGACAAGGCCGGCACCGTCTATGACGGCAGCCTCAAGAGCGGCCGCTATTTCTATCCGAAGATGGGCGCCTACAACACGAGCAGCAACCAGGCCCAGAGCGGTGGCGGTTCGACGATCGAATGGACCGAGATCGCGATCTGAAGGGGCGGGGGCCGGTCGCGTCGGAGCGGCCGGCCCCTCATTCCCCGGCAGTGGGGCAGGACGCAGTGCCGGCCATGATCGGCGGTGGCGCTTCGCCTTCTTCGATCGCCGGCCTTCACCGGCCCCTTGCCGATGCCGGCCAGGCATCGAAAAAGGCCGGAGCTTTCGCCCCGGCCTTCTCGAAATCCCAACAATAGGCGAGCGTTGCCTACTTCACGCGTTCGACATCCTCGAAGCCCAGTTCCAGCGGCGTCGCGCGGCCGAAGATCGAGATCGAGACCTTCACGCGGCTCTTGTCGTAATCGAGTTCCTCGACCACGCCCGAGAAGGTCGCGAAGTTGCCGCTCGTCACCTTCACCGTATCGCCGATGTCATAGTCCACCTTGACCTTCGACTTGGGTGCGGCGGTGGCGGCTTCGTCCTTGGTGTTCAGGATGCGCGCGGCCTCTGCCTCGCTGATCGGCTGCGGCTTGCCCGACGAGCCCAGGAAACCGGTCACCTTCGGCGTGTTCTTCACCAGGTGATAGACATCGTCGTTCATCTCGAGCTTGGCGAGGACATAGCCCGGGAAGAACTTCCGCTCGGACTGGACCTTCTTGCCGCGACGGACCTCGGTCACCGTCTCGGTCGGAACCTCGACGGCCTCGACCAGGCGATCGAGGCCCATGCGGGTCGCGTCGGCCAGGATCTGGTCGCGAACCTTGCCCTCGAAGCCCGAATAGGCGTGGATGATGTACCAGCGCGCCATGCGTTCGTTCTTTCTCTCGTTATCTGCGGTGCGGCTTACTGCGCGAGGCGCAGCAGCGAATTGACGATGAAATCGAAGATCGAGTCGATGCCGAGGAAGAACACGCCGAGCAGCGTCGTCATGATCATCACCATGATGCCGGTCATGACGGTCTCGCGGCGCGACGGCCACACGATCTTGCGGGCCTCGGTCTGCACCTGCTTCACGAATTCGATCGGACTGGTCTTCGCCACTGGGGCACCCTCGCTTCAAAGTTCGCCGGCTGCGGGGCACGGGTCCGCTGCCCGGTCCTTCTCGAAGGAACCGGCGCTACCCACCCACGCTGTCGGATTGGGGGCTGTATCTAGCGAGTCGCGAGCGGGCGTGCAAGCTGGCGCGCTCAGGAAAAGAAATGGCTCCGCTCAGAACAGCGCGACGGCGACGAAACCCAGCACGATGAGGGCAAGGAAACCCCAGGCGAACAGGTCGAGCCGCTTCTCGACGAACTCCTGCACCGGTGCGCCATAGATCTTGAGCAGCGTCGCGACCAGGAAGAAGCGGGCGCTGCGGGTGATCGTGGCGAGCAGGACGAAGAGCGCGAACGGATAGTGGGACAGGCCGCTGGCGATGGTCACCAGCTTGAAGGGAATCGGCGTCACGCCCTTCACCAGGATGATCGCCCAGCCATATTTGTTGTACTGCTCGGTGAATTCCTGGAACGCGTTGTGCTTGAAGAATTCGAGCACCTGGTTCGCGAAGTCGGTCAGGAAATAGCCGATCGCATAGCCGAACATGCCGCCCAGCACCGAGCCGAGCGTGCAGATGCCCGCGATCAGGAACGCGCGGTCGCGGCGGGCGAGCACCATCGGCATCATCATCGCATCGGGCGGGATCGGGAAGAAGCTCGCCTCGACGAACGAGACCGTGAACAGCGCACGCAGCGCATGACGGTGATGCGCCATGCGCAGCACCCAGTCGTACAAGGGTCGGAACATCGGGACCGGGCAACTTTCGATGCGGGAGATGTGCGTTCTTTATGGACGGTGCCGGAGCTTGTCCATGGCAAGGCGGTGGGCGCCGCGATCATAGGGCCTTTTCGGAGGCAATTCGGCTTGCGGCCGCGCGGCGCCCTCCATAGCCTCCCGGCCATGGCGACACCTGCCCCCACGAGTACGCCGACCCCGTCGCAGCCGCCCGTGGAGATCCTCTACGCGGTGCCCGTCGGCACGGTGATCTTCTGGTATCCGCCGCCCACCGCCTTCACGACCGGTTCGTCGGGTACGGGGGCGGCGCCGGTCCTGACCTATCCGCCGGGCTTCATGCTGTGCGACGGCAGCACGGTGCATGATCCGGACAGCCCGTTCGATGGCTCGAACCTGCCGAGCCTGATCGATCGCTTCGTCCTGGGGGCGGGCACCGTCCCCTATGGCACCGCAGGCGGCTATGGCATCGACGGCTGGCCGAATCCGAGCATCGATACCCAGTCGACCGCGGCATCGAATTCGGACGCGGTGCGCAACGACATCATCCAGGGGGAGTCGCCGACTTCGGGCTATCGCTACGTGCTGACGAGCGACGACGACAAGAATGACGGCAATCACCATCACAACCTTGCGGCCGGCGCGTTCACCGTGCCCCTGCCGCCCTATATGACGCTCATTCCGATCATGCGGATCAAATAGGCGCAGAGGGATGCACCTGGCCCGCGCCCGCAAGCCCCCCCGCGCCGCGGCATCGGACAGGGTCGCGACGCGCCTCGAGGAAAGCGGACTGGCATCGCCGACCGGCTGGGGCATGCCGATGCACGACATCTCCCGCGTCCCGATCGCCGCGCCTGCGGGCGTCGTCCAGCGCGTGCTCAGGATTGGCGCCGGCGATCGTGCGGGGAACTATGGCACCACCGGCGGCGTGGCGACCAGGAACCTGATCAGGGATACCGAGGCTGCGGTCGGGGACGAGCTCAAGCCGGGCTGGAAGACCTATGTCGGCAATCTGGCCGACAAGAGCCAGCCGCTCACGACCTTTGCCACGACCGAGGATTATTATCAGGATCTCCAGAGCAAGTTCGCCAAGGTCGCGAAGAGCGGTGGCAAGACGCGCCCCAATTTCTCGAGCACAGCCTATGCGCTCGCCAGGGTGACCTATGGCTTGCAGACCGGCATGGATCAGTCGGGCCTCAAGCCATCGGAAGAGGATCTCGCGATGCCGCATCGCTTCCCCTATTCGGCGATCGAGCGAAGCGTGGGATTCTATCTCGACGGGACGGACGACAACGCGGCGCTCGAACGCTGGACCAGGCGCCTGTACGACGCCACCGTCGAGCGCGCCGCGCTGAACACTCCGCACATCGGCGACCCGCACGAGCTCAACTGGTACAAACAGGCAGTGACGGCCCAGTTGAACGAGCTTCACGCCGCGGTGCTGGCGCTGGAGGCATCCAAGGGCAATGGCGATGCGCTGGACCTATATTCGCCGGTGGTGCAGCGGCTGCTCAAGGCAGCGAACAACATGCACGGCAATATCCCCGACTATGGGCCGCACACCAAGATCAACATCCCGGTCTCCGACCGCATCCATGTCCATGTCGAAAGGCCCGAGGACTGGGACGAGGACGACGACGCGATGCAGGTGCCGATGACGCCCGGCTCCCATTATGCGATGGCGATGTCGCCGCCGCGCGTACCGAGAGGCGTCGCGGTCGACGACGACGACGAATATCTGGTCGGCACGGATGGACGGGGCATCGATCCCGACAGGGTCGAGGACTTCGACCTTCTGCTCAACGGGCACAAGCGCGGGAAGACCACGATCCCTTCCTCCGCCCTGGACGATTTCTGAGCCGCTCCGCGCTCAGCTCTCGAAGCGCAGGTCGAGCGTGACGCCCTCGAGCAGTGCATCCTCCAGCGCGACCTGCAGCTCGGTGCCCCGCGCGGTCGGCACGGCGAGGTTGTAGGCGCCCAGTTCGTCGCGGTTGGTCGCCCCTTCGGTGATGACACGCGGATTGCGCGGGAAGGGCTCGAGGCGGGCGAAGCCGGGCAGCGGATAGGCGTTGTCCGGGGAGAAGACCGGCGGCGCGGTGCCGAACTGGAAGCTGGCGCCCGCCGAACGCACCGGGCAGGTCAAGGCGCAGGCGGGATCGGTGCAGGTCGTGCAAGCGGTGACGACGACATCGGCGGCGTCGGCGCAGGCGCAGTAGCCATCGGCCGGCGTACCGAGCACGAGATGGCGCAGCATCACGTTGCGGCCGCCGACGCCGCTGATCTTCCCGCAGCTCTTGCAGCGCGCCACGGCGAGGCTTGGCGGATCGGTCGTCGGTGCGGCGGCCAGCGCGGCCTGGGTCGCGGCGGCACCGGCGCTTCCCCCTCCTCCGGAAAGGTATCCCAGATCGGCGGCATAGCAATTGGAGAAGGTCATCGCCCCCGAGCAAGTGAGCGTTCCCGCGAACAGTGAATCGAGTGCCTCTCCCCCGGCGCCGAGCTGCGCCGTGCCCATCACGGTCGTCCGTGCAATGTGCACGGTGGCGAGCGGAGCGATGAGCACCGGCGTCGCCATATCGGCCGGCGGTGCGTGGAGCGGGCTCAGCACGCAGCTTTCGAACCGGACATCGCCTTGCACGCGGCTGAAATCGAGCGGCGCGGCGATCGTCCGCTCGAGCGCGATGCGCGCGCTTCCGTTGAACGGGGGCGGTGGCGGGGTCGGCGTGGGAGTCGGAGCGGGCGTCGGCGCGGGTGCCGGCGTCGGCGTGGGGGGCGGTGTCGGCGGCGGCGGCGGAGATGGCGGCGGCGCCGGCATGATCGCGCTGCCGCTTGTCGGGATCAGGGTCATGTCGAGCAGCTGGAGGTCGAGATTGCCTCCATTGAGCCAGAGCGCGCCCTGGAACAGGATGGCCGACATGCCGAACGTGCCGGCCGTGCCCGAGCTGGGTCCGGTCAGCGAGAAGGCGCCGGGATAGGAGACGGAGAGCAGTGCCTGGCTGCCGGCTGCCGAGGCGATCCACAATTTGTCGCCCGGCGGCGGGACGATCGTCTGCGCGTTGAGATAGCGGGTCGCGCTCGATTGCAGCACCAGCACGGTGCAGGGGGTGGGCGCCATCTCCCACAGGCTCAGCTGGGTGACGATCCAGCCGGTATTGCCTGCATCGTACAAGGTCACGGCATTCGCCGGTATCGGGAGGGGAGCACGCAGCCCGATCCCGCCGATCGCGCCTGGCATGGCGATCCCATAGTCTACGCTGAGCGCGGCCGGGGCGGCCCAGGCCGCCGGCCAGCTGAACAGCCCCAGATCGGGGTCGATCGCGGCGGCGGGAACCAGCCCCAGTTCCCAGGCCGGTGGCGTTGGCGACATCGGCGTCTGCGACGAGGCCGGCGCCACGATCACCGTCCGGTCGCCCGCCAGGCAGACGAAGCAGTTGGTGAGCTTCGTCGCGAAGGCGGCCTCGGCTTCGGCGGGCGTGGTGACCGCGGGCGAGAAGGGCAGGTTGACGTTGAGCACCTTCCCGGTCGGCGCAGTGAAAGTCATTACGGTGCCGGGCGCCGCGTCGTTGAGCAGGTCCAGGCGCTTCTGGTCGAGCGGCAGCGTGGCCGCCGCGACGCCGTTGCGCGCGCTGCCGCTCAGCAGCAGGGGGTCCGTGCTCGACGGCGCCGTCAGCAGCGACAGCGACGCGGTGGGCACCGTCGGCACGATCAGCAGCGCGTTGCCGAGCGATCCGCAGATCAGCGCGCGCACGTCCGCCTCGGTCACCTGGGTGCCCGCCTTTACCGGGCAGGTGGCGATCGCGTTCTGGAGCAGCGCAAGCAACTGGCTCATCGAGGGATTGGCGGGCACGTCCATCGCGAGCACCGCGGACGCGTCGCCATAGTTCAGGTTGAGCGTACTGGTCTGCGCGGTGATCGATTGCAGGTTGATCGCGCCGCCTTCGAGCACCGGATAGTCCGGCGCGGGCGGCTGGATCGCGCCGATATCGAGGGGCATCGCCCGCACGCCGTCCGCCCCCAGCGCAACCCAGTCCGAAGTGCTCTTCGGCTTGTAGCGGATCACGAGGCCGCGCTCGGAGCCATAGAGCAGCGAGCTTGCCGGGCCGGTGCCCGGCGTCGTCCAGATCCGGTTATACTGTTCCAGGTCGGCCGCCAGCATCTGCGTGGTGAGGCGGACCGGAAGCGCGGTCACCGGCGGCGCGGCGACCCAGTCGAGCGGCGCGTTGGCCAGATTGTAGAGCGGCTGCGCGATGGCGAGCGGGTTGAAGTGATAGAAACGGGGCGTCGAGGCGCCCATGGGCGTAACGCCCGTCATCGCGAAGCTGGGCAGCCGCCAGACCCGCAACAGGCCCACCGAGGTGCGTGGCGGATCCTCCGGCGCACCCTCCGGTTCGGGCGCGCTGGGGGGCGGCGCTGGGGCGGGCGTGGGGGCCGGCGCGGCATCGGGAAGCGGCCAGCTTGCAAAGGGTGTCGTCTCGTCCGGGGCGTAGAGCGCGTACCAGCCGCTGCCGTCGCGCACCCGGCGCGGGATCGCGCTGGCGATGCCCTTGCGCCGCCGGAAGCCGAGCGCGTCGGCGACGAGCGCGCGATGCTCGGGGCGCACGGGTTGCGCCACTTCCAGGCCGAGTTGCGCGGCGACATAGGGGACGAGATGGAGCGGGCAGGTCTGGATGAACCAGTCGTCCTCGAGCTCGCGCACCGAGTCGCCGATCTGCTCGCGGACATGATCGAAGACCTTGCACAGCGCGAGCAGCGGATAGCCCTGCGTGATATCCGCCATGCGGAAGATCGGCGGCAGCAGATCGTAGAGCGCATCGGGGATCGGCGCGCCTTCGGTGTCGTCGCTCATTGCTTGGCCCCCGTCCGTTCAGCGAAGGTTACCGCGTCCGCGTCGGCGCTGATGTACAGGATCTGCGCGCCGGTCACCGGATCGAGCTGGGCGGATTTGGGCGCCAGCACCTGCTGGTCCGGCGCACCGGAGGAGGTGCCCGATTCGGTGGGCGCCCAGAGCTTGTCGACACCGGCCTTCGTCACGCCGTCCACGCCTTCGACGATGCGGATGATCTCGCCGGCCCGGACCAGCTCGTCGAATGCCATTGCCGGCAGCGCATAGGCCGCCCGAAGCGCATCGCCGATCGATTGCTGGATCGCATGGACGTCGGCGCCCGTATCGGCAGCGAACCAGCCCTGCACCTTGAACGGAAGCGGTTCGAAGGGGAGCAGGCGAATGTCGAGCCTGGTCGCCTGCGCGGTATCGACGGCGGCCGTGAGCGACTTGAATGCCGGCGACAGCATGTCCGGCACTTCGTTGTCGGGGCCGGCGAGCGTGAGCAGGAAGACCGAATGTCGCGCTCGCGGGAGCGTGCCGTCACCCTGGACGACCGTGAGGACCGCCGCGCTCACTTCGGGGCGGTTGAGGACGAAGCTGACCATGTCCTGCCGCGTGACGATCCGTCCCAGATCCTGGGCGCCCGTCGGAATCAGGGCGCGCAGCGTGCTGCGCGGCGGCGCCCCGATCCCGCCGCTCGCGGCGACCGGATTGAGCACGCTCTTGATCCCGCCCACCCCCATCGGCGCGCGCGTGATGCTTCCGGCGGCGACATTGCCGTTCACCCCCGCGCCGACGCGATAGGTGGCGACGATATTGTCCGTGCCCGTCGGCGGCCGCAGCCCGTGGACGCTGTCGCCGAAGGTGATCTGCGCGCGACCCTGGGCATCCTGGGTGAGCTGATAGGCACGCGCATCCGGCCCCATGCTGCCCAGCGCCTCCACGCATTGCCAGACGGCGCCGTTGACGGTCACGCTGAGCTGCGGCGCGATCGTCCCGTCGGCCTCCTCGAGCCAGGTCAGCGGTGCCTGCTTGAGCAGGAATTGCTGGAACGGCTTCTGCCCGTCGCCATTGCCGAGCACCTCGCCCGCGACCGTGCTTCCCTGGGTCACTTCGACCACATTGCCGTACACGGTGGTGGTGGTGCGGTCATAGAGGTAGCGCAGCGGCTCCTGCAGGGTCAGGGTGGTGGTATTGTCGCTGGACGATTTCGCGATCGCCTTCACGGTCACCGCCTCGCTCTGGACCGGGCGGTTGAACAATGCGAGCTGCGCGGAAGTGACGTTGCCGATGGTGGTGCCGTTGCCGGAGAGATAGGCGAAGTCCGAAGGCGGATCGCCCGCCGGATCGGTCTGGAGCGAGAGGTTGCCGATATCCGGGATATTGGCCCACCACCATTTGCCGTCCTGCTTCGCGCCGCCCTGCGGAATCGGCCCGTAGACCATGACGAGCGTGCCTTCCGCGAGCGCCGTCGGCGCGCCGATCGGCCACACCTTGCCCACCGTCGTCGCCAGCGGCGGGTTGCCGGCGAGCAGGAGCGCCTGGCCCACCACGATCTGGTCGATCAGGCCGGTGAGCACCAGCGTGTCGTCCGGCAGGGTGGGATTGCCGGGGGTCGGCGTGTTGCCGGGTAGTGGCGCGTCGTCGATCGGCGGCGCGAGGCTCAGCTGCTGGCTCTGGGTATAGACCAGCGCCTGGCGCCGGGCGTCCGAATCCGCCGGCGGCGGTGCCTCGACATAGAGCACGGCGGTGCAGGTCGAATTGCCGTTGCCATCGACCTGGCCGCCAAAGGCATAGACGCCGTGATTGGCGAGCGGGATCGGATTCACCCCCTCGGTGAGCGACACGAGATTGGGATAGTCGGGCGAGGGCAGCACGATCGGCAACGGATAGACCGGCTGGGTGCTGCCTCCGTCCGGCGGCACGATCTCATAGGTCGAATTGGTGTCGCCGCCCAGCATCAGCACGCCCTGTTCGACGAGCACCGCGCCCTGCGACCGGCGTGCGGCATCGAGCATGGGGCCGGCGGAGAAGGCGAAGCTGGTGGGATCGAACAGGACGCTGCTGGCGCTGGGCTCCATGGTCCAGTCGATCGCCCCCCCGGCGAGCAGCACCCTGGCATCGGGCAGCAGGGTTGCCGAATGCATCGCGCGCGGCACCGGCATGTCCGCGATCGTCGCAAAGGCCTGGGCGGCGATGTTGAACACCGCGGCCTGGGTTATGGGCCAGATCTGGATCTCGTCGAACGGCGCTTCGGATTGGAACGCGCTGAAGCCGCCGGCGATCAGCACGTCGCCATTGGCGAGCAGCGTCGCGGAGTGCAGGGCGAAGCCCCTGTCGAGCACGGTGGCGATCGCGGTGAAGGTCTGGGTGGCGGTGGCGAAGGTCTCGGCCGTGTGGAGGCTGGGCACATAGATCGCCTCGAGCCCGGGCAGGTCATAGGTGATCGGCGGAACCGCGAACCCGCCCGCGAGCAGCACCGAACCATCGGTGAGCACGGTCGCGCTATGGCCGCAGCGCGGCGTCGTCATCTTGTTGCCCACCTTGCGGAAGGTGCGGCTCTTGGGATCATAGACCTCGGCGGTATCGAGCACCGCATAGCCGTCATCGCCCAGGCCGTAGCCGCCGGCATAGAGGACGGTGCCATTGGCAAGGAGCGACAGCGTCGCGCCGATGCGGGGCGCGATGGGCGCGCCGGCCGCGGTCGACAGGCCGGTGGTGGGATCGAAGGTCCATGCGAAGCCGGTCATGGTCGTCGTGGGCTGCGGAAAGGGCTCCGGCTGAGTCGCGCCGACGATCAGGATCGTGCCGTCGGCGAGCAGGATCGTGCCGGTGGGCGCGAGCGTGAACGGCGTGGTCAGCACCGGTCCGGGCAGCGTCTGGAACGTGCCGACATCGGCATCCAGCGCGACCACGGCACCGGTATAGGTGGGGGGCGTGCCGGGTTCGGCGGGCAGCGCGGAGATGCCGCCGGCGAGCAACAGGAAGTCCTGGGCCAGCGCCGCGAAGGCGGGATAGCCCTGCGGATTGGGCAGCGGCGCGCCGACGATGCTGGGCGCCAGCACCTTGCTGCCGTTGAACGGAATGCTCACGCCCGGGCTCACCGCGAACGTCTCGACCGTGGCGAGCACCCTGTTGCCGGCGATGCCGCCCGCGACGGCGACCTTGTTGCCGGGCAGCAGCGCGGCGGCATGGTTGGAGCGGGCTTCGCTGAGCGGCGGGGCGACGACGAAGGTCGGCACCGCGCTGATGCTGCCGTCGGCCTGGTAGGCGGCAAAGGCGCCGACAAGCCAGTCGTCGCCCACCGGCCCGGTGGCGGACTGGCCGCCGGTTATGAGGAAACCCATATTGTTCGGGAGCGCCACCGCAACCTGATCGTAGCGGCCCTGCGCGCCTGCCTGGCCCGGCGGGATCGGATAGAGATTGCCGGTCGGCTGCCAGTCGGTCGTGCTGGTGACCTCGGCATCATCCCATACCGTGCCGAGGGCGGCGCCCGTGTCCGAGAAGCCCGGCGGCGCGGCGCCCCCGTCATGCCCGCCGACGAAGATCACGGTGTTGGCGACCGGGGGCACCGCCGGTCCGCCGCCATCGGCCATGCTCTTCACGACCGGACAGACGGTGGCGCTGTGCCCGGCGCGCGCCTTGGCCAGATCGGCGCAGGGCTGCCAATCGGCGGCGGCGGGATCGTAGACGGCGACCGACTGCGTCGCTTTCAGTGCGGCGAACAACTCCGCGATCTTGTCGTGCGCGTCGTTCGGCGCCTGGGTCAGGCCGCCGCTCAGCATGATGCGGTTGTTGGGGAGCAGGGTGGCCGCGTGCCCCACGCGCGGGATCGCGAGCGTGACGTTCGGGATCGCGCTGAAGCGCATCGACGTGGGGTCGAGCACCAGCAGGTCGGTCGCCAGCGACCAGTCCTTCATCACGCCGCCGGCGAGATAGACTTTCCCGTCGATCAGCGTGGCGGTGTGGAGGGCGCGGGGCTCCGGAAGCGCGTCGATCTGGCTGACGAGCTGGGTGGCGGGATCGTAGATCTCGACGCTGTCGAGCACGCCCTGCACTCCGATGCCGCCGACCAGCAGCACCCGGCCGTCGCTGAGCGTGGTGGCGCTGTGCCCCATGCGCGAGGGGATCAGCGCGGAGCCGGTGGGCAGGGTGGCGGGATCGGGCGCCAGCTCCACCTCGGTGACCTGGCCCGACATGTTGAATTCGGAGATGTTCTGCCGCGAGACCGCATCGATGATGCCGAGCGTCTTGTCCTCGGGCGTCTCGAGCAGGAACTGGCTGCCGGGCAGCACCTTGGGATAGACCGCCTGGAGATCGAGCTGGTTCAGGTCGATGGCATAGCCCGGCCATTCGGAGAATTCGGAAGGGACCATGCCGGTCGGCGTGTTCGCCCGCTGCACCGCCGCCGATTGCGACGACCAGGAGGCCGCGTTGTAGCCGAACAGCCGGCAGGTGAGGTCGAACGCGTAGAGCTCGAGCCCGTTCGCTTCGTTCGGGGGCAGCGGGTCGGTGGCGCCGCTTGCCGCCCATTGCTCGCCGATCGGCGCACCGATGCCGATCGTGGTGGTCGAGAGGACATGATTCTCGCTGACCGAGAACACGGTGAGCCGCACCCATTGGATCGGGGCGGGATCGACGCGCTTGTAGAGCAGGAAGTCGCCGACCTGCAGGCCGAGCCCGGTGCCGGCGAGCAGCAGTTCGGTGGCGTCCGCGGTGACCCAGGCCGGGCGCGTCTGCAGGGGCGTGAGCTGGTTGAGCGACGAGACGGCGGTAAGCTGCGTCGCCGTCTCGAATACGGCCGCCGCCGCGACGGCGGCCGCGCTCGCGGAACTGGCGGCGGCCGTGGCCGATGTCGCCGTCGCCGTCTGGTTGGTGGCCGTCGACGCGGCGCCGCCGCTGCCGGTCGGGCCGCTTGTCGCCGCGCTGTTCGATCCGCGCGAGGCGGGCGGCGTCGCCTGGATCGCGGAGCCCTTCGGCACGATCACCGGATCGCCGGGCTGCGCGAACACCGCGATCTCGGCGGTCGCGCCGATATGCATGCCGGTCGTCTCGCCGAGCCCGCGTCCGATCAGCGCGAGGCTGCGATATTCCACCGCGGTGGAGAGATAGCCCTCGTTGAGCACGCGATCCTGGTAGAAGGACAGCACGTCCGCCACTTCGGCGAAGGCGTCCACCAGCGCGAGGGTGGGATCAGTGGGGACGTTGCGGTCGAGCCGGGCGAGCGGCTGGGAGACCGATTTCCCGCCGCTGTTGACCACCACGCGCGGGATCAGGTCGAGCATCTCCTGCTTGAAGCTGGCATAGTCGCCCAGCCCGGCCGAGATCTCGTCGTCGGGGCCGTTCCCGCTCATTTCGCTGCCGCCACGAAGAGCCGGACGATGCCGAGCTCGGGATGGAAACCGTCATTGCCGGCGCGCGCGCGCTCGTTCGAGCCGATCGCGATCCGGCCGGCCTTGATGTTGTCCACGGTGTTGTCGCGGCCGCTGACGGTCTGGAATACCACGCGGGGGTCCATCGCCGGATCGCTGACCACCAGCGATACCACCGGATCGGCGCCGAGCAGCGCGATCAGATCGGCGAGTATCACCGGCCGGCCGAGCGGCCATGCGGTCGGGTGGAAATGCGCCGGGCCGCCATCGGTCTTCGCCCCGGCACCGATCCGGCGCAGCAGCCGTTCGCGCGCGGCGCCGATATTGGAGCCCTGCGAGCAATAGACGACCAGCGAGACATTGATCGGCACGTCGGATTCCTGCTGGATCGTCGGCGGCGCGCCGAGCACGGCATATTCCATCAGCCGGGCCTTCGCGATCGGATAGGTGTAGCCGTCGGGCGTGGTGGTGGTGGCGATGCCGACGATGCAGGGCGCATAGCCGTTTACCAGCCGGGCATCGGCTTCGGTGACCAGGGGATCGCTTTGGGCCAGGCGCTCCCAATCGTCCGGATCGATGCCGCGCAGATTGGTGCGGAAGCTGGTCGTCGCGAACAGGCGGACGCTTTCGTTCAGTTCCGGCTGGGCGGGCGTCGCGGGCAGGGGGTTCGAAACCCAGCTGATCATCGGCGTGGAGCCGACGATCTGGACCAGCGCATTCGCGCGCACCCGGCCGCTCTGCCCGTCGCCGACGCGCACCGTGGCAGTGAAGGTCGTTCCCGGGGCCGGCGCTTCTCCCAATGCTCCGTCGCCGAAGCGCAGGAACAGGTGGCGCCGGTTGCCGCCATAGCCGTCCTCGGGCGCGGCCGCGAAGGCGCGCCCCGCCGGCGGCGTGCTCATCAGGTCCTGCCGCGCCGTCCACAGATCGACGACCTTGGCCATGCCCGGCCGTTCGCCCAGCATCTTCACGCAGAGATTGGCCTGCCCCGGATCGGGGGCGAGGCTGGCCTTGGCCGAGGGCACCAGCAGCGCGGCCTCGGCGATGTCCTGCGATCCGTCGAACGCCGCCACGGATGCGGGCATCGGTGCCGCCGACACCGGATCCTCCACTTCGATGATCGGGCGATAGACGCGGCCGGCGGGCGCCGTATCGGGCATCGGCGTCACGGCAATGGTCCTGCCATGATCGGCCAGCCCGACATTGCCGTAGAGCTGCACCATGCCCGCCTGGTTCTGCACCGCGACCGTCAGCGGCTTGGTGAGCGCATCCTCGGGGTGCCAGGTGATCATGGTGGCATAGGGCGGGTTGTTGCCGTTGGGGAGCAGCTCGACCTTGATCAGCCGCACGACCTGGGCGCCGAAGGGTTGAGCGGCGCCGGCGGGCGCGGCGGTCTGGACGAAGGCGACCAGCTGGCCGGGGACGAGCCCGGTCTGGGCCGTGTTGAGCTGTGCCTGGATGGCCCCCTGAGGCAAGGTGTAGGCGGCCGAGCGCGCCAGCGGATAGGCGAGATTGTTGCGCAGCAGCGACACCGGGAGATCGGCCATGGTCTCGAACACGGTGGTGCTCGCCGTCAGATCCTGGGTGGCGGGCAGGTTCATCGTCACGATGCCCGGCTGCTGGGTCACCACCTGCAGCCCGGCGGGGATCACGCCATTGCTCTTCACCGTGAAGACGAGCGCGGTGCGGGCATTGCACCCGTCGTTGACGCCATAGTCGCGCAGCCGGGCATGCCGGCGCAGCGACAGGCGGTGGCGCGCGGTGGGCAAATAGGATTCGGTGCCGGCCGCATCCTGGCGGAACGAGAGATGGTCCCCGGCATAGGCGAGCGCTTCGATCAGCGTCGTCATCGGATCGGCGGGATGATCGAGCGCCCAGGCGGAATCGTCGCGCACGATCTGCGACACGCGCGAGCGCATCAGCGAAGTGAAGGCCGCATAGTCGCGACCGAGATAGTTGATCGCGGCCTGGCCGGGGGGCGCCTGCACCGGCCTGCTCGGCGTGGCGACATTGGCCTTGGATTCGGGCGCGAACCAGGTCGAGACGTCGCCGATGGTGAGCCGATAGGCAGGCGCGTCCGCCGCGGGATCGGCCGGGGGCGGGATCGCCTGGATGTGGAGAAGCCCGGTATCCGGATCGAGCGCATGGACCCGCACCACTTCGGCCGGGGTGCCGAACAGGTCGGTGATGGCGACCGGCGCCGTGTCGAGCGCGGGGACGGTCGCAGGCGGCGTGGCCGGCGCGGCGTCGCCGGCGAGTGCGTCCATCGCGATATCGGCGGCCCGCACCTGCGCGGCCGGTATCGCCGATGCCGGGGCAACCTGCACCACCAGCTGCAGCGAGCCCGCGCTCTGCACCGAATGCACGACGGTGGGCTGGGTGTCGTCCGCCATCGCTCAATAGTCCGGAATCGAAGCGGTGGCGGTGGTGCTCCCGCCCTGCGGCGTCGCGCTGTAGCCGGGCAGGGGCACGGTGATCGACGTGCCCGCCGCGGTCTGGGTGTGCGTGACGAAATAGGTCAGGTCGACGGTCACCGTCTCGTTGCCCATGGTCACGGTCAGCGTGTTGATCGAGATGGCATCGCCCAGGAACTGGATCAGCTTGCTGCGCACCAGCGTCTCGGCCGCGCTGGCAAGCGCCGCATCCATGCCTCCGAAGACCAGCTGGCGCATGCCGGCGCCGAAATCCGGACGATTGACGCGTTCGCCCGGATTGGTCTCGAAGACGAGCAAGATCAGGTTCTGCACATAGGTCGGGAGATCGGTCGTCGCAGTCTGGCCCGATCCGTCGATCTGATAGGGAAAGCCCAGATAGCCCGTCATCCGCGCGCCTCCCGACCGCCGCTCGTCATCGAAGCGGCTACAGCACGGTGAGCCCGCCCTCGTTGATCGAGACCTCGGGCTCGACGCCGCCCACCATCGCCGAGCCATGGGCGATCGTGAATCCCTCCATCGTCACCGCCAGCGTGCCCGGCTCGGCGAGGATGTTGACGCCGGATTCGTTCATCGTGATGCGGATTTCCGCCAGGCTGATCACCACCCCGGTGCTCGATCCGCTCACCACCACCGGCACCGCCACGGCGGGATCGGTCACCGTCAGCGTGAAGCCGCCCTCGCCCGGCAGGTCGTTGAACAGCAGCTTGCCCGAGCTGGTCTGGATCATGCGCATCGTCGGCAGCTCCGCCTCGATCGGGCGCTCGCCCTCGCGCCAGAAACAGCCCGCCCAGATCGGATAGTCGAGGTCGCCGCCCTCGAATTCCACCCAGATCGCCGCGCCCACCGGCGGCATCATGTAGAAGCCCACCTGCAGCCCGGCATAGGGAACGCAGGGCATCGCCCATGCCGTCGCCACTTCGCCGAGCACCATCGGCACCAGCACCTGGAGCCGGCCGAGCATCAGCGGATCCTCGTTGTCGACGACGATCCCGCGATACTTGCCCCAGAACTGCTTCATCCTTGCCTCCCCGGCCGTGCCGCGCGTTCATGGCACCACCACCGGTAACAGGGGGTCGGTGCCGTCGCGCTCCAGCTTGAACGTCTGCTTGTATTCGTTCCGCTTGAGTTTGTGATGCACCTCCGCGACGCTCCAATTGCCGTCGAAGGTCGTGCCCGCGCCGCGCACCCCGACGAGGCCGCCGGCACGCAGGATCGAACCATATTTCTCGACGCTGAGCGCGCCTTCCGCCTTGGCGACCGTCGTGGAGGATCGGTTGACGCGTCCCTGTGCGAAGCCCATCGCCCGGATCTCGTCGAATCCGTCCGATCCGGCCGGCAGCTTCATGCCGAGCAGCGAGGAGATCGGGAACGGGCTCTTGAGGGCGAGCGGCGGCAGGAGCGTCGGCTCGAGCGCCATCACCGGCAATGCCGGAGTCGCTTCGAGCGGGCCCGGGATCAGGCCCGAGACCTGGAAGGCGGAACGGCCGTCCTGCGTGAAGGTCAGCTGGTCGACATTGGTGAACGTGCTGTTGCCCACGGTGAGCGCGGGCGCGGGGATGCCGACGCGCTTGGGCGGGCCCCAATAGGCGGTGTTGGTGAGCGGCACCGCGCCGGGGCGCAGCGTGAACACATAACCGTAGCGGTTCGCGAGGGTGTAGAGATATTCGAGATCGGTGCCGTACTGGATCGGCGTGCGCTGGACGATCGTGGGGAAATCGGCTTCGACCGGCGGGATCGTCTCCGGGACGATCGCGAACCGCTCATATTCGGCCAGGATCTCGAGCACGATCAGCTCGTCGTCCATGTCGGGATAGCCGCGGATCTTCTCGGTCAGGTCCATGGCCACGCTCAGGTCGGCCCCACTGATCACGACGCGGCTCTGGCTCGGATTCTTCGCCGGATCGAGCCAGATATCGGTGATCAGCCCATCGATCAGCACGGTCGGCAGCGCGGCCTGCATCGCCATGATCAGCACGCGATTGCCCGTGGCGAGGCGGCCGTCGGCGAGCACCTGGACCTGCATGCCCTTGCCATTGTCGGTCCGCTGTGCGCCGAAGGTCAGGCGGAATGCCGACTGGCCGTCGGCCACTTCGGTCACCTCGGCCTCGATCAGCAGATCGGCCAGCCCGGGCCCGATCGGGGTGGGAACCTCCTGGGTGCCCGCCAGCACGGCGAGCTGGACGCCGACGGGAAAGCTCATGCGCTTTCCTCGCGGTCGTCGGTCTGGTCGGTGGGCGCGGCGGCCGTTCCGCGGCGCGAGGCCTTGGGCTGGTCGAACGGGTCGTTGGCCTGGCCCACCACGGCCGGAACGACGATCTTTCGCCCCGGCACCGCGCACAGCGTGGCGGGGTCGCTCGCATTGTTGGCCTCGAGCAGCATCCAGTAGAGCAGCGGATCGCCGAGCAGCCTGGCCGAGATATTGTCGATCCGGTCGCCGGCCTGGATCGTGTAGCTGGTCTGCGGCTGGAACGTGGTCGCCAGCGGCAGGATGGTGCGCGCGAGATAGGGAACGGCGTCCTTGGCATCCGTCGCCGCATCGGCGCCGGAGGTCGAGGAGGAAGTCGCGGAAACATGGCGCGTGCGGGTGCGGACCAGCTTGCCGGGGGCGGCATGCTCGATCTGCACCGGATAGCGGCTGAGGCGGCGGCCGGTCATAGCGACAGCGCCCCCGAGATGATGCTGGCACCGCTCTGCACCGTGCCCACGGCCGACATCAGCTCGCGCTCGGCGAGATTGGCGAGATAGAGGTAAAAGCCGGTCTGGCTGGGTGAAAAATCCTGATAGGTCAGTACCTTCATGTCCATCGTCACATTCGCGTCGATGGGATTTAGGCGCGTGTCGTGCATCGTCTCGGTGACGCTGTAGCTGGTGATCTGAACGGGCAGCACGCGCTGCGGACCCCAGACGAACACAGTGAGCGGGGATTCCGGCGGCACGATCTCGAGCACGCCGAGCGCCATCTGGGCCAGGCTCTGCACGATGGAGCTGGTCGTCGGGAACAGCATCATTTCCAGCGTGGCGAGCTGGGGGTGGATGCCGAACGCCATCGCCGTCGCGTCGTTGTTCTCGAGCTGGTCGACTGCGCTGATCCGCGCGGTCATCTGGATCGTCTCGACCGCGGGGCCGGCGAGCAGGTTGGTGCCGGTGGGGGTGTCTCCCGTCTTCTCGAAATCGGGATGGAGCTGGCGCGTGAGCTCGGCGGGATTGTATTGCAGCAGGATCAGCCGGGGAACCGGAATGGTGCCGCCCATGCTGATCAGGGCCGCCTTCAGGATATGCGGACTGTTGGGATAGGGCGTCATTGCGGGCCTCCGCGTTCGCGCAGCTTGGCCCGGATCGCCTGGGCGATCGCGCGGCGGACATGGTCGCGTTGTCCGGCGTCGAGCCGGGCCAGCGTGGCGCGCACGCGCGGGTCGCGAGAGATTGCCGCGTCGATCGATGCGGACAGATTGGCGGGCGGGCGGGGAGGACGGTTCATGCCGGCCAGTCCGCGAGTTCGGCGGGCGGCACGCGCCGGCGCTGCTTGGCATATTCGCTTTCCAGCGCGCGGGCGATGTGGCCCATCGAGATCGCGACCTCCTCCTCCGAGGCGAGCATCGCCGCGTTGATCGAGACGACGCGGATCTGGCCGCCGGTGAGCGTCAGCCGCGCGAGCCGATCCCAATCGAGTCCGCTGGCCGGCGCCGCGGCCGGAAAGGCGCCGTGCCAGATGCGCCGGCGCTCGTCGGGCGAGGGGAATTCGAAATGCAGGCTGAAGGCGAAGCGGCGCGCAAATGCATCGTCGATCGCGTTCGCCAGGTTGGTGGTGAGCACCGCGATCCCGCGGAACGCCTCGATCCGCTGGAGCAGATAGCCGACTTCGAGATTGGCATAGTGGTCGTGCGAATCCTTCACTTCGGTTCGCCTGCCGAACAGCACGTCGGCTTCGTCGAACAGCAGGATCGCGTCGGTCATGTCGGCCGCGTCGAACAGCGCCGCGAGCCGCTTCTCGGTCTCGCCGATATATTTGTCGACGATCCGCGACAGATCGACCCGGAACAGGTCGAGCGACAATGTATGCGCGAGCGCCTCCGCCGCCATCGTCTTGCCGGTGCCGCTCGGGCCGGCGAACAGCACGCTCATGCCCTGCGCGCCGCCGCCCGCGCCCGCAAATCCCCACTCCTCCATCACGCGCGACCGGTTGCGCTGCCGGGCGATGATCTGCCCCAATACGGCTCGGGTGGCCTCGGGCAGGATGAGATTGTCCAGCGTCATCCGCACCGGCACCGGATCGGCGAGGCCGCTCATCGCCTCGCGCACCTGATCGCGGAGCAGCGGCAGCATCTCGTCCAGGATCGCCGCTTGCGATGCGGGGGCCTCGGTCTCCTCCGCCTTGGCACGCGCCACGGTGGCGCAGCTCTCCAGCGTCGGCAGCGGCAGGCGGAAGCGGGCGGCGACGTCGCGCAGGGCGGGCGTGGCATCCTGGCCCAGGCCGGCGGCGAGATGATCGGCGACCTCGCCCGGATCGGTCTTGGGCAAGGACATGCGGATCACGGCGCCGGGCGCGCGCTCGGCGATGGACTGGCCTGCGGCGCCCACCAGGAACAATGGGCCGGTTCCTTCGCCGATCAGCCGGCAGATCGCGCTCAGCTGGAACTCGCCCGGCGGCTCCTCGAAGGACAGGAGCAGCGCGCCGCGCAGCGCAAGCCGATCGCGTTGCCACAGCCGGAAGAAGCCGTCGCGCTCGGCTTCCGGGGTGAGGCGGGCGAGCGGCAGGTGGAAGGGCAGGAGGCCGAGCGCCGCCGCGGCGCCCGCCGCCACGCCGAGCGCGCGGCGGCTCGGTTCGGCGGCGAGATGGAGCGTCGCGTCCATGCCCGATGCGAGGACGGTCCGGGCGAGCCGCTGCGCGAGGACGCCGTCGGCGGGCAGCTGTGGCGCGAGGTCGAGCGGGCGGACGATGTCGGCAAGGGCATCATCGAGCACCGGCTGGCCGACGAGGAACGAGAGCACTGCGTCCGGCATGACGAAGCGCTGCTGGAGCCGGCTTCCCGGCTGCGCGCCTTCGGCCTTGATGAGCTGCCAGTATCGGAGCGGCGCCGAGGGCGCGAACGCGGCTTGGGATGCGCCCTCGAGATCGGCGAAGATGGCGAGCGCGAGGAGCGTCGTCGGATAGGGAGTCGCGGGATCGCCTTGTGCGAGCGCACAAAGATTGGCGATGTCGGGCGATATCTCGAAGCCGGCGGCCAGCGCGACCACGCCCTGCTCGAAGGCCGTGAGCGAGAACCAGCTGGCAAGCGCGTCGAATGCCGATCCGGGGACCGGTTCGCCCAGCCCGGCCTCCGGGGGGAGGTGGGGCTCGTGGCGCAGACCGGGGCGCGATCGGGTGCGGGCATAGTCCTCGAGCATGCGCTCGACCGCGGTGACCGCGCCCTGCAGGCGGGCGACGTGAGGGATCTCCGCCATCGTCAGCTCCCCGGCACCGTGACGCGCGGGCCGGTATAGGCGCCGTCCTTCCAGTCGAGCAGGCTGGCGATGCCGTCGACCTCGATGCTGACCAGATACTCCCCGGGGGAGACCCCGGCGAGCGGGGCAGCCAGCGCGGTCGCGGCCGCGGTGCGGGGGAGGCAGGGGATCTTGTAGGAAGTTGATTTCGCGCCGCGAGCGAAGAGAAGCGCAGTCGCGCTCGCCTGGGCGGGCACCGGCAGCGCCATTGCGAAGTCGAGCTGCCTGCCGTCGGCGCCGATGGACGGCGCGCCGGCGAAACCCGGCACGATGCTGGTCGCGAAGGCGGGAGATTCCGCTTCTATGCCCTCGCCGTCGGGGCCGTGCTTCACCAGCTTCACCGTCAGGCTGCCAGAGGCGAGAGGCGCGGGCTGGGCGCTGGTCAGCGGCAGGAGCAGTGCGGCATGGCCCTGCGCATCGAAGCCGCTGGTCACATCCTTCGCCGCGACACCGTTCAGCAGCACGGAAAGGCCGGGCTGGGCGGGATTGGGGGTGCGGACCGCCAGCGTGCAGCCGCCCGAAATCGGCAGATCCGGATCGTCCGCGTCGACGATGTCGACGATCACGATCGAACGCGACGGAAGCGCGCGCAGGCCGATGCGGCGCACGGGCAATACCGGCTCGACCGGCAACCGGTATTCGATCGCGATCGGCATCGCCGTATAGAGTTGCGTGAGCTGATAGGGGACGTTGACGAATTCGGACCATAGCCGCGCCATCGCATCCGGCGCCATGTTGAGCGGCGTCACCACGATCTCGTCGCGCGGCAATTCCTGGCTGCCGGCCCCGCCACCGAGCCAGGGCGTGCTCGCCACCGCCGCGCGCAGCATGTCGCGCGGTATATAGGGTTCGGCATTGAGCCCGCCCGCGACCAGCCCGAGCAGCCGCTGCGGATCGAGCCGCGCATCGTCCCCGAAGAAGGTGATCATATAATCGAGGTCGAGCTTGAGCACCGGCGAGTTCTTCGCGCCGCCCAGCGGCCCGCGCGTCGGCAAGTCGTTGTTCGAGACGAAGCCGTTGCGGGTGGTGCGGAACAGATAGAGGTTCACGAACGGATCGCCGGTGCGCAGTGCCTCCGAGCCCGGATTGAGCGTAGTCACCCGCGCACCCGGCACCGCATCGCCGATGAACATGTGCAGCCGGTCGGCGATCGCCACGGTGCAGGCGGCGATCGAGAAGCTGGAATTCATGCGTCTGGCCCCCCGCGCGGCTTGGCCTTTAGCGGCGGCGGTTGCGGGCGCGCCGGCGCGCTGCGCGGACGCGGCAGGTCGATCGCGATACGGCCGATGTCGATGCGGATGTCGCCCGAAGGCGGTGCGGGAGGCGGAGGCCGGCGCGCGGGCTGGGGCGGGGGCATGACTTCCGCCGCGACCGATCGCGTCGCAGGTGCGCGCGCCGGCATCGCCGGCAAATCGCTGGCCGGTGTGCGATCCGGCATGCGGCGTGTCTCGGGGGAAGGGCGCCGAACCCCGGCCTCGTCCGGTTCGAGCACGGAGGGCCGTCCCCCGGGCGCGGACTGCGCATCGCGCGGTCCGGCGGCCCCGCGATCCCGCGCCTGCCGGTCCCGGCTCGGGCTCGCGGCGGCCGCAAGCGGTGGCGGCGCGGACTCCGGCGCCGCGCGCATCGCCGGCTTCGGGGCGGTGGCGGGAAGCGCCTGGGGCTCAGCGGGCGAGGCGAGGACGACCGGCGCGGCAGCGGGGGACGCAGGCGCCCGGGAGCCAGCCGCAATGCCATTGTCCGTCTTCGCAAATCGCTGCGCTGTTGGAGCGGGCGCCACCGGTGGGGCGCCTGCCGACACGCCATTGGCGGGCCGAGCGGGACGGCGTGGCCTGCCCGTCCCTGGCGCTTCGGTTGCACCGGCATGTGCCGGCGGCACCGGGGCGGTTTCCTGCGCCGCGCGCTGCGATAGGGCGGCGCGCTGCCCGGCGGGCGGAGCCGCGGGCAAGTCCGGGGCGGGTGCGGGCGCGGCCGGTGGTGCGTTCCCAGCCTGCGATGCCGTTTGCGCGGGGGGGGCGGGGTACGCAGCCATCGCGGCAGGCGCGCCGCGTGCCGCGGGCATCGGAGCGCGCGCGACGGCCGACGCCACGGGCTCGGAAAGCGCCTGCGCCACGGCATCGAGCCGAGCGGGGTCGGACAACGATGCCCGGTCGGCCGGAGCGGTGGGTTCCATGCCCTCCGCCTGCCGTGCCGCGACGGACGGCCTGGCTGCCGGACTCGCGATGCCTCGCCGCGAGCCCGTGGTCGCCCGACGCGCCGCATCGGTGGGCGGCGAGACAAGGGCCTCGCCCGATGGCGAAGGGACCCCGGGCCCCCCTGCCGACGAAACCGATGCTTCGGCCGCGCCGCCCGCTTCGGAGACATTGCGGGACGCGTGCGGGGTCGCGGAAGCCGGGGGACCCGCTTCACCCCCCTGCGCGCGCACCCGGGTCTCCGCATTTACGATCGGTGCGGCGCCCGCCGCGGGGGGGCTGATGGCGGTGGCGATCTTGCGCTGCACGACGGGCGCGGGCACCGGGCCGGAGCGAGCCCCGGCTGCCGGAGCCATGGCGGGTGCCGGCGCATCGGAGGCATTGTCCCGGGAGCCGGCCGATGGTGCGGAAAGCGCCCGTGCGGCATGCGCGACGGCATCGGCCGGGGGAGAACCGGCCGACGGCCCAGCCAGGGGCATCATCTGCTCCGGAGCGGCCGGTGGCGGCGCCGTTGCTCGGTTCGGCGGCGCCATTGGGCGCATGGCGGTCGCCCCCTCGCGCAGCGCCGCGTCGAGCCCGGCGGTGCGCGTGCCGGGGCGATTGGCGGAAGGCGCGGGCTCGGTCGGAAGCGTTGTGCCGGCGCCGCTGGCCAGCGGCGCCGGCAAGGACGCCTCCGTCGCAACGTTGCGGGCGCGGGCGACAGGCGCGGCCCGCCCGATAGGCGCTTCGCCGCCATCGGCCTGCGGCGGCGCCGCCGGCTCGCTCGTCCGCAGGATCCGTTGCTCGCCCAGCCAGGCTTCCTCGCCCGGCCAGGCTTCCTGATGGTCCGCGGCCGGCCCGAAGCGATAGCCGATGCGGCGGCCGAGCACGACCGGGCTCTCCTGGGCGCGGGCCGCCAGGCGGGCGAGCATGTCGCTCATTGCTGCAACCGCGCGAGATAGGCGCGCCGTCGCTCAGGGCCGAGGGCGAGTATTGCCGCTTCACTCCAGTGATAGGCCTGGGCGAGCAGGTGGATCTCGTCGAGCAGCGCATCCGCCGCGCCTTCGATTTCGCCCGCCAGCACCCCGGCGATGTCGACGGGCGCATCCCATTCGCCATCGCATTCCGGGCAATGGAGCGCGACGAACGGGTCGCCCGCCGGATCGATCGCGGCCATCGCCGCACCGATCGCATCGACCTCGGCTTCCTCGAGCCAGGGCGGCACTTCGGCGCCTTCCATCGGCACCAGGCATCGCCGGGCGAGTTCGGCGCGCGCCTCCGCAAGGTCCGGGATCCAGCCGATCGCGGCAAGGTCGGCGCTGTCGGCCGGGCGCACCGTGAAGCGATCGCCGTCGATCACGATCACACGTGCCGCATCCGTGGCCGATCCGGCGATCGCAAGCAGCGCCGCCGACGTCATTGCCACGTCGAGCCGCGCCTCGCAGCCCGGGCATTTCGCCGAAAGCTCGATCCGGTCGCCGAACATCGTCTGGCGCAATGCCACGATCGCCGCATCGCGGGCGCCGATCGGCAGCGCGGCACAGGCGCCGAAGCTCTGATCCGGCATGCCGAGCGCGGCGAGGTAGATGCCTTTCTCGGCTGCAGAACGGCCGCGGCATGCCGATGCGGCATCCAGCAGTTCGGCGGCGCTCAGCGGACGCGGCGCCATGGCCGTCAGTAGCTGGGCGGCGGCGGAACCTTGACGCTGGCGTCGCGCTCCCAACCCTCGTTCTGCAGTACGAGCGTCTGGATCGCCACGGCGTTCGAGCTCGAATCGAGCTCCGGCATCGCGGTGTATTCAGAGGGCCAGCAATTGTAGATGTTGTACGCGTACACCAACTGCCCCGCGGCATTGTAGAATTCGAGCGTGATGTTGCGGCGGAAATTGGCGAGCGAGCTCTCCATTCCCTGGCCGGCGCGATAGTTCCACACTTGGCTGACCCAGGTTTCGAACTCGAGGTCCTGCGTCATGCCGCGCTCGAGCGTGATCGGCTCGAACTTGGTCTGGCCCGGCAGGATGCGGTTGGTGCTCGGATCGCCGCCTTCGCGGAAGGGCGTCGCCTCGGTGCTGCGCTTCAGCGCGCTGCACTTGCTCAGGCCGGCGACGTACTTGCCCTGCCATTTGATGCGGAACTTGAAGTTGAGATACGGGTCGGGCGACTGGCTGGTCGACGAGACGCTTGGCATGGGTCGCTATCCTAGCTCGAAGACTGTCCGGCCATCTGCTGCAAGCTGATGACGACGAATTCCGCGGGTTTGACCGGGGCGAACAGGATCAGGATGTTGACGATGCCGTTGTCCATGTCCTCCGGCGTGGTGGTCGATTCATCGCAGACCACCTGATAGGCTTGGGACGGCGTCGCGCCGACGAACGCGCCCTGCAGATAGAGCGGGTGCAGGAAGGCGTTCACGCTCAGCCGGATCTGCGCCCACAGCGCCGCGTCGTTGGGCTCGAACACCACCCATTGCAGCCCCTGGATCAGGCTCTGCTCGAGATAGAGCGTCAACCGGCGGACCGAGATGTATTTCCAGTCGTCGTCGGCAACGTTCGCCGAGGCGAGCGTGCGCGCGCCCCAGGAGATGTTGTCATAGGTGGGGAAAGTGCGCAGCGCGTTGATGCCGAGCGGATTGAGCTGCCCGTTCTCCTGGTCGTTCATGACATAGGAGAGCTGCTGCACCCCGGCCAGCGGCGCGGTGATGCCCGCCGGTGCCTTCCACACGCCGCGATTGACGTCGGTGAGCGCATAGACGCCCGCCAGCGTGCCGCTGCCGCCCAGCGTCAGCAGCTGGGTGGAGAAGGGCGTGGGGATCTGGATCTGCGGCCAATAGGTGGCGGCGCTGATGATGCCGGTGCCGAACGTGCCCGGCGTGCTCGTCGCCCAGGCGACCGCGCTCGTCGTGCTCGTCACCGTCAGCGGCATGTCGAGGATCGCGAAGGCCTTGCGCTGGATCGCATAGTTGAGCGTCGCGGTGGCCGAGGTGAGATAGTTCGACGTGTTCATCGACGCCATGTCGGGAACAAGGATCAGGTTCACGATCTGCATCGCGTCGAGCGAATAGATGCCCGAGCGGTTGGTCGAGTTGCCGGCGATGTCGAATCCGGTGGGCGGCAGGCCGTCGGGATATTTGGGTGCCGGCGTCGTCGTGGGCGGCAGCAGCTGCTGCGCCTGATAGTTGAGCGACTGAGTCGTGAACAGCGACGTGGGGTTCGCCACCACGCTGACCAGATAGCCGGCAAAGCCCGGGTCGGGCACCCAGACCTGGATGAGCTGGGCCTGGGTGCCGCTCGACGAGAGGAACGGCGAGAGGCAGCTGCGCACCTGGGTGCTCGCCAGGCTCGGATAGCCAAGGGTTCCGGCCGCGCTCGACAGCGCGCCCTGGATCGCCGCAATCATGTCTCCCACCGTCGAGACCGGGCTGGTCATGGCGACTGTCGTGCTCACCGAGGGGGGCGGCTTGGTCGGGTCCGGCCCGGGCGGCTGCACCGTCACGGTGATGCCGGTGACGGTCACGGCGTTCTTGGGCGCCGTGAAATTCAGGATCGTGCCGCTGGCAAAGGGCACCAGCACCGAAGGAGTCGCGGTGAGGTTAGGCACCGCCAGCAGCGCGCTGTTCTGGTTGCCCGACTGCATGACCTCGACGATCGAATTGGTCTGGCTGATGTCGAGCGTCACGGCCGGCACGCTCTGCGTCTGGACGATGCTGTAGCTGCTGCTCGACGAATTGCTGTTGCTCGTGATCGAGTAGAGCGTCGCCGCCATGTTGAACGTATTCGGCTTGTTGGTCATGTAATCGACCGTCACGAACACGTTCTCGCCCCAGGTGCCGGGGTTCTGCGAGTCTATTTCTACCAGATTGGTGCCAGTTGTCGGCGTCAGGCCTTTGCCGCTTCCGCCTCCTCCGCTAGAACTGGTGGGCGGCAGCGCGCCGGAAAGCTCGGTCTTCGGTTGGACCGGCGGATTAGAACTCGCACAGACTCTGCTGATCCAGGCTTCGGTTCCGCCGTTTAGAAAAAACTGCGATACCTGAAAACTTGTCGTGCTCGTAGGATCAAGTCCACCGAATACGCGCTGGAAATCACCGAAATTCAGGCATTGAACCGGTGTATTCATGGGTCCGCGAGTCAAATAGCCGACAAATGCCGTCACGGAGGTTGCAACACCAGAAATGGTGTGCGTACCACTCGGTAATTCTTGAACATATACGCCGGGATATGTCAGCTGAAGTGCCATTTGACTCTCCATCCCCGGCGCAGACTCGGCGGGGATTCCCCATGCCAAAATTCAGATCTTAGATGCTGTCAACGTTGTGCTTGACGATGTGCGGGTACGTCAATAGCATAATTTCATATCGACTCCATCTGTTTGGTCTCGTTTCTTGACAGAAACGGGGATTACGTTCGGCTAACCATTTTCTTTAGGGTGGGAGGGCGTTGCTCATGGCGGCCGAGAACAATGCGTTATTGCAGCACGCACTCGATCTCACCTTTTACGGCCTGCCCTCGTCCGCTTCGGTCCGGCTCGATTTCCCCATAGAGACGGGCGCGATCATCCCGATGCCGCGCGCGACGCCGTCGGTGCGGCTCGGCGCGAGCTATGGCGGAGGCGAGATGGCGATCCGCGGACTTTCGATCCAGCCGCGCCGGATCGAGTTCGACATCGAGAACGCGCCCGCCACCTTGCCGCTGCTCGTCCACATCCTGTGCGGCGGCCGGTTCATCCATGGCTGGGTGCAGGTGCCGGGCGACGTGCAGGTGTCGATCGCGACTTCGGTGCAGCGCATCCGCTTCGTCGGGGCGGGCTATTGGGCGGTGCCGCTGACCCAGGTCGAGGCCGAGGGCAAGCCGGCGGCGAAGCCTGCTCCGGCACCGGCTCCCGCTCCCGCTCCGGCCCCCGCGCCGTCGCCGTCCTCGAGCAAGCCGAGCCCGAGCCCCGCTCCGAAGCCCGCGCCCACGACGGCGCCCGAGCCGCGGTCCTCGACGCCCACGCCCACGCCGGCGGCCTGAGCGCGAGGATGCCTGCGACCTTCCTGTAGACTCCGCGTGGGGGCGATCCGCGGAATCAGTCTCGAAACCATCGCCACTTGTGAATCTGAGAAAGGAAACGCGTCATGGCCATGAGCACGATCACGATCAACTTCCAGAACGCCACGCTGACGACGACGACGTCGCAGATCCTGATCACCAACGGCACCTTCGCGCTCGACACCACGAGCTCGCTGTCGATGTCGGGGACGATCAGCTTCACTTCGCTCTACATCACGTCGGGCGCGATCAACTTCAACGTCGAGTCGGGCACCTCGTTCACCGCCGCGGTGGTGACGCCGGTCCATCCGAACTCGACCAGCAATGCGCCGACGCTCGAGGTCACCAACTTCGCGGGCACCGTGACCGTGACCTGGCCGACTCCGAACGGCCTGCAGACGCAGACCGTGATGTCGGGCGACCCGATCACGCTGAACAACTTCGCGAGCTGAGCCGCGAAGCACCTCGAACAAGGGAGGCCCCCGGTGGATGCGCAAGTAACGATCAATTTCGCCGGGGGCGTCGCCTCGACCAACCTGGTCCAGGTCATACTGGGCCAGGCGGTCCTCGCGCTGGAGAGCGTCCGCGGCGCCCTGGCCGATGTCGTGGGCTTCACCAACATGACGGTCCATCCCGGGCAAGTCACCTTCGCCGCCCCGACCGGCGGCGCGTTCGTCGGGACCCTGGCGCTCACGCTGTCCTGGAGCGGGGAGGACCCGACGGTGACGCTCGACAATCTCGTGCCGGCGGCGCATGGCGGCCCGGCGACGGTCTCCTGGCCTACGGCGACCGGACTGGAAACCCAGGTCCTCACGCCCGGCAATGCGCTGACGCTCAGCGGCATCGTCGCCGACTAGGCCCCGGTGCCGCAGCTGGTCAGCCTGGGCGCGGTGCTGTCGTGCAGCTTCGGCAGCGCGCCGATGCCGATGATCGTGCCGCCCGAGGTGCCCGTGTTCGCCGACATGCTGCCGCTGGCGACGATCTTCGACTTCGTGCCGCTTGAGAACATCCCCAGCTTCGGGCTGTGCTCCAGCCTGGCCAATCCCGAGGTGGCGGCCGCGACCGCGCTGGCGGAAGGCGTGCTGACGCCGATGCCGTGCATCCCGGTGACGACTTCGCCCTGGTTTCCCGGCGCGCCGGAGGTGCTGCTCGAAGGGATGCCGGCCCTGTGCACCGGCTCGATGTGCCTGTGCGACTGGCTGGGCGAGATCGAGATCGACGAGCCCGGGCAGGAGAGCGCGATCACCAATTCCTGAACGTGTCGGCCCCGCGCGGTTTCGCATCGCGAAGAAATGGGACCGAAACGGCACAAGTCGCCTAAACGCCGGCGAAAATCCTCCGACTACCAATCGCGGGCGACAGCAAGGGACTGCCGCCGCGGCGATTTGGAGGGGCGGATGGTTGCGATCTTCACGGGTGCCGGCACGGGCTTGGAGCGTGGGTCGGGCTCGGTTCTGGGCGGGTCGGGCCTGCTCGGCAGCGCATCGCAGGGGCGGGGGGGCGACAATGTCCTCGTCAACGCCGCGAACGGCAACCTGCTGATCTCGCGACAGGATGAATATCTCGTCGGCCGCGGCCCCGATGTCGCGATCGGCCGCGCCTTCAACAGCCAGGCGACCGCCGACGACGACAATAACGACAAGTGGCGCCAGAGCACCGACCGGCGCGTGACGACGGTCTCGGGGACGACCGTGCGCCGCGTCTCGGCCGACGGCAGCGAGACGATCTACACCTGGGATGCCACCCGCTCGGCCTATGTCTCGAAGGAAGGCGCGGGCGCGTACGACCAGATCGTCAAGTCGGGCAGCCAGTGGATCTGGACCGATGGCGACACCCAGCGCGTGGAGAAATATGACGAGCTGAACGGCGGCCGCATCGTCTGGGAAGGCGATACCGATCTCAACGCGATCACCTATACCTATGTCGGCGACAAGCTCGACAAGGCGACCACGGCGGACGGCGCCTGGGTGCAATATAGCTGGTCCGGCTACAACATCACCAAGGTCACCACCGGCTATACCGATCTCGCGACGGGCCTCTCCAAGACGCTGTCGCGCGTCTGGTACGAATATTCCGGCTCGCAACTGACCAAGGTCCGCACCGATCTCACCCCGGCCGACAATGCGCTGCCCGGCGATGCCGATTCCTACTGGACGAGCTATGGCTATGACGGCGCCGGCCGAGTCAACAGCATCACCCAGAAGGACGGCTCGAGCCTGACCGTCACCTATGACGGATCGGGCCGCGTCGCGACGCTGACCCAGCTCGCCAGCTCGGGCGTCAACCGCGTGACGACGCTCGCTTATTATGCCGGCTACACCACGATAACCGACGCGACCGGGCAAGTGACCCGGCTCGACTATGACGCGGCCGGCAACCTCACCAGGATCACCGCGCCGCCCGCCTCGAGCGGCGCCGCGCAGCAGGTCGTGCAGTTCGGCTACAATGCCAATGGCGACCTGATCAGCACCACCGACGCGTCCGGCAATTCGGCGAGCTACACCTATGACGGCAACGGCAATGTGCTCACCGCCACCGATGTGCTGGGGAATGTCGTCACCCGAACCTATGGCAGCAAGAACGAGCTGCTGACCGAGACCCGCACCGCGTCGGACGCGAGCGGCGCCGCCGTCAGCGTCACCAGCCGTTTCGCCTATGATGCCAGGAACCATCTGCGATACGTCGTCAGCGGCGAAGGCTATGTGACCGAATTCCGCTACACGGCGGCGGGCGAGCTCCAGTACAAGATCGAATATCCCGAGCACAGCTATGGGATCGGCGCCGGCGCGCTCAGCGAAGCGACGATGGACGCATGGCGCAACGGCCTGGCCGACCGGTCGTCGACCCAGATCACCCTGAACACCTATGATGCGCGCGGGAGCATGACCTCGACGCGCAGCTTCGGGATCGCCGGCGCCGGAGGCGCGGAATCGGCGGCGGAGGGCGCGCGGCGCACCTACTACACCTATGACCAGGCGGGCCGGCTGCTCGCACGCAGCAACGAGGGGCAGGTCGCCGAGACCTTCGTCTATGACGGAATGGGCCGTATTACCGCCTCGACCGACATCAACGGCGGCACCACCAGCTTCGTCTTCAACGATACGGCGACGACCACGACGGTCACGCTCGCATCGGGCTATGTGTCGACCTCCACCTACAACAAGGCCGGCGATCTGGTCAGCCTGACCGATAGCGGCAGCTATGTCGCGAGCGGGACCGCCGCCAGCCAGTGCGACAAGCTGGGCCGCGTGCGGATCGCGACCGACGCTGCCGGGCTCAGCCGCTATTCCGCCTATGACAAGGCGGGCCGGCTGATCGCCGACGTCAACCATTATGGCGACATGACCGAGTATCGCTACGATGCGAACGATCGCATCGTCTCGACCACGCGCTACGCGACGCGCCTGACCGCCGGCCAGCTGGCCATCCTCCAGAATCCGGACAGCGTGTTCGATGTGGGCGCCATCCGCCCGGGCGCGTCGGGTGCGGATCTGTGGAGCTGGTCGGTCTATGACAAGCTGGGCCAGGTCGTCGCTTCGATCGCGGGCGACGGCAGCGTGGCGACCATGGCCTATGACAAGTCCGGTCGCCTGGTCGGCACCACCGCCTATGCCGTCAAGCTGACCGCGGGACAGATCGCCGGCTTCAAGACCACCCCGCCGCTGCTCACCGACATCCCGGCGCCGACCGCCGCCGATGCGATCACGCGCAGCTTCTACGATCGCGACGGCCGCCTGCTCGGCAGGCTGGACGGAGAGGGCTTCCTGGTCCGGAACGTCTATGACAAGGCGGGCAATAAGGTCTCCGAGATCGCTTCGTACAACGCCGTCCCCGCGGGGCTGCGCGCGGCGGGCAGCTTCAACGACCTGGCGGCGAGCGTCGGCAGTTCGGCCGGCGACCGCGTGGTGCGGTACGTCTATGACGGCCAGGGGCTGCTGCGCTATGTCGTCGACGGGCTCAACCAGGTCACTGCCTATGGCTATGACGCGGCGGGCCTGCGGACCAGCACGGTGCAATATGCCGCGGCAATGGCCGCGACCGGCGACTATACCTATGACAACGTCAAGGCACTCACCGCTTCGCTGGCGAGCAATGCCGACAACCGGACCAGCTGGTCGGTCTATGACGCGGCGGGCCGGCTTGCCTTCTCGATCGATGCCGATGGCGGTGTCGTCGGGCTGAGCTACGATACGAGCGGCCAGGTGATCCGCTCGGTCCAATATGCAGCCAAGTACGTGACCGGCTCGCTCCCGTCCGTCTCGACGATGAACGGGTGGTCGGGCAACAACGCCGGCGGCGCTGCCGACCGGATCACCCGCACCTGGTACACGGCGCGCGGCGAGGCCCGCTATGTGGTGAACGCCGAAGGCTTCGTCTCGCGGACCGACTATAGTGCCTCGGGCAAGATCACGGCCAGCATCCTCTGGAACAACAGGATCAGCGTTTCGAACGCGACGACGATCGGCCAGGTCGACGCGGCGACGGCGGGGGCGGGCGACTATGCCGCGCACAGCTATGGCTATCACCCCGACGGCATGCTCTACACCGAGTATGACGCCCTCGGCGTCCTGACGCTGTACGACTATACCGCGACCGGCAAGCTCAACGCCCGGTACGATGCCTATGGCACGGGCGACCAGGTGATCACCGCCTATGGCTATGACGCCGCCGGGCGAGTCGTCACCGAGGTTCGCGCCTGGGGCACCGCGCAGGCGTCGACGACCAGCTATGCCTATGATGGCCTCGGCAACCGGATCCAGGCTACGGATCCCAACGGCAACGTCACCAATTTCACCTATGACAAGCTCGGCCAACTCAAGACGCAGACGGATGCGCTGGGCGGTGTCTCCAGCTACGAATACAATGCGTTCGGCCAGGCCTGGAAGGCCACCGATGCGCTGGGCTATTCGAGCTATAGCTGGTACGATCGGCTCGGGCGGATCGCGCAGACGCGCGATGCCGGCAACTACCTGACCGAAACCAGCTATACCGCCTTTGGCGAGAAGGCGAGCCTGACCCGCCGCTTCAACCAGGTGACCGGCACCGCCGCCATGGCGACGCCGCCCTCGGTGGCCGCGAACGGCACCGAGGATGCCACCACCAGCTTCCTCTACGACAAGCTGGGCCGGCTCCTCCGCACGACCGATGCGATGGGTTTCTTCGAAACCTACAGCTATGACGGGCTCGGCAACCGGCTCTCGGTCACGGCAAAATCGTCGACCGACAGCGCCGTCGCCGGGGCGGCGACGACCTATACCCATGATCGCCTCGGCCGGGTGCTCACCGAGACGCTGCCCAAGCCGACCTATGATGCCGCGGGCAACCTCACCAGCTCGACCGTGGTCAACCGCTATGAATATGATGCGCGCGGCAATCGCACCAAGGTGGTGGAGGCCGACAATCTTTCCAACCGCCGCACCACGACCTATGGTTTCGACAAGAACGATCGCCTGATCGAGACGCGCGGCGACGCGGTTTCGGTGATCGCCGACGATCTCGTCACGGTGTCGACGGTCACTCCGGTCGAGACGATCCGTTACGACCTGCGCGGCAACGTCAAGGAAATGATCGACGTCGCGGGCGCGCGCCGGCTGTTCTACTATGACGCGCTCAATCGCAAGACGGTCGAGATCCGCCAGACCTCGGCCAGTGAGAACACCTATTCGAGCTTCACCTATGATGCTGCGGGCAACGTAAAGTCGAACCGCGTCTATGCGGGCTCGATCGCTCTGCCGGGGAGCGTCGGCAGCACGCCGCCCTCGCCGCCCGCGACCGGCTATCGCGAGACCCTGTTCAACTATGACGCGCTCGGCCGTACGAGCTCGAGCCAGGTGCTGAACGTCGTCACCGGAAGCTACGCGACGGGCTATGCCGCGGCGAATCTCACCACCAGCTACACCTATGACGGCGTCGGCAACCTCAAGAAGGTCGTCGATCCCAATGGCGGCGAGACCTATAGCTGGTACGACGCGCTCGGCCGCAAGACCGGGCAGCTCGATGCTGAAGGCTATCTGACGAGCTGGGGCTATGATCCCGACAACAATGTCACCGAGGAGCGCCGCTACGCCACGCGCTATGCCGGTGCGGCGTCGCTGGGTGGCGCACCGGGCGTGGGCACGTCGGGTGCCGACCGGGTCACGCAATATGGGTATGATCGGCAGGGCAATCGCACCTGGGAGGCGCGGCTCTCGGTCGAGGCCTATTCGGTCAATGCGGGCAATGGGGCGCTGAGCTCGGTCAGCGGCACCGCGATCGTGCAATATCTCTACAACGGCCTGGGACAGGTAGTCCGCAAGACCGAGGCGAGCGGCGACCAGACCTTCTACGGCTATGACGGCGCGGGCCGGCTGGGCGTGGAGACGCGCTCGGCCTTTGTCGACTTCAACGGCCAGTGGGTCTCGCCGACCACCCAATATCTCTATGACGGCCTGGGCAACCTGTCGCGTACCGTGCAATCCGGGGCGACCAACGCCGCGGCGCGCGTGACGACCTACAGCTACGGCGCCGATGGGCGCCTGGCGAGCACCACCGACGCCTCCGGCTTCAGCCGCTACTATGCCTATGACGTCGCGGGCCGGGTGAAGAAGGAAAGCTATACGCGCGCCACTGCGGCGGGCGGCGCCGTGACCGACGCCATCGCGTCACGCTACGACCTTGCCGGCCGCAAGGTGTTCCAGGGCGTCGCCACCTGGAACGGCGGCGGCTTCGCGATGATCGACTATAGCCAGACCCAGTATAACAGCTATGGGCAGGTCTCCCGGAACGGCGTCAACGGGCTTTGGCAGACCGAGAACCAATATGACAATGCCGGCCGCCTGACCGCGACCAATTCGGGGGACGGCGTCTGGAAGTTCTTCGGCTATGATCGCAACGGCAACCAGACCGTCGCGATCACCTCGGCCGGGACGAACCTGGCCGGCCAGTCCTTCCTGGGCGCGCTCTCGCTGGTGGGCCTGTCGACGGTCAACGCCACCTATACGAGCTACGACAAGCGCAACCTAGCGGTGCAGGTGGTGGAGGAGGGGCGCCAGCTGAGCGCTTCGGCCAGCGACCAGTTCGTCACTGCGCGCGGCTACAACGCGTTCGGCGAGATCGCGAGCGAGACGAACGCGCTCGGCGCGACGCTCACCTATACCTACAACACGATGGGCAAGCTGACGAAGAGCGAGAGCCCGACCGTTTCGATCACGCTCGAGAATGGCGCCCAGCAGAGCGTTCGTCCCACCGAATATTATTATTACGACCTGAGCGGCCGGCTGATCGGCGGGCGCGATGCGAACGGCAACCTCTCGACGCGGAGCCTGCTTGCCGGCACCGGCTATGGCGTCAGCCAGGCGCTGGTCGTCACCAGCTTCGCGGCCGATGGCGGCAAGATCGCCAACGCCTATGATATCCATGGCGATACGCGGCGCATCACCGACCAGATCGGCCGGGTCACCACCCAGGATTATGACGCGATGAGCCGCGTCACCGGCGTCTCGCATTATGGCGGCCTGGTCGAGAACTATGCCTATGACGGGCTGGGCCAGCGCATCCAGGCATGGAACAACCTCTATCAGAACCCGATCTACGGCCCGGAGGAATCCTATTGGGTCGAGGATCCCTATGATCCCTATGGCGGCTATTATGGCGGCGGGGGCCATTGGGAATATTACACGCCGATCATCGGCTACACGCCCGAAAAGGCGCTGACCGAATATGATGCGCTCGGCCGGGTGACCAGCCAGCTGGCGTTCGGCGGCGACCTCACCACGGCCGGCTATTCGTGGAACGGCGGCATCTCGACCAGCGGGATCGGCACCTTCGGCGGCTGGACCCAGGTAACGACCTACGCCAACGGCAAGACGCTCGTCGAAAGCAAGGATGTCTTCAACCGCACCACCGCCAAGACCGACCTTGGCGGACATGTCTGGAGCTACAGCTACGACATTTCGGGCCGGCTGAGCCAGGTCGGCACGGGCGGGCTCTATACGACCTATAATTATCTCAACACCGGCATGGTCGGCCAGACGATCGTGGGCACCCCCAATCCGCAGGTGAACACCAGCTGGGCGCGGACGGTCTCCACCTACAGCTACGACAAGCTGGGCCAGCGCCTGACCGAGCAGACCAGCGAGGAAGCGGGCTATTATTCGCCGGGCTACTGGTACGAGGAATATGACCCCTATTACGGGTACGTGACCAACAGCTACTGGGTCGACGAGAGCTATTACACCACTTCGGCGACGCTGCAGAATTCGAGCGTCACCTATGACGCGCTGGGCCGGCTGAAGACCTTCGCCGAGGCGGGGACGGCGACGATGCCCGCGGCGAACATCGCCTATGAATATGATGCGAACGGCAATGTCCGCCGGACCACGGCGACCTATCGGACGCTCGACTATCAGGGCAATGTCTCGTCCTATTCGACGACCAGCGACTATTGGTTCCGCTACGACAGCATGGGCCGGGTGGTCACCGACAAGGGCACGCTGCGCGGCGGCCAGATCGTCCGCGGCGAAGCGGTGTACGGCACCGGCGGCGGCCAGGACATCCTGTACGATCTCGCCGGCCAGCGCATCGCCGTGATGCGGACGGAATATTCGCCCGGTTATTACGACTATGAATGGGGCTATTACTACGCGGGCAGCTATTACGAGAGCCGCGAGAATTATATCTATAACAGCGCCGGCCGTATCTACGAGATCCAGACCTCGATCGGCGGCTATGTCTCCGAGGACTATGACTATAACACCGGCGTCGCGACCCCGCCCGGGACGATCCCCGCGGCGCCCGCGACCGGCACGGTGCGCTCGCGCTTCTATTACGACCTGGTGGGCCACATGACCCAGCAGAACGACTATGAGGCCTATGGTTCGGCGATCGCCTATAGCCGCAATGTCGGCTACAACAACAAGGGCCAGGTCACCTACGAGAGCACGTCGACCAAGAAGTATGACGGGCACACCTATCAGTCGTACAGCTATTACGACTATGGCTATGGGTCCAACTATGCGCTGGGATCGGTGCTGAGCGTCTCGACGATCAACTATCGCGACAACAACAACGCGAACGCGCCCGATACGATGACCACCAACAGCTATACCTGGTGGGACGGCGCGGTGCAGTCCCAGATCGCGCACAAGCCGAATACCGGCCAGTCGACTACTTATTACACCAGCTTCTATTATAACGGCCTAGGCCAGCTGACGTCGCTCTATGTCGGCGATGCCCGCGCGCGCAACGTCACGTTCAAGATGAACGGCGAGGGGCAGATCATCCGCCGGGACGAGCAGGACTATAACTGGTCCAACGGCGATCCGCACGAGATCTGGTACCGGTTCAACGCGCGCCAGCTGGGCTATGTCGGTAACAACGGCACCAACGATGTGTCGACCGCACAGTCGATCAGCGAGCGTCAGACCGTCTCGCCGACCACGCCGGGCGCGTTCCGCAACGGCGCGAGCTATGGCAGCTCCTACGCGGAGTTCGCCAACAGCTACGATCCGATCAACAGCTACAGCCAGGGTTCGTCGGGCGGCAGCTACACCGTGCGGGCCGGCGACACGCTCCAGGGCATCGCGCTCTCCATCTATGGCGACTCCAACCTCTGGTATCGCCTGGCCGAGGCGAATGGCCTGACCGGTGCCTCCGCGCTCGTCGAGGGGCGGACGCTGACGCTGCCGAGCGGCGTGGTGAAGTCGAGCTACAACGCCTCCGGGCTCAAGCCCTATAATCCGGGCGAGGCGATCGGCGACGTAACCCCGTCGACGCCGCAGCCGCAGCAGCAGAAGAAGAACAAGTGCGGCGTCTTCGGCGCGATCATCCTCGCGGTGGTGGCGATCGCAGTCACCGTGGTAACCGCGGGCGCGGCGCTGGCGGCCGCCGGCCTGGCGACCAGCGTCGGTGCCGGGATCACCACCGTCGTCGGCGGCGGCCTGATCGGTGCGGCCGGCGTGGCCGGCGGGCTGGCCATCGGCGCGGGTGCCGCGGCCATCGGCTCGATCGTCAGCCAGGGCATCGGCGTTGCGACGGGCATCCAGGACAAGTTCAGCTGGAAGGCAGTCGGCATGGCCGCGATCGGCTCGCTGGTGTCGGGCGGTCTCAACGAGGCATTTGGCGGCGGCGGGATCATCGGTGCCGCGGCGCGCGGTGCCGCCGGCAGCGCGATAACCCAGGGCATCGGCGTCGCCACCGGCTTGCAGGACAAGTTCAGCTGGGCCGGCGTCGCGGCCGCCGGGGTGGGTGCGGCGGTCGGCTATCAGGCCGGCAAGTGGATGGGCGTGGAGCCGATCAGCCAGAATAATTCGATCGGCAACTATCTCGTCAACTTCGCCCAGGGTGCGGCGAGCACCATCGCCAATGCCGCGACGCGCAGCGCGATCGAGGGCACGAGCTTCGGCGACGCGGTGGTCGCCGCGATCCCGGACGTCATCGCGCAAACGATCGGCGACATCCTGTTCAACGGCGTCACCAGCACCAAGGAGCAGGCGCGGATCGAATATGCCGAGTCGGAAACCCAGCGGTTCGCCGCGGAATATGGCATCACCGACAAGGACCAGCTTGCCGAGGTCCGGGCCGCCTATCTCGACGCGCCGAGGATCTCGGACGACTATGCCCGCCCGCAGGGCCGGAACGAGACCGTCGGCGACTATGAGGCGCGTCGCGAAGGCGCGCTGAGCCGGCTCGCCGCCAACAAGCGCACGCTGGCAACGATCGCCGGTCGTGCGTCAGGCTATAGCGACGCGCAGATCAACGAAGCGCTTCGGTCCGGCGGGCGGGGCTATGATCCGGCGAGATACGATGCGCAGATCGCCGAACAGAACGCACAGAACAATGCCCAGCCGACCGTCGATCCGCAGACCGGCGAGATCCTCCAGACGGTCGTCGTCATCGGATACCGGCGCGAGGACCTGCCCACCGACGGTACGCGTCAGGGGGCGGCGCTCGGCGTCGTCGCGGTGGACAGTGCGGTAAGCATCGTCGGCGACAAGGCGCAGCGGATCGGCGAAGTCATCGATTCGCGCCCCTGGTTGCGGATCGGCGTGACGGTTGCCGGCTATACCGCGGATGCGGCGACCTGGTATTTCGGCGGGCCGGCCAAGTTCTTCATCAGCCAGGCCGTCGGCCAGCTCCAGGGCGCCGCCACGCAATATGTCAGCGACGCGGTCGGCAACCGCTATGACGACAAGGGATATGACCCGACCGAAGCGTCCGCCGGTGCAGTGGGCGCGGCTACGCTGATCCAGCTCGGGTTGAGCTCGCGCGACATCGTCGGGACGCTGCGTTCGCTGCCATCGCTCGCAAAGGGCATCGCGCAGCGCCTGCGCGGCGCGGTCCGTCGCGCGCCGACGATCGAGACGCCGGTATCCACGCCCGATCCGACGCCCACCACGCGGCGCATGCCCTATGCGCGCAGCCGTCCGAGCTACGCGCGGGGCCAGGTCGACAGCGTCTGGGAGAATGCGGTGCGCCGCTCGCCGGACGGTGTGGTACGCGATCCCAATACCGGCGAGGTCCTTACCTGGGACCGTGGCCGGAACCGCAATGGCCAGTGGGACATGGGCCATCTTCCGGGCAAGGACTACAAGACCTTGCACGATCGGTATATGAGCGGGCAGATTAGTCGCGAGCAGTTCCTCCGCGAATATCATGATCCGCGGAATTACCAGCCGGAGGCGCCCGGCGCCAACAGGAGCAGGAGATACCAATGATACCCGAAGCGGCCGTCTTCACGCTGATTCGGTCCGATGCGCCGGCGATCGAAACGCGGATCACTGCCGATGACATCCGGGCAAAGGGGGATATCGGCCAGACGACCCTTCAGGAGGCCATTGCCAGCCGCAAGCCCGAGCTTGCGGCTTGGCTGGTGGAGCGCGGCGTCGACCTCGACAATCGCGATCGTTCCGGTTTCACGGCGCTCCATTATGCCATGGAATATCAATATTATCCTTTGGCCGAGAAGCTGATCCGCGCGGGTGCCGACGTCAACGCGACGAACAAGCATGGCAATGGCGCGCTCTGGACCGCGGTGATGTCCGCGCGGGGCGATTATGCGCTGGTCGATCTGCTCCTTGCCCATGGCGCGGATCCGGATATCCGCAACAGGGCGGGCAAGTCGCCGCTCGACCTGGCGATCGACATGGGCAACGCGCAACTGATCGAGAAGCTGAGGCATGCCGGAAAAGCAATATAGGATCGCCGCCGAGGACATGGTCGCGCTCGTCAGCGGCTGGGGCGCCGCGACCGCGACGGACCGCGTAACCGTTGACGGCAGGATGATCGGCTATGCCTATCGGGAGCGGCCGGTGAACGGGGCGGATAGCGGCTGGCGGTTCTTCGCCGGAGACGAAGACGACGCGTACATGGCGGACGCTTCCCGGCATGATTTCTACGCGGTGAATACCATCGCAAACTATGATCCGGCGATCCTTTCGATCCTCGACAGCGCGATCGGCAGTGCGTTCGAGCGGGATCAGACCGGCCCATGGCGCGAAGTCGGCGACGCGCAGAACTGATCGGGCAAGGACGTCGGCGGCCGGCATCGCATGCGAATCGGAGGAGGGCCTTTCCGGTTCGAAGCGTGGAATTGCTCCCAAAAGAATGAACCGAAATGGCAGCAAAAGGCACTTGGAGCCGCGGCCCATAGCTGTCTGGGATGGAATGGGATTTCGGCGAATCGCGGGATTTCCGCGGTTGAAACGTTGCCGCAACACATCGAAATATTTCTTAATCGGAGGCACTTGACGGCGGACACCCCGGACTGTCTCATATCGGGACAGTAACGGGGGGATGAAATGTCGGGGCTCGTCGAAGCGGCGACGGCTATTCTTAGTGCGTCCGAAAGAAAGCTGGAAGTGGCGGCGCACAACGTCGCCAATGTTTCCACACCCGGTTTCAAGCGGCAGATAGGGTTTTCGCAGCTTCTCCAGGCTTCGGGGAACGATGCGATGCCGCTTCCCGAGGTCGCGGTCCGCCGCAATTTCGCGCAGGGCAAGCTCACCGAGACGCGCAATCCGTTCGACCTCGCGATCAGCGGCGACGGGTTCTTCCAGCTCCGTGCGGGCGACAGCATCGTCTATTCGCGCCAGGGCCAGTTCAAGCTTGCCGCGGACGGTACGCTGGTCTCGCCGCAAGGCTATGTGCTGCAGCAGCAGGGCGGCGGCGACCTGGTGCTCGATCGCCAGGCGGCGACCATCCAGCAGGACGGCACCGTGATCGAGGACGGCCGCCCGGTCGCCCGGATCGAGCTGTTCGCCACCAGGGATCCGCAGGCGCTGACACCGGTTGGCGAATCCTATTTCTCGGCCGGGGCGGGCGCGATGGACACGGTCGGCGGGCCGGTGATCCGCCAGGGCATGGTGGAAAGCTCGAATGTCGAGATGGGCGACGAAATGGTCGCGATGATGACCGCGCTGCGCCAGTCGGAAGGCGGCGCTCGCCTGGTGCAGGTCTATGACGATCTGATCGGCCGCGCGATCTCCAGCCTGGGACAGACGCGATGAGTGACGCCTTCTATGTGGGAGCGGTGGGCCTTCAGACGCAGCAACGTGCGCTGGATGGCATCGCCAACAACATCGCCAATGTGAACACGCCGGCGTTCAAGCGCGTCCAGTTGCGTTTTTCGGACGTGGTGGCCGGCCGCCCGGTGGACGTGGCGACGCCGGATCTGCGCCAGCTTCCCGCGGATGTCGCGGGGGTGATGCTCGATACCCAGTTCATGCTGAACGAACAGGGGCAGCTGGAGCGCACCGGCCAGCAGCTCGACATCGCGATCGACGGCCAGGGTTTCATCGAGCTGATGGGTCCGGGCGGCCAGACGCTGCTGTGGCGCGGCGGCGCGCTCAAGGTGAATGACGACGGCCAGCTCGCGACCAGCCATGGCGTCGCGTTGCGGGCCGCGATCACGGTGCCGGGCGACGCCAGCGCGATCGAGATCGGCAAGGACGGCGTGGTGCGCGTGCGCGTGCCGGATAGCGCCGATCCGGTCGAACTCGGGCAGATCCAGCTCGTTCGCGTCAACGATCCATCGGCGGTCTCGCGGCTCGATGGCGGCCTCTATCGCGTCGACGATGCCAGTGCCCTCAGCGAAGCGGTGCCAGGCGAAGACGGCACCGGGATGCTCGTCCAGGGCTCGATCGAGCAATCGAACGTCGCGCTGACCGACGAAATGGTGCGGCTCATGCTCGTCCAGCGCGCCTATGCCGCCAATGCCCAGATCGTCCAGGCCGCCGATCAGCTGATGGGCATTGCGAACGGTCTTCGGCGCTAGGAACATGGCAGGGGGAATCGTCATGGGGGTGGCGCTCGCCGTCGCCGCGGCGGGCGGCGCCGGGGATGTCGCGCTCAGGCCGATGGTCGAGGTGCGTTCGGCGCAGCTGCGCGTCGGCGATCTGGTCGCCGCGCGCGAGGGCGCGCTGCCGGCGGGCATCGCCGAGCTGGTGGTGGCACGGCTGCCGCATGGCGCGACGACGCTTGCGCTGCCGGCCCGCGACGTCGCCGCATTGGTGCGCCGTCGGGTGCCGGGGCTGCGGATATCCGCGCCGGCAGGGGAGATTGTCCGGATACGCGCGGCGATCGCGGCGCTTCCGGCCCGCATCGGCGGTGGCTGCTTCGCCGCCGCAGCCGCGATTCCGGCGGGTGCCGCCGTCAAGGCCGGCGACGTGGTCGCGGCCGAATGCCGCGGTACTGTGCCCGCGGCGCTGCGCTATGACCGGGATGGGCTGGCGGTGGCGCGCGCCGCACTGCCGGCAGGGGCGTATCTCGGGCGGCTGGCAGCGCTTCCGCGGGACGCAATCGGCAAGGGGACTCCGCTGACCCTGCGCTCGGCGGCCGGCCCGGTGACGGTCGAGCGCGCGGTGACCACGATGCAATCCGGCCGCCCGGGCGCGCGCCTGTTCGTGCGCGACGGCGAAGGCAAGGTCTTCGCAGCGCCGCTTGCGCTGGTCGACAAGGAGGGCGGACGATGAGCCTCAGGCTGGCAGCCGCGGCCGCGGCGCTCCTGCTTGCGACGCCCGCGGCCGCGCAGGATCTCTACAGGGGCGGGAACTGGTCCTCCATGGCGGCGGATCGCCGCGCCAGCGGCGTGGGCGACGCGATCACGGTCGTCGTCCAGCAGGCGGCGGAGGCTTCGAACACCACGCAGAACGCGACGCGCAAGAGCACCGACGTGTCGGGCGGGCTCAATGCCGGCTCGATCAACGAGAGCGGCCAGCTCTCCTTCGGCGGCGGCTATACCGGGCGCGGCGAGGTGCGGCGCAGCGAGCGGCTGGTCGCACAACTGAGCGTCACGATCGAACAGGTGCTGCCCAATGGCGACTATCGCATCGTCGGCGAGCAGCGCCTCCACGTGAACGGCGAGAAGACGCTGATCGCCGTGCGGGGGCGCATCCGGCCCGAGGATATCCGCAGCGACAACAGCGTGCTCTCGAGCCGGATCGCCGATGCCCAGATCAACTATGACGGCAAGGGCTTTGTTTCGCGCAGCGCCAAGCCCGGGCTGCTCAACCGCATCTTCTCGCTGCTGGGGCTGGGCTGATGCGCGGCGCCGGAACGGTCCGCGCGGCGGTTGCCCTCGTGCTGGCTCTTGCGATGCCGGTCGCGCCCGCCATCGCGCAGTCGGTGCCGCTCAAGAGCCTGGGCAGGTTCGACGGCTGGCGCGAGAATGCGCTGGTCGGCTATGGCCTGGTCACCGGCCTGGCCGGATCGGGCGATACGCGCCGCAGCGTGGTGACGCGCCAGGCGCTGCGCAACGTGCTGAGCCGCCTGGGCACCAGCGTCACCGAGGATCAGCTCAGCAGCCGCAACGTCGCGGTGGTCATGGTCACTGCGGTGCTGCCGCCATCGGCCAATGTCGGTGACCGGATCGACGTCACGGTCTCGTCGATCGGCGATGCGCGCAGCCTGGCGGGCGGCACGCTGATCATGACGCCGCTGCTCGGCCCGGACCAGCGCACCTATGCGCTTGCGCAAGGGCCGCTGCTGGTGGGCGGTTATCGGTTCGATGCCGATCTGAACCAGCAGCAGCGCAACTATCCGACCACTGCGGTGCTCCAGGGCGGCGGCACCATCGAGGCGCCGGTCGAGTCGATGGTGCTGCGCGGGGGCAACGAGGTCGCGTTCCTGCTTGCGAACCCGAGCTTCTCGACATCGCAGCGCATCGCCGAGCAGATCAATGCGCGGTTCGGCTATGGCACCGCGCTCGCGAAGAATGCCGACGAGGTCCGCATTCGCTTCGCCGGCGCGCCGGCGGAGGTGACCGGTTTCGTGGCGCAGCTCGAGAATGTCCGGGTCGAGCCCGACATCGCGCCGCGCATCGTGATCAACGAGCGCACCGGCACGGTGGTGGCGGGCGGCGACGTGATGATCTCGAGCGTCGCGATCGCACAGGGCGACATCAAGGTGACGGTGACCGGCGAGCGCAGCGCGTCGCAGCCCGGCGGCTTCTATGGCGGCTTCGCCAATGACGTCAGCAGCCTGATCGTCACCAATACCAAGCTCGAAGTGGCGCAAGGGGTGGGGGATCAGTCGTTCCGTTTCCCCAACACTTCGGTTGCCGATCTCGTCCAGGCATTGTCGCGCGCGCATGTCGATACGCGGCGCATGATCAGCATCCTCCAGGCAATCAAGACCGCGGGCGCGCTGCACGCGGAGATCATCGTTCAGTAGCGTGAAGAAGGTGGGGACATGGAGAGTATTTCGACGGCGCTGATCGCCAAGGCGCTCGACGGGCTTACCGCGCGCTACCAGGCGACGGCGCAGAACATCGCCAACGCGAACTCGCCCAACTATCGGCCGATCCGCGTCACGTTCGAGGACAGCCTGCGCAGCGCGGCGACGCAGGGCGGCGGCGCGATCGCCGGCGTCGAGCCCAAGGTGGAGCTCGAGCCGATGCCGCGCATCGCCAGCGAGATGCGGCTCGACCTGGAGATCGCCAACGCCTCGCAGACCGCGATGCGCTATGGCGCGCTGCTCTCGATCCTCGGGCGTCAGATGGAGCTTGCCCGCACCATCGTGTCGGGAGGCCGCTGAGATGGACGCCATCGCCATCAGCCGCACCGGCCTAGACGTCGAGTGGCAGCGCCTTCAGGTGATCGCGCAGAACCTCGCCAACATCAACACGAGCCGCACCGCTTCCGGCCAGCCGTTCCACCCGCTGCGCCTGTTGTCGGGGCCGCAAGTCGATTTCAAGCATCTCGTGCGGGCGGGCGACAAGACGCCCGGCGGCGTCGAGGTGCTCGGCGTCGAGCCGATGGCGGCGGGCACGCGCCGGGTCTACGAGCCCGGCCATCCGCATGCCGACGCCGATGGCTTCGTCACCTATCCCGATGTCGACCATGCATCCGAGATGACGCTGCTGATCAAGACGTCGCGCGCCTATGAGGCCAATCTCACGGCGATGAGCATCGCGCAGCAAATGTATTCGCGCGCCGCCGAACTGGGCAAGCAGGCATGACCGGGATCGAGGGGATCGCGGCGATCGGCGGTGCCGATGCGGCGCCGCTCGCGATGCGCCTGGGCGAAGCGACTGCGACGGTTGCCCAGCCCGCCGGGGGCGCCGGCTTCGGCGAAGTGCTGATGAACGGGCTGCGCGGCGTCGACCAGAAGCTCGCCACGGCGGACAAGCTCGTCCAGCAGTTCACGGTGGACGATTCGGTGCCGGTGCACCAGGTCACCATGGCGCTGGAACAGGCCCGGCTTTCGGTGGAGCTCGCGATGCAGGTCCGTTCGCGGATCGTCGAGGGCTATCGCGAAATCATGAACATGCCCCTCTGACCGGCTGATCTCCGATGGAAAACCCCGTTCCCGCTCCCGCCGCCGCGCGCGGACAGCTGTACCTGTTGGGCGGCGTCTTCGGGCTCGTCCTGTTGCTGCTCGCCATCGGCTACTTCCTGTTCCTGCGCACCGACTATGTCGTGCTCGCGCAGGGGCTGCGTCCGACCGATGCCTCCGCGATCGTCGCGGAGCTGGACAAGCGCGGCGTCGCCTATCGCTTGCGCGACGGCGGCGCGACGATCCTGGTGCCGGAGGGGCAGGCCGATGCCACTCGCGTCGCGATCGCCGGGTCGGATGCGGCGGCGCGCGGGCAGATCGGCTTCGAGCTGTTCAACAAGTCCGACATGGGGCTCACCAACTTCGCGCAGAAGATCAACTATCAGCGCGCGCTCCAGGGCGAACTGGTCCGTACCATCACGGCGATGGACGGAGTGGAGACGGCGCGCGTCCATCTCGCGCTGCCCGAAAAGGCGCTCTTCCGCGGCGACCGGGTCGACCCCAAGGCAGCGGTGACCGTCACGATGAAGCCGGGCCAGACGGCCGATCCGGCGCGCGTCTCCGGCATCCAGCAGCTGGTTGCGGCGGCCGTCCCCGATCTGCCCGAGAGCAAGGTGGTGGTGCTCGACGCGGCCGGACATGTGATCAGCCCCCCGCCCGTGGTCGACGGCGGCACGGGCGCCGAACGCCCCGCCGATATCGAGGAGCGCGGCGCGGTCGAGAATTACTATCGGGCGCGAGCGCGCGGCGCGGTCGAGCGACAGATGCCGGGCGTGCGCTTTGCCCTCCGGGTCCTGCTCCTGCCGAACGGCGCGCCGCCGACGGCGGCAGCCGGCGGCACCGCCGGCGCCGATCCGACGGTGGTTCCTGCCGCCGGCTGGACGCCGTCGGGCGAAGGGGCGGCGCGCAACTTCCGCATGCGCATCCTGTTCATCAGCGAAGCGCCGATCAATTCGGAGGACCAGCAGATCGCGCGCAATGCCATCGTCCAGGCGACGGGGCTCGACGACCAGGCCGGCGACAGCCTGTCCTTCGAAACCGGGCCGATCGATCAGCCCGTATCTTCCCCGCCGATCGCGCAGCCCAGCCACGCGGCGGCAGGCGCACCCATGGCGGCAGCACCGATACCGGCCCAGGGTTTCGGCTTCGCCTGGCCGCCGATCTGGCTGTGGCTGGTTGCCGGCGTCGCAATGGCGGCAGTGCTGGTCTGGCGCTTCCGCCGCCCGGGCGCGCGGATGAGCGGCGAAGAGCAGGAGGCGTTCGCGCAGCGGCTGCGCCGCCAGCTCAACATGACGGAGGAGGCTGGCGATGCTGCTGCCTGAAGCCCGGCTCGATATCCTGATCGACGAACTGCGCGGCATGTCCGCCGGCGATCGCAAGGCGGTGCTGGCGAAGCTGGGGGGCGAGGAGCGCCGGCGCGTCCGTGCCCGGCTCGCCGCTTCGGCAAGCGGGCCCGCCGAACCCGTCTCTCCCTATTCCGCCGATATCGCGGCGCGGCTCGAGGCACGCGGCGACACCGGGCTCACCGTGGCGGGGCGGCGCGCGCTCGATGCGTTCCTGATGCCGGCGGGGAAGGGCGCCTCGCGCCCCGAGCAGGGGCGCGGCGCGTCGCTCGCCCAGGCGATGGGCGGCCTGCTCCGCCCGCGTGGCAGGCTGCCATGACCATGCTCATCAAGTCCGATGCCGGCATTGCGGTGCGCAGCTTCATCGGCGGCCCGCGCTTGCCGGTCGAAGCGAGCGAAGCGCCGGCGGCGGATCCGCGCGATATCGAGCGTGCGCAATTGCTTGCCGAGGTGGAACGGCTCCAGCGCCAGCGCGGCGAGGACGAAGCCGCGACGAAGCGCGCGGTGGAAGTCGCGCGCGAGGAAGGCCGGCAGGAGGGGCTGGCCCAGGCCGAACGGCGAGAGGCCGACGGGATCGCCGCGGTCCGCAAGGGGCTGGAACAGGCCCGGGCGGACTTCGCTGCGCAGCTGGATTCGCTCGACAGGCTCGCGCCGGAACTTGCCCGGGCCGCACTGGCCAAGATGTTCGCCGAGGGCGAGGGCTGGGCCGCCCCGGCAGAGGCGATGATCGCGCGCCAGCTCGCCGCCCTGCGCCGATCGAGCGTGATCGCGATCCATGTGAGCCCAGAGGACTTCCCGGACGCTGCCGCGCTCGCAACGCTTTCGGCCGAGCTCGGCGCGGAAGGGCTGCGCGTCGAGAGCGACCGCGCGCTGCGCGCGGGCGCCAGCCGGATCGAATGCCGGCTCGGCCAGGTCGATCTCGACGTGCGCACGCAGTGGCAGGCGCTGTCGGCGCTGCTGGCCGAGATGGCCGGATGACCCTCCATCCCTTCCTGCAGCGGCTGCGCGATCTGGAGCTGGTTCACCCCATCGGCTTCGTGCGCAAGGTCGCGCATGGCCATTTCGAGGCGACCGGCCCGGCCTGCACCGTAGGCGACCTGTGCGAAGTCGCCGGGGAGGGTGCCGCTGTGCGCGTCGAAGTCGCCGCGGTGGACGAGGCCGGGCTGATCCTGGTGCCGCTGGAACAGGATCGCCAGGTGCGCCCCGGCGCCCGGGTGACGGCGCTGCCCGGCGGCGGCTCGGCGGCGGTGGGTGACGGTTTCGCCGGGCGGGCGATCGATGCGTTCGGGCGGCCCTTCGATGGCGGAGGCGCAATCGCCGTCGAGGCTCGGACGGCGCTTGCCGGATCGGTGCCGCGCCCGCTCGATCGTGCGGCGCCCCGGCGCATGGTGAAGACCGGGCTGCGCGCGATCGACGGGCTGCTGACGCTCGGCGAGGGCCAGCGCGTCGGCATCTTCGCTGCCGCGGGGGTGGGCAAGACCAGCCTGCTCGAGCAGCTCGCCGGGCAGATCGAGTGCGATCGCGTGGTGCTTTGCCTGGTCGGCGAGCGCGGCCGCGAAGTCGAGGCGATCTGGCGCACGCTTTCCGCCCGCGCCGATGCGGAGCGCTTCACCCTGGTCGCCGCGACATCCGACGAAACGGCGGCGTTGCGTGCTCGGGCAGCCAATGTGGCGCTGTGCCTGGCCGAACATTGGCGCGATCGCGGCCAGCATGTGCTGCTGGTCGTGGATTCGGTCACGCGTCTCGCCATGGCGCTGCGCGAGATCGGCCTCGCCGCCGGGGAGCCGCCGACGGTGCGCGCCTATACGCCGAATGTGTTCGCGGCCCTGCCGCGCCTGGTCGAGCGGTGCGGCGCCACCGGCGGCGGCGGTGCGATCACCGCGGTGATGACCGTGCTGAGCGAGACCGACGATGTCGACGACCCGATCGTCGAAGTGATGAAATCATTGCTCGACGGCCATATCGTGCTGTCGCGCACGCTTGCGGAGCGCGGCCATTTCCCGGCGATCGACGTGTCGCGTTCCATCAGCCGCCAGGCGGCGCGGCTGATGGAGCGCCAGCATGCCAGCGCGGCACGCACGGCCGTCACGCAGCTCGGCGTCTATGACGAGGCGCGCGTGATGATCGAGAGTGGCGTCTACAAGGACGGCGCCAATGCCGAGATCGATCAGGCGATCGCTATGCGCGCGAAGCTGATGGCGTTCCTGCGCCAGGGGCAGAGCGAGAATTCGGGTTTTGCCGATACGCTTTCAGGCCTGCGCACGGCTGCCGGGAGTGGCGGCCATGCATGATCGCCGCACCCATCGCGCACTCGCCGACATCGCCGCGCTCCGTGTCGCGCAGCGCATGGCCGCACATCAGGAACTGGCCGCGGCGCAGGCGCGCGAAGAGGAGGCGGCGGACGCGTCGCGTCGCGCGGACCTGCGCACCGAAACGGCCGCAAGGGCATGGGACGCGCATCTCGGCAGCGCGGACTTCGCGCCGGATTTCGCCCGCGCGCTTGCCGCCGAGCTTGTCGAACAGGGCCGGGCGAGTGCCGCCGCGCAGGCGCATCGCGCGCAAATGGTCGAGGCGTGCGCCGCCGCGGAGCAGGATTGGCACGACGGCGATGCACATTGCCGGCTTGCCGACCGCGCGCTCGACACCAGCCGCCGCGCGCGCCGCCGGGACCGTGACGAGCGCGCGCTCGATGCGCTGGCGGACCGCATAGCTTCGAACTGGAGGCGAGCATGATTGGACCTCTCCCGCATACCGGCCCCATGCCGCCCGAGGGGCGGGGCGATTCCGCCGATCAGCAGCATGGGCAGGCGCCGAGCGACCTGTTCGCGCAGCTGCTCGGTGCCGGCGGCGCGCTTGCGGCAGAGCAGGCGGCGCTCGCCGAAGCGCCTTCGATGCCGGCTCCCGAAGCTTCGCTGCTCGTCCCCGATGTCGTTGGCGCGGACCCGGCGCAGCAGGCGCCCGCGCCGCTCGCGCGCGTGTTCAATCAGGATGGCTTCTTCGGCCATGCAGGCAAGATACCAGGCCAGGCGGTAATGCTCGAGCGAGAGGAGGCGGCGCTGGCACAGGCGCCCGGCGTCGCGCCGGCAGGGCTGGCCGCGGCGCTGCGTCCGGAAGTCGCGTTCCCCGCCATCCCCGGGGGCAGCACCATGGCGCGATCGGGCGCGGGGCATGGGCCGGCGATGCGCGTCGCCAGGGCAGGGCCGGCGACCGTCGTCGCCAAGCCGGCGAGCGGCATGGCGGCCGCGCCGCCGGCGACCGCAGAGAATGAGGCGGCCGATCCCGTCGCGCCCCTGCGGCACCGCGCCTATCGCACGCCAGGCGCCGCGCGTTCGGCGCTGCATGTGGCGCTGCACGAGATCGAGAGCGGTTTGCAGATCGCGGCGCGCGTCGAGGGATTGGACGAAGCGGAACGTCATCAGTTGCGCGACGAAATCGCCGCGCTGCTCGGCCGCCATGGGCTTTCCGCCGCCCGAATCCAGATCAATGCCATGCCGCCACGGGAGAGTGAACGATGATCGCGCAAACCGCGCCAGTAGGCGCCGCTGACGGCGGCCAGCAGAATGCCGGCGCCGCCAATGCGGCGACCGATGCCTTCGGCCTCGGCTTCGATGCGCTGCTGAAGATCATCCTGACCCAGCTGACCTATCAGGATCCGCTGAAGCCGATGGACAATTTCGAGTTCGTCTCGCAGCTCGCGCAGTTCTCGCAGATCCAGCAGAGCCAGACGATGAACGACCGGCTCGAGGCGCTGGTCTCCGCCCAGGCGACCAGCCAGGCGACCGGCCTGCTCGGCACCACGGTCGACGTGCCGGCGGGGGCGACCACGCTCACGGGCTTGGTAACCGCGGTCACCTTCAGCAATGGCACGCCGCGGATCACGATCAAGACGGCCGACAATCGCACGATCAGCAACCTCGCGATCGCCAGCATCTCGCAAGTCAGGAAGGGGAACTAAGCCATGTTCGGTGCCATCTATATCGGCCTCAGTGGCCTCAACGCCTATTCCCGCGGACTCGAGCAGGTCAGCAACAACGTGACCAATCTCAACACCTCGGGCTTCCGGGGTTCGACGGTGACGTTCCAGAACTATTATGGCAGCGGCAGCCAGGGCGGCCTTTCGCACGACACCGACAGCAATGGCGGCGGCAACGGAGTCGGCATCGGCCAGAGCCGGCTCGACCTGAGCGCCGGCCAGCTGCGGCAGACCGGGCGCGACCTGGACCTGGCGATCGACGGCGGCGGCTTCCTCGTCCTGATGGACGGCGACAAGATGCTCTATGCGCGCACCGGCAGCTTCGAGGTGGACAACAAGGGCTTCATCGTCCTCTCGGGCACGAAATATCGGCTGGCGACGCTCGATTCCTCCGGCCGGCCGGTGAGCCTTTCGATCGATCAGAAGCGCACCAGCGCCCCGCTCGGCAGCACCACGATCACCTTCACGGACAATCTGTCGAACACTGCCGTCAACGCAGTCACGATCAACGACATGGTCGTGTACGACAGCAAGGGCGGCTCGCACAAATGGAGCGCGAAGTTCGAAAAGGGCACGGCCGCCGGCGAATGGACCGTCAAGATCAGCGACGAGAAGGGCCTGGTCGCGACCAAGAGCCTCAAATTCATCGGTAGCATCATCGATCCCAGCGCCGCCAAGATCGAAGTCGAGGATACCACCAACAACTTCAAGGTGACCTTGGATTTCTCGGCCGTGCAATCCTATTCCTCCGGCGATGTCTCCAATCTGCGCGCATCCTCGATCGACGGGCACGGCGTAGGCGCGCTGACCACCGTTACCGTGAACGCCACCGGCAATCTCGAGCTTGCCTATTCGAACGAGCAGAAGCTCGACCTGGGCGCAGTCGCGCTCGCCGATTTCCGCGATACCCAGTCGCTGGTCGAGAAGGATGGCGGCCTGTTCACCTATAATGGCAGCGGCGAGCGCATGTATCTTGCCAGCTCCGATCCCCGGGTGGGCCTGGTAAAGGCCAGGCAGCTCGAGGCCTCGAACGTCGACCTGTCCAAGCAGTTCGGCGACCTGATCCTGATCCAGCGCGGATTCCAGGCCTCGTCGCAGATCGTCAGCGTTTCGAACGACATGATCCAGCAGCTCTTCGGCATCCGGGGCCAGGGATGACGCTTCCCTGCCGATCCTGGCTGCCCGACGGAACGCTCGCGCCCGCTTCGGTCCAGAACCTGCTCGCCGGCATGGTCGAGAGCTGGTCGGGCGAGTGGTTCGCGGGCGAGCCGATGCGCGTCGCCGGGGGGCTCGCCCGCATTGCGGCACCGCGCGCCGAATTGCGCAAGGCCGTGTGGCATTGCTGCGACGAAGGGGTGGCGATCGGCCTGCCGCCGGCGGGCGTGATGGCGCTGGGGGCGATGGTGCTCGGCGTGCCCGCAGCCGCGGGCCAGCGCAACGCGCACGATCTGGCGCTGCTCGAGGCACTGGGCAAGGAATGCCTGGATGGCCTCAAGTCTCGCCTCGTTCAGTGCCTCGCGCTGGGCAAGCCGGTCTGGCATCCATCGGAGGCGGGGCGCGGCGAGGGGGCGATACATCGGCTCGAGGCCGTCACCGCCACGCGCGGGCTGACGCTCCTGATCGAGCTGTCGGCGCCCAGTTTCGCGCGCTTCGTGCGGGAGGTGCTGCCCGAGCCGGCGGTCGGTGTGCCGCTTGGTTCCGGCAGTGCCGCGCTTGCCGGAATCCCCGTGTCGCTCTCCGCGTTGCTCGGCCGCAGCCATATCACCGTCGCCGATCTCGCCGGGCTCGGCTGCGGCGACGTGCTCGTGCTCGACCGCGCGACCGATGACATCCTGCCGCTCGCGGTGGACGGGGTGCCGCTTGCGCGGGGCCGCTGTGCCGTCGTCGAAGGCAAGCGCGGTCCCGCGCTCGAAATCATAGAAGCTCCAACCCGATGAGTAGCCCCGTGACCGAACCGAGTGATATCCTGTCCGCCGAAAGCCAGCCCGCCGCAGCCAAGCCGGAGCGGCCGGCGCCCGCACGCGTCAGCAGCAAGCTGATCGAGAATGTCGGCGTGCAGCTCGAGGCGTTTCTGGGCGCTGCCCCGATGACCGTCGCCGACTTGACCGGCCTGGCCACCGGCGCGGTGGTGACGCTGGATGCGCAGCTCAATACGCCGGTCGAACTGCGCCTGAACGGCGTGGCGGTGGCGCGCGGGGAGCTGGTCGCGGTGGGCGAGAAGTTCGGCGTGCGCCTGACCGAGATCGCGCAATGGCCCGATTGAGTGCAGCATGCGCATGTCTGACGGCATTCCTGGTCCATGCCCCGGCCGCGCTCGCGCAGCCGGGGCGGCTGGGCGGCGGCGGGAGCCTGAATCTTTCGCTCACGCGGATCGTGATGGCGTTGCTCCTGTGCCTGATGCTCGCGGCGCTGGCCGCGCTGGCGCTCAAGCGCAGCGGCGGGCGGATCGACCTTCCCCGATTGCGCGGGCTGGTTGCGGCATTGCCGGCGCAGCGGCGGGTGGAGGTGCTCGAGACGCGCCGGGCCAGCCAATATGCCGATATCTGCCTGTTGCGCTGCGACGGGCGCGAATATCTCGTGCTTTGCGGGCAGCAGCAGCACCTCCTGCTGCGCGAGAGCGCGTGTCCGGTTCCAGCCGCCGCCCCCGCTTCGGCCGCGCCGCCGGGCGCGGAGGGGGAGGACGGCTGATGCGCCGCGTTCGCGCCGGCAAGGCGTGCCTGCTGGCCGTCGCGCTGCTTGCTCCCGCCACTGCCCTGGCTGCCAACGGCACGGGCATCAGCACCGATCTGGTGCGCACCATGTTGCTGCTCACGCTGCTGGCGGTCGCTCCGGCGATCTTCATCAGCATGACGAGCTTCGTGCGCATCGTCGTGGTGCTGGCGATGGTCCGCCATGCCTTTGGCATGCCCGAAACCCCGCCCAACCCGGTGCTGATCAGCCTCGCATTGTTCCTGACGGCCTTCACCATGGGCCCGACCTTAACCGCCGTGAACAGCCAGGCGCTCAAGCCGTTGATGGCCGGCAGCGTTACCGTCGAGCAGGCGATCGATAAGGGGAGCGGGCCGCTGCGCAACTTCATGCTCGCCCAGACCCGCGACAGCGACATCGAGGCGATCTACGCCATCGCCAAGGCCCCGGTGCCGGACCGGCCCGAGCAGGTGGAACTGCTCAAGCTCACGCCCGCCTTCATCCTGAACGAGCTGCGGGTCTCCTTCACCATCGGCTTCGTCATCCTGCTGCCCTTCCTGCTGATCGACCTGGTCGTCGCCTCGATCCTGCTCGCGCTCGGCATGATGATGGTCCCGCCATCGACGATCTCGCTGCCGATCAAGATCCTCATGTTCGTCCTGATCGACGGTTGGGGGCTGATCCTGCAGGGCGTGCTGGGAAGCTTCAGATGAAGCAGCGCCGGGGCGGCACCTCCTCGGGCCTCGACCTGTTGCTGATGCCCCCGCGCGTGGAAGCGTCGCTATGGCGGCGTTTCCGCTTCGAGCGCGAGTTCAGGTGCCGCGAGCAGATCTTCACGCGGTACCGTTCGCTCGCGCGCGCCCTTGCTCGGCGCCAGCTGCGGACGCGGCCACGCAACGGCATCGAGCTCAACGACATGGAACAGTTCGCCTATGAAGGGCTGCTGGTCGCGATCGACCGGTTCGATCCGCTGCGTGGCATTCCCTTTGGCGCCTTTGCGCGGCGCCGGATCATCGGCAGCATCGCCGATGGCGCGGCGCGGATGAACGAGAGCGACGCGCAATATAGCTATCGCCGCCGGATCGAGACCGAGCGGCTCCGCTCGATCGCGGCGGAGACCGGCCCGGCCGATCCGCTGGGCGCGCTCGCCGACCTTGCCGCCGGGCTCGCGATCGGCCTGATGCTCGAGGGAACCGGCCTGGTCGAGCCCGAAGACGGGATCGACCGGCGGCCCAATGCCTATGAGAGCCTGGCATGGCGCCAGCTCAACGCCCAGCTCGCTCGCGAGATCGAGCGCCTGCCCGAGCGCGAGGCAGCGATCATTCGCCAGCACTATGAGAACGGAGTAAGCTTCTCGCAGATCGCGCAATTGCTCGGCCTGTCGAAGGGGCGCGTCTCGCAGCTTCACGCCCAAGCGCTGGCGAAGCTGCGGACACGGATAGGATATCGTTGATGGAGATGGACATGACGCTTTGCAGTGACGAGGAGATGGCGCAACTGCTCGCCGCGATGCAGGCGAGCATGCCGGACGAACTCGGCCTCGCCGACCGGCTGATCGAAGCCTATCCCGACGATGCCCGGCTCCACTTCCTGCGCGGTTCGATGCTCGCCGGATCGGGGCGCCCGATCGAGGCGCATGCCGCCCTGAGCCGCGCCGTCGCGCTGGCGCCTGACTTTGCGCTGGCCCGCTTCCAGCTCGGTTTCTTCGAGCTCACTTCGGGCGAGGCGTCGCGCGCACTCGCAACCTGGGAGCCGCTCGATACGCTGCCGTCCGACCATTATCTCGCGCATTTCGTCCGCGGGCTGCGGCATCTGATCCAGGATCATTTCGGGGAGGCGATCCGCGAGCTGACCGAAGGGATCGCAGTGAACGAGGAGAATCCGCCGCTGAACCGCGACATGCGGCTGATCATCGACGAATGCAGCCGCCTGGCCGGCGACGGTGCCCCGGCAAAACCGGCGGACGACGAGGCTTCGGCGACGTCCTTCCTGCTCGACCAGATCGAGCGCGGAACGACGCACTGAGCGCGCGCGCGACATGACACGCATCGGCAATGTCGACCAGGTGCTGCTGCTCCTGCACGAGCAGCTGCAACGCACGAGCCGCAATCGCGGCACGGCACGGCAGGGCCGGACCTCCCGTGCCGAGACGGCATCCGCGCGCCCGCTCGACCGGGTTCGCGCGCTCGCCGCTCTCGACACGCTGGAGGAAGAGGAATTGCGCCGGGCGATGGTCCGCGGACTGCTTGCCGAACAATTCGGCGAAGCGGTCGGGAACGATCCGGCGCTGATCGCCATCGTCGATCAGGTAAGCCGGATGATCGGCGAGACGCCCGAAGGGCGCGAATTGATGGACAGGGCCCTGGCCCAGTTGAGGGAATCTCGAGCATGAACCAGACCGCCACCGCGCAGAGCCGCCACGATCGTCTCGCGGCATTGCTTGCCGAGGATCCGGACAATGTCGCGCTGATCGCCGACGCGGCGGAAGCAGCCTTCGCCGAGGAACGCTTCGACGCCGCGGAGGAACTGCTCGATCGCCATGCACGGCTCCAGCCATTGACGCCCCAGGCCCAGCATCTGGCCGGACTCGTGGCGATGCGCCGGCTCGACTGGGCGCGCGCTGCCGATCTCTATGCTGCGCTGTTGGCCGGGGGCGCGGATGCGCCGCCGGTGCGTTTCAACCTCGCCTGGTCGCTCGCCATGGCCAAGCGCTTCGACGAGGCGCTGGCGGCGCTCGACATTGCGACCAGCACTGCCTTGCCGCAGGCCGCGCAACTTGAAGTGCAGCTGTTGCACCAGCTCGGCCAGTTCGATCGCGCCGGGGAGCGCGCACGCACGCTGATCGCGCTCCATCCCGAGCATCGCGGGCTCAACGCCATCGTCTCGACTCTGGCGATCGATATCGAGGACACCGATCTCGCGGCGCGCACCGCGCGAATGGCGGGTGATCACCCCGACGCGCTCACCACGCTCGGCACGCTGGCGCTCGGCGAGGACGATCCCGCGGCCGCGGCGGAGCTGTTCGAGGCGGCGCTGGCGCGTGCGCCGGGCGCCCCCCGGGCCTGGATCGGGCTGGGGCTCACGCGCATGCTGGGCGGCGACCAGGGGGAAGCCGCACGCGATCTGGACAAGGGGGCCGAGATGTTCGGCACCCATCTGGGCTCGTGGATCGCCGCGGGCTGGGCGCACGTCCTGGCCGGGGATCGCGCCGCCGGCCGCGTCCGCTTCGAGAAGGCGCTGGCGCTCGACGACAATTTCGGCGAGGCGCAGGGTTCCATCGCGGTGATCGAGCTGCTCGAGGGGCATATCGAGGAAGCGCGCCGGCGCACCGCGATCGCACAGCGGCTTGATCGGGAGAGCTTCTCGGCGGCGCTTGCTTCGATGCTGCTCGCCGCGGGCGACGGGAACAGCGAGCGGGCGGCCAAGATCTTCGAGACCGCGCTCCACACGCCGATCGGGGATGACGGCAAGACATTGGCGCATGCGTTGGCGAAGCTGGGCGCGCGTTAGGCTGAAGGCCTTCGTTCTTCCTTCAGCGCCCCGTTCTCCACCGCCATCCCCGCAAGGGCGAGGGTGGCGGAGGTTGCCGATCGCGGGCGGATCGGCATTGCGACACCCGCCATGTCGCACGCGGGAGTGGCGCCCGGCTCACCCTTCCAGCCGGACCACGTCGAACGATTTCAGGTTCACTCGCATCGGGATCTCGCTCACCGACAGGATCGAAAGCTTGGGGATGCTGCGGCGCGTGAGGTTTTTCAGGTGGCGGCGGATCTCGCTGCCGCACAGCAGCACCGGCGCGCGGCCTTGGCGGAACATCTCCTCGCTCATCGGGGCGAGGCGGCGGAGGATCTGCTCGGCAAGGCGCGGTTCGACCGCGAGCGAGCTATGGCCGGCATTGGCCCCGATGCTCGCGACGATCTGGTTCTCCACGCGCGGATCGAGGCTGAGCACCGCCAGGTCGCCATGGCTGCCGCGCAGCTGGTGGCAGATGGCATAGCTCATCCGCTGGCGAATCTGTTCGGTCAGCTCGATCGGGTCCTTCTGGATGCGGGCCAGGTCGACGAGATGCTCGACGATCAGGTCGAGATTGGCGATCGACACGCCTTCGCCGAGCAGGTTCTGCAGCACGCGCTGCACGTCGGACAGCGTCAGCGTATTGGGGATCAGGTCCTCGACCAGGCCGGGCTGGCGCTCGCGCACTTCGCCCAGCAGCCCCGCGACGGTGGCGCGGGTGAGCAGGGTCGAGGTCTCGCTGCGCACGATCTCGCCGAAATGCGTGACCATCAGCGTGATCGGATCGATGATCGTATAGCCCGAATCGCGCGCGGCCTGGGCCTCGTTCTCGGCGATCCAGAAGGCGGGCATGCCGAAGGCCGGGTCCACCGTTTCCTCGCCGGCGAGCCGGCCCTTGGCGCCCTGGTTGGCGATCGCCAGTACCCGCTCGGGCTGGACCTCGGTAGCGCCGTAGCGGGCCCCGAACAGCCGCACCTCATATTCGAAGCTGCCCAGCCCCTGGCCGTCGACGAGCTTGACCGCGGGAAAGCCGATGCCCAGCTCCTGCTCCTGGGCGCGGCGCAGGCCGGCGAGGCGCTCGAGGATGAGGGCGCCTTCCTTTTCCCACGCCCGGCCGAGTTCGGCGCCGAAGCGGATCTCGACCGCGGGCACCGGCGCGGTGCCGGAGGCCATCGTCTCGTCGGTCGCGTCCTCGTCCGTGCCGCCCTGCGCCGCGGTGCGGCGACGCAGGCGCCACCATGCGAAGCCGGCGGCCGCGCCGATCAGCAGGATCGGCCATTTGGGCATGCCCGGCATCAGCATCAGCGCGAGCAGCACCGCCGCGACGATCAAGGGGATGCGCGGTTCGGACGCGAGCTGGCGGAAGACCTCGGTGGAAAGCTGCCGGTCCGCCGCCGAGCGGGTGACGATGATGCCGGTGGCGATCGAGATGATCAGCGCGGGCAGCTGGGTGGCGATGCCGTCGCCGATGGTCAGCAGGGTGAAGTGCTGCAGCGCCTCGGGCCATTCCATGCCCATCTGGCTGACGCCGACGATCCAGCCGGCGATGATGTTGATCAGCAGGATGATGATGCCGGCGATCGCGTCGCCCTTCACGAATTTCGAGGCGCCGTCCATCGCACCGTAGAAGCTCGCTTCCTTTTCCAGCTCCTCGCGCCGGCGCACCGCCTCCTTCTGGTCGATCAGGCCCATGTTGAGGTCGGCATCGATGCTCATCTGCTGGCCCGGCATCGAATCGAGCGTGAAGCGCGCCGCGACTTCGGAGACGCGCTGGGCGCCGCTGGTCACCACGACATATTGGACGACGACGAGGATCGAGAAGACGACCAGGCCGATCACGAAATTGCCCTGCACCGCAAAGGCGCCGATCGATCCGATCACATCGCCGGCATTGCCGCCGGTCAGGATAAGGCGGGTCGCGGCGACGTTGAGCGAGAGGCGATAGAGCGTCGCGACAAGCAGCAGCGAGGGGAAGGTGGAGAATTCCACCGGCTTGCCGACATAGAAGGTCAGCAGCATGATCGTCAGCCCCAGGCCGAAATTGATGATGATCGCCAGGTCGAGAAAGGCCGGAGGGATCGGCACGAACAGGATCACGAGGATCGCGATCGTCGCTCCGACGAGCGCCAGGTCCTTCTGGTTGCGGAACAGCTTGTCGAACATCATGCGGTTTCCGAAGGGTGCGAAGCGCGGCGGAGCGCGATGTAGAGCTCGGCCACTGCCTCATAGGTGGAAGGGGGGATCGCGCCGCCCGCCTGGCAGGCGCGGAAAAGGGTGCGCGCGAGCGGTGGCCGCTCGAGGATGGGGATGCCCAGGCGGAACGCCTCTTCCTTGATCGCCAGCGCGAAGCGGTTGCGGCCCTTGGCCGAGACTTCGGGCGCGATCATCCGTTCGGCATCGTAGCGCAGCGCCACGGCGAAATGCTCGGGATTGACCACCACCAGGTCCGATCCCGGCACCGCGCCCAGGCCCTCGCTCTGCTTGACGAACTCGGCATGGAGCTGCTTGCGCTTCTGCTTGATGCGCGGATCGCCCTCGCGGTCCTTGGCCTCGCGCGTGACTTCGCGCCGGCTCATCCGCATCTGCTTGAGGAACTCGCCGCGCACCAGCACCTGGTCGAGGATGACGAAGCCGATCGCGATCGCGATGAACACGAAGATCAGCCGCAGCCCGGCGCCGGCAAGCGCTTCGGCCAGCCGTTCGCCGTCGCTCGCGGCGATCGCGAAGCGGGCGATGGCGTCCTTGACGACGAACCAGGCGGCGATCGCATAGACCGCCGACTTGAGCACCGTCTTCAGCGTCTCCTTCAGCATCCGCATCGAGAAGAGCCGCTTTAGGCCGGTGGCGGGGTTGAGCCGGTTGAAGTCCGGCTTGAGCGGCTGGGCCGTGAACATCAGCCCGCGCAGCTGAAGGATCTCGAGAAAGATCACCACCGCCATGATCGTGCCGCCGAGCAGCGCAAGCGGCTGGATCGCGGCCCAGGCGATGGTGCCGATCATCGCCTGGGCCTGTTCGGGATCGCCCGCCCGGTCGATGCCGGCGGAAAAGGCCTTGCGCATCAGCTCGGCGATCTCGCCGACCATCGTCGGCCCCGCCACCGCGCCGAACCCCGCCAGCGCGACCAGTCCGCCCAGGAAGCCGAGTTCCGCGCTGCGGGCGACCATGCCCTTCTCGCGTGCCTTCTTCAGCTTGAAGGGTGTCGGTGCCTCGCTGCGATTCTGCTCCTGCTCGGCCATGTCAGATCAGCCGCGGCATGGTTTCGAGCGCGGTCCGCATCAGCCGGGCGAAGAGCGCGCCGGAGAAGGACAGGGCGAGCGGCAGCGCCGCGATGGTGGCGAGCGCCTTCACCTGGAATCCCAGGAGCAGCACGTTCATCTGCGGCAGGGTGCGCGACAGGAAGGCGACGATCAGGTCGAGCAGGAACAGCACGAGCAGCACGATCCCCGCCAGCCCGATCGCCATCAGGAACACCGTGCCCATATATTCGATCAACGGCGCCGGGTCGCCGCCCAGGCTCGCGGCACCCAGCGGGACCTTCTCGACCGAGGCTGCCCAGATCGCGAGCAGGTCCCCGGGCGCGCCGATCGCGAAGAATATCGCGGCACCGGCATAGGCGAAGAACGTACCGGCCAGCGGCATTTGCGCGCGGGTGGTGGGATCGACCAGCACCGCCAGCCCGAACCCGGCCTGGATGTCGATCGCGCGCCCGGCAGTGAGCAGGGCCGCGAAGGCGAGCTGGAGCGCGAGCGCGAGCGATATGCCCAGGAAGAGCTCGCCCAGCACGACCACCGGTAGGCCGGCATCCCAGAAGGGCGCGCGCCAGGTCGCGTCCGGATTGCCGGAAACGAGCCAGGCGGAAAGGGCGATCGCCAGGATCAGCCTTATCATTGCCGGAATGCGCAGCAGCGTGAAGGGCTGGGCGAAGCTCAGCGTCGGCGCGATGCGCAGGCTCAGCAGCAGCACCGCCACCGCCTGGTCGGTCAGGTCGCCCATGATCAGCTCGCGAGCGTGGGGATCACCAGGTACAGGCCACGCGCGAAATCGGTGATCCGCGCGATCATCCATGGCCCGAGCAGGATGAGCAGCATCGCCGCCACGAGCAGCTTGGGCACATAGCTCAGCGTCATTTCCTGCATCTGCGTCGCGACCTGCAATATGCTGATCAATACCCCGACGACGAGCGTGGTGAGCAATACGGGGCCCGCAACGATCAGGCAGTTCCACAACATGTCGTCGAGCAAATTGAGCGCGCGGTCGGCTTCCACGAAATCCCCCCGGATTTTCCGATTGCCGCGCCGAATCGACGATTCGGTGCGGATTCGTTAACTATAATCCACGCGGATCCGCGCCAAAGCAAATAGCTTTGAATTCAACGGCTTTGGTTCAAATTTCCGGGAGGCCTTCAACCCCCCGCCGGCGAGGGGCGCGCCGGCGACGGCGCCTGGTCGTGCAGGCAGGCTATGATGGTGGCGATGACGGTGCGGGTTTCGTCGGGGTCGCGAACCTGGATGGCATCGATGCCGGTCCGGCGCGCGGGCTCGTCGTTGCCGCCGGGATACAGGGCGTCGCCGACGAACAGCATGTCGGCGATGGGGATGCCGCTCTCGCCGGCGAGCCTTTCCAGGCCATGGGCCTTGTCGATGCCGCGGCGCGTCACGTCGATGGAAGTCGTGCCGCCGAGCCGGATCGACAGATCGGGCAGCAGGCGCTGCAACTCGGCCTGCAGGGCGGTGCGCTTGCTCCGGTCGGGATCCCATTTCGCCTTGGCTTCCAGCGGCGCGTCCTGGCCGAGCCCGGAAAAGGTGAGCTGGCTTCCGCGATCCTCGATCCGCTCGCCCCAGATCTTCTCCGGGGGGAGAGCGACCTTGCCGAGCGCCTGGTCGAACGCGGCGAGGATTGCCGTTCGTTCGGCATCGCTGAAGCGCTCGGCATAGACCTCCCGCCATTCGCCGGCATGGCGATAGAGCTTGGTGCCGGTCGTCGGCATCAGCCACAGGCCCCGCCGGCGCGTGCCGACGGGCAATCGCTCCGCCACCTGATGCCGGAATTGCGGCCAGTCGCCGCCGGAGATCACGGCCGCATCGACGATATCGAGCAGCCGCGCCAGCAGGTCGGCCATTTCGCGCGTGAGCATCTGCTTGCTCTCGGCGAGCGTGCCATCGAGGTCGAAGGCGACCAGGCGCTTCATTCGCCCGGCTCCGAAACGGGGTTCCTCATGTCCGGGAAGCGGGATGTCTTCATGGTGCGGCAATCGATTCGACCGAGCGATGGTTCCGCGGCCATCGCCCCTCCGCAAGACCCTCTCGATCCGTGAACCAGAGGCGGAGCGCGGTTTGGCGGGGAAGGCAGCCCGTGCCTTCCCCCCTTGTTGCTCGGGGCTGGCGCTTCCCCCTATTGGCCCAGGCGATAGGAGACCGAGAGGAAGCCGAGCGGTTGGGTCTTGTGGACGACGATCGGGCTGTCCTTGACCTTCCCGAGCAATGTGGTGACGCCACCGGTGGCGGCGAGGCTGATGCGGTCGGTCAGGCGATATTGGGCGGTCAGCATGGCCGAGGCGTCGTTGAGGCCGCTGCCCGGGCGATATTGCCGAAGGCCCGAGGCGCGGGATTGCGCGGCATTCACTCCGAAATACCGGTCGTTATGCTTCCTGTCGGCCCAGCTTGCCGCGATCGTGGGAACGAGCATGAAGCGCGACGAGACGAAGACCGGCCGGGAGAGGCTGGCATCCGCGATGACGCCCTTGGTGCCGCCGGCGAAGCCCTTGGTTGCTCCGATCGTCGCGACGAAGCCGGCGGCCTTGAGGCTCATGAAGCCGCGGCCCCCGGCGCCGAAGGAGAGCTCGCCGATTCCCTTGGGCGCGTCCTTGCTGCGATAGCCGGGCATCATCGTCACGCTTGCCCCGATGGTGACATGGTCCGTGTCGACGGCGTTGACGCCTATGCCGTTGCGCAGGTTGGCGAAGAAGGGCCCCCATGCGATATCGATCACCGGGAGGGGCATGACGCGATAGTCGTCGGCGCCCTGATAGGCCGGGGCATAGCCCGCGCCGATACCGAGTACGAAATGGTCGCGGTTGCGCTCCGGCTGCGGTTGCGGCTGGATCTGTGCCTGGGACTGCGCCGCCGCCGGAATGCCCGAGAAGGTCAGGATCGCCGTGGCGATCGCGAGGCAGAAGGGCGTGCTGATTGGACTGTTCACAGATACTCTCTCAAGAATGGCACCGCGGGGCTCGCGGGCGCGGTTGGGGATGGGATGGGGGGCGTTGCGGGCGCGGGGCCGTCGCCAGCCGGTGAAGATCGTTCGCCAGCCTCGAGCAGCGCCCGCGAGGGAGCGCATCGCGCCGCCTTGCCGGAAGCCTGCTTGCGCGATGACGGCTTCGATCGCGGCAATCTGTCGCGGATCATAGCCGGCGCCGTGGATGCGCTCGCGCTCCGCCGCGGCCATGCCCCGGCCGTGAAGGCGATACAGGATCGCATAGCGGCGAAGCGCCTCTAGGCGCGGGTTCGCCAGGGGCGAATGGGGGGGCGGGCCAAACGGGTAGAGCGCGAATCGATTCTTCGGCAGAATGCTCGACAATGGATCGCGGCAGGCGAGTGCGAGGACCGTAACTTCCAGGCTCGTCAGCGTTTCGTTGCGCACCGTTCGTCTCCTTTCCTGCCTGAGACACCGGCGCCTTCGACCACCCTCATCAAAAAAACGGCAGGTCCGCGTACCGGCCGATCGCGGCTGTTCGTTACGCTCTCGGCAACGGATTGTTCGCGGTCTGCTCCGGGGCTAGTAACGCCGCATGTCGGACGACGAGCGCGATGGGCAGAGTCTCGCCGGTGGCGGTCTGGTTCGGACCTTCACCGAGACTCGCTCCGCATTGGCGCGCTATCTCTCGCTGCGTGGAGCGACCGCGGACGAGGCCGACGACATTCTCCAGGAGGTGCATCTCAAGCTCCTGGCAGAGCGTATCGGCCCCGTCGCCGAGCCGCGCGCCTATCTCTATCGCATGACGAACAACCATTTCCTCGGGTGGCGCCGCTCTGCGGGGAGGCGGGTGCGGCGCGAGGAGGATTGGGTCGACGCGCATAGCGGGGAGGAGCGGGAAATCGACGAACAGCCATCGGTCGAGGCGCATCTCATCGCCCGCGAGCAGCTCGCGCTGCTGCAGCGCGTGCTCGACGGACTGCCGGACCGGACCCGCACCATCTTCCGCCGCTTCCGGATCGATGGCGAACCCCAGCGCCGGATCGCCGCGGATATCGGCATCAGCATCAGCGCTGTCGAAAAGCATCTGGCGCGCGCCTATGAAGCCATCGCGGCCGCAAAATTCCGGCTTGATGGGGATGGCGGCGATCCGCGGCATCTCAGGATCGAGAGAGGTCGTCATGACATCTGAGGCACAAGGCAGCGCGCGCGCACGCGCCATCGAATGGCACATCCGCCTTCGCCACGGTGACGATGCGGCATGGGAAGCGTTCGCGGAGTGGCTGGCCGAGGACCCGGTCCATGCGGCGCTCTATGACGAGATCGAACAGGCCGACCTGGCCCTGGAGCCGCTGTTGCCCGCGGTGACCTTCCGGGAAGCGGCCAATGACACGGATATCGACGACCGGCGACAGAGCCCGCGCTGGCGCTGGTGGGGGCTCGGCGGCGGCGCGGCGGCTGCGGCGGTCGCGGCGATGCTGGTTCTGGTCCCTCAAGCCACCAACAGCCGATACGAAGTGGCGACCGGTCCGGGACAGCGCAGGACCATCAGCCTGGAGGCGGGAACTCAGGTCACGCTCAACGGCGCGACGCGCATGCGGTTCGACCGCAAGGATCGGCGCTTCGCCGCGCTTGAGGCGGGGGAAGCGCTCTTCCAGGTCCAGCATGACGGCGCCAGGCCGTTCACGCTCGAGGTCGCGGGCCGCAGAGTCGTGGACGTGGGAACCGTGTTCAACGTCGTGCGCGACGCCCGTGCCGTCCGCGTGGCGGTTGCCGAGGGCAAGGTCCTGTACGAGTCCAAGGGACGAACGATTTCCCTGGATGCCGGACAGGCGGTGCTCGATACATCCTCGGCGGAGGCCCCCAGGGTGTCTCGAACTGCAATCGGCTCCGTCGGGGCATGGCGGAAGGGGCGGCTGGTCTATTCCGGAGAGCCCCTTGCGCAGGTGGCGGCCGATCTCGGCAGGGCGCTCGGCATGCGCATCACTCCGGCACCCGACGTCGCCGATCGCCCGTTTTCCGGTACGATTGCCCTGCGCGGGACAGGGCCCGCCGAGCTCGAGCGCCTGACGCCGGCCCTGAACGTGACGTTCAGGCCGGACGCCGGCGGCTGGACGATGACTGCCGCCGGTGCGGAGCGTTAGATGGGCGGCATTCGCCGCGACTTCCGTTCTCGGTATCGATGCCGCCCATGCGCAGCGATTCGACGTTGCGCCCGGTCGCCTCGGCGATGTTGCGGCTGCCCTGGGCGAGCAGGGCGGGGCTACCATCGCGGTGACCGACCCGGATCTGGCCGCCAGGCGATCCCCCGGAGTCAGGGGCAATTTCCCCCTGCGCACCGCGCTCGACCGCGCCTTGCGAGGCACCGGCACGCAAGCGATCTTCTATGATCGCAATACCGTCCGCATCGTGCGGAAGCGCCTCCCGGCGAAGAAGTCCGAGAAACGAGCGCCGCCACCCGCTCCGCCGGTCGAGCCCGATTGGGCTCCCGAGATCGTCGTCACCGCCAGCAAGCAGTCCATCCCGATCGACAGCTATCCGGGATCGGTGAAACTCGTGGCGCTGGATCCCGGCTGGGTGGCGCGCAATGCCGCCGGGGGTACGGCCGCGATCACGAAGCTGCTGCCCTCGGTCGGGTCCACCAATCTCGGTTCGGCACGCAACAAGCTGTTCATCCGCGGCATTGCGGACAGCAGCTTCAACGGCCCGACCCAGGCCACCGTCGGCCAGTATCTTGGGGACGTCCGGCTCAACTACAATGCGCCGGACCCGAACCTGAACCTCTATGACATGAAGCGCATCGAGGTGCTGGTGGGGCCGCAGGGCACGCTCTACGGCGCGAGTTCGCTGGGCGGCATCATTCGCCTCGTTCCCAACGAGCCGGATACGCATACGCTGTCGACGACGGTTTCTGCCGGGGTCAGCGGCACCCGGTTCGGCGGCATCGGCGGCGATGGCGCCACGATGCTCAACGTGCCGATCGCGGATGGCCGGGTCGCCGTCCGCTTCGTCGTGTTCGCGACGCGCGAGGCAGGGTATATCGATGCTCCCGCGCGCAAGCGGCGAAACATCAACAACACGACCAGCTATGGCCAGCGCCTGGCCGGGCGCGTCGAGGATCTGTGGGGCTTCTCCGTCGATTTCGGCACCGCCACCCACAACACCTCCACTCAGGATGGGCAATACACGCTCCGTGGCGATGCGCCGCTGACTCGGGACAACGCGATCGCCCAGCCTTTCAGGAACACCTATTACCTGACCTATCTCACCGCGCGGCGGCGGCTCGGGCGCGCCGAGCTGGTTTCGACCACGTCGATCGTGCGCCACGACCTGCGGACCATTTTCGATGCGACGGGCCATGACGGCTCCGGCGCGACCGCGCGATACGAGGAAAACAACAACATCACGCTCTTCAACCAGGAAACGCGGCTGTCCGGCGGCGGCGGGCGCTTCCCCTGGGTGGTCGGCATTTCGAGCATCTACAACATCAGCGCATCGTCCCGCTCGCTCGGGCCTCCCGAGGCGCCCGCGCGGATCGCGGGCGTCGTCAACCGGCAGGCGGAGGCGGCCATCTTCGGCCAGCTCTCGAGGCCGTTGTTCCGTCGCCTTACCGGCACGATCGGCGGCCGAGTCACGTTCGCGCGCAGCGTCGGCAATCTGCTCGACAGCCCGGTGGAGAAGTCGAAGGAGCCGTTCATCAATGAGCTGCGCTTCTCGCCGACCCTCGCACTGGACTGGCACCCGAGCGGGAAGTTCTCGGCCTTCCTCCGCTATCAGCAGGGATATCGCGCCGGCGGCCTGGCCGTGGCACCGTCCGGATCCGCACTGGAATCCCGAAAGTTCGCGACCGACGACCTGATCATGAGCGAGTTCGGCATTCGCCTGGGCAACCAGGAGCGGGGCCGTCTGTCGGTCCGCGCCGCCTTGTTCTATGCCGACTGGAACAACATCCAGGCCGATCTCATCGACCGCTCGGGCCTTCCCTATACCGCCAATATCGGCAGCGGGAGGATCTATGGCCTGGACGGCGATATCGTATGGCGTGCGTCGCCGGGCCTGACGATCACCGCATCGGCCTTCCTGAACAACAGCGAGCTCTACGCGCCCGCGCCGGAATATGTTGCCCCGGGCGAGCGGACCCTGCCGAACGTGGCGCGCAACGGTGCGCGCGCCGTTGCCGCCTGGCGGCACGAGATCGCGTCGGGCATCACGCTCAGCGGCGAGGCCTCTCTGCGTCATGTCGGCGCGTCACGGCTGGGGGTCGGGCCGCTGCTCGATATCCCGCAGGGGAATTATTCCGTGGGCGACATCGGCAGCCGATTGGGCTTTGGCAGGTTCGGCGTTTCGCTGGACGTCACGAACCTCGGCGATGTCCGCGGCAACAGCTTCGCCTTCGGCAACCCGTTCGGCCTGGCCCAGCGCAATCAGATGACTCCGCTGCGGCCACGGACCATTCGCCTGGGCCTAGACGCGCGCTTCTGAGGGTTCCGTCACCCTATTCCGGCTCGACCGCGGGCCGATCCTTCGTGCCTTCGGCGCGATTGGCCCCGGGCAGCCAGCTTCGCAGCATGGGCAGATAGGTCAGCGGCAGCAAGGCGATGTGCGCGGCGATGGTGAGTGCGGCCACCAGCGCGATCGCGCGCGAAGTATCCGATCCGGCTCCCAGCGCGAATATCGTCGCGCCGGCGAACAGCGCATCCTTGTTCGGGAAGAGCGGCAGGCGCGAGAGCATCAGGCGGATCGTCGCGAGCAGCAGCAGCCAGGCTATCGTCGCCTGCGGAACCAGCACGTGCCACATCACCGTGAGCAGGAGAATCGAGAAGAGCAGCCGCAGCAGGTGGGCGGCGAAGATCCGCCAGAGCTCCCGGTGCGACAGGCCGAACAGCGCATTGCGGAACAGGAAGATCGCCAGCGACATGAATGTCACCAGCCCGATGGATATGCCCAGTGCCCGCAGCCAGCCGGCATCGATCAGCGACCAGAGCATCGGGGCCGTTGCCGCCATCATCGCCAGTGTCGCGACGTTTCCGGCGGCGGCGGAGAGAATCGCCACGTCCTTGACCGCGGCAGCCGCATTCGCGCCGCCCCCATGCTGGCGCACCCATAGATAGAGCTGCGCGTCGCCCGAATAGCCGAGCAGCAGTTCGTTCGCGATCTGCTTGCGCAGCAACGGCAGCATGCCGCTCGGCGGGAGGCGCCAGAGCTCGCGATAGATCAGCCACTCCACGCCCGGGACAAGGAGGTAGGAGGCAATGAAGGCGATCCAGAACAGCGGATCGCCGGGCGTGGATCGCACCAGATCGGCGAAATCCAGCCCGCGGACGGCGAACACGATGGCGCCCAGCGTGACGATGGACAATGCGATGCCGAGCCAGCGCAGCACGCGCTGGCGCCGCGGATGCGCGTGATCGGGGCCGGGATCTCCGGTCGTTGGGGCGGTGTCCGTCATGGGATCGTCCGTCTCACCAATTGACGGTCATGCCAAGCCGTGCGCTGCGCGGCCGCAGCGGCGTCGCCTGATCGCGCACGACGAGGGTGAAGGGGTTGCCGAAGGCGAACCGATTGGCCGCGGCATTCAGGAGATTGTCGACGTCCAGCGACAATTCGATCCGGCCGATGCGCGCGCCTGCCGACGCCCCGATGACCCAGTAGCGGCCCTGGCTGATGTCGAGGAAATCGCCCGTGCCCAGCACCGAGCGGCCGACATAATTGGCAGTCACGCCGAAGCGTGGCGCGAAACGGCGCGTGGGTGCGCTGTAGGAGAGGCTGGCGACGGCGGCGAGCGGGGGTGTTTCCGGAAGACGGCGGTTGTCGCGCTTCGAGGCGTTGGCGATCGGCCCGATGACCCGGTTGGCGGTGAAGAATATCGATCCGCCGGCATGGAGACCGCTGACCGGCACCCAATCGAAATTGGCTTCGATGGCGCGGATCCGGGCGTCGCCGATATTCGCCGTATAGGGCTGGCCGCGCTGGGTGATCAGATCGGCCTGGATATTGCTCCAATGCGCGGTCGACAGATCCAGCGAGAAGGCGAGGCCGGTCGGGCCGGCGCGCAGCTTGCGAATGCCGATTTCGCCCACCTGGATAACGTCCGAGAGATAGTCCGCGACCCGGCCGGTGCCGGCCGCGACGGCGAGGCCGCCGGTGCGGTAGCTCGTCTGGAAGCGGCCGAACAATGCCAGTGTGGGAGCCAGCCGCCAGGAGAAGGCGAGGGTGGGGTCGACCCGGTGCGTCGAGCGCCCCTTGGTGAAACTGCCGCCGCGTGGCGTGCTGGAGGGCTCGCCGTCATTCCGGCCCATGGTGGCGCGCGCGCCAAGGGTGAGGGAAATATCGTCGAACACCGCGAAGCTCGCTTCGCCGAACAGAGAGGCCGCCCGCGACACATTGGTGACGCCGATCAGCGACCGGTCGGTGGCCGAGATCTCGAGCGCGCGCGAGAGGATGTCGCGATCGCTGACCAGCGTGAAGCCAGCCACCCAGGAATTGCCGTTGCCGAGCGAGCGCGACAGGCGGGTTTCGTGGCTGACGAGCAGCTTGTTGCGGTCGGCGCGATACTGGGTGGTGGGCCCCGATCCCCGCGGCGACGCGTCGAACTGCTCGACCGAATGCTGCGCGACGATTCCGTTCGCGATGATCAGGCGCAGTCCGCTGTCCCAATCCTTCGAAGCGACGACTCGCCCCAGCCAGAGCGCGCTGTGGAAGGGCTGGGCGAGGCGCGAGTAGCGCACCAGCGGCTTTCCTGCGACGTCCGAATACTGGCCGTCGCGCATGTCGATCGATTGGATCGCACCGCTCGCCTCGACTCGCCAGCCGTTGCCAGGGGCCAGGCGCAAGGCCAGCCGCCCGCCGACGGTGTCGATGCGATTGGTGTTGTGCAGGCCCCGCTTGGCGTCATCGATATAGCCGCCGTCGCGCACCCGATAGGCAACGGCGCGCAGGCCCAGCCTGTCGCGTATCACGGGCATGTTGACGATCCCGGCCAGATCGAACCCGGGCTCGCTATGGTCGGTGGCGGTCGCCCCGCCGATCATCGACGCGGACGTATCGGTCACGCTGGCCGGATTGGAGGTCAGCCGGATCACGCCGCCGATCGCTCCCGAGCCGTAGAGCGTGCCCTGTGGCCCCTCGAGCACCTCGACGCTGCGCATGTCGTAGAGTCGCAATCCCGCGTCCGGGCCGGAATAGTTCAGCTGGACGTCATCGAAATAGACGCTGGTCGGCGATTGGGTGCTGCCGTTGAAGCTGCTGTCGGCCACGCCCCGGATGAAGACCTTGTTGCGGCCGGGGCCGAGCAGGGTGCTCTGCAGGATCGGGGTGGAAGCGGCGATGTCCGACAGGCTGTTTCCCGAGGGGGCCGGTATCTCGCTGCCGCGCAGCATGGTCAGGCTGCCCGGATAGCGAAGGAGCGGCACGCGTTGCTTGTTCGCCTCGACCACGATCTCGTCGGATTCCGCGGGCTCCGTGGCGGGCGCCGGGGCGGGCTTCGGTCTCTGCTTCGGCCGCGACGGGGCGGGGGCGGGGGCGATTCGCGCACGCACGATGCGGTATCCATGGCTCGCGCGTTCCGCCTTGTAGCCGGTGCCCGCGAGCAGGCGGGAAAGCGCCGTGGCCAGATCGGGGACGCCGCTGACCGCAACGGTCCGCACGCGTGACAGTCCGGCTTCGGTGCTGATGATTTCCACGCCGGTCTGGCGCGAAAGCATCAGCAGCGCCTGGTCGAGCGTCGTCGCCGGTATCGACAGCGTGGTCCGCTGCGCGCGTGCGGGCGAGGACGGCAGCGCCAGCAGCAGCGCGAACGCCGGCGCCCATGCCACGGCTCTATGGCGCCTCCGACAATATCCAGCGATTGCCCTCACGTCGCGACGTTGCCCCGATCAGTTCGGCCAGATGCGGTACGTCGCGATCGGCAGCTCCGGTGAAGCGGACCATGCCCGTAAAGGGTTTGTTGGACAAGTTCGGGGCAAGTGCCAATTCGGTACCGTAGAGGCGCGTCAGCGCGGCCGCGACGTCGCCCACCCGCGCTCCGTCGAAGGACAGGCTGCCCGTGCGCCATCCGCCCACCAGCTCCGGCGCCAGGCGCGAGCGGGCGATCCTGCCGCTGCCCCTGTCGAGCGCTACCGCATCGCCGGCGCCGAGGCGCAGTGCCTCGCGCTCCGGCGCGACCATGACCGAACCCTCGGCCACGGCGACATGGATCCGCGTGTCGGCCACGGCGAGATCGAACACCGTGCCGAGATCGCGCACCGCGACGCCGGCGGCGTCGACCGTGAACGGCCGCGCCGGGTCATGGCGCACATGGAACACCGCTTCGCCGCGCTCGAGCGAGGCGACGCGGTCGTCGGCACGGTCGAGCCTGATCGCGGTGCCGCCGCCGAGCTCGATGCGCGTGCCGTCTCCAAGCGTCACCGTCTTGCGCTCACCATTCGCCGTGGCGACGACATAGGCGCTCGACGGCGGCTTCAGCAGACCCGGCTGGAGCGCCACCACCGAAAGGGCGGCGGCGACTGCACCGCCCGCGCCGAGCGCCCACCACCAGCGGCGTGGCCCGGCCGGGTTGTCGTTGTCGGCAACGGGCGCGGGCGCTGCGGAGAATGTCGCCGCGTCGAGCAGCCGGTCGCCGGCCGCCAGGCGGTCATAGGCTTCGGCGTGCGCGGGGTCCGCCTCGAGCCAGGCGACGAACGCCGCCCAGCCGGTTTCGTCCGCCTCGGCGAGCCGCAGGTGCCAGGCGATCGCCTGGTCGACGATGCTCACTCGGTCAGCCGTCATTGCTGCCCCCTTTCGTCTCGCCCGAGGCATCGGGCTCCGACAGCGAATCGTGAATCCTGCGATAGGCGCGCGCCAGCAGCTTCTCGACGCCGCTCACGCTGATGCCCAGATGCTCCGCGACTGCCCGTTGCGGCTGCTCCTCCAGCCTGAACATACGCAGTGCCGTCGCCATACGTTCGGGCATCGCGGCGATCGCCCGTTCCAGCGCCCGCCGATCGTCGGCTGCGGCGATCGCCCCTTCCGGGTCGGCGACCGCAGCAGGCGGAGGCTGCACCGCCAGCCACGCGCCGTCGCGCGCCACGCGCCGCGAGGCTGCTATGCGGCGATCGGTCGCATGGTTCGCGGCCATCCGGTACAGGAAGGCCGCGGGCTGCGCGATCGGCGCCTGAACATGGTCGAGCTTCAACCATAGGTCCTGGAGTGCGTCTTCGGCATCGTCACGGCTACCCAGCCGCGCGGCCAGAAGCCGCCGCAACATGGGCCGCTGCGCAATGAAACTGGCCTTCAGATCTTCTTGCGACACTTCCGCGCCGACCCTCCGCTCGTCCGGGGAACGCCATCCCGGCGCGCGCAGCCATGTCGGCGATCGGGAGTTTGATCAAGGTCTCCGCTTCACGGCACCGCGCGCCGGCGATCGTGTCATCCGCGCGCGTGCCGGCGCCAGGGTGGCACATCACCAGATGCATGCCGCGTCCGCCGCGCAGGAAGCGGTGGAAGAGCCCGGCATAGTCCCGGGCGAAATCATAATGGCCGCCAAAGCTGTCGTTGGTCGCGATGCCATAGGCGGCGGCGGCACGGCGGAAGCCCCGCGTATGGAAGCTGCTGCCGATCGCCTTGCCCAGGAAGGGGCGCTGCACCATCGAGGAGAGCCGATCCGAACAGGCACGGACCCAGCTCTGGGGCGCGCGGCAGGCGACTTCGGCGAGCACGATCTCGCGTATGCCGGGCAGGGCATGCGCATGCTGGTGGCCGTCGACGAAATCGGGCGCGCGGCCCATCGCCTGGACGAACGCGGCGAACTGCGCGCGGATCTCGTCCGCGATCTCGCCGAACGGCAGGTTCCAGCGCGCCGCCCGGCGCTGAAGCGTGTTGATGTCGGGCAGCACGCCGCGCGGCGCGAGTTCCGGCATCGGCGTAAGCGGCCGCTCGCCGGTCAGGGTGAGGTGCAGGCCGATCTGGACATGCGGCGGCACCGTCCGGAGCAGCAGGCTGTCCTCGTGCCAGCCGGGCATGCCGGTCATGCAGCTGATGGCGTTGAGCTTGCCCGCCTTGGCGAGGTCGACGATGGTCTCGCTCACCCCCCGCGAATAGGCGAAATCATCAGCGCACAGAATGAGTCGGGACAAGCTCGGTCTCCTCGATCTGCTGGAACTGGCGCTCGCGGATGCACTGGCTGAGCAGCCGGCGCCGGCGCAGCCGCCTGGAAAGGAAGGAATAGAAGAACCAGTCGCCGGCCCAGGGCGCGGCGGCGGAATAGACGATCCGCTCGAACAGGTTCCAGCGGATCGAGTGGCGGTCCCGCTCGCGGGGCGAGGGCATGCACCACAATGCCTCGGAATAGAGCATCGTGCCCTTGCGCATCATGCGGTGGATCACTTCGTGATCCTCGAGCACGAAGTTCCAGCGATCGGGATCGAAGCCGCCCACGGCGCGCAGCGTCGCGGTGCAGAAGGCCTGGCCGGCGCCGCCGGTGTGCGACTGGCGCGGCAGCAGGCGCGCGGCCATGCGGATCGTCCCGGCCCGCGCCGCGCGGTCGTCCGCGCTCGCGCCGGGGTCGACGAAGTAGGCCCCCGCGGTAACGCAATTGCGCCGCGAGAGCAGCTCTTCCGCGGTCGCGAGATAGTGCGGCGGATAGAGCGTATCGGCGTCGCAGGTCGCGGTCCAGCGGGTGCGGGACCAGCGGAACCCGGCACGCAGCGCCGAGACCTTGCCGGGCGTGCGCTCGGTGACCAGCATATGGTCGAGGCCGTGCCTGCGCGCCGCCGCTTCGGCGACGGCCGCGCTGCCGTCGGTCGAGCCATTGTCGACCAGGATCAGCCGGAAGGGCACGATCTGCCGCGCGAGGCTGGCGATCGTGCCGGGCAGGAGCTCCCGCTCGTTGAAGAAGGGAATGATCACCGTCCAGTCCGCGACCGCATCTTCCGCTGTGCGGCGCATCGATGGCGGCAATGCGCGTTCCAGATCGACGTACATATTCCGTCCCCAACCCCGGCAACTGGCGAGGTCGAGCGCGGCGGCGGATTTCCCCGCCCGGCGCCGCATTCGCTCTCCCCGATACCGCCCTGACGACACCGCGAGAGGCGATCCCCACACGGTCTCCGGAAAATAGTTTCCATGACGGGGCAGGCCGAACCTCATAGGATCCGGCGGGGTCGAACCGGGAAAGGCCAGGGGGATGACGAGGGTGCAGGCGCGCCGGAACGCGGCGTGGTTCCTGATTCTGCTGATGTTCGCGGTGGCGGTGCGCTGGCGCGACTTCGGCAATCCGGCGATCCATGTCGACGAGCAATATTATCTGCTCGTCGGCGACCGGATGCTGCATGGGGCGCTGCCCTATCTCGACATATGGGACCGCAAGCCGGTCGGGCTGTTCCTCCTGTTCGCCGGCATGCGGCTGCTGCCCGGTGACGGCGTGCTTGCCTATCAGCTGGTCGCTACCCTGTGCGCGGCGTCGACCGGGCTGATCGTGGCGTTGGGTGCGCGGCGCCTGGGCGCGCGTCCGCTCGGCGCGTTGCTCGCCGCCTGTGCCTATGTGCTGTGGCTGTCCTTCCTGAGCGGGCGCGGCGGCCAGACGCCGGTCTATTACAATCTGCTGATGGCGGCGGGCGGGTATCTGGCCCTGTGCCTGCCCGAGCGGGCACGGCGCCGGGAAATCGGTGCGATAATCGTCAGCGGTGCGGTCGCCTGCCTGCTCGCGGGCCTGGCCATCCAGATCAAATATACGCCGCTGGTGGAGGGGGCGTTCTTCGGGCTCGTTCATCTCTGGTATCTGCACCGGGCCGGCGCCCGGGTTGCCCTCACCGTCGGCGCCGCCATCCTGTGGGGCGCGCTCGGGATCGCGCCGACGCTGGGCGCGATCCTCTATTTCGAAGCGCTGGGCCCGGCGGCGTTCGACACGTTCTGGTTCTCCAATTTCGCTTCCATCGCCCTGCGCCGAGGCTATCCCGCCAGCAAGATCGCCGCGCGGCTGGCGGGAACGACGGCGCAGCTCTCGCCCTTCATCCTGGCTGCCATCCTCGCCCGCCGCTTCTCCGACCGGCGCGAGGCGCTGGCGGTCTGCCTCGCCTGGCTGGCCGCCGCGCTGATCGCCTTTGCGATGATCGGCGCGTTCTTCGATCATTATGCGCTGCCGCTGCTCGCGCCGCTGGCGATGATCGCCGGCCTTGCGCTGGGCGCGTCGCGGCTCGCGCAGGGCTTCATGGCAGTCGCCGCGCTCGCGCTGGCGGCCTTCCATCTATCGACCGAGCGCGACTATCGTGCGGGCATCTACGCGGCCGCGCGGGAGATCGAAGCGCATTCGCGTGCCGGCTGCCCCTATGTCTTCGCCGGGGATTCGGCGCTCTATGTCCTCGCGCACGCCTGTGTTCCCACGCGCTACGCCTTTCCCTCCACCCTGGCCTATGCCGCCGAGCAGGGCGCGACTGGAACCGACGAGGCGGCCGAGGTCCGGCGGATCATTGCGGGGCGGCCGCCCGTGATCGTCACGCTCGATGCGCCGCTCTCGCCCTGGAACGAGGACAGCAAGGCCGTGATCGATGCGGCATTGCGGCGCGACTATGCGCTCGCGCTGTCGCAGCCGCGCGAGGACGAGCGTCTCCTCGTCTATGTCCGCCGTGGCTTGCCGGCACGCCGATGAGGATTTTTCGCGGGCGGAAGTGAGAGTCGCTCCGCGCCGCGTCGTCTGACCCCCGAAGCATCATGGGGATGGCGGGGAATGCTCTGCATGCGGATTGGTATTGCCTTGGCGTTCGCCTGGGCCGCGATCGCCCTGGTGCCGGCGGCGAGCGCGCAGATCGGCGAGGATTCGGATTATTGCCGCAACGGCCGCGGGCCGGCCATCCAGGTCAATGTCCAGGGCCTGAAGGATCGCAGCGGCGAGCTTTGGCTCGAGCTCTATCCGGCGAACAACACCGATTATCTGCGGGACGACACGGATCTGGTCGCCGAGGGGAAGGTTTTCCGCCGCACCCGCTCGCGGCTGCCCGCCGCGGGCGATGTGGCGATCTGCGTGCGTGTCCCACAGCCGGGCACCTATGCGGTGCTGCTCCGGCACAACCGGGTCGGACGCGACAAATTCTCCTTCTGGAGCGACGGTGCCGGCATACCCGCGAACCGGGCATTGGTGCGCAGCAAGCCGTCCGTCGAGCAGGCCAGGGTGGTCGCCGGCTCCGGGATCACGACCGTGAACGTTCAGATGCAATATCTGCGCGGTTTCGGCTTCTCGCCCCGTAGCTGAAGTGGTCGGCGGCATCTTCGATCGATATTGGGGCGCGAAGATCGCGGTCCGGTTCGCCGTGATCGTTGCGATCATCCCGGCGATCCTCGCCCTGGAAAACCTGCGCCGCCTGCTCGCGGAAGTGGAGAAGAGCAGCGACGCGATGGCGCTGCTGGTCCGGTTCAGCATCGCGCAGGTCCCCGAGCATCTGAACGCCGCGGTCCCCGTTGCGCTGATGCTGGCTTCGGCGATGGCGGTGCGGCAGATGATCCTGCGTGGCGAGTGGCAGATCGCCGCGGCCGCGGGCATGAGCCGGCTGCGCATCATGGCGGTTCCGCTCGCCTTCGCCGTGCTCGTCGCCGGCGCCCAGTTCGCGATCGGGTTCGCGCTGCGGCCCGCCGGCGAGCGGGCGCTCGATGGCATCTACCACGAGCTGCAGGCCGGGGAGCACGGCTTGCCCCTGCCGGTCGGCCAGCCGATCGAGCTCGATGCGTCGACCACGATCTTCATCGGCGGAACCGGGAGAGGCGGCGAACGCCATCTCGAGGACGTCGTCGTTCGCCGCGGCGAGGACAGTTTCAGCGCGCCGCGCGCCGATATCGGTTTCTCGCCGGGCGGCGGCGTGCGATTGCGGCTTCGCCATGGCGTCGGCGTAATCGGTGCGGGGGCAGGCCAGGTCCGTGCGGTTCGTTTCGATCGGATGGACTTTTCCGGCCAGCCGCCCGCGACCGGCATGGCCGACAACGATGCGATGCACCGGTTCGATCTGCTTTCGGGCCCGGGCCTGCTGGAGAAGGCGCGCAACGGAACGCCCGCGGAGCGCCAATATGCGCTGACCGCGCTGGTGATGCGGGTGGACAGCGTGTTGTTCTGCCTGCTCATTCCCTGGTTCGCGGTTCCGCTGGGCAAACCGCCCCGGCGCAAGGAGAGCGCGGTCGGAATCCTCGTCTCGATCGTGCTGGTCGTGCTGCATCTGAAGCTGGCGGCATGGATCGAAGCCAATTTCGCCGCGCATATCCTTTTGGCCGAAGCGCTGAGCCTGGGCCTGTGGGTGGCAGCCGCCGCCGGGCTGATCCATCTCGAGCAGACCAGGGGCGAGGGAATCGTGGATGCGCTCATCGAGCGGGCGGCGGCACCGCTGCGGCGCCTGCGTCGCGCGCGATGGGGCCGCCGCGCGACTTCCCCCGTCGTCGTTGCGGAAGTCGTTCCCTTCTCCGTCAATGCCCGCCGTTCAGCCGCCCGCAGCAGCTTCGCGCCCGATCTGGAACTTGCCGCTTCGGACACGCCGGCTCCCAGGGTCGCCGCGCGGTGAAGTGACGCCGGGCCGGCGCCGCCTGCGATGGATCGAGCCAAGTCTTGCATCGATCCATCGCGGCTTTGGTTTGGACGGCATGTCGCGGACCCAATAGCTAGCGATCGAACCAAGACCCCCTCGGACGATGGGCGGCGACTAGGAGACGATCGTGACGAGCTGGAATCCGGTTGAAATGGCGCGCAGCCTTGGCGGGGGCCTCCTGTCCTTTCCGGTCACGCATTTCGATGCCGACGGCGCCTTTGCCGAGCATGCCTATCGCGAGCATTGCGCATGGATGCTGTCGCACGAGCTGTCGGGCCTGTTCGCTGCGGGTGGCACCGGCGAGTTCTTCTCGCTCACTCCGGCCGAAGTGGTTACCGTTGTCGCCGCGGCGGTGGCCGAGGCGGCGGGCAAGCTGCCCGTGATTTCGGGCTGCGGCTACGGCACCGCCATCGCCACCGAGATCGCCCGCGGCGCGGAAAGGGCGGGCGCGGACGGCCTGTTGCTGCTGCCGCCCTATCTGGTGGGATCGAGCCAGGAAGGGCTGGCCGCGCATATCGAGGCGGTGTGCCGTTCCACCGGCCTGGGCGTGATCGTCTACAATCGCGACAATGCGGTGGTGAACGACGATACGCTCGCCCGGCTGTGCGAGCGCAATCCCAACCTGGTCGGCTTCAAGGACGGGGTGGGCGATATCGAGCTGATGACGCGCATCTTCGCGCGGATGGGCGATCGGCTCACTTATGTCGGTGGCCTCCCGACGGCCGAGACCTTCGCGACGCCCTATCTCACCATGGGCGTGACCACCTATTCCTCGGCGATCTTCAACTTCATGCCGGAATGGGCGCTGGACTTCTATCGCGCCGTTCGCGCCGGCCGGCAGGACGAGGTGATCGCGCGGCTCAAGGCCTTCGTGCTGCCCTATATCGCGCTGCGCAACCGCGGCCGCGGCTATGCGGTGTCGATCGTCAAGGCGGGCATGCGCGTGGTCGGGCGCGATGCCGGACCGGTGCGGACGCCGCTCACCGACCTCACTGCCGCCGAGCATGACGCCCTGCGCGCGCTGGTGGAGGGCGCCTCCGCCGCGTCCGTCGCCCACGCGGCGTGACAGGGCGCACGGAGGTGCGATAGACCCGGGAGCATGTTCGAGCTCAGCCAGCTCCGCTGCTTCGTCGCCGCGGCCGAGGAACTCCATTTCGGCCGAGCCGCGCAGCGCCTGAACATGACCCAGTCGCCGCTCAGCCGGCAGATCCAGCTGCTCGAGCGCATTCTGGGCGTCATGCTGCTCGAGCGCACCAGCCGCCAGGTGAGCCTGACGCCCGCTGGCCAGGTCTTCCTGATCGAGGCGCGGCGCATCGTGCGGCTCGCCGAAAGCGCCTCGCTGTCGGCGCGGCGAGTCGCGCAGGGCGATGCCGGCAAGGTCGCGATCGGCTTCACTGCCGTCTCCGGCTATGGACTGGTCCCGCATATCGTCGCCAATGCGCGCGCGAGCCTGCCCAACATCGATCTCGATCTCCACGAGATGGTGAGCGGCGACCAGGTCGATGCGCTGCTCACCGGCCTGATCGATATCGGTTTCGTCCGCCCGCCGGTCGACAGGCACGAGTTCGACACGCTGTGCGTGCTGCGCGAGCCGCTGGTGGTGGCGCTGCCGCCCGGCGATCCGCGCCAGTCCCGTCCCGCCTTCGAACTGGTCGATTTCGATAACGAGCCGCTGATCATGTATGCGCGGCAGGGCGCGGGCTATTTCCACGACATGCTGGTGCGGCTTTTCGACGATGCCGGCGTCTCGCCGCTCCATGTGCAGCACGTCACGCAGATCCATTCGATGCTCGGCCTCGTCCATGCCGGCCTCGCCGCCGCGCTGGTGCCGCAATCGGCATCGGGCCTGCACCTGATGGACGTGCAGTTCCGCGCGCTGCGCACCGATCCGGAGAACCCCGTCGAACTCCACATGGCGTGGCGCCGCGACAACGCCAATCCGGCGCTCGAACCGATGCGGCAGCTCTGCGCGCAGACGGCGGGCGCGTGATCGATCGGCGCGCAGTGATCGGCGGCGCGATGCTGCTCCCGGCCGGCGCGGCGCTGGCCAAGGCGCCCGTCGATCCGGTCGCGACCACCCGCCATGGCCGGGTGCGGGGCGTGAACGAACAGGGCGTGCTCGTCTTCAGGGGCGTCCGCTACGGCGCGGATACCCGCACTCGCCGTTTCCGCCGCGCGCTCCCGCCGCAGCCCTGGCGGGGCATCGCCGACGCCACGCGCCATGGCCGAGCCGCGCCGCAGACCAGGGTGGACGAGCCGGCCGGCGAGGACTGCCTGTTCCTCAACATCTGGACCCCGGCGCTCGACGCCGGGAAGCGCCCGGTGATGGTCTATCTCCACGGGGGCGCCCACGCGCATGGCTCGGGTTCCGACCCGCTCTATGACGGGAGCCGCCTCGTCCGCCGCGGCGATGTGGTGGTGGTGACGCTCAACCACCGGCTGGCGGCGCTCGGCTATGCCTATCTCGCCCAGCTCGGCGGCCCGGCGGAATCGGGCAATGTCGGCAATCTCGACATCGTGCTGGCGCTGCGATGGGTGCGGGACAATATCGCCGGCTTTGGCGGCGACCCCTCTCGCGTGACGATCTTCGGCCAGTCGGGCGGCGGCGCCAAGGTGGTGACCCTGATGGCGATGCCCGAGGCGCGCCCGCTCTTTCACCGCGCCGCGACGATGAGCGGCCAGCACGTCACTGCCGCGGGCCCGATGCATGCCACGGCCCGCGCCAGGGCCTGGATGGCCAGGGCCGGGGCGGCCGATGTCGCCGCGCTCGATGCACTGCCCGTCGAGCGGCTGGTCGAGGCGATGGGGATGACGGATCCGCTGGAGGGGAAGGGCGAGATCAGCTTCGTCTCGACGCTCGATCACGGCGCGCTTCCGCGCCATCCCTTCGTTCCGGATGCTCCGCGCGAGGCGGCGCATATCCCGCTGATCGTCGGCAACACCCATGACGAGACCGGCTTCTGGATCGGCGACATGCTCAAGCGCGGCGACACGACATGGGACAATCTGGCCGGGCGGATCGCGGCGCAGGTTACCAAGGACGTCGCGCCCGATTGGGTGGTGAAGCGCTACCGCGAGATCTATCCGGAAAGGACGCCCGGCCAGATCCTGCTGGCGGCAAGCACGGCGGGCCGCTCCTGGCCCGGCCATCTGATCCAGGCGGAGGAACGCGCGCGGATCGGGGCGCCCACCTGGATGTATCAGCTCGATTTCCCTGCGCCCGAGGCAGGGGGCATCCTCGGCGCCTTCCACACGCTCGATATCCCGCTGGTGTTCGACAACACCGGCGCGCAGGGCGCCCGCACGGGGGACGGCCCCGAGGCGCGGCGGCTGGCCGGGCGGATGGCGGACGCCTTCATCGCCTTTGCCCGCACCGGCGATCCGAACTGCGCGAGCGTGCCCGCCTGGCCGCGTTTCGATCTCGATCGGCGTGCGACGATGCTCTTCGACACCGATACGCGCGTGGTAGCGGACCCGCGGCGGGAGGAGCGCCTGCTCTGGTCGGTCGCGCCCTATATCAAGCCGGGCGGCTGAGCTGCGGCCGGGCCCCGGTTGCGATGTCGTTCGATAGGTTTGACTGCCCCAGCCAATTGCGCCGAGACTGGGCCCCGGCCTTCGCCGGGGAACGGAAGAGCCAAGGGTCGATACTTGTGGCTTCCATCGGGAGGAGATCGCACATGGCCAGCCTTGTCTATGCGTTGAACCAGTCGCTCGACGGCTATGTCGATCACTTGGCGTTCGCGCCCGATCCCGTGCTCTTCCGGCATTTCATCGACGATGTGCGGAGCCTGGCCGGCAGCATCTATGGGCGGCGCATGTACGAAGTGATGCGCTATTGGGACGACGAGCATCCGGAATGGGATGCTCCCCGGCGCGACTATGCCGCGGCCTGGCGGAGCATGCCGAAATGGGTGGCGTCGCGCACCCTGGAGTCCGTCGGCCCCAATGCCACGCTTCTCGGAGAGGATCTCGAAGCGGCGGTGCGCGAATTGAAGGCGCGGCATGAAGGCGTGATCGAAGTCTCCGGCCCGGAGCTGGCGCACAGCCTCACCCGGCTCGGCCTGGTCGACGAATATCGGATGTACCTGCATCCCGGCGTGCTGGGCGGGGGCAAGCCCTATTTCGCCGGTCCCCGGCCGCCGCTGCGGCTGGTGGCGAGCGAGCGCATCGGCGAGCAGGTGATCAGGCTGACATACGTGCCGGCCTAGCGCTCAGCGGCTCCACGGAAACGCCAGCGTCGGCCGGTTGGCGAAGCGCCGCATCGCCAGCTTGAGCCGCGCGCCGCAGCCCGGTTCCAGCCGCAGCGCGAAGTCCGGCCGGCCGATCCGGGTTTCGATGCCGTCAAGCGTCACGCTCTCGATCCGGTGCTCGGCCCAGGCGCCGCCCTGCACGACCATGGTGCGGGGCGCCTTGCCGAGATTGACCAGCGTGACCTCCGCCGAGGCATCGCCCAGCGCATGGACCAGTGCGGCGACATCCTGGGGCACGCCGGCGCGGCGCTTCTCCACGTCGAAATAGCGCAGCCGGCAATGGAGCGGCACGCCGCCTTGGTTGGGCGAGGTGGGCGACCAGGGCGGGCGGGCGATGTGCAGTCCGCCGGTCATCAGCTGGATGAGGCTGGTGACGCTCGCCGGCGTGATGTCCAGAGGCCAGTCGGCGAGCCGCGTGCCGGGCGTGGTCGGGTCGTCGGCCTGGGCCTTTTCCCGCGCGGCGACCCTGTCGAGATCCGCCTGCATCGCCGTGATCGGATAGCCGGGGTTCCGGCCCTCGAGGAACGATATCCAGGGATGCTCGCCCGCCGCCGCGCGATCCTTCGGGTCCTGCGTGAAGTACCAGATCTCGAAGCCGTTGTTGCGATAGGGGCCGGGCTTCCAGCCATACCAGCCCTGGGCGCCATACATGGTCGGCGCCTCGAACTTGCCGTCACGCTGGCGGCCCGCCTCGTTGATCCGCATGTTCTGGCGGCGCCACAATTCGACATAGGAAAGGTCGCCGGTCAGCACCGTGCCGTTGAAGAAGGCAGTGATCGCGCGCGGTACGCGGTTGCGGTCCTCGCGCTTGCCGGTCTGCGGCACGATCGGCGAGAAGCCCCAGCCATAGACGCCGTGCCACCACCGGGCGCCCACGCTGCCGTCCAACCCAATATGACTAGGCAAAATATCGTTGTTCGCCCTGGCTCGTTCCACCCAGGCGTCGAGATAGTCGAGCGCCCAGCGGCGATAGCGCTCGCCACCGCCGAGCGCATAGGCGTTGAGGCCGAGAGTGGTCGCCTGCAGGTTGAGCGGATTGTCGCCGATCACGTCGCCATATTCGTTATAATGGTCGAGCGTCTGCTGATAGGTCGTCTCGCCATGCTCCATGTGGAAGCGCTCGCCCGCCTCGAACGGGTCGCCGGCCCAGTCGAGCGGAGTCGCCCTTCGCAGCATCGGGCCGCGGCTGCCGTTCATTACGCTGCGGATGATCCGGCGCTCGGGATCGTAATTCTGCACCGTGGGGTCGCGGCCGGTATAGAAATCGGCATAGCGCATCGTGCGCGCCAGCAGCCTGGGATCGCGAGGGATCGAGAGTCCCATCACGTTGAAGCTCGTCAGCCCCTCGCTGTTGTGCTGCCAGTCCATCTGGACCGGGAATTCCCGATGATACATGCCCTGCCGCGCGATCGGCACGTCCATCGTCCGGGCGGCGGCGTATTGCTTGAGATGCCCTTCCCAGAAACGCTGGGCCAGGGTCAGGATCCTGTCCGATCCGCCGAGCGCGTGCAGCACCAGCCAGTCGTTGGTCGCCTCGGCCGCGTCGTCGGGGCCGTCATTGGCGCCCCAGCGCGCGAAGACCTTCAACCAGCCACGCGCATCGACATATTTGGCGTAGAAGGCCTCGCAGGCAGCGGCGTTGCGGGCGAGCAGCCGGCGCTGCATCACCGCCCAGTCGGGCGCCGCCATCCGGGTCTTCGCGATCAGCCGGACCGGAGCGGCATGCGCGGCAGCGGGCAGGGCAACCGCACTGGCGGCGCTTGCGAGCAGGAACTGGCGGCGGTCGACGGTCATTCGGCGATCTCCACCCGGCGGATCGGGCCGGCGATGACGAGGAAGGCGAAGATCGTCAGCAGGCAATGCGCGCCGACAAAGACCAGTGCGAGGTCGAAGGAACCGGTGCCGGCGACGATATAGCCCACCACGATCGGCGTGACGATGCCGGCGATGTTGCCGAACATGTTGAACACGCCGCCCGAAAGGCCGGCGAGCTTCTTCGGCGCAACGTCCGCCATCACCGCCCAGCCGAGCGAGGCGACGCCCTTGCCGAAAAAGGCGACGGACATCAGCGTGACGACCAGCCATTCCTCCTTCACCCACACACAGGCGATGATCGCCGTGGCGAGCAGCATGCCGATGGTGAGCGGCGCCTTGCGCGCCCAGTCGAGCGAGCCGGTGCGCCTCAGGATGCGATCGGAGACATAGCCGCCCGCCAGCCCGCCGACAAAGCCGAACAGGGCGGGGGCCGCGGCGGCGAAGCCCGCCTGCATGATGTTCAGCCCGCGCTCCTTCACCAGGTAGATCGGGAACCAGGTGACGAAGAAATAGGTGAGCACGTTGATGCAATATTGGCCCAGATAGATACCCAGCATCATCCGGTTGGCGATCAGCTTGCCGATATTGGCCCAATCGAACGCGGCCGAGCTGCCGGCCTGCTCCTCCATGTGGATCAGCCCGCCGCCGGCCTCGATATGGCCGAGTTCCGCCCGGTTGATCGCGGGGTGCCTGGCCGGGCTGTGGATGAAGCGGAGAAAGGCGAGGGTGGCGAGCAGGCCCAGCCCGCCCATCGTCCAGAACACCGATCGCCAGCCGAAACTGTGCGCCAGCCAGCCCATCAGCGGCACGAAGGCGACGATCGAAAAATATTGCGCCGAGTTGAAGATCGCCGAGGCGGTGCCGCGTTCCGCGGCGGGGAACCAGGCGGCGACGAGCCGGGCATTGCCCGGGAAGGACGGCGCCTCGGCCAGGCCGACCAGGAAGCGCAGCGCGAACAGCATCGCAGTGGCGGAAAGGATCGGCACCAGTCCCGCAAGGCCCTGGCTGGCGGTGAAGATCGACCAGAGCGCGATCGCGGCGGCATACACGCGCTTGGTACCGAACCTGTCGAGCAGCAGCCCGCCCGGGATCTGCGAGAGCGCATAGGCCCAGGCGAAGGCCGAGAGGATATAGCCGGTCTGCACGGGGGTGAGCCCCAACTCGCCCGCCGCCGCATTGCCTGCGATCGAGAAGGTTGCGCGATCGGCATAGTTCACGCTGGTGATCAGGAAGATCAGTGCGATGATCGCATGGCGCACGCGCGTGGGCCGGCTGCCCTCGGTCAAGTCTCTCTCCTTCGCGCTGCGCGCCTGTTGCCTGCGCGTTGACGGCTTTGCAGGCCTACCGGGCAGCGGGGAGCGGGTCCAAGCCAAAAACGGGAACGATCCAGTCCCGACTTGGCTTGATCATGGCCATCTTGCTTCGAGACCGTGCGGATCAGTGCAAGAAGCGCATCGATCCATGTTCGATTGAGGTTGGCCTGTCGCGCGCCTTCACGGCTAACCAGCCTGCAATCAAATCCGCTCGCCAAAGAAGCGGCATCTCATGGGGAGACTGAAGGCGATGTCCCGCACCCGAATCCTGAAATCCGTCCTCGCTTTGTCTGGCGCGGCCGCCGTCCTCGCGGCTGCCGACGCGCGTGCGCAGGATGCCGCCGGCGATTCGGCCGCGGCGTCGGTGCCCGTCCAGGACGAAGGCGCGGGCAACGAGATCGTGGTGAAGGGATTTCGCGCCAGCCTCAACAGCGCGCTCAACCTGAAGCGCAGCGAGACCGCGACGATCGACGCGATCAAGGCCGAGGACATCGCGGAATTCCCCGATCTCAACCTCGCGGAATCGCTCCAGCGCATCCCGGGCGTCGCCATCAGCCGCGTCAACGGCGAGGGCCGCAACATTTCCATCCGCGGCCTGGGCCCGGAATATAGCCGCGTACGCATCAACGGCATGGAAGCGATCGGCACCACCGGCGGCACCGACAATTCGGGCGGCGTGAACCGTGGCCGCGGTTTCGACTTCAACATCTTCTCGTCGGACCTGTTCAACAGCCTGGCCGTGCGCAAGACGGCCACTGCAGACGTGGAGGAGGGCTCGCTCGGCGGCACGGTCGATCTCCAGACCGCACGTCCGTTCGACTATCGCAAGCCGACCGCGGTGATCCAGGCGGCGGCGAGCTACAACGATCTTGCCCGCAAGGCCAAGCCCCGCGTCTCGACGCTGCTTACCACCAGCACCGCGGATGGGCGCTTCGGCGTGCTGCTCTCGGTCGCCTATGAGGAGCGCGCCCTGGTCGAGGAGGGGGCGAACATCACCCGCTGGACCTATGGCGGGTTCAACGGCGGGTTCAACGCCGCCTCGACGATCGCGGGGAAGACGATAGCCCAGATCAACGACACCAATCCCGCCACCGCGCTCTATCACCCGCGTATCCCGGGCCTGGTGAGCTATGCGATCGAGCAGAAGCGCCTGGGCGCGGCGCTGGGCGTGCAGTTCCAGCCGACCCAGAAGACGCTGATCTCGATCGACGGCCTCTATTCGCGGCTCGACGGCACCCGCCAGGAAGCGCAGTTCCAGGCGATCAGCTTCAGCCGCTCGGGCACCGGCAAGCCGCAGACAATCATCCGCTCGGGCACGGTCGACGCCAATCGCAATATCATCAGCGGCACGTTCGACAATGTCGATCTGCGCACCCAGGCGCGCTACGACAAGCTGGTCACCGACTTCTACCAGCTCACCGGCACGCTCGACCAGAAGATCGGCGAGTCGCTGAAGTTCGGTGCGGTGGTGGGCTATTCGAGCTCGCAGTTCCGCAACCCGATCCAGACCACGGTGACGATCGATGCCGCGAACACCAACGGCTTCTACTATGATTTCTCGACGCGCTTCCCCACGATCCGGCCGGGCGTCGATGTCACCAGCCCCGCGACTTTCGCCTTCACCAACGGCACTTCGGAAGTCCGCATCCGGCCGCAGACCGTCGACAACAGCTTCACCAACGCCAAGGGCTTCCTCGAATGGACGACCTCGCCCGAGCTGAAGCTCAAGGCGGGCGTCGACTGGCGCCGGTTCGACTATGGCTCCACGGAGCAGCGCCGCCTGCAGGGCGAGACGGTGGTGACCACGCTCACCGCGGCGCAGCTCGCTCCGCTGACCACGGTCTTCTCGGGCTTCGGCCGCGGGTTGAACGTTCCCGCGGGCACGCCCACTTCCTGGGTGGTGCCGGATCTCGCGGCGTTCCAGGCCTATCTCAATACCTACAGCAACCCGACCTATGCCATCGGCGGGGTGGAGAACGCCACCGCGCGCGGCTCGTTCGTCACCGTGCGCGAGGAGGATCTGGGCGCCTGGGGCATGGCGGAGTTCAACTTCGCCAATGCCGGCATCCCGATCCGCGGCGACGCCGGCCTTCGCTATGTGAAGACCGACCAGTTCTCCACCGGCTATGCCAGCCAGGGCAGCACGGTGAACCTGGTGGGCGCGGACCGCAGCTATGCGAACTGGCTGCCGTCCGCCAATCTCGTCGTCGATGTGCGCGACAATCTGATGGTGCGCTTCGCCGCCGCCAAGACGATCGCTCGCGCGGGCATCGGCTCGCTGACTCCGGGCGGCAACCTCAACGTCTCGGGCGGCAACCGCACCTTCAGCTCGGGCAACCCGGACCTGAAGCCGACCAAGTCGACCAATCTCGACGCCTCGATCGAATGGTATCCGACGCGCGGCGCGATCTATGCCGTCTCGGTGTTCCAGAAGGACATCGGCACCTTCGTCCAGACGCTGAGTACCACGGTGCCCTTCAGCGACCTGGGCCTGCCCGCCTCGCTGCTCGACGGCACTACCGCGAGCCCCACCGACGCCTTCATCGTCAGCCAGCCGGTCAACTCGAAGGGCGGCCTGCTGCGCGGCTTCGAGGTCAATGTGCAGCAGCCTTTCAGCTTCCTGCCGGGCCTCCTCAGCAATTTCGGCGTGCTGGCGAACTACACCTATGTCAGCTCGGACATCGAATATCTGACTTCGGCCAACGGCTCGACCACGGTGAAGGCGCCGCTGCTCGGCCTGTCCAAGCATGCCGCCAACGGCACGCTCTATTTCGAGACCAGGAAATTCTCGATCCGCGGTTCGGTTGCCTATCGCTCCAAATATCTGACCGCGGTGCCGGGCACGGAAGGCAATTCGTACAACGGCACCAACGCGACGACCAACATCGATGCGCAGGTCTCGTACAACATCACCGACAAGTTCAAGGTCAGCCTGGAGATGATCAACCTCACCGACGAACTGAACGACCAGTTCGTCGACGCGACCAATCGTCTCAACGTGCTCACGCATAGCGGCCGTCAGTTCGTCCTGGGTGCGCGGCTGGCCTTCTGACGCTTCCGGGCCAGCTTCCCTCCGCTTCCCGGATCGGGGTCAGCCAATTCGCCTGGCTGGCCCCTTTTTTTGTGAGAACGGCCAGCATCCGATCGGTGCCCGGAGCGGGCGGCCGGCATCCGGGGCTTCGAGCGCTTTCCGCACATCGCCGGGATGAAGAACATCGCATGACGGATCGGAAGTGGCAGGGGCGCTCGGATTCGAACCGAGGGCCTTCGGTTTTGGAGACCGACGCTCTAACCAGCTGAGCTACGCCCCTGTGCGGAGAGCGCGTGTAGCGCGGCGGATCGGCCTGAGCAAGCGCGCTGTTCGATTTGAGTTAATACTCTGTAATATATGGAAGAATTATATATCTACCCTGTCATCGCCGCGTCGGTGCGGGCGCGGGGAGGGCGCTGCTCGCGCTTGATGACGGCGCCGGACGTCGCCAGGCGGATGGTCGCTGCGATTTCCCGTTTCGGATTCCGCAATGCCGCGCGTTATGCTGTCGGAGGGTGTGAAGCCGTTGAACAAGGCCGTGCGACAGGAGCTGACGGAGAACGACCGGCGTTTGCGCCGAGCGCTGGTCGCGTTCTTTGCCCGGCGCGTACAAACCCTGCCCGAAGCCGAGGACCTGACTCAGGACGTCTTCTTCCGCATCATACGCGATCCGAAGCGCGAAGCGCCGATGGCGGATGCCTATGTCTTCCGGATCGCGGCAAACCTGCTGCGCGACAAGGGGCGGCGCGAGCGCGTGCGGACCAGCTATCGGGAAGCCCGGGCAATCGAGGACTTTCTGGGCATCGATCCGCTCGATCCCCATCGCGTTGCCGAAGGGCGGGAGAATCTCGATCTCGTCGCGCGCACGATCGCCGAGCTGCCCGAGAAGACACGAAGGATTTTCACGCTGTATCGCATCGAGCATATCGACAAGCGCACGATCGCGGAAAGCTTTGGCCTGTCGGTTCGCATGGTCGAGATTCATGTCCAGCGCGCCCTGGAGGCGCTGGCTACCTCCATGGAGGCGTTCCGGTGAGCGGCGGCGATCTCGAAGCGGCCCGCGAACAGGCGGCGGCGTGGTTGATGCGGTTCCACGAAGGGCCGATCGACCTGGAGGAGGAACTCGAGCTCGAATTGTGGCTCGAGGCGCATCCGGCCAATCGCGCGGCGCTTGCGAGCGTGGAGCGGGCGTGGCGAATGGCGGGCGCGGCTGCGGAAGCCCCCGAACTGGTCGCGGCCCGCGCGGATGCGCTGAAGGCGCTGAGCCAGGCCGATCGGCAATCGCCGCGCGGCTGGAGGCCGGAACTGCGCCACGCGCTGGGGGCGCTCGCCGCCTGCCTTCTGCTGATCGTCGCCACGTTTCATTTCTATCCGCGGGGTGAAACCTTCCGGACCGGCATCGGCGAGCGCCGCGTGGTCATGCTGGACGATGGATCGCGGCTCTCCCTCGATGCGGCGAGCGCCGTCGAAGTGCGCTATGACGGCGAGCGCCGTGCGCTGCGCCTGCTGGCCGGGCGGGCGCGGTTCGAAGTCGCCAAGGACCCGCGGCGGCCCTTCACGGTTACGGCCGGCGATCGGATGGTGGTGGCGACGGGAACCGCGTTCAGCGTCGAACTGTTCCGGGCCGAGATGCGGGTGGTGCTCTATCAGGGCTCGGTCTCGGTGCTCGAGGATGGGCCTGCCGATCAGGCGCCGCGGCACGTCGTGCTGCAGGGCGATGGCCGGACGCCGGCGGATCGGATGCTCGCCCCAAGCACCGCGCTGATCGTGCCGACCGGCGCTTCGGCGGCGGCGCGGCTCGAGACGGTGGACACGGCACGCAGTTCTGCCTGGGAGCAGGGGCAGCTCGTCTTCTCGGACGAGCCGCTGGGAGTCGCGGTGGAGCGGGTCAACCGCTATTCCGGCGTCAGCCTCGCGATCGAGGACCCCGTCACCGCCGCGCTGCCGGTAAGCGGAACGTTCAATGCCGGCGATACCGAGGCCTTCATCGACGGTGTCGTCACGCTCTACGGATTGCGGAAGCTTCGTCGCGGCGAAACCGTGATCCTGCGCGCTCCCGGGCGCTAGCGCCGTTCCCCTGGAAGGGAGGGGCGGGACAGTCCGAGGCGCGGGCATTTCGCGATATCGCGCCTCGTGCGTCTTTCTTCCCGGAAGCTCCCGGCGAACGAGGAGCGATACAGGGGAACAGAGATGAGGGGATCGATGGCGTTGCTTCGCATGGGGGCTGCGGTGACGGTGGCCGCGAGCTGCCTTTCACCGGCATCGGCACAGGCACAGGCCAGCTATCAGCTCGACATTCCCGCACAGGACATGGAGGCCGCCCTCAAGACCGTGGCAGGCGTGACGCACGAGCAGATCGTGTTCCGCGGCGAAGTGGTGCGCGGCAAACGCAGCAATGCGCTGCGCGGCTCCTATACGGCCGATGCGGCGATCGCGGCGCTGATCCGCGGATCGGGGCTGAGCGTTTCCCGCAGCGCCCGCGGCGTATTCATCGTCGTCGCTGCGACGGCAAGCACCGCCGCCGCGCAGGATGCCGACCCGGGTCTCGAAAAGGCGGTGATGGCCGAGCAGGAGATCGTCGTCACCGGCACCCATATCGCCGGGGCGCCCGTCGCCTCGCCGGTCCTCCGGATCGACCAGCGCGAGATGCGCGAAGCCGGGCAGCGCGATCTGGGCGACGTGATCCGCAACATTCCCAGCAACTATAATGGCGGGCAGAATCCGGGCGCGCGGTTTCAGGCCGGCACGGCTGCCAACACCAATGCGTCCGGCTCCTCCGCGCTGAACCTGCGCGGCCTCGGCCCGGATGCGACGCTCACCCTGCTGAACGGCCGCCGGCTTCCCTATGACGGAACCGCCCAGGCGGTCGACGTCTCGGCGATTCCGCTCGATGCGGTGGCGGAGCTCCAGGTCATGCCCGACGGCGCTTCCGCGCTCTATGGATCGGATGCGGTCGGCGGCGTCGCCAACATCATCCTGCGGCGCGACTTCGAGGGCGTGAGCACATCGCTTCGCTTCGGCACGTCCACCGATGGCGGCGGGTTCCTGCAGGAATATGGCGCAGTCGGCGGCGGCCGCTGGGGCAGCGGCGGCGCACTGGTCGCCCTGCAATATGACCGGCAGAACGCAGTGCGATCGGGCCAGCGCGACTATACCCGCTACGTCGTCGGTCCCAACACGCTGCTCGATGCGCACAAGCATTTCAGCGGACTGGTCACCGCGCACCAGGACATCACCGATCGCCTGACCTTCAGCATCGATGGCCTGTACAGCTGGCGCCACAGCGACGGCGCCGAATATTCGACCGTCGCCTTCGCCGCGACGACGCGGTTCAGCAACGAGAATTATGCGATCTCGCCGACGCTGGCCTGGCGCCTGTCCGGTGATTGGAAGGCCTCGCTCAGCGCGTCGTACGGCGCCAACAAGACGCGCCGCTTCGACGACTATATCGACAAGGTGACCGGCTACAACGACGGCGGCAGCAGCATCTACGACAATTACGCCTATGGCGGCGAGCTGGACCTGGATGGCCGGCTGTTCGCGATTCCCGGGGGCGATGTGCGGCTGGCGGTGGGCGGCGGCTATCGCTTCAACCATCTGCGGGTCTATTCCGCCACTTCCGCCGTGCCGACGGGCGATGGGCGAGGAAATTTCTATGGTTTCGGCGAGCTTTCGGTGCCGCTGGTCTCCGCCGCCAATGCTTCGCCCTTTCTGTACCAGCTGACCCTTTCGGGCGCCCTGCGCCACGAGGAATATGATCGCTTCGACGGCGTCACCACGCCCAAGCTCGGCCTGGTCTATGCGCCGGCGCCGGATCTCGACCTCAAGCTTTCCTGGGGCCGTTCGTTCAAGGCGCCGACGCTGCGCAACGAATTCCAGGTGTTCAGGGTCGGGCTCCAGTCCGCCCTCTTCTACGGCGGCAATTATCCTGCGGGCTCGACGGTGCTGCTCACCTCGGGCGGCAATCGCGATCTGAAGCCGGAGCGGGCGCGCACCCTGTCGACGACGCTCGACCTGCATCCCCGGGCGGTGCCGGGCCTGAAGCTGTCGGCGACCTATTTCGACATCGACTATACCGATCGGGTGGTCCAGCCGGTGAGCAACGCCACGCTGAAGGTGCTCGACAATCCGGCGCTGCAGGAATTCATCGACTATGCGCCGACCCCGGCCCAGCAGGCAGCGGTGATCGCGCGCGACAGCAGGGGCCTCGGCAATTACACCGGCAAGCCCTATGATCCGGCGAAAGTGGTGGCGATCATCCGCAACCAGCTCGTCAATGCCGCGCGCCAGCGGATCAAGGGCGTCGACCTGGTCGGCAGCTATCGGATTCCGATCGCGACCGGCGACGTGACGCTCTCGGGCCAGGCGAGCTGGCTGCGCAGCAACCAGCGCAACAGCACGAGCGCGCCGCTCACCCAGCTCGCCGGCACCAACTTCAATCCCCCGCGGTTCCGCGCCCGCGGCGGCGCGACCGGGCATTTCGGCGCGTTCACCGGCACGCTGTTCGCCAATTATGCCGGGGGGATCACCGACCTGAACGTGGCACCGCCGGTGCCGAGGGAAGGGATGACCACGCTCGACCTGTCGCTGATGTGGAAGGCGCCGGCGGCCCATGGGCCGCTGAAGGGCTTCGAGTTCGGACTGTACGTGAACAATCTGACCAACGCGCGGCCGCCCTATCTGGCGCCGTTCGACGACACCACGGTCAATTATGATTCGACCAACTATTCGCCGCTGGGTCGCTTCGTCAGCGTCTCGCTGCGCAAGGCATGGTGAGCGACATGAAGAACCGATCGAACCGCCTTCTCCCGCGCGGCGGCGCGGCGCTGCTCGCGCTGGCGCTCGGCGTGGCGCCGCTCGTGGTCCGCGGCCAGGCCGTGGACCTCGACATGACCGATCGCATCGTCGACGAGGGTCAGCGGCATGGCGAAGTGATGGAGATCGCGCGCTATCTGAGCGACGAGATCGGCAGCCGGCTCACCAATTCGCCCGGCGCGCGCAAGGCCGAGGCCTGGACCCAGGAGAAGTTCCGCGGCTGGGGCCTCGCCAATGTGCACAAGCAGGGGTTCCCCTTCGGGCGCGGCTGGTGGATGGAGCGCTCGAGCGTGCGGATGATCGCGCCCCGGCCGCTGGCGCTCACCGCCATCCCGATCAGCTGGACGCCGGGCACGAACGGAGTGATCACTGCTCCGATCGTCTTCGCGCCGATGACGAGCAAGGCGGATTTCGCGCAGTGGAAGGGCAAGCTGGCGGGCAGGATCGTCCTGGTCTCGGGCATCGACGACATCCGCACCCCGCCGGCCGCCTCGCGGCTGTCGGCGGACGAATTCGCCAGGCTGGCCGTGTACGAGCCGCCGAAATTCTCGTCCGACGGCAAGGCCTATCTGGAGAAATCCTATTTCTTCCCGCGCCAGATGGAGGACTTCCTGAAGGCGGAGGGGGCGCTCGCCTATGCTCGGGTGACCAAGCGCGACGGCAAGCTGGTGATGGGCGACGGCTATCGCTTCGCGCCGGGCGACGAGGCGCCCTTGCCCGCGGTGGAGATCGCCGCGGAGGACTATCGCCGCCTCGTCCGCCTCGCCGATGCGGGGCAGGCGCCGACGCTCGCGATCGAGAGCGTGGTCCATTATGACGACAGCGATCCCCAGGCCTACAACATCTTTGCCGAGATCCCCGGCAGCGATCCCAAGGCCGCCTATGTGATGGCCGGGGCGCATCTCGACAGTTCGGCGGCGGCGGACGGCGCGGCGGACAATGGCGCGGGCATGGCGATGGTGATGGAGGCCGCGCGCATCCTCTCGAAGATGCCGCGCCCGCGCCGCACCATCCGCTTCGCGCTGTGGGGGGCGGAGGAGCAGGGGATGATCGGCAGCTCGGCCTTTGTCGAGGAACGGCTCGCGCAGCGCGTGCCGCCGGCCGAGCCCAAGGTGGGCGCGAACGGCCGCTTCTGGCTCCACTCGACCAGCTGGCCGATCGTCAAGCGGCCGACCTGGGGCGAGCTGTCGGTCTATTTCAATCTCGACAACGGCTCGGGCAAGATCCGCGGCGTCTATGCCTATCGCAACCTGGCGGCAGTGCCGATCTTCCAGGCCTGGCTTGCGCCCTTCGCATCGATGGGCGCCACCACGGTCGCCGCATCGGACAATACCGGGCCGGACAATGAATATATGCAGATGGTCGGCGTGCCGGGTTTCCAGTTCATCCAGGACTGGAACGACTATGGCCGGATGCACCATACTTCGATGGACACGTTCGACCATCTCGACGCCGACGACATGCGCCAGGCCTCGATCATCCTGGCGAGCTTCCTGTGGAACGCAGCGAATGCGGACAAGCCCTTCCCGCGGCGCCCGCTGCCGACCGAGCCCAGCCGGACCGCGCCGGCGAAGTGACCTGCCAGCGCCGCCGTCTCAGGCGGCGGCGCTGGCGCCGCCCCGCGGGCGGGTGGCGAGCGCGCGGGCTTCCTGCACGGGGAGCGGGCGGCCGAAATAATAGCCCTGCACCTTGGTGCAGCCGAGCTGCTGCACCATCCGGTGCTCCTCTTCGGTCTCCACGCCCTCGGCCGTGGTCGCCATGCCCAAGCTGTCGGCCAGCGCCACGACCGCGCGGATGATGGCGATCGCTTCCTTGGTGCCCTTGGATGCGCCCTGGACGAAGCTGCGGTCGATCTTGATCGAGCTGAACCGGGTATGGGCCAGATAGCCGAGCGAGGAATAGCCCGTGCCGAAATCGTCGAGGCTCAGGCGCACGCCCAGCTCGAGCACTTTTTCCAGCACGTGGATCGCCTGGGTCCCTTCGCGCATGAACACGCTCTCGGTCACTTCCAGCTCGAGCCGCTCGGGCGGCAGACCGGACTGGGCGAGCGCCTGCGCCACCATGGTGGCGAAGCTCGGCGAGTGGAGCTGTTCGGGACTGACGTTCACTGCCACGCGCACATCGGCATCCCAGCGCGCGGCTTCCTTGCATGCGGTACGCAGCACCCATTCGCCGATCGCGGGGATCAGCCGGGCATCCTCGGCCAGGGGCACGAACTTGGCGGGCGAGACCACGCCGAACTCGGGATGGGTCCAGCGCAGCAGCGCCTCGAAGCCGGCCAGCGAGCCGGTGTCCGCCAGCACCACCGGCTGGTAGTTGAGGTGCATCTCGCCATTCTCGACGGCGCTGCGCAGCGCGATCTCGAGCACGCGGCGCTCCTCGGCAGCCATGTGCAGCTGCGGCTCGTAGCAATGGAAGGCGCCGCCGCCGGTATCCTTGGAGCGATAGAGCGCCAGGTCGGCCGAGCGGATCAGCATCTCGGCGGTGCGCCCGTCGCGCGGCCCCACGGCCAGGCCGACCGAGGCGCCGATGAACAGCGTGTTCTGGTCGATCTCATAGGGGCGCGAGACCGTGTCGATGATCGCCTGGGCCAGCCGCTCGATGCCCGCCGTGTCGGTCGCGTCGCGCACCACCACGGCGAACTCGTCGCCGCCCAGCCGGCCGACCATCTCGTTCTCGCTCATCAACTGCTTCAGCCGCTCGGAGACGCGCATCAGCAGCCGGTCGCCCACCGGATGGCCCAGCGTGTCGTTCACGGCCTTGAAGCGGTCGAGGTCGATCATCATGAACGCGCAGCGCGAGCCCCATTTCTCGGCCTCGGCCATGGCGCGGGCCAGCGTCTCGTTGAGCAGCAGGCGGTTGGGCAGGCCGGTGAGCGTGTCGAAGCGCGCCATCTTGCTGATCTGGTCGGCCGAGGCGCGCGCCTCGGTAACGTCCGAGCCGACGCCGCGGAAGCCGATGAAGGTGCCGCCCTCGTCATAGCGCGGGCTGGCGGACATCTCCCACCAGCGTTCCTCGCCATTGACGAAGACCGGCAGCAGCAGGTCGTGGAACGGGTCGCGCGTCTTGAGCTTCTCGGCCAGGTCGCGCAGGCCGGCGGCGAAATTGCCGTCCTCCCAGGTCGGCCCCGCGAGCACCTGGAGAAAGGGCATGCCGTTGATCGCCTTGGGATCGACGCCCAGCGACTTGGAGAAGCGCGGATTGGCGCGGGCGACGCGGCGCTGCGCATCGATTTCCCACAGCCAGTCCGCCTCGCCCTCGCGCTCGTTCTCGCGCAGGAGCAGGCTCAGCGTCTCGTCGCGTTCGGCGATCGCCATCTCGCCGGCACGGATCACGACGAGCGCCTTGCCGCGCGCGAAGGTGGCCATGACGAGCAGCACGGTGAACAGCGCGGAGGCGGCGGCGAGCATCGGCGAGGCGATCAGCGACAGCGTAACCACCAGCGCGGTGCCGACGATCGAGACGAAGGTGATGGTGGCGAGCGGCAGCGCGGCCATGGCGACGGCGCTGGCGGTCATCAGCAGCGACACGACGATCCACAGGCCGAGCGCGGCGCTGGCGTCCACCAGATGGCCGAAGGCGAGGGGCGGGATCGACCAGACCGCGCCCAGCGCCACGCCGTCGAGCACGGTGTCGCGCACGTCGCCGAGCGTGGCGGTGACGGCGGTGCGATGGCGCCTGGCGAGGCGCCGGAAGGCGACCGCGGTGCCGGCCGCGGCGACGATCGCGCCCCAGCTCGCCAGCTGCCACAGCGGCACCAGCGGGGCGAGGATCATCGTGACGAGCGAGGCGCCGATCACATTGGCCGCGAGCATGAACAGGGCCAGCTGGCTGCCGGCATGGAGCTGGGCGGCGCGGATCGGCCCCCAGTCGGTGGTGTCCGCCGGGTCGTACAGGCCCAGAAGCGCACGCGCATCGATGCGCGGCCGGGCGAATTGCGAGGTCGTCTGGCTGTTCACCCGGAAGGTGTAGACCGGCGCTGGTTAGCGAGTGGTTAGGCTGGGAAGGGAAAAGGCGAATATAGCTCCCCTCCCTTGCGGGGGAGGGGAGCGCGTTCCTCAATCCGCGATCCAGTTGCCGTGGAAGCCGGGCGGCACCCGGTGCGGCAGGCGGATGCGGGCCACCGGCGCGCCCGCGAAGTCGTGCGCGTCGAGGATCACCAGGTCGGTCGTTTCGTTCGGCAGGTCGACCACCAGGCCGACCAGCCATCCCTCGTCCTCGGCCGAATCGGGCGCGGCGGGGATGAAGACGAACTCGCCCGGGTGCTGGCCCGGGCCGAAGTCGTGGACCTGGCGGGTGCCGTCCGCCAGGTCGTGCTTGTAGAGCCGCGTCCCGGCGATCGCGAAGCCGTTGTCGGGCAGCGCCATCGTATAGGCATAGCGATAGGGCCGGCCGAAGCGCCGCTCGTCGGGGCGGGGGAATTCCTGCGGCGCGGAATCGAGGATGCGCCGCTCGGCAGTGCGGGTCGCGGGATCGAGCACGAACCGCTCGAGCCCGCGCGGGCTCTGGTCGGGCCCCCCCGGCGCGCCGGCGAACATCGTGTCATAGGTCACTGCGTCGAGCACCACCCGGCCGTCGGGCAGGTCATAGGCGTTGGCGGTATGGAAGATGTAGCAGGGGTCGATCTCGATCCAGATGATATCCTCGCCCCGCCCGTCGCGGGCGAGCAGGCCGATCCGGGCGCGATGCTCGGGGTTCCAGCGATAGGGGAAGCGGGTCCCTTGCATCGCTTCCGCCAGCGAGAAGGTCACGGGCAGGTCCATCACCACCGCGTAGCGCGCGGTGAAGGCGCAATCATGGATCGAGGGGCCGTGCTCTACCGCGATCGGCTCCTCGCGCACTACGCTGCCCTTGGCCGAGATCACGACATGATGCACGGTATCGGGCACCATGGCGGCATAGGTGATCGCATGCTGCTCGCCGGTCAGCGGATCGCGGTGGGGATGGGCGGTGAAGGTGCCCGCCAGCGTGCCGCCGAAATCGGAATAGGCCTGGCGCTCCATGTCGCGCGACAGGGTGACCGGCGTACTGCCGGCCTCGACCAGCGCCAGGATTTCGCCGGCGATCTCGACGACATTGGTGTTCACCGTGTCGAAGCGTCCATGGCGCGGCCCGGGGGCAGGAGGCTCGCCCAACGCCGCGGCGGCCGGAGTCGAACGGATCCAGCGGTTGCGATACCATTGCGCCTTCCCGTCCCGGATCGCGAGGCCGTGGACCATGCCGTCGCCGACGAACCAGTGATAGCCCCTGGGGTCCGGGTTCACCGGATTGGGGCCGATGCGCATATACTGGCCGTTCAGCGCCGGCGGGATCGTGCCGGTGACGGGAAGCTCGGTAAGGGTCAGCTCCGCGCGCATCGGCGCGTGGATGCCGGTGAGGAAGGGGTGATCGGTCGCTTGGTCCAGTTCGATCGCGCTTGCCATTGTCGCCTCCGGGACTATGTTGACGCTGTTCACATAGCGAGCAAATGATAACAGTGTCAACATCTGAAAGCGGCAAGGCCTATCATCATGGCGATCTGCGTACGGCAGCGCTTGAGGCCGGGCTGAGATTGCTGGAGACACGCGCCGCCGACGATCTCGGCCTGCGCGAGATCGCCCGGACCGTGGGCGTGAGCGCGACGGCGCTCTACCGGCATTTCCCCGACAAGAAGGCGCTGATGACCGCGCTGGCGGGCGAGGGGCTCCGGCGGCTGTCGGAGGCGCAGCACGAAGCGGCCGATCGCGCCGGCGGCGGCAAGGCGGGCTTCGCGGCCACCGGTGCCGCTTATGTCCGCTTCGCGCTGGCCAATCCGGCACTGTTCCGGCTGATCTTCGCCAATCCCGACATGGATTCCTCGGCGCTGACGCATGAAGACAGTGCGATGGCGTTCCTGAGGGAAAACGCCCGCGCCGCGGCGGCCGAGCATGGCGGCGACCCGGACGTGATCGCCATCCATGCCTGGTCCTGCGCGCACGGGCTGGCGATGCTGATGCTCGACCGGCAGATCCCGGCGGACGACGCGATCATCGACCGGGTGGTCGGCGGGCGGTGGTGACGGGGCGCTTCCCGTTCCATGGCGGGCGGGGAATGGCCTGGGGTCGGAACCCGAGCAGCCCTTGAGATTGCTTCCGAGATTACTTCCGTCATCCCCGTGCGGGCGGGGATGACGGAGGCGATGGAAGCGAAAGCCCTATGCGGCGAGCGCGTAGGGCTTGATCTCGCCGTTGAGATAGAGGTTGCGCGCCTTGGCGCGGCTGAGCTTGCCCGAGCTGGTGCGCGGCAGCGTGCGCGGCGGGACGAGCTCGATCACGCAGTTCATTCCGGTCACCGAGCGGACGCGCTCGCGGATCTCGTCGCGCAGGCGCAGGCGCTCCTGCTCGTCCGAGGTGCGGCACTGCACCAGCACCGCCGGCGTCTCCTCGCCGCCCGGCGTGGTGATCGCGAAGGCGGCGACGTCGCCCTGCTTGAATGCCGGCAGCTGCTCCACGGCCCATTCGATGTCCTGGGGCCAATGGTTCTTGCCGTTGATGATGATCATGTCCTTGGCGCGGCCGACGATGTAGATATAGCCTTCGCTGATATACCCCATGTCGCCGGTGTCGAGCCAACCGTCCTTCAGGCAGGCGTCGGTCGCCTCCTGGTCGCGGAAATAGCCGACCATCACGCTCGGGCCCTTGCACCAAACCTTGCCGATCGCCTTTTCGGGAAGCGGCGTGCCGTCTTCCTCGCGGATCTCGATCGTCATGTCGCGCGCGGGGACGCCGCAATTGACGATCGCGCGGAAACGCTGCGGGCGGTCGCCCCGGGCGACTTCGCCGCCGGAAAGCTGGGTTTCCTCGACCAGCTCGACCATGATGCCTTCGCCCGGCGGCATGATCGAGACGGCGAGGGTGGCCTCCGCCAGGCCGTAGCTCGGCAGGAAGGCGGTGGCCTTGAAGCCCGCATCGGCGAACGCATCGACGAACGACTGCATCACGTCCGGGCGGATCATGTCGGCGCCGTTGCCGGCGACGCGCCAGCGGCTGAGGTCGAAGCGTTCGCTGGCCTTGGTCTGGCTCGACATGCGGCGGGCGCAGATGTCGTAGCCGAAGGTCGGCGAATAGCTGAGCGTGTTGCCCTGGTTGCGGCTGATCAGGTCGAGCCAGGCGAGCGGGCGCCGCGCGAAGTCCTCGGTCTTCAGATAGTCGGTCGAGACCTGGTTGGCGACGACCGAGAGCAGGCAGCCGACCAGGCCCATGTCATGGTACCAGGGCAGCCACGAGACGCAGCGATCGCCATCGGTCACGTTCATGCCGTGGCTGTGCGCCGCCAGGTTGTTGAGCAGGGCATGGTGGGTGATCACCACGCCGTGCGGAAAGCGGGTCGAGCCGCTCGAATATTGCAGATAGGCGATGTCGGTCGTCTTCGCCTCGGGCAGCTGCGTCGGTGCTGCATCGCGCTGGACGAACTCGGACCAGTCCACGCCCGGCACGCCGCGGCCGCGCGCGGCCTCGGCGCACATCGCGCCGATCTCGGGCGGGAAGAGCAGCATCGAGGGGTCGCAGCTCTGCAGCTGGACGGTGAGCTGGTCGATATACGACTGGGCGCCGCCGAAGCTGGTCGGCAGCGGCAGCGGCACCGGCCAGGCGCCGGCATAGATCACGCCGAAGAACAGCGAGGCGAATTCGGCGCCCGTCTCCGCGATCAGCGCGATGCGGTCCTCGGGCTTCACGCCCGCGGCGATCAGGCGCCAGGCCTGCTTCAACGCATCCTCGCGCAGCTCCGCAAAGGGATAGGGGCGCACGAGATTGCCCCGCGCGTCGTGGAAATTGAGCCCGCGCTTGCCCTTGGCGGCATAGTCGAGCGCTTCGCCCAGCGTCTCGAAATCCGCGAGGCGACGCGGCAGGCTGTCATCGGTAGGCGTAGGCGCGAGCGTTCCCGCTTCCTTTTCTGCCTCGAGCGATCCCGTAACGTCCAATACCATTCTTTATTCCGTGCCCCTGCGTGGTAGCCAACGTCGTGCCCCCACGACGAATTTTTTGAGGCTAGCCTCTGCTACGCGCTGTCGTTCAAAATCGGTTGCCAGTGTGGCACAATCATGGCGCATGCCAGTCCCGAGACGCCCCCTCCCACCGCTGAATAGCGCCGATCTGGAGCGTTATGCGCTCCGCTATGTCGAACGTTACGCTACGACAAGGGCCAAACTTGCGGCCTATCTGTCCCGAAAGCTGCGCGAGCGCGGCTGGGATGGAGAAAATTCCCCCGATCCCGAGGCTTTGGCCGAGCGCATGGCCGAGCTCGGCTATGTCGACGACCGGCTCTATGCCGAATCCAAGGCGGGGGCGATGGCGCGGCGCGGATTGGGGGCCCGCCGGGTGCGCGAGGCGCTGCGGTTCGCCGGCGTGGAGGAGGCGGATGCCGCCGCGCTGGCGCTGGCGATCGCGGCGGAAGGACTTGCGAGCGCGATCGCCTTTGCCCGGCGCAGGCGCATCGGTCCCTATGCCCGCGAAGCGGCGGACCGGCCGCTCCAGGAGAAGCAGATGGCTGCGATGATCCGTGCCGGGCATGCGCCGGGACTGGCCCGCGCGATCGTCCGCATGGCGCCGGGGGACGACCCGGAAACCGCACTCGGCGACGCTTGATGCCAGATCGGCAACAAAGGCAATTCCATTTATGGAAAATACCATGTTAATGTGACCCTTCGGGGGAACAGGAAATGCGTGCTGACCAACAGGTTGCGCAGAACGACTATACAGACACGCCGAACGATAACGGGGGGATTGGCGAGGACCCGGTGGATGAAAACCAGGTCTTTGCCGGTGTCGTGAAATGGTTCGACGTTACGCGGGGTTTCGGCTTTCTCGTTGCCGACGACGCTGCCGTGGGCGACATCCTGATCCACTTCACCGTGCTTCAGGATCATGGCCGCCGCTCGCTGCCCGAGGGCGCTCGGGTGGAGTGTACGGCGGTGCAGCGCCAGCGGGGGCTGCAGGCTCGCGAGATCCTTTCGATCGATCTCAGCCAGGCGGTCGAGGCGCCCAAGCGCCAGGCCGATCGGGCCGACCGGGTGAAGCTGATCGCCACTGCCGGACCGTTCGAGCCGGTGACGGTGAAATGGTTCAATCGCCTCAAGGGCTATGGATTCCTCGTGCGCGAATCCGACTCGGCCGATATATTCGTCCATATGGAGACGCTGCGCCGCGCCGATATCGAGGAGGTCGAGCCCGGCCAGTCGCTCAGCGCGCGCATCGTCGATGGCGAAAAGGGGCCGCTCGCCGTGGCGGTCGAAAGGACCGGCTGAGACGATGAAGTTCCTGCGTGGGTTGGGAGCGGCGCTCGCCGCTTCCGTGCTGCTCGTCTCGGGTGCGTGTCAGGGCGAGGCGGAGACCCGGCCAGCCGCGGTGCAGGCTGCGCGAAAGATCGACGTGACGGTCGACAGTGCCAATGGCCCGCACGTCTTCCATGTCGAGCTCGCCCGCACCACTGCCGAGCAGGAGCGCGGGCTGATGTTCCGCACCAACATCCCGCAGGACGGCGGCATGCTCTTCGCGCCCTATCCGGCCGACGGCCCGCCGCGCGAGGCGAGCTTCTGGATGAAGAACACGCCCACTGCGCTCGACATCCTGTTCATCCGCGAGGACGGCACGATCGCCCGGATCGGCGAGAATGCCGTGCCGTTTTCGGAGGATAACGTGAAGTCGGGCGAGCCGGTGGCGGCGGTGCTCGAGATCAACGCTGGCCTTTCGGCGAAGCTCGGCATCCGGGCCGGCGACAAGGTGCGCTGGGAGAAGCAGTAATCATTGCCTCTCCGCGCGCTCCCCGCTAATCCGCGCCCATGGGTCTCAATCTCAATCCCTTCACCTGGTGGAACGGCGCCACCTTCGGCACCTGGATGGGCCTGCGCGGCAAGACGCGTGTGGGCGAGGACGATCTGGGCAACGTCTATTACGAGGGCGGCCAGGATCCCAACGGCATTCCGCGCCGCTGGGTGATCTACAACGGCTCGAACGATGCGAGCCGGGTGCCGCCGGAATGGTTCAGCTGGCTGCACCACCAGATCGATTCGGCGCCGGACCAGGCGCTGCCGGCGCCCAAGGCGTGGGAGAAGCCCGCCGAGATGAACCTGACCGGCTCGCAGCTCGCCTATCGTCCGAGCGGCGCGCTGGAGAAGGGCGGGCACCGTGCCCGCGCCACCGGCGACTACGAGGCCTGGACCCCCGGCGCATGATCCGTTGCCGTGCCGGAGCCGCCGCGGTCGGGCTGTTGCTCGCCCTCGGCGCCTGTTCGGGCAGCGGCGGCGGTCCCACGAACAATTCGGTTTCGGACCAGATCGTCACCGGCGGCGGCGCTTCGGACAAGGCGGCGGCCGACGTGATCACCGTCGATCGCGACGGCAAGGCGATCGAGGATGCGGCTGCGACGCCGATGAAGGACCGCGTCGCCGTGCTCGGCATCCTCAACAAGCGCAACGGCGAAGCGCGCGAATTCAAGCTGAAGCCGGGCCAGGCGGTGCGGATCGGCGATGTGATCGTCCGCCTCAGGGCCTGCGACAAGACCGCGCCCTGGGAAGCGGACCAGCTCACCGGCGCCTTTGTGCAGGTCGATGTGCTCGAGCTCGACAAGCAATGGCACCGCGTCCATTCGGGCTGGCTGTTCGCGGAGCGTCCGGCGCTCAACGTCGTCCAGCATCCGATCTACGACGTCTGGCCCAAGAGCTGCGCGATGACCTTCCGCGACAGCGGGCCCGACACGGTGCCGGCGCCCGCGGCGGGCGGCAGCGGATCGGGCAATGTGTCGAGCGCGAAGAAGTCGCCGTCGACCGAAGGCGCGCCGACCGAGAGCCCGGCAGCCGAATCGCCCAGCGCCCCGGCCAGCAACGCGACATAGTCGTCACGCGGAATCTCGACCGCGCCCAGCGTGGTGAGATGCTCGGTGATGAACTGGCAATCGAGCAGCGCGAACCCGCCGGCTCCGAGCCGTGCGACGAGGTGCGCGAAGGCCACTTTCGAGGCGTTGGGGATGCGGGTGACCATCGATTCCCCGAAGAACGCCCGGCCCAGCGCCAGGCCATACAAGCCGCCGGCGAGCGTATCGCCGTCCCAGCATTCGAGCGAATGCGCGAAGCCGCGGCGATGCAGTTCGAGGAAGACGCGTTCGATCGGGCCGTTGATCCAGGTGTCCGGCCGGTCGGCGGCGCTCTCGGCGCAGAGCCGGATGATGTGCTCGAACGCGGCATCGGCGGTCAGGCGGAAACGGCCGGACTGGATGACCTTCCTGAGCGAGCGGGACAGGTGGAAGCCGTTCAGCGGCAGCACGCCGCGCAGCTTGGGCTCGACCCAATAGACGCTGGCCGCGCTGCGGTGATCGGCCATCGGGAAGACGCCCATGGCATAGGCACGCAGCACCAGGTCCGGATCCAGCTCCTGCTGGGGCGGCTGGGCGCGGCTCAACGCTTCTTGCCCGCCAGCCGGCGCTCGATTGCCTGCCACAGCCCGGCAAAGGCCTGGGCGCCGAGGGTACGGGGGGCATAGTCGCCCACTGCGGCGCGGTGCACGCTCATCGCCTCGACGATGCTCGCCATCGGAATCACCGGCCAGTCGGGGCGCGCGGCCACCGCCTCGACATGGAGTTTCCGCCGGCGGTCGACCATCGAATGGACCGGCATCAGCGGCACCTTGCCCCCCTTGCGGGCGAGATGCGCCGAAACCTCCTCGAAGGCACGGGTGGAGAGCGGGGAGGGGATCACCGGCACGACGATCAGGTCGGCGGCGCGCATCACCTGCTCGCTGGTCTCGGTCAGGCCGGGCGGGCAATCGAGCAGCATCCGATCATAGGCCCGGTCGAGTTCGGCGAGCAGCTTGGCCAGCCGCTTCTTCTTGTCGAGTTCGTGGAAAGTCAGGTCGAGGCCGCGCAGCGACGTGTCCGCGCCGATCAGGTCGAGCCGTTCGGTACCGGTGTGCTGGACCAGCTTGGCCGGCGCCACGTCCTTGGTGAAGATCGCCTGGGCCTGGTCGCGGGTCTTGCCCTGCGGCTCGACGAGGAAGGTGGCGGCGGCCTGGGGATCGAGGTCCCAGAGCAGGGTGCGGCGCGCGGACAGGGTGGCGGAGGCCCAGGCCAGGTTCACCGCCAGCGTCGTCTTACCGACACCGCCCTTCAGGCTGTAGATCGCGACAGTCGCCACCCGGATTCGCTCCCTTCGCCTTCAAGCCTCGCATGAAAAAGGGCCGGCGGGAATGCCCGCCGACCCTCGGATGAAAACACTGTACCGCGATCAGGCGTGGCAGGCGCGCGAGCCCTTGCCCGGAATCTCGATCGTGGCGTTCTTGGCGGTGCCGGTGACCTTGTAGCCGCCCGCGGCGACGAAGGGCTGGCCGGCTTCCGGCGCCTTGAGCATGGTGCCAGGGCCGTCCTTGGCCTCCTTGATCAGGACCTGCTTGTCGCCCTTGTAGAAGTCGGCGAACACGACGGTGTTGTCCTTGCAGCGCATCGAGACCGACGAAGCGATCGACGGCGGCAGCTCGACCTTGGGAGCGTTCTTCAGCGCTTCGGCCTGGGGATCGGGCGCGGTGCCCGAGACTTCCTCGGGCTTGTTCTCACAGGCCGCGAGCGACAGGAGCACGGCGGCGGCGGCAAAAAAGGGGGCTTTCTTCATAGCGGGCAGGAGCTTTCGTTCACCATGCAAGAATCGTCAAGCGATTCGTGTTATAGAGTTACATTCCAATTGTGCGGTGCGGTATCACGCCTGGAATATTGCGATCGCATGACCGACACCGATGTCATTCATGGAATTCGCTCATTTCCGGAATACGTCCGAAAGCGATCTTTGTCCCTACCCGATCGATTCTGCCGCCGTGCAGCGGGCCGACCGAAATGGCGTTGCGGCCGAATCTATGGTTAATCCGGTCCATCGCGCGGCTGAGTGCGAGCGTGCGCGTCTCGCGGGCCAGCGGATCGTCCGGATCGAGCGCGGCGAAGAGCGAACCCTGCTCGCCCTCCACCGCCGCGATTTCGCAGAGCGTCACGCCCACCATGCGCAGCCGGAAGCCGCCCGGCCGGCCGCGCCCCGCTTCGGCCAGGCGGGGGAAGATCTGGTCGAGCGCATGGAGGATCACGAAGCTGTCCTGCGTGTCCGGCAGGCGGATCGAGGCGCGCCAGCCCGACTTGTCGTCCTCGAACTTGCCGTGGAGCACCAGCAGGCGCGCGCGATAGCCCTTGCGGCGCAGGCGGCTGGCGGCCTTGAGCGCCAGGCGGCGCGCGGTGAGCCGGGTGGGCTCGAGCCCGCGCCTCTGCGGGCTGAGCACATGGCTGTGCCCGATCGTGCGGCTCTGGGTCGGCTTGTCGGGCAGCTCGACGCCGTGGAGCAGATACCAGAGCCGGTCGCCATTGACGCCGCCCCAGGCATTGCCCGCGTCGCGCGGGCGGCGCTCGCAATATTGCCGGATGTCGAGGATGCCGTCCTGCGCCAGCCGCTTCTCCATCTTGGCGCCGATGCCGGCGATCTCGCGCAGACGCAGCGGATACAGGCATTGGGGGAGCTTGTCCGCCGTCAGTACCACCAGGCCGTCGGGCTTCTGCATGTCGGAGGCGAGCTTGGCGAGGAGACGGTTCGGCGCGATGCCCACCGAACTGGTGAGGCATTCGCCGACATGCATGCGGATTCCCGCCTTGATCCGATGCGCGAGCGCCACTGCGGCCGCCGGATCGTTCTCATTGTCGAGCAGCCGGCAGGCGACCTCGTCGATCGAGCAGACATGGGTGACGGGAATGTGCTTCCCTATCTCGGCCAGCACCGCCTCGTGGAACTCGACATATTTTTCGTGCCGGGCCGGGGTGATCCGCAGATCCCGGCACAGGCGCTTGGCCTCCCAGACCGGGGTGCCGGTGGAGATGCCGTACCGCTTCGCCTCGACCGAGGCGGCGATGGCGACGGTGGTGTCGCTGTCCACCGGCGCGACGATCACCGGGTGCCCGCGGAGATCGGGGTTCAGCTGCTGCTCGACGCTGGCGAAATAGGAATTGAGATCGAGATAGAGCCAGCGCAGCGGCCGGGGCGGGAAGGCGAGGATCGGTGGCGGATCACGGTACGGGGCCCCGGCTCCGCTCTCTTCGAGCACCGGCGGGGGCGGCGAAGGGGCAGCGGCAAGGCGACTCGCGTCGATCATGGATTGGAACAATATAGGAACATTGTCTTGTCGGACAGCGGGAATGAAGAATTGGGGGCGCGGCCTGCCGCTTGACCCGGCGGGCGCGGCCCGTGCAGGGTCGCGGCCGAGGGAGGATGGTAAATGCGCGCATTCGCCATTGCCGCGCTGCTCGTGCTGGCGAGCTGCGGATCGAGCGAGAAGACCGAAGCGCCGGCGGCCAAGCCGAGCCCGGCCGGGCCACGACTGGGCGATATCCCACTCGACGCGCCGCTGCGCGCCACCGACAACGCGCTGACCTGGTCGCTCGAGGTCGCGCCCGGATCGATCACGCTCACGCGCTTCGCCGGGCGCGGGACCGAGGGAAGCGTGACGCAATTCTACCCTGTCTCGCCGCAGGTCCAGGCGGGGAAGGCGGTGTGGACCACCAAGGACGTCGCGGGCGCGCCGGTGACGATCACCTTCACCGGTACGCGTTGCGTCGAAGGCGGCGATCCGGCGATCGAGCGACCGTTAACCGCCGATATCCGCATCGGCGACAAGCAGCTCCATGGCTGCGCGGGGGCACGGCCGGCGGACGGGCTGAATTCGCAACCGCCGGTGGCGCCGGGGAATGTCGCCGACAATGCGGCCGGGTCAGACCATGCGGTGGTGAACCGGCGCTAGGTTGAGAACTCCAGGCAAGCCTTTGAAACTACGTCCGTCACCCCCGCTTTCGTGGGAATGACGCGTTGGCGTGAAGCAAATGGGTGCCGCGGCCCGGCCTCAAGGGGACGAAGGGCCGGGCCGCGGCGGCCGGCGGCGCCCTGGATCGCCGCCGGATGCGGGGGAGGCTAGAGTGCCCGATCTTCCCCGCGGCCTGCCGTCGAAGCGGTACGCGCCTGGGTGTTTGCGAGATCGACCAGGCGCAGGAACTCGCTCCGCCACCAGGCTTGCTGGCTGAAGCCCCATTGCGTGCCGGCGAGGCGCCTGATGTCGGCATAGCCCCAGTCGCCGAGCAGATCGTCGCCGCGCAGTTTCTGCGCGAAGCCGGCCACTGCCACCGCAAAGGCCAGGTCGCCGCGCGGCATCGGGGCGTTCCGCAGCTGGCCGGCGTCGACCGGCCGGGTGATCAGGCGCGAGGCGCCGCCCTCGGGCAGCTTGTAGCGGAGCCGGACCTGGGCCAGTTCGCCCTGCGCCGTGCCCGTATCCGGGGTTTGGCCTTCGGGCCGGCGACTGGCGGCGAAATGGCGCTCGGGCAGCCAGCCCTTGGCGCCGGCGGGGACGATCTCGTAGATCGCGGTAACCTGATGCCCGGCACCGATATCGCCCGCGTCCACCTTGTCGTTCTGGAAATCCTGCTCGCGCAGCGCGCGATTCTCATAGCCGATCAGGCGATACTGGCGCACTGCCGCCGGATTGAACTCCACCTGGACCTTCACGTCCTTCGCGATGGTGAAGAGCGTGGAGGCCAGCTCGGTGTCGAGCACCTTCCGCGCCTCGTCGATCCCGTCGACATAGGCATAGTTGCCGTTCCCCTTGTCGGCGATCGACTCCATCATCGCATCGTTGAGATTGCCCTGGCCGAAGCCGAGCACGGTGAGGGTGATGCCGTCGTCGCGGTTCTTCTCGATCAGCTGCTCGAGCTGCGTCTGGTCGGTGATGCCGACGTTGAAATCGCCGTCGCTGGCGAGGATCACGCGATTGACTCCGTCCTCGCGGAAATTCCGTCGCGCCATCGCATAGGCGAGCTGGATGCCTTCGCCGCCCGCCGTGGAGCCGCCGGCGCTGAGATCGTTCAGCGCCGCGCGGACCTCGGCGGGGCTGGCGGTCGGCTCCAGCACCACGCCGGCAGCCCCGGCATAGACGACGATCGAGACATGGTCGCCGGCCTTCATATTGTCCGCGACCATGCCGAGCGCGCGCTTCACCAGCGGCAGCTTGTCCGGCTCGTTCATCGATCCCGAGACGTCGACGAGGAAGACGAGATTGGCGGGCGGGCGCTCGCTGGGGCTCAGGTCGTAGCCGCGCAGGCCGATGCGCAGCAGCCGGGTCTCGGGGTTCCACGGCGTCTGCGCGACATCGGTGGTGATGCTGAACGGCGCGGCCCGATCCTGGGGCAGCGGATAGTCGTAGCGGAAATAGTTGATCAGCTCCTCGGCGCGGACGGCATCCTTGGGCGGAAGCTGGCCCTGGGTGAGGAAGCGGCGGATATTGGCATAGGCGGCAGTGTCGACATCGACGGCGAAGGTGGAGACCGGCTCCTGCGCCACTGCGCGGACCGCCGCCACGTCGTTCCGCGCATAGCGCTCCGCGCTATCGGGCGCTGCGGCGGAATCGGCTTCCGCCATCTGCTGCGGGCCGGACCGGTAGCCGACCGAACTGCCTTGCTGGCTGTTGCAGCTGGCGAGAAGGGTCGCCGGAATAGCAACGGAAATCAATAACTTGCTACGCATGCATTCTCTCCTTGCCCAATTGATGCCATAATCTCGCCGTAAATGTGGCATGATTGCGGCGGAATCGGCAAGTGGAAAATTCACAGCGTTTCGATAGGATTATTCGAGCAGGCTGCGCAGCGCCTCCCAGTGCGGCAACTTCTTCTCGAAGCCGATGGTGTGGAGCGGACTCGACGAAGGCAGGGCGACGATCGCGTAGCGCTGCGCGGCGCTGCCCAATTGCCGCGAGCCGGTGCGGAATGCGGTGCCGCCGTTGAAGGCGATCGCGCGCAGATTTGGCAGGGTCGCGGCCAGCGCGGCGATGTCATGCCCCTCGACGTCGCGCAGCGCCGCGTCGGTGCTGCCCATGCGCCGCGCGCTGGCGACCACGTCCCACAGGCCGATATGCGCAGCGAGCAGGGCGCCCAGGCGGGCGTCATAGTCGAGCGCGGCAAGGTCGCGGCCGGCGGCGGGGGAGGCCAGGCGCCAGAACTGGTTCTGCGGATGGGCATAATAGCGTTGCTCGGCAAGCGAACGCTCCCCCGGGAGCGAGCCGAGGACGAGCAGGCGGACATGGGCATCGACCACCGGCGGGAAGCTGTGCTTGCGCGGATCCATGATGTCGCGTTAGCCTCTCGCCATGGCAGGCACCATCACCACCTATCGCGAGTTCTGGCCCTTCTATCTTCGCGAGCATGCGAAGCCGAGCACTCGGGCGCTCCATTATGTGGGCACGATCCTGACGCTCTGGTTCCTGTTGCTGGCGCTGGGCGGGGCCGGATGGTGGTGGTGGCTGGCGATTCCGCTGGCGGGCTATGGCTTCGCCTGGGCCGCGCATTTCGGTGTCGAGAAGAACCGCCCGGCGACCTTCACCTATCCGCTCTGGTCGCTGGTCTCGGACTATCGGATGTTCTTCCTGTGGTTCGCGGGAAAGCTGGACCCGCATCTCCAGCGAGCGGGCGTGTCCGCCTAGCCCTCGGCGAGCACCCGGCCGCCCAGCCGGGCAAGCGCCGCGCCGAGCGGGCTGCAGGGATAGGGCATCGGTTCCGACAGGAAGATCAGGTCGGCGGCGCCGTCATGCTCCGAGGCGAGCGCGGCGATCGGCTCGGCGATCTCGAAGGCCAGGCTGGTGGAAGGGTGGGCGGCGAGCTCGGCCTGCCAGCGGGCATGGCGGATGCCGGCGGTCCACAGGGACACGCCGCGGCCCTCGATCGCAACGAAGCCCAGCGCGCGGGCAGCTTCGGCGGCGCGGAGCAGGCGGCCGCCATCGGCGCAGTCGAGATCGAGCATGCGCACCGCCCGATGGCCATGGTTGCGGAATTCGGCGAGCGCCCGCGCGATGCGCGCGTCGCAGGGGCCGGATCGCGATCGCTCCGGCTCGGTCGACAGGCCGGCGCGGCGCAGCAGGCCGCCGAGCGAGAATTGGGTGGCTGTCATCGGTTCTTCTCCTGGGTGCCGGACCGGGTCCTCAGCGACAGGGATCCCGGAATCCGGCGATGGGGTGGGGCGCTCCGTTGCGCGGCAGGCGCAGCAGCAGGGCGAGCGCCAGGGTGAGCGCGAGGAGCGCGGTCACGGCCGCGCATCAGTGCGACAGGATCGAATGGAGCGGCGCGGTGGCGAGCACCATGCGGGCGCCGGGAAAGGCGCGGCATTCGGACAGGGCGAAGCGGACCGCCGCGTCGCGCGAGCGGAACAGGCCTTCGAGCATCCCCCCTTCTTCCTGCACGACCCAATGGCCCTGGCGATCCTGGCCGACGCGCAGGACATGTTCGGAACGCGAAACCATATGCACTCCTCGATTGGAACGGAGCGTGAGATAGGGGCCCTGCCCGTTAAGCTTCGAGACGAATTCCGGGCGCCCGCATAAGGGTTTCGTAAAGGCGGAAAGCCGGGCTTCGCCGTGCCCTGCCAGCGCTTGCTTGCGGCGCGGCGGAAAGCGCTCCATCTAGCGGCCATGCATTCGACATCCGATACGCTGGCACTGATCGGCAACACGCCCCTGGTGCGCCTGAAGGGGCCGAGCGAGGCCACGGGCTGCGAGATCTACGGCAAGTGCGAGTTCGCCAATCCCGGCGCGTCTGTGAAGGACCGGGCGGCGCTGTTCATCGTCAAGGATGCCGAGGAGCGCGGGCTGATCGGCCCGGGCGGCTGCATCGTCGAGGGGACGGCGGGCAATACCGGCATCGGCTTGGCGCTGGTGGCCAACGCCAAGGGCTATCGCACGATCATCGTGATGCCCGAGACGCAGAGCCGCGAGAAGATGGACACGCTGCGCGCGCTCGGCGCCGAACTGGTGCTGGTGCCGGCGGCGCCCTATTCGAACCCGGGCCATTTCGTGCACACCTCCAGGCGGATCGCCGAGGAGACGCCCAATGCGATCTGGGCCAACCAGTTCGACAACACCGCCAACCGCAAGGCGCACATCGTCGGCACCGCCGAGGAGATCTGGGCGCAGATGGACGGGCGGATCGACGGCTTCACCTGCGCGGCGGGCACCGGTGGCACGATCGCCGGCGTCGGGCTGGGGCTCAAGGCCCGGGACGAGAATGTCCGCATCGCGCTCAGCGACCCGCACGGCGCGGCGCTCTACAGCTATTATGCGTGCGGCGAGCTGAAGGCCGAGGGCAGCTCGGTCGCCGAGGGGATCGGCCAGGGGCGGATCACCGGCAATCTCGAGGGCGCGCCGATCGACACCCAGTTCCGCATCTCCGACGAGGAGGGGCTGGAATGGGTCGAGCGGCTGCTCAAGGAAGAAGGGCTGTGCCTGGGCCTGTCCTCCGGAATCAACGTGGCCGGCGCAGTGCGGCTGGCGCGCGAGCTGGGGCCGGGCAAGCGGATCGCGACGATCCTGTGCGATACGGGTTTTCGTTATCTTTCAACGCTCTACAATGCCGAGTGGCTCGCGGCCAAGGGATTGCCGGTCCCGGAGTGGCTCGCAGCGGAGTGAACGCTCCATCTTGGCAACGGGGCAGTTCGGCGTTACATTTATGCAACAGATATGAGCGTGGGTTCGCCTGATACCGCCCAGACGATGCAACGTATCTACGTTGGTCTGACGGGGCTCGCCGTGGTTACGGTGCTGATCGTGCTGGCGAGCGCGGTCGTCGCCTGGCGTGCGAACGACATGCCGGTCTCCGCGGTCGGTGCCTCCAACTCGGCCGTGGTCGCCAACATGACTGCCCTGGGCAACTCGCTGGGCGAGAAGACCAAGGAAGAGCCGCTCGCCGAACTGGGCGCCGCGCCCAGCACCACCTCGACCGAGAAGGTCGATGCCGCGGCGATCGCGCGCCGGCAGCAGGAAGCCCAGCAGAACGGCGAGGCGCGCTGATCGCCGCTGCCCGCGCGGTCGCGGGGATCCGGCGCCACTGGCGCGAAGCAGGCATGGCGGCCCGGCTATCCACAATTTCCTTGCAAGCAGCTCCCGAAATACCTTGAATCCCAGGAATATCGGTTGGCGCGCGCCGGTTTCTGCGGCGACTCGCAGGATTTCTGCGGTTTCCTGCAGGGGCGGGCTGGCCGGGCGAGATGGCCGCCGCTAGGGGTCGAGCAGGAAAATCGAGGAAATTGCGTCACTTGGCGATTTCCCGGGATCGGGCGGGATGGCGCCCCATTTTCCGGAATTGTCCGTAGCGAATGGGTTCATTTACGGAGGCGTTATCGAAACAAACAAAGAACAAACGCTGATTCTAAGTAAAACACCGTTGAAAATCGGGGCTTAGTGGGGCAAATTCCCGCTCTATCCCCAATTCTCCCGTTGTATCCCCGGGCGCTTGTTGGTAAAACGAGATGCTTAAAGGGGGCACACCCTTTTCACCGTCATTTGAAGCGCCGGGCCCGGCCGTGGGGGCTGATTCCGGAGACGGGAAAGCTGTGCCCATTGGGGTATTGGCGTGGCAGACAGGGAGCTCTTCGAGGGATTTGCGCTCCAGGCGGTGGACCAGAAGGGCCGCGTCGCCATCCCCGCCGACCTGCGCAACGCCGCCGAACGCAATTCCGACATCCGCCAGATCGTCGTGGGCCTGCACCCCCATGACCCCTGCCTGTCGGCGCACGACCTCTCCTGGTCCAAGGAGAAATATGAGCGGATCGACCGCAAGGAGCAGCAGGCTGCCGATCGCGGCGAGGACGCCGATTACAAGGCGAAGCGTCGTGCCTTCGGCCAGGTCGAGAAGGCGCCGTACGACGATTCCGGCCGTTTCGTGATCCCGCCCTTCTTCCGCATGAAGGCGGGCATCCAGAAATGGGCGCTGTTCTATGGCAGCGGCGAGACCTTCGACATCTGGGCGCCGGAGCGCCTGATGAGCGACGCGCAAGCGGACCCGACGCTGCGCGAGATCTGCGAGTATCTGTGCCAGGCCAAGGGAGTGAAGCTGTGAGCTCCCCGACCCAGCCGCATATCCCGGTGCTGCTCGACGAAGTGGTCGACGGCCTCGCCCCTGTGCCCGGCGAGCGCCATGTCGACTGCACGTTCGGCGCCGGCGGCTACACCAACGCCATCCTCGAGCGGGGTGCCGAGGTGGCCGCCTTCGATCGCGACCCCCGTGCGATCGAGGGCGGCCAAACTCTCGTCTCCCATGCGGATGGCCGGCTGATCCTGATCGAGGCGCCGTTCAGCCAGCTGGAGGGCGAGCTCGAGCGCCGCGGCCTCGTGCCGGTCGACGGCGTGACGATGGACATCGGCGTCTCGTCGATGCAGCTCGACCAGGCCGAGCGCGGCTTCTCCTTCCAGCAGGAGGGGCCGCTCGACATGCGCATGGCCGGCGAGGGGATGACCGCGGCGGAGTGGCTGAACTCGGCCGACGAAGGCGAGATCGCCGACGTGCTGTATCAATTTGGCGAAGAGCCGCGTGCCCGCCGGGTCGCGAGCGCGATCGTGCGCGCCCGGCCGCTGGCGACGACCACCGATCTCGCCAATGTCGTCCGCCGCGCGCTGGGCCACAAGCCGCACGACAAGAAGGATCCCTCGACCCGTACCTTCCAGGCGGTGCGCATCTTCATCAACCGCGAACTCGACGAACTGGCGGAGGGGCTGGCCGCGGCCGAGCGCGTGCTCAGGCCCGGCGGCCGGCTGGCGGTGGTGACGTTCCACAGCCTGGAGGATCGCCTGGTGAAGCGCTTCCTGCGCGAGCGCAGCGGCAGCGAGCCTGCCGGCTCGCGTCACCGTCCCGCGGTCGGCCCGCGTGCCGAGCCCAGTTTCGAACCTCCCGCCAAGGCCGTGCGGCCGGGCGATGACGAGGTTGCCCGTAATCCGCGTGCCCGTTCGGCGACGCTGCGCGTGGCGCGGCGGACCGCGGCGGCGCCGTGGCCCAGTGAAGGAGTAGCGTGAGATGGCGGTTCAGAGCTTCAAGGGACTGGGGTGGCTCCTCTGCGCCGTTGTGGTGGCGCCGGCGTGCTACATGGTCAATTCGCACGGTGCGGCCGAACAGGCCAAGCTCAACGCGATGAAGGGTGCGATCCTGCAGGCGCAGAAGGACATTCGCGGGCTGGAGACCGAGTTCCAGACGCGCGCCAACCTGGCCCAGATCGAGCGCTGGAACGGCGACGTGCTTGCGCTTGCCGCGCCGGCGCCCGGCCAGTATCTGGCGAGCGAGACGGCGCTGGCCAGCCTCGACGAGCCCGCGCAGATCCAGAATGCTTCGCTGATCGTTCCGGCCGGCGCGCCCGGGGCTCACTCCGTCGCAGCAGTGGCGACGGCAGCGGCAGCGCCGGTGCAGGCGGCCCCGGCGCCGCAGCCGGGCTCCGCTTCGGCGCCGTCGGGCAAGAGCGTGGCGCAGCAGGACAGGGAACTTCACGACCTCATGAAGAAGGCGGACAGGCGCGCGGTGGCAATGGTGGACAAGGGCGTGCTGAGCACCTCGACCATCGACGACCTGAAGAAGCTTGCGCAGCGCGAGAAGCTGGCGCTCCGTTGATCGTCGTCGTCGCCCCGCCGGCCCGCAAGGGCCGTACGGGCGATGCCCGTCAGGCGCTTGTCGCCACGGCCCAGGTGCGGTTGATGATCCTGTCGATCCTGTTCGGGTTCGGCATGCTGGTGGTGATCGGCAAGCTGGCGCTGCTCGCGCTCTGGGCGGAGCCGGCCACTGCGCGCGACATTGCCACCACGCTGGTGCCCCCGCGCGGCGACATCACCGACCGGCGCGGCGCGCCGCTCGCGCGCTCGATCGATTCCTGGACGATCGCCATTCACCCCAACCAGGTGATCGGCGACAAGGCCGAGCTGGCGCACCGGCTGGCCGAGCTGATTCCCGAGCAGAGCGCCGAGCGCTATTTCGCGCTGCTCAAGTCGGGGGGCAGCTTCGCCTATCTCAAGCGCCGGGCCATGCCGGAGCTGGTGAGCGCGGTGAATGCACTCGGCCAGCCGGCGATCGAGTTCCAGCGCGAGAACGACCGGCTCTATCCGCAATCGACGCTCGCGGCCCATGTGCTCGGCTATATCGATAGCACCGGTCATGGCCGCTACGGCATGGAGCGGGTGCTCGACGCGCAACTGAGCGATCCGGCGCGGCGCGGCGAGCCCGTGGCGCTGTCGCTCGACCTGCGGGTGCAGGCGGCGCTGGAGAACGAGCTGGGCACGGCGATGACGCAGCTCCAGGCGCGCGGCGCCGCGGGCGTGATCCTCGACGTCCATACCGGCGAAGTGATCGCGATGACTTCGCTCCCCGCCTTCAATCCCAATGCGATCGCCGGCCCGCCGCCGCGCAACAACGTGACGCAGAGCGTCTATGAGCTGGGATCGACCTTCAAGCCGATCGCGGTGGCAGCGGCGATCGACACCGGCACGATCACGTCGATGTCGCGCCGCTTCGACGCGACCGTGCCGCTGCAGGTGGGTCGCTTCAAGATTCACGACGATCCGGGCGACGAGCAGTTCCGCTGGCTCAACATCCCGGAGACGCTGATCTATTCCTCCAACATCGCCACCGCGCGCATCGCCGACGAGCTGGGCGCGGAGAAGATGCAGGAGATCTTCCGCCGTTTCGGCTTCGACCGGAAGCCCGAGATCGAGCTCGATGCCAGCGCCAAGCCGCTCTGGCCGTCGAGCTGGGGGCGGATCACGGTGATGACCACTGCCTATGGCCATGGCATCGCAGTGACGCCGCTGCACCTTGCGACGGCCTATGCCGCGATGGTGAATGGCGGCATCCTGCGTCCCGTCACGCTGCGCAAGGTCGATCCCGCGCATCCGCCGGAGGGCAAGCGCGTGCTGCAACAGGCGACGAGCGACCGGATGCGCCAGCTGCTCCGCCTGATCGTGCTTAAGGGCACCGGCCGCAAGGGCGAGGCGCCCGGCTTCCGTATCGCGGGCAAGACCGGCACCGCCGAGGCGGCGAGCGAAGGTGGTTACGACAAGCATCGCAACGTTTCGACCTTCGCGGCGGCTTTCCCCATCGACGCACCGCGCTATGTGATGATCGCCATGCTCGATTCGCCCAAAGCCAACCCCTCGATCGGCGTCTATCGCACGACCGCTGCGTGGACGGTGGCGCCCGTGGTCGCGCGGGTGGTGGGCCGTACCGGCTCGCTGCTCGGCGTGATGCCCGACGCCAATCGCGACATCGACGAGCGCGAGTTGCTGCCGCTGATCTGGGCGGGGCCAGGCGCCGACAAGAAGGATCCCGAATGAAACTGGGCACGCTGACGGAAGGCGGGGGGGACGCCGTCGTCACCGGATTTGCCATCGATCATCGCAAGGTGGCGCCCGGCACCATATTCGGCGCGTTCGAAGGCGCGCGCTTCAACGGCGAGGATTTCATTCCCGACGCCGTGAAGGCCGGTGCCGTCGCCATCGTCGCCCGGCCCGGCGCCAGGGTGGAGGGGGCGGTCCACATCGTCGATGCGAACCCGCGCGAGAAGTTCGCCCGGCTGGCCGCGCGCTTCTTCGCGCCCTTCCCGGCGACCGCGGTGGCGGTGACGGGAACCAACGGCAAGACTTCCACCGTGGAGATGACGCGCCAGCTCTGGCGGATGCGGGGCTTCCACGCCGCCTCGATCGGCACGCTCGGCGTCACCACGGCGGACGACACGGTGAGCACCGGGCTGACCACGCCGGACATCGTCACCTTCCTCTCCAATGTCGCCGGGCTGGCGCGCGAAGGCGTGAGCCATGTCGCGTTCGAGGCATCGTCGCACGGCCTGTCGCAATATCGCACCGAAGGCCTGCCGGTGCGCGCGGCGGCGTTCACCAATCTCAGCCGCGACCATCTCGACTATCATGGCGACATGGCCGCCTATTTCCATGCCAAGCTGCGTCTGTTCGCCGATGTGCTGGATCCGGACGGCGTGGCGGTGGTGTGGGCGGACGACCCGCATAGCCCGCGGGTCGAGGAACTGGCGCGGATGCGCGGCAATCGGCTGGTCACCGTGGGCGAGCATGGCGAAACGCTCAAGCTGATCGCCCGCGATCCGACGCTGCTCGGCCAGGGGCTGACGATCGAGGCCGGGGGCGAGACATATCGAGTGAACCTGCCGCTGATCGGCGCCTATCAGGCCGCCAATGCGCTGGTTGCGGCGGGCCTGGTGATCGCGACGGGCGGGGATGTCATCCAGACGCTCGGCGACCTCAGCCGGCTGCAGCCGGTGCGGGGGCGCCTGGAGCGTGCGGTGATCACCAAGCAGGGTGCGCCGGTCTATGTCGACTATGCGCATACGCCCGACGCGCTCGAAGCGGCGATCGCGGCGCTCAAGCCGCACACCGCAGGGCAGCTGATCATCGTGTTCGGCGCGGGCGGCGACCGCGACACCGGCAAGCGCGCGCCGATGGGGCAGGCGGCGGCCGCCGGCGCGGACATAGTGATCGTGACCGACGACAATCCGCGCTCCGAGGATCCGGCGGCGATCCGCGCCCAGGTGCTCGAAGGCGCGCCCGAAGCGATCGAGATCGGCGGCCGGCGCGGGGCGATCAAGGCGGCGATCGAGATGGCCGGGAGCGAGGACATCGTGCTCATCGCCGGCAAGGGGCATGAGCAGGGCCAGATTGTCGGTGACATGGTGCTGCCCTTCGACGACGTCGCCGTGGCGCGGGAGTGCGCGGCGTGAGGTTGTGGACCGCAGACGAGATCGCCGAGGCGACCGGCGGCACGGCCTCGGCGGCGTTCGAGGCCTCGGGCGTGACCTTCGATTCCCGCGAAGTCGGGCAGGGGGACTTGTTCCTGGCGCTGAAGGGCGAGGCCACCGACGGGCATCGCTATCTCGACCAGGCCTTTGCGCAGGGCGCGGCAGGGGCGCTGGTTTCGGAACCCACGCCGCACCCGCATGTGCGCGTGGCGGACACCGTTCTGGCGCTGGACGCGCTGGGCGTTGCGGCGCGCGGGCGGATGCAGGGCCAGGTGATCGGAGTCACCGGTTCGGCCGGCAAGACCGGCACCAAGGAAGCGCTGTTCGCGGCGCTCGACCGCAATGCGCCCGGCGCGGCGCATCGTTCCGTCAAGAGCTACAACAACCATACCGGCGTGCCGCTCAGCCTGGCGCGCATGCCGCGCACGGCACGCTATGGCGTGTTCGAGATGGGCATGAACCATGCCGGCGAACTGGCCGCGCTCACGCGGCTGGTGCGCCCCCATGTCGCCATCGTCACCACCATCGCCCCGGCGCATCTGGGCTTCTTCGCGAGCGAAGAGGCGATCGCCGACGCCAAGGGCGAGATCTTCCAGGGGCTGGAGCCGGGCGGCGCCGCGATCGTCCCGTTCGACAGCCCGCATCGTGACCGTCTGATCGACGCCGCGAGGCCCTATGCGGGAAAGATCGTCACCTTCGGCCTGAAGGAAGGCGCCGATTATCGCGCCGTCGAGACGATGCGCACCCGCACCGGCGCCACCTTCGTCACGGCCCGTTTCGGCCAGCGCGAACTGAGCTTCACCTTGTCCCAGCCGGGTGCGCACTGGGTGTCGAACGCGATGGCGATCCTCGCCGCGGTCGATGCCGTGGGCGGCGATCTCGAGCTGGCGGGCCTTGCGCTCGCCGAGCTGGGCGGCCTGGCGGGGCGCGGCGCGCGGCGCATGGTGCCGGCGCGTGGCGGCGAGGCGCTGGTGATCGACGAGAGCTACAACGCCAACCCCGCCTCGATGCGCGCCACGCTCGAAGTGCTCGCGCTCGAAAAGGGCCGCAAGCTGGCGGTGCTCGGCGAGATGCGCGAGCTCGGCGTGCATTCGGCGGCTTTCCACGCCGAACTTTCGGGCCCGATCGAGGCCGCGGGCGTCGATTATGCCATTCTCGTCGGCGAAGCGATGCTTCCGCTTGCAGAGGCGCTTGAGGGGCGCGTCGATTTCGTCCATGTGCCCGACGCGGCGACCGCGCTGGGCAGGCTCGACGATATGCTCCAGGCGGGGGACGCGGTTCTCATAAAAGGGTCGAACGGCGTGCGGCTTGGGTCGGTGGTCGCGGCATTGGCGGAAAGGGCACCTGCCTGATGTTGTACTGGATCGCGGATCTGCTGGGCTTTCCCGGCGTCTTCAACCTCTTCCGCTATCTCTCCTTCCGCACCGGCGGCGCGGTGGCGACGGCGCTGCTGATCGGGCTGGTGATCGGGCCGAGGTTCATCGGCTGGCTGCGCATCCGCCAGGGCAAGGGGCAGCCGATCCGCGACGACGGGCCGCAGAGCCACCTTGCCAAGCGCGGCACGCCGACGATGGGCGGGCTGATGATCCTGACCAGCCTGATGCTCTCGCTGCTGTTGTGGATGGACCTGCGCAACCCCTATGTCTGGGCGTGCATGTTCGTCACCTTCGGCTTCGGGATGATCGGTTTTCTCGACGATTACGACAAGGTGCGGAAACAGAAGACCGCCGGCGTATCGGGCAAGGTGCGGCTGCTGGGCGAGTTCCTGATCGCAGGCGTCGCCGCCTGGATCATCTGCTCGCAGAACGGCACCCAGCTCTATGTACCCTTCTTCAGCTGGATCCACCCGGACATCGGCTGGTTCTACATCGCCTTCGCCGCCTTCGTGATCGTCGCGTTCGGCAATGCGGTGAACCTCACCGACGGGCTCGACGGGCTCGCGACCATGCCGGTGGTGATCGCCAGCATGGCCTTCATGCTGATCGCCTATCTGGCCGGCAACAAGATCTATGCGGTGTATCTGGGCATCCCGCACGTGCCGGGCGCGGGCGACCTGGCGATCTTCTGCGGCGCGATGGTGGGGGCGGGGCTCGCCTTTCTGTGGTTCAACGCGCCGCCGGCGGCGGTGTTCATGGGCGATACCGGCAGCCTCGCGCTCGGCGGCGCGCTCGGCACGATCGCCGTCACCACGCACCATGAGCTGGTGCTCGGCATCATCGGCGGCCTGTTCGTGATGGAGGCGCTGAGCGTCATCATCCAGGTGTTCTTCTTCAAGCGCACGGGCAAGCGCATCTTCAAGATGGCGCCGATCCACCATCATTTCGAGCAGCTCGGCTGGTCGGAGCCGACGGTGGTGATCCGCTTCTGGATCATCGCGTTCGTGCTGGCGCTGGCGGGGCTGGCGACGCTCAAGCTGCGGTGATCACGAGCACGGCCTGGCGCGGCAAACGCTATGCGGTGCTCGGGCTGGCGCGCTCCGGCGCGGCGACGGTGCGCGCGCTGGTGGCGAGCGGCGCGCGCGTGGTCGCGTGGGATTCCAGCGAGGCGGCGCGGGCTTCGATCCTCCCCGGAACGGGGAGGGGGACCGCCAGCGAAGCTGGTGGTGGAGGGGGCCCGCCGCAAGCCAGTCCTGATGAGGAGAGCCCCCTCCACCAGCCTGCGGCTGGTCCCCCTCCCCGTGCCGGGGAGGATCCGGTTGTCGCCGACCCTCTGGAAATCGACCTGACGGGTTTCGCCGGCGTCCTGGTTTCCCCTGGCGTGCCGCTCAACCGGCATCCGATCGCAGGCCATGCCGCGGCTGCCGGCGTCCCGATCATCGGCGACATCGAGCTGTTCGCCGAGGCGCGTGCCGAGATGCCCGCGCACCGTGTGGTCGGCATCACCGGCACCAACGGCAAGTCGACCACCACGGCGCTGATCCACCACATCCTCGAGACCGCCGGCATCCCGGCGCGGCTCGGCGGCAATATCGGATTGCCGATCCTGGGGCAGGACCCGCTGCCCGAAGGCGGGGTCTATGTCCTCGAGCTTTCCAGCTATCAGATCGACCTGACCCACAGCCTCGACTGCGACGTGGCGGTGCTGCTCAACGTCACGCCGGACCATCTCGACCGCTATGCGGATTTCGACGCCTATGCCGCCTCCAAGGCGCGGCTGTTCGCGATGCAGAAGCCCGGCCACGCCGCGGTGATCGGCATCGGCGATGCGCCTTCGGCCGGGATCGCAGCCCAGTTGGCTGCAGCGGGCCGTAGCGAGGACCTCACCAGGATCGCCCCCGGCACCTGCCTGGATCAGTCGCGCTGGCCGGCGCTGCAGGGACCGCACAATGCGCAGAACGCGCTTGCCGCGATCGCCGCGTGCAAGGCGCTCGGCATCGTCCGCGAAGCGATCGATCAAGGGCTGGAAAGCTTCCCCGGCCTGCCGCACCGGATGGAACGAGTCGCCACCAGGCGCGGCGTGCTGTTCGTCAACGACAGCAAGGCGACCAATGCCGATTCCGCCGCGCCGGCGCTCGCCGCCTATCCGAAGGTCCACTGGATCCTGGGCGGCAAGGCCAAGACCGGCGATCTCGACGCCTGCCGCCCGGGTTTCCCCCATGTGGTGAAGGCCTATACGATCGGAGAGGCGGGCGAGATGTTCGCGCAGCTGCTCGAAGGCGAGATGCCGGTCGAGCGCTCGGGCACGCTCGAAGCCGCGGTGCGGAGCGCGGCGGCACAGGCGCATCCGGGGGAGACAGTGCTGCTGTCGCCCGCCTGCGCGTCGTTCGACCAGTTCAAGGATTACGAAGCCCGGGGCCAGGCCTTTCGCGACGCGGTGGAGGCACTGGGATGAACGAAACCGTGGAAGTGCCGGAAGCTGGAAGCGAGGTCCGCCGTCGCGTCCAGCAACAGCTCGGCCGTGCGAGCAAGACGCGCGCCGGCATGTGGTTCTGGGAAGTCGATCGCGTGCTGCTCACGCTGGCGCTGCTGCTGATCGCGATCGGGCTGGTGGCGGTCGCCGCCGCGTCGCCCGCCACGGCGCGCCGCTATTCCGACGCCACGCACATCATGGCGCCGATGTATTATTTCTGGCGCCAGCTGATCTGGGTGTGCATCAGCGTGCCCGTATTGATCGCGGTCTCGATGCTGCCGGTCACGGTGGCGCGGCGGCTGGCGCTGATCGGAGCGGGGATATTCCTGGTCTGCCTGGCACTGGTGCCGGTGATCGGGCACGAAGTGAACGGCGCCAAGCGCTGGATCGGAGTCGGGCTGGCCGAGTTCCAGCCCTCCGAGTTCCTCAAGCCGCTGTTCATCGTCTCCACCGCCTGGATGCTCAGCTTCCGCGCCAAGGATCCGCAGTTGCCGGTGCTGTTCGTCACCGGCGCGCTCACTGCGCTGATCGGCGTGCTGCTGATGCTCCAGCCCGATTTCGGCCAGACGATCGTGTTCGGCAGCGTGTGGATCATCCTGCTGATGATCTCGGGCATCTCGCCCGCCGCCATCGCCGGCCTGTTCGGCACGGCAGTGGCGGGTGTGTTCGCGGCCTATCTGTTCTACGGCACCGCCCGCACCCGCATCGACAATTTCCTGTTTCCCACCAAGGACGCCGCGCTCGCCGAGCGCTACCAGGTGGAGATGGCGCACGAGACGCTCACCGCGGGCGGCCTGCTCGGGCGGGGGCCGGGCAACGGCATGATGAAGTTCAAGCTTCCCGAGGGGCATACCGACTATATCTTCTCGGTGATCGGCGAGGAGTTCGGGCTGATCGCCTGTGCGGTGATCGCCACCCTCTATCTGGCCATCGTGATCCGCGTGCTGATGAAGCTGCTGGACGAGGAGGACGCCTTCCGCCTGCTCGCGGCCGCCGGCCTGGCCGCGCAGTTCGGCGTGCAGTCGCTGATCAACATGGCGGTGAACACCGGCATCGCCCCGTCCAAGGGCATGACGCTCCCCTTCATTTCCTATGGCGGGTCGTCGATGATCGCATTGGCCATCGGCTATGGGTTGCTGCTCGCCTTCACGCGCCGAAACCCGTATCTGAAACGCTCGCCCTATACCGGCCGCTGGAGCACGAACGCATGACTCAGTCCCGAAGCTATGTCCTCGCAGCCGGCGGCACCGGCGGGCACATGGTGCCTGCGGCGGCGCTGGCGGCGGAACTGGCCGAGCGGGGCCACCATGTCGCGCTGGTGAGCGACGATCGCGGCGTGCGCTTCCCGGGGCTGTTCGAGGGCGTCGAGACGCACGTCCTGCCCGCGGGCCGGCTGGGCGGCGGGCCCCTCGGCTATCTGCGCGCGGCGAGCAGGATCATGACGGGTCGCTCGATGGCGCTTCGGCTCTACAAGGAGATCCAGCCTGCCGCGGTAATCGGGTTCGGCGGCTATCCGGCGCTGCCCGCCCTGCTCGCGGCATTCCGTGCGGGCGTGCCGACGGTGATCCACGAGCAGAATGCCGTGCTCGGGCGGGTCAACCGCTTCGTCGCGGGGCGCGTGGATGCCATCGCCACTTCCTATGACCAGGTCGACCGGGTGAAGCCCGGCTGGCAGGCCAGGATCCATCTCGTCGGCAACCCGGTGCGCGAGGCGGTGCTGAACCTGCGCAACCGCCCCTATCCGCTGCTCGAGGAAGACGGCATCTTCCGCGTACTCGTCACCGGCGGCAGCCAGGGGGCGACCGTGCTGAGCCAGGTGGTGCCGGACGGGCTGGCGCTGCTCCCGGTGCATTTCCGCCGGCGCCTGCAGGTGACGCACCAGGCGCGTGTCGAGGATATCGAGACGGTGCGGGCGAAATATCAGAATCACGGCATCCCGGCCGATGTCTCCACCTATATCACCGACATGGCCGATGTACTGGCCTGGTCGCACATCGTGATCGCGCGCGCGGGTGCCTCGACCATTGCCGAGCTCACCGCAGCGGGCCGCCCGGCGATCCTGGTGCCGCTGCCCAGCGCCACCGACGATCACCAGACCGCCAATGCCCGCGAGATCACTGCGGCCGGCGGCGCGCGGACCATCCCGCAGCGCGCCTTCACCGCGGCGGAACTCGCCAAGCAGATCCAGAAGCTCGGGCTCGACACGGTCGGGCTCGAGAATGCCGCGGCGCGGGCGCGCAGCGTGGGCCGTCCCAACGCCACGCGCGACCTCGCCGATCTCGTCGAATCCATCCACGCGCCGGAGGCTCCGATCGGGATCCGCCGCGCGGCAATGCAGGGAAGGCCAGCGTTCGCATGAGTGAGTTTGGCGCATGAAGGGCGTCGCAACCGACATCGGCATCATCCATTTCGTCGGCATCGGCGGCATCGGCATGTCCGGCATCGCGGAGGTGATGCACAATCTGGGCTACAAGGTGCAGGGTTCGGACGTGGCCGAAGGCTATGTCGTGCAGGGGCTGCGCAGCCGCGGCATTCCGGTGACGATCGGCCATGATGCCGAGAATCTGGGCGACGCGGCCGTGGTGGTGGTCTCCACCGCGATCGTGCGTACCAATCCCGAGGTCGAGGCGGCCTATCAGCGTCGCGTTCCCGTGGTACGCCGCGCCGAGATGCTCGCCGAGCTGATGCGCCTGAAGTCCACCGTCGCGGTGGCGGGCACGCACGGCAAGACGACCACGACCTCGATGGTCGCGGCCCTGCTCGACGCGGGCGGGGTGGACCCGACCGTGATCAACGGCGGCATCATCAACCAATATGGCTCGAACGCGCGCCTGGGCGACAGCGAGTGGATGGTGGTCGAGGCCGACGAGAGCGACGGCAGCTTCCTGCGCCTCGACGGCACCTATGCCATCGTCACCAATATCGATCCCGAGCATCTCGACCATTACGGCTCGTTCGACGCGGTGAAGGACGCGTTCGTCGAGTTTGTCGAGAATGTGCCCTTCTACGGCGCCGCGCTGCTGTGCCTCGACCATCCCGAAGTGCAGGCGATCATCCCGCGCGTGCGCGATCGCCGGATCGTGACCTATGGCTTTGCCGCCAGCGCGGACGTGCGCGGCGTCAACGTGGTGCCGCATCATGGCGGCAACCGCTTCGAGGCGATCATCCGCCACCGCGACGGCGCCACCCGCTCGATCGAGGGCATCGAGCTGCCGATGCCGGGCCGCCACAACGTCCAGAACGCGCTCGCCGCGATCGGCGTGGCGCTCGAGCTGGGCATTCCCGATGCGACGATCCAGCAGGGCTTCGCCAAGTTCGGCGGGGTCAAGCGGCGCTTCACCAAGGTCGGCGAGACCGGCGGCGTGACGATCATCGACGATTACGGCCATCATCCGGTCGAGATCCGCGCGGTGCTGGCCGCTGCGCGCGAGAGCGCCGAGGGCAGGGTGATCGCAGTCGTCCAGCCGCATCGTTTCACGCGCCTGAAGAATTTGATGGACGAGTTCGCCCAGGCGTTCAACGATGCCGACATGGTCTATGTCACGCCGGTCTATGCGGCGGGCGAACTGCCGCTCGAGGGCGTGAGCGCGGAGGCCCTGGTGGAGAACGTCCAGCGCCGCGGGCATCGCGCGGTGGGCGCGATCGAGAGCGAGGACGCGTTGGCGCGCGCGCTCGCCGGGGTGATCCAGCCAAAGGACATGGTCATCTGCCTGGGCGCGGGCGACATCACCAAATGGGCCGCGAACCTGGCGGGCGCGATCGAGGAAGCAAAGGCAGTCGCATGAAGGACTGGCTGACCCTGGGCATCGAGATGCAGCGCGACCTGATCCAGGCACAGCAGGCGCAGATGGCTGCCGCGCAGAAGATGCTGGATGCCGGGCGCGACGTTATGAAGCTGCAGCAGGCCGGGCAGAGGGCGGCCGAGGCCAATCTCGCGGCGTGGAGGCAATGGTCGAGCATGTGGGGGTGGAAGTGAGCGCAGTCTGCACCGCGCTGCCTCCGCTGCGCGGCACGGTGGAGCATCAGGGCAGCCTTGCCGACTTCATCTGGTTTCGCACCGGCGGCCCGGCCGAATGGCTGGTGCGCCCCGATGACGTGCAGGGCCTTGCGGCGTTCCTGGCCGCGCTCGATCCGGAAGTGCCGGTGCTGCCGGTCGGGGTTGGCTCGAACCTGATCGTGCGCGACGGCGGCGTGCCGGGCGTGGTGGTGCGGCTGCCCAAGGCGATGGCGAAAGTGACCATCGAACCGGGCACCAGGGAAGGTTCCCGGCGCGTGCGCGCGGGCGGGGCCGCGATGGGGATCACCGTGGCGAGCGCCGCGCGCGATGCGGGCATTGCGGGCCTCGAATTCCTGCGCGGGATTCCGGGCACGATCGGCGGCGCGGTGCGGATGAACGCGGGCGCCTATGGCCGTGACACCAGCAATATCCTGGTCGAGGTCACGCTGGTGACTCGAAACGGGACGGTGGAGACCTGGCCGGCGGCCAAACTCGGCTATACCTATCGCCATTCGGAGCTGCCTGCCGGTGCCGTGGTGGTCGAGGCGCTGTTCGAGGGGACTCCCGGCGACAAGGCCGAGATCGGCGCAGAGATGGACCGGATCGCGGCGGAACGCGAGGCTTCCCAGCCGCTTAGGTCGCGCACCGGCGGCTCGACCTTCAAGAATCCGGACGGCGGCAAGGCCTGGGCGCTGATCGACGCGGCCGGTTGTCGGGGCCTTCGTCGCGGCGACGCGCAGGTCAGCGAAAAACACTGCAATTTCCTGCTAAATCTGGGCAATGCTTCCTCGGCCGACATCGAAGCGCTGGGCGAGGAAGTCCGCACCCGGGTGAAGGCGCAGTCGGGCGTCGAGCTGGAATGGGAAATCCAGCGTGTCGGCATGCTTGCCGACGACGGAGACAAGTAGCGTGTCGGCATGCTTGCCGACGACGGGGACAAGTAGCGTGTCGGCATGCTTGCCGACGACGGGGACAAATAGCGTGTCGGCATGTTTGCCGACGACGCCAAGCAAGGACGTCATTGGGGTGAATAGGTGAGCAAGTTGCACGTCGCGGTTCTGATGGGTGGCTGGTCGGCCGAGCGCGAAGTCTCGCTGATGTCCGGCGCGGGCATCGCGGAGGCGCTGGAGAGCCTGGGCCACAAGGTGACGCGCATCGACATGGATCGCGACGTTGCCCTGAAGATCGCCGAAGCACGGCCGGACGTGGTGTTCAACGCGCTGCATGGCACCCCCGGCGAGGACGGCACCGTGCAGGGCATGCTCGACCTGATGGGCGTGCGCTATACGCATTCGGGGCTGGTCACTTCGGTGATCGCGATCGACAAGCAGCTGACCAAGCAGGCGCTGGTGCCGCACGGCATCCCGATGCCCGGCGGCCGCATGGTGAAGACCGGGGAACTGCACCAGGCCGATCCGCTGCCGCGCCCCTATGTGCTCAAGCCGGTGAACGAAGGTTCCTCGGTGGGGGTCGCCATCGTCACCAAGGAAGGCAATTACGGCAATCCGATCTCGGCCGATGCGGTGGGCCCGTGGCAGGAGTTCGACGAACTGCTCGCCGAGCCCTTCATCCGCGGGCGCGAACTGACCACCGCGGTGCTGGCTGGCGAAGCGCTGGGCGTGACCGAATTGAAGCCCAAGAGCGGCTTCTACGACTATGACGCCAAATATACCGACGGGCTGACCGAGCACGTCTATCCGGCGCAGATCCCCGACGAGATCACCGAGGCGTGCCGGCGCATCGCGCTCGAGGCGCACAAGCTGCTGGGCTGCAAGGGCACCTCGCGCTCCGATTTCCGCTGGGACGACAGCCAGGGCGTCGAGGGCTTGTTCCTGCTCGAAGTGAACACCCAGCCCGGCATGACGCCGCTCAGCCTGGTACCCGAGCAGGCGCGGCATCTCGGCATCTCCTATCCGCAGCTGTGCCAGCGCATCGTCGACGAGGCGATGGGCGGGGGCTGCGCGGGATGAGCCGCCCCCCCGCCAGACGGGCGGCCACCCGGCGCGGGGCGAAGCCGGTGCAGAAGCGCAAGCAGATCGCGCGCAAGAAGCAGCCGGGACTGATGGACCAGGCGCTGGCTGCGCTGCCGGTGAGCCAGGCGACACTCACCCGCATCGCCACCTGGGGTATCGTCGCCATGTTCTCGGTCGGGCTGATCACCGTCGCGACCTGGTTCGGCGTGCCGCAGGTGATCGGCGTCGGTGCCGCCCAGGCGGTCGGCGAGGCGGGGCTGCGCGTCGACACGATCCAGATCAACGGTCTCAAGCGAATGAACCGCATGACCGTGTACCAGCAGGTGCTCGACCAGAACGCGCGTGCCATGCCGCTGGTCGACCTGGCCGATGTGCGCACCCGGCTGCTCGCCTATCCCTGGATCAAGGATGCGCGCGTCTCCCGGCGCCTGCCCGACAAGCTGCTGATCGACATCGTCGAGCGCGAGCCTGCGGCGATCTGGCAGAATCACGGCCAGCTGATGCTGATCGATCCGATGGGCGTGCCGCTGGAGCCGGTCTCGCGCGAGGCGATGCCCGATCTGCCGCTGTTGATCGGAGACGGGGCGAATGCGCAGGAGCCGGTGCGGCGCGACCTGATGGACAGCGCGCCCGCGCTGAAGCCGCTCGTCCGCGCCGCGACCTGGGTGGGCAATCGGCGCTGGGATATCATCTTCGACACGGGAGAGAAGCTCCAGCTGCCCGAGGGCGAGAAGGAAGCCAGGGACGCGCTCAAGACCTTTGCCGAGAAGGATGGCGCCTATCGCCTGCTCGGCCGCGGCAATCTGGGATTCGACATGCGCGATCCCGACAATCTCGTGATCCGCCGCCCGGCGGCAATCGGAGCGCCGGCAGCGACGGGATTATGATGAACACCGTAGTTGCCTTCCGGGGAAAATACTGATTCATAAGCTGAATCGGGAGTTAGGCGTTTTTTGGAATGAGGGGCAAATGGCGAAGGCTGCACCGGAGGGACTGATCACCGCGCTGGACGTGGGCTCGTCCAAGGTCTCGGCGCTGATCGCGCAAAAGGCGGATGACGGCTCGCTGGTGGTGCTCGGCACCGGCCAGCGCGAGAGCCGCGGCGTCAAGCGCGGCTATGTCGCCGACCTGCACGCGACCGAACTGGCGATCCGCGAAGCGGTGGAACAGGCCGAGCGCATCGCCGGACAGAATATCGAGGACGTCTGGGTGAGTTTCTCCGCGGGCGGGCTGATCTCCGACATCGTCCGGCTGGAATCCGACCTGGGGGGGCACCGGATCGAGCAGAACGACGTGGACGAGTTGCTCCGCGCCGGCCGCGACGCGATCGACCCCCAGGGCAAGATGGTGCTCCATGCCCAGCCGACCCGCTACACCGTGGACGGTCTTGCCGGCGTGCGGCGTCCGCTCGGGCTCCATGCGGAGCGCCTGGGCGTCGACATCCATGTCGTCGCCACCGATGGCGCGCCGGTGCGCAACCTGGATCACTGCGTCCGCTCGGCGCATCTCGAGGTTCGCTCGATCATCGCCGCGCCGGTTGCCACGGGGCTGGCCTGCCTCACCGACGAGGAGCGCGAACTGGGTGTCGCGCTGGTCGAGATCGGCGCGGGGGTGACGAATGTCAGCGTCTTCTCGCAGGGGGTGCTTTCCGGCCTCGCCTCGATCCCGATGGGCTCGGCGGACATCACCGACGACATCGCCTCGTCCTTCGGCACCGCGCGCGCCTGGGCGGAGCGGACCAAATGCTTCCACGGCTCCGCGAACCTGTCTCCCCGCGACAATCACGAGATGATCGACGTGGTGCCGGCGATCCCGGATGATGGCACCGAAGGACCGCGCATCACCAAGGCGCAGCTCAACGCGATCATCCGCAAGCGGCTGGAGCGGCTGATGGGCGAGATCCAGAAGGAGCTCAAGAAGCTTTCGTTCGAGGATCCCGCCGGTCGCCAGATCGTCCTCACCGGCGGCGGCGCCGAGCTGAAGGGCGTGGCGGACTATGCCCAGCAGTTCCTGGGCAGCGCGGTGCGTGTCGGCCGGCCCAAGGGGCTGGTGGCGCTGCCCGAGGCGCATGCGGGGCCCGCCTTCGCCACTTTGGCGGGGCTGGCGCGCTTCGCCGCGGCCAATCCGATCGACCTGCGCGCGCTCGAACCGAATCACCAGATGGTGACCAGGACGAACCCCGGAGCCCTGATCCAGCGGCTGATCGCGGCATTCCGGGCAAATTATTAGAAGAAATGCGTTGGTAACTTCGCGTTCCCTCTAGAGTCACCCTCTGCGTTCGTGCAGAACGGGGGCTAGATTACGCGCCTGTGACAGCCACCCGGGCGCAGGGAGACCAAGGCGATGAGTATCGATTTCCTTCCGCCCGATGTGGACGAGCTGACCCCGAAGATCACCGTGGTCGGTGTGGGCGGCGCGGGCGGCAACGCGATCGCGAACATGATCCGCGCGGATGTGCAGGGCGTCGACTTCATCGTCGCCAACACCGATGCGCAGGCGCTCAAGCAATCGAGCGCGGGGCATCGCATCCAGCTCGGCGCCAAGATCACCCAGGGCCTGGGCGCGGGCTCGCGGCCCGAGATCGGCCGCGCCGCGGCCGAGGAGACGATCGACAACGTCCAGAAGGCGCTCGAGGGCGCGCACATGGTGTTCATCGCCGCCGGCATGGGCGGCGGCACGGGCACGGGTGCGGCGCCCGTCATCGCCAAGGCTGCCCGCGACATGGGCATTCTGACGGTGGGCGTGGTCACCCGGCCGTTCGCCTTCGAGGGCAAGCGCCGTGCGGCTTCGGCCGAGGCGGGCATCAACGAGCTCCAGAAGTACGTCGATACCCTGATCGTCATCCCGAACCAGAACCTGTTCCTGATCGCCAATGCGAACACGACCTTCAAGGAAGCGTTCGAGATGGCCGACGAGGTGCTGCAGCAGGGCGTGCGCGGCATCACCGACCTGATGGTCATGCCGGGCCTCATCAACCTCGACTTCGCCGACGTCCGCTCGGTGATGCAGGAGATGGGCAAGGCGATGATGGGCACCGGCGAGGCCGAGGGCGACGACCGTGCGCTCATCGCCGCGCAGAAGGCGATCGCCAACCCGCTGCTCGATGGCGTCTCGATGAACGGCGCCAAGGGCGTGATCGTCTCGATCACCGGCGGCGAGGACATGCGCCTGCTCGAAGTCGACGAAGCCGCGAACCATATCCGCGAGCTGGTCGATCCCGATGCGAACATCATCTGGGGCTCGGCCTTCAATCCCGAGCTCGAGGGCAAGATCCGCGTCTCGGTCGTCGCGACCGGTATCGATGCCGATGCGCAGCCGATGGCGGCGCCGCGCGCCGCCGAGCAGCCGCGCGTCTTCTCCTTCTCCACGCCGCGCCGCACCGCAGCCGCCGAGCCGGCACCGATCCCGGTAGAGCCGGTAGCGGAGGAAGCGCCGCTCGAGCCGCCGGTGCCCGAGGCCTACACGCCGGAAGTGGCCGCCGAGCCGGCGCCGCTCTCGCCGCCCATCCCCCAGGCCTATGAACCCGAACCGCAGCCGGCCGCGCCCGTGCAGGCGAGCTGGGTCGATGACGGCAAGGACGGCGACGAGGACGAGTTGGTGCTCGGTGCCGAGAGCCTGGTGCCCGAGGCGCCGCGTCCGCCCGTCGATGACCCGGCGCCCGCGCCGACCACGCGCCGCCGCTGGTTGACCGGCGGCGACGAGGAAGAAGCTGCGCCCTCGATCCCGGCCGAGAAGCCGGCGAAGAAGAGCGGCGGCACGCTGTTCGAACGCATGGCGATGGCTTCGCGCGGCGCCTCCAAGTCGGACGATGACGACGACAAGGATCCGCTCGACATTCCGCGCTTCCTGCGCAGCCAGAACAACCAGTAAGCCATTCGTCGCCGGCCGGCCTCGCTTCGGCGAGCCGTGCCGGCGCCGTAATCGGCGGTTCAGCGCAACACGGCGCAGGCTGGCGGGGACATGGACCGGATTCGCTTCATCGGTGCTGCGGCACTCGCGCTGGTCGCGGCCCAGGCCGCGCCTGTCTTTGCCCAGACCGAAGTCGTTGCCCAACCCAATCCCGACGCCGACCGGCTGGCCAACGATATCCGCATGCTCGCCAGCGATCCGCGCGACCTGCGCACGCTGCTCGATGCGGGGATGACCAGCGCGCGGCTGGGCGATACTTCCGCCGCGATTGCCTTCTTCCAGCGTGCAGAGACGCTCAGCCCCGGCGATCCGCGCATTTCGGCTGGGCGCGCCATGGTGCTGGTGCGGCTGGAGCGGCCCGGCGAGGCGCTGCGCCTTTTCCAGGCGGCCGAAGCGCGCGGGCTCGATCCGCGCGACTATGCCGGCGACCGCGGCTTCGCCTATGACCTGCTCGGCCAGCCGGGCCTCGCCCAGCGCGACTACAAGCTCGCGCTGTCGGGCAATCGCGACGATGCCGAGACGCTCCGCCGCTATGCCCTCTCTCTCGGCATCACCGGCGACAAGGACGAGGCGATGCGCACGCTCGATCCGCTGCTTCGCCGCAGCGATCGGGCGGCGTGGCGTGCGCGGGCCTTCATCCTGGCGATGAACGGCGACACGGCGGGGGCGGAGAAGATCGCCTCCAGCATGATGCCGGGCACGATGGGGCAGGCGCTCTCGCCCTTTTTCCGCCGTCTCGCCGATCTGGGGCCCGCCGACCGCGCCTTTGCCGTGCATTTCGGCGAGCTTTCGCCAAGCCAGGCGCGGCTCGCCGACACGCGGCTTGCGCCGGAGCTGCCGCGCTATGTGCCGGCGGTGCGACCGGTGCAACTGGCGGCGGCGCAGCCGGTCGTCGCGCCCGCGCCGGCGCCCAAGGGAAACGACCGCCGCTCGCGCAGGGATCGCGAGCGCGACGAGAAGCTTGCCGCCGTCGCCGCGGCGCGACCGGCCGCCGCGCCGGTGCCGCAGCCCGCGCCCGAAGAGAATCTCCCGCCGCCGCCGCGCTTCGTGCCTCCGCCTGTGCCGATCGTGCAGCCGATCCCGGCGCCGAAGCGCGAGGAGGAGCCGGCGGAAGCCGCCGAGCGTCCGGCCGCGGTTCCCGCGCGCCCGGCTCCGGCTCCGACGCCCATGCCCGCGCCTGTGCGCCTTGCCTCGGTCCCCGCACCCGTGCCGGCGCGTTCGGAGCCGGCCGCGGCCCCCGTTACGCTCGCCCGCGCCGAGCCGGCGGTGCAGCCGGTGCGCCCGGCTCCGAAGCCCGAGCCGATTCCGCCGGGCCCGGCCAGGGTGGGGCAGGAGGATTCGGTGCTTGCCGCGATCGTCGGCGGCATCACGATTCCTGCCGACGAGCTTGCAGCCGTCACCGCGACGCCGACCGAACCGGTGGAGGCGCCGGCCCCTGAGCCGCTGCGCGTCGCGGAGGCCAGGCCTGCCGCATTGCCCAAACCGAAACCGGAGCCGGTCGCGGCCAAGCCGAAGCCCGAGCCGGTCATGGCCAAGGCCGACCCGAAAAGGCCGGATCCCAAGGCCAAGCCGACGCCCGAGGAGATCAGGAAGGGCAAGCCCGATCCCAAGGCGACGACGGAGAAGCCGGAGGCCAAGAAACCCGATCCGGCCAAGACCGATCCCAGCCGCATCTGGGTGCAGGTGGCAGGGGGCGCCAATGAGGAGTCGCTCGCCAAGGCCTGGAAGGGCGTGGTCGCGAAAGCGCCGGCGGCGATGAAGGGCAAGCGTGCGTGGACGACGCCGCTGCGCGCCACCAACCGCGTGCTCGCCGGCCCGTTCAAGACCAGCGCGGAGGCGCAGGCCTTCGTCAACATGCTGGGCAAGGCGGGTGTCTCCGGCTTCGTCTTCACCAGCGAAGCCGGGCAGAAGGTGACCAAGCTGGCGCCGTAACGTAGCGGTGTTCGGCGCCGCTAGCGCCTCCCTGGGAGGCGCCTTCGCTATCCATCGGGAACAAAGGCGCGCGGCTTTGGCGGCGAGCCAGCCGTTGGCGATTCGAATCGCCGAAAATCAAGCCTTGTGATTGGTGACTGCGAGGTATGTGGCGATTGTATTCCACGGGCGGCCGGCAATACTTTGTAACAAATATTGGCTATCCGTTGGAAGTATATGCGATCTAGACTGTTCGGAATAATTCGATGATATCAATAATCAGTCCATTTTGACTGTAATTCGGACATCATCATATTGACTGATGTTTCCCGCGTATAGAGAATGATACGAGTCCATAATAACGTGGTCTCTCCATTTATAGATGTGGATATCATTATGTCATATATGGGTAATATCGTCAGTTCTGCCGGGTCTATTCAGGATCTTAACCTGGACGAAGTCGATCAGGTTTCCGGAGGTCCTCTGCCTCTCCTGGCTATTGCCTATGCGGGTATTGCCATCGACGCTGCGGTACTGGTCATCGGTAGTGCGTGGGTGGCTGGCGTGCATACCGGATACAATGTCAACAAGAAGCAGTGATATGATTATCATGCCTATGAGGAGCATCATCACGGTGATTGTAGCCTTGTATGTCATAATTGTCGCTGCATTGGCGGTATACGCCTTTTCCTCCGGATACATTGTTGGCCAAGATTTGGCCAAAGCCGAATCGGATAGGATGTAATCATGGAAAACCAGATCATTACTCTCGATGATGGCGAGATTTCCTCGGTCAGCGGTGGTCCGCTTCCGTTGGTGGCGTTCCTTGTTGCGGGCGGCCTGGGCGTGATCGGTGCGTCGATCGCCGCCTTCAATAATGGCTATACGATCGGCAAGGATATCGCCCAGAACGAACGGCGATAGATTTTCGAGCGCCCTCTCGGAATTCGGGGTGGCGATATATCGGGAAATCCCGTCTAGAACCACTTGCCGAAAGACATGATTTCCTGTGTTCCGCGTAGAAGCAATAACGCAGCACCGAGATCGACTGTCTGGTGACGTGGCGATCTCGGTGCCCGTCGCCTGGCAGGTCATCGGGTATTTCCTATTCGTAAGCGTCCTTGGCGCGATTATCTTTCTGGCGCTTGCCAGTTATTCGCGCGTGGAAACGGTTACCGGCCTGATAGTGCCCGATAGGGGAATCGTGACTATTGTCGCGCCTCGCAACGGGATCGTCATGTCGATCGCGGTAAGGGACGGGCACGACATCCGCGCCGGCACCGAGCTGGCGGCCATTCGCGCGGAAGAGGATGGTGCGGACGCGGTCTCGGTCGCCGGTCGGATGGAAGCGGCGGTCGGGCACCAGGATAGCAGCCTCGCGGCGCAAATGGCGGCGGCGCGACAAGCCGCGGATGCGCAGCTGCGCCAACTCGCGGCGCAACGCTTCGGCCTGTCGCAGGAGATCGCGCAGCTCCAGTCGCAGATTTCCCTGCAGCGCAACCTGATCGTCTCGGCGCAAAAGGATCATGAGCGCACGCGGATGATCGCCGAGCATGGTTTCATCAGCCAACGGGATCTGCAGGTGCGGGAAGAGACGCTCCTGGTTCGGCAGCAGGGCCTGTCGCAGCTGGTGCAATCCCTGGCGAGCAAGCGCGCTTCGCTGTCCGAAGTCGAGCGCAGCGCTGCCCAGGTCGAAGCCCAGGCGCAGTCGCAGCACGCCAGCCTTGCCGCAAGCCGCGCCGAAGTCGCGCGGCAGGCCGCCAGCATTGCCGGATCGCGCGCCTACACGCTGCGCGCGCCGGTTGCCGGCCGCGTGACCGCGCTGACGGCGCGGGTGGGGCAACTCGCCAGCGCCTCCGCTCCGTTGATGACGATCGTGCCGTCAGACTCGGTGCTCGATGCGCAGCTGGCAGTGCCAAGCGCCGCGATCGGTTTCATCAAGCCGGGGCAGGAGGTGCGCCTTGCCATCGATGCATTCCCGTATCAGCGGTTCGGGACGCTGAAGGGCAAGGTGCAGCGCGTCGCGTCGAGCGCGGTCAGCACGCAGACTCCCGGCGGTGCGACGATCTCGGTCTATCCGGTCACGGTGGCCCTGGAGCGGGCCGGTGTCCTCGCTTATGGCAAGCGCGAAGCGCTCGTCCCGGGCATGACGCTGACCGCGCGGATCGTGACCGAGAAGCAGTCCTTTCTGCAATGGCTCTTCGAACCGCTCTTCGCCGTGCAGCGCCGGTGACGCCGTCGATGCTCGATCTTGGCTTTCTAAGCCGTTCGCGCGTGCGCCTGGTGCGCCAGACCGAGATCGCGGAATGCGGCCTCGCCTCGCTGGCGATGGTAGCCAATTATCACGGCCTGGACGTCGATCTGGGCACGTTGCGTCGCCGCTTCGCGCCCAGTTTGCGCGGTGCCTCGCTTCGTTCGCTGATCGGTCTTGCGGACAAGATCGGCCTTACGCCGCGCGCAGTGAAGCTGCCGCTGGAGCAACTCGCCAACCTCCATGTCCCCTGCATCCTGCACTGGGACATGAACCATTATGTGGTGCTGGAACGGGTGACCGCGGGCAAGGCCCTCGTCCATAATCCGGATGGCCGGTCGTCCTGGCTGTCGATGGCGGAGGTTTCCGGGCATTTCACCGGCGTCGCGTTGGAACTGCGGCCCGGCGCGAACTTCCAGGCCGGCAGCCAGCGCGAGCGACTGCGACTTCCGCAACTCTGGCGGCGCATGACCGGGATGAAGCGCGCCCTTGCCCAGGTGCTCGTGCTCAGCCTCGTGCTGCAGATCTTCGTGCTGGCCTCGCCCTATTACATGCAGCTGGCGGTCGACAATGTCCTGCCCGCGCTCGATCGGGACCTGTTGGCGGTGCTGGCGCTCGGTTTCGGGCTGTTCACGCTCATCAATGCCGGTGCATCCCTGCTGCGTTCGTTCGTGCTCATGATCGCGGGCACGACACTTGGTTACGGACTTGCGTCGAACGTCGCGCGTCGATTGCTCCGCTTGCCGATCGACTGGTTCGAGAAGCGGCATACCGGCGATATCCTCTCGCGCTTCCAGTCCATCACCCCGATCCAGAATATGCTCACCCAGGGTGCCGTCGCCGCTATCGTCGACGGGTTGATGGCGACCCTGACCCTGGCACTGATGGTCTGGTACAGCCCGCTGCTCGCTTTCGTCTCGGCCGTGGCGTTCGGCCTCTATGGCGTGGTTCGGCTAGTGTCCTTCTCCTTCGAGCGCGAGGCTCAGGAAGCCGCGATCATCAGCAACGGCAAGGAGCAGACGACCCTTATCGAAACCATTCGCGGCATCACGACGCTGCGGCTGTTCGGGCGGGAAGCCTTTCGCCATGCCTTGTGGCAGACGCGCCTTACGGATGCGGTCAACGCCAATGTCCGGGTTGCCCGGATCGCCATCTGGCAATCGACGGCGAATCTGCTGATCTTCGGCATCGAGAACATCGTCACGATCTGGCTTGCCATCGGCTTCGTCGTCGACGGCGCCGGGTTCAGCCTTGGCATGGTGTTCGCCTATATGGCCTACAAGACGCAGTTCATTCAAAAGGCCGCCGGGCTGATCGATCAAGGCATCGCGTTCAAGATGCTCGGCCTTCATCTCGAACGGCTGTCGGACATCGCGCTTTCGAACGAAGACCGCAGCTTCGGCGTCGGCGCCGATATCGAGACGCCGCTCAAGGGCAATATCGAGCTACGGGAGGTGTTCTATCGCTACTCGCCTTCCGATCCGGCCGTTCTCGACGGCGTCGACCTGAAGATAGGTCAGGGCGAACACATCGCGATCACCGGTCCTTCGGGTGGCGGGAAATCGACGCTGGCGAAGCTGCTGCTCGGCCTGGTGGAGCCGGACAGCGGCGAGCTATTGGTCGATGGGATGCCGCTCTCGCGTTTCGGCTACAAGAGTTTCCACAACCAGGTCGCTGCCGTCTTGCAGGAGGACAGCCTCTTTGCGGGCACGCTTTCGGACAATATCGCGCTGTTCGACGACGGGATCGACATGGAACGCGTAATCGCCTCGGCCATGATGGCGGCGATTCACGAAGACGTCATGCGAATGCCGATGCAGTATGAAACCCTGGTCGGCGATATGGGATCCACGCTTTCGGGCGGGCAGAAGCAGCGCATCCTTCTTGCCCGGGCGCTGTATCGCCAACCCAGGATATTGATCCTGGACGAAGGCACCGCCCATCTGGACATGGCACACGAGCATGCCGTCAATGCGGCAATCGGGGCCATGGGCATCACGCGCATCGTCATCGCCCATCGCAGGGAAACCATCGAAGCGGCGGAACGGGTCCTGCTGATGACAGGCGGCAAGCTGGTCGATCCGCGCGCGTCGGAGGGGGGCGCGCTCTTGTAGGATCCGGGCAAAGCGCGGGATGACGGGTGTGGCCGGGTTTGATAGGAGCCCAGGCGTGAAAGCGATCTCCCCCTGGGCCTCCATGCCCGAAGCCAGCCGCGGCCGCCTCCATCCTGAGCCCGGCGGCACCGCGCGGGGGCCGCGCGATGCCTTTCAGCGCGATCGCGACCGGATCATCCATTCGATCAGCTTCCGGCGCCTGCGGCACAAGACCCAGGTATTCATGGCGCCCGATGGCGATCATTTCCGCGTGCGGCTCACCCATAGCCTGGAAGTCGCGCAGATCGGCCGGGCGATCGCGCGGACCCTGGGGCTCAACGAGGACCTGACCGAGGCGCTCTGCCTGGCGCATGACATCGGCCATCCGCCCTTCGGCCATGCCGGCGAAAAGGCACTGGGCACGGCGCTGGCCGGGCAGGGCGGCTTCGACCATAATGGCAACACGCTACGCACGCTTACCGCGATCGAGCGCCCCTATCCGGCCTGGGACGGGTTGAACCTCACCTGGGACACGCTGGAGGGGCTCGCCAAGCACAATGGCCCGATCGATCACCCCGAATGGGCGCTGGCCGAGGCGGACGCTGCGTTCCCGCTGGAGCTGACGAGCTGGCCCTCGCTCGAAGCCCAGGTCGCGGCGATCGCGGACGATATCGCCTATGACAATCACGATATCGATGACGGGCTGCGTGCCGGGCTGCTCCAGCTCGACCAGCTCTTCGAAGTGCCGATGATCGCCGCGGGCTGGCGCGAGGTGGAGGCGAAATTCCCCGGCTGCGAGCGCCGTCGCCTGATAAGCGAGCTGATCCGCGCCCAGATCGGCGCGATGGTCAACGACCTTATCGGCGCCACGCGCGCCCGTATCGCCGAGAGCGGCGTGGAGACCGTGGCGGACGTCCGTGCGGCGGGCCGGGTGCTCGCGCACTTTTCCGACGGAATGCGGGAAGCCGAACGCGGCCTCAAGCGCTTCATGTATGCCAATCTCTACCACCATCCGAGCCAACTCGCCGCGGCGGAGGCGGCCGGCACGGTGGTGGCCGGGCTGTTCGATGTCTATCGCGCCGATCCGTCGCTGATGCCCGTGCAATGGACCGAGGCACTGCCCGTCGAGGAGCCTGCCCGTGGCCGCCACATCGCCGACTTCATTGCCGGGATGACCGATCGCTACGCCATTGCGCGCTACAGGGAACGGGTCGGCCCGATCGATCTGCCCGAGGGGTTCTGACGCGCGAAGGGCCGGAGCGTCGCCGTTCCGGCCCTTGCGGCGCTCCGGTTCAGCGCGCGGCGATCTGCGCCGGCGTCCTTTCCCTGGGTGCGCGGAACGAGACGCGCGTGCCGTTCACATAGCCCTCGACCCAGCCGTTCTTCACGTTCAGGCGGAATTCGCCGCCCTTGCTGGTGCGGCCGGCAAGGACCTGGGCCTTGTCCTTCGTGGTGATCGAATAGGTATAGGTCACGCCTTCATGGGTGAAGCTGCGCTCGCCGGCGATCGCGGCCGGGGCAGTGAAGGCCGGGACGGCGGCGGCAGCCGCAAGGAGGAACTTCGACACGATCTTTCTCCTTGATTGATCAGGAGCCAGACCGGCATCCGGTTTGTTCTGTTCTTGCGTCGAAGCATGTTGCGATGCGGCAAATCCGGCAATCGCAAAGGAGACTGGCACCAGTTGCAGGGTATGCACGCGAAGAAGGGACGAAAGGCGATGTCGAACCGCAACTGTGGCAAACTTCTGCGACACTTTGCGCGTAACCCGGACACATAACGGACAGGGGAGTCGCATGTCGGACGCCAGTATCGCGCTCAATCGCTTCGGTCTCGGTGCCAGGCCGGGCGAGGACGCCGGGGCCGATCCCCGCAAATGGCTCGCCGGGCAGATCGCGGGCTTCGATCCGCGCCCGCAGATGATCGCGGCACAGGTGCCGAGCACCCAGGTGGCGCGCGATCTCGCCGATTTCTACGAACGCCAGCGGCAGATCCGCCAGGCCGAGGGCCCGCGCAACCGGCAGCTGCCGCCGCAATCGCCGGCCGGGCCGGCGAAGCCCGCGAGCGCACAGCCGCCTATGGCAGGGGGCGGGGCGATGCAGGACATGCAATCCGCCGCGCCGGCGATGCAGGCCGGCATGCAGCCCGCGCTTTATCAGGGCGAGGACGCCGCGATGCTGGCGCGGCGCGAGGCACGGCGCCAGCAGCAGCAAGTCTATGTGAGCATGGTCTCCGCCCGTGCGCTGAGCGCGATCGCCACGCCCACCCCCTTCGCCGAGCGGCTCGTCCATTTCTGGGCGAACCATTTCGCCGTCTCGGCCGACAAGCTCGAACTGGTCGGGCTGGCGGGCACGATGGAGTTCGAGGCGATCCGCCCGCATGTGATGGGCCGGTTCGGCGACATGCTCAATGCGGTCGAGCGCCATCCGGCGATGCTGCTCTATCTCGATCAGGCGGTGTCGATCGGCCCCGACAGCCCCGCCGGCCAGCTCGCCGCCCGCCGGCAGGCGCGGCAGCGCGCGGGGCTCAACGAGAACCTGGCGCGCGAGATCATGGAACTCCACACGCTCGGCGTGCGCACCGTCTATACCCAGGCGGACGTGACCGAGTTCGCGCGGGCGATGACCGGCTTCACCGTGGCGGGCCTCGGCCGCGGCGCCGGCGCGCGCTATGCCGGCACCGCCGATGGCGAGCCTGGAAGCTTCGTCTTTGCCCCGCGGCTGCACGAGCCGGGCACCCGCACCATCCTGGGCAGGCAATGGGCGCAGGAAGGCGAGGCGCAGGCGGCCGCGGTGCTCGACCATCTCGCCACCCATCCGGCGACCGCGAAGCACATCGCGACCAAGCTCGCCCGGCATTTCGCCAGCGACGATCCCCCCGCGCCGCTGGTCGCGCGGCTGGAAAAGGCGTTCCTGAGCTCGGGCGGCGATCTGCCGACCGTCTATCGCACGCTGATCGCCTCGCCCGAATGCTGGTCCCCCCAGCCGGCCAAGTTCAAATCGCCCTGGGAATGGTCGATCTCGGCGCTGCGGGCGCTCGGCACGCAGCAGGTCCAGGCCAATGCGGTCAACGGGCTGCTGGGCCAGCTTGGCCAGCCGACCTGGAAGCCGGGGTCGCCGGCGGGCTGGGACGATGTCGCCGGCGCCTGGGCCGGGCCCGATGCAGTGATGCGGCGAGTCGAGGCTGCCGAGCGCATGGCGCAGCGCGCGCGCGATACGATCGATGCGCGGCAGCGCGCCGCGCAACTCTTCCCCGGCACGCTGAGCACCGGCACCGCCCAGTCGATCGCGCGTGCCGAAAGCCCGGGCCAGGGCCTCGCCCTGATGCTCGTCTCGCCCGAATTCATGCGGAGGTAAGCCCGATGACCGCACTTTCCCGTCGCAGCTTCGTCGCCCTTGGCGCCTCGGCCGTCTTCGCCTCCACCTTCGGCGCCCGCATGGCCTTCGCCCGTGCGGCGACCGACCGGCGCTTCGTCTTCATCATCCAGCGCGGTGCCGCCGATGGGTTGCACACGGTAGCGCCGGTGGGCGACCCCGCCTATGCGAGCCAGCGTGGCCAGCTCGCCCAGGATTTCGCCTCGGCGCCGAAGCTGGACTCGATGTTCGCGCTCCATCCGTCGATGAAGAACATCCACGGCCTCTATGGCGCGAAACAGGCGCTGTTCCTGCACGCCGTCGCCTCGCCCTATCGCGACCGTTCGCATTTCGACGGGCAGAATGTGCTCGAGACCGGCGGTACCTCCGCCTATCAGGTCAAGGACGGCTGGCTGAACCGGCTGCTCACGCTGTTGCCCGCCGACGACAAGGCGATCGCACTCGCCGCCACGGTGCCGCTGGCGCTGCGCGGGCCGGTGGAAGTGGCAAGCTATGCCCCTTCGGCGCTGCCCGACGCCTCGGACGACCTGCTGATGCGCGTCACCCAGATGTATCAGGGCGACGCCCAGCTCCACGGCATCTGGGAACAGGCGACGGCCACCAGGATGCTCACCAGCGATCTCGCGTCGGACAATGGCCGCAACGCCGCCGCCACGGGCGATCTCGCCGCCAAGATGCTGTCGGCCGAGAACGGCTCGCGGATCGCGATGATCGAGACCGGCGGCTGGGACACGCATGCCGGCCAGCGCGGCCGGCTGGCGGGCCAGCTCAACGGTCTCGACCAGATGGTCGGCGCGCTGCAGAAGGGGCTGGGCCCGTTGTGGAGCAGCACGGTGGTGCTCGTGGCCACGGAGTTCGGCCGCACGGTCAAGGTCAACGGCACGCAGGGGACCGATCACGGCACCGGATCGGTCGCGATGCTGATGGGGGGCGCCGTAAACGGGGGGCGGGTGGTCGCCGACTGGCCGGGCCTTGCCGACGCGGCGCTCTACGAGGATCGCGACCTGAAGCCGACGCTGGGGCTCGATACGGTGATCGGCTCCACGCTCGCCGCGCATTTCGACCTGACTCCGCAGATCGCGGCACGCACGCTCTTCCCCGAGGTGCAGATGGCGCGGCCGATCCAGGACCTGGTGCGGGCCTGACAACCAGCCATTAAGCCATCCACGCTATCGCTCGCCCGGATTTCCGGCAGCAAGGCGTGGGTGGCATGACCGAACTGGAACAGATACTCTCGACCGGCGAGGGGAGACGCGCGCTCGATCGCTATTTTGCGGGGCTGATCCGCGCGCTCGATTTCGCCGCGCTCGAGACCGAGCTCGCCATGCTTCTCGAGGAGCATCCCTCCGCCTTCGCGCCGCTGTGCCGCGCCAGCATGCGCGAAAGCGTCGAGATCGTCGGCTGGGAACGCGTCCATGCCGATATCCTTGCGATGGACCGCAAGGGCAGCCGCTGTACCGCGCTGGGCATCGACCTGACCGGCCATTGGGAAGGCGAGGGCCCCGGCTTCGAAGTCTCGCTCTATGACGATGGCAGCTTCGCCTTCTCCACCGCCAGCCGCGCGGCGCTGCTGGAAGCCTCCGAAGGCCATGCCACGCCCTGGCAGGGATGTTTTGTCGAGATCGAGACTTCGCTCGAATGCCGCGGCCTCGCGCTGCTCGACGGCGCGATCCGCGCCTATCCGGGTCGGCATGCTGTTCCGAGCCAGGCATTGCCGCGCGACTATGCCGGTTTCGTCATCGCCTTGTGGTGGCTCTATCTGCGCGTCCATCAGGGCGTGGCCGACGCACTCGCGCATCATGGCCTGCCCCGCGCGATGCCGGTGCTCGTCGACGAGCATGATTTCGGCCCGCAAGTAGGCGGGGTCCTCCTGTGCGAGCATGTCGCCGACAGCGCCGAGCGCAGCGCCCGCATCCTCGACGCGCGGACGGTGGAAAATCGCCTTGCCTATGATCGCCTCACCGAGCAGCTGATCATGGAAGTCCGCGAGAAGCGGGCCGTGGTCCGCAACTGGAGCTTCTGGGGCAACCGCACGCAACGCCGCAACGCGATCGAACTGCTCGAGGCGAGCGACAAGCTCATGTTCCAGGACGTCGTCTCGACGCGTGGCCAGCTGTCGGTGTGGCTGCTTTCCGATCGCGAGTTCGAAATGCTGCTCGACCGCTATCGCGAGCATCGTCGCCCGGGATCCAGCGGCGAGCAGCATCCCGATCCCGGCGAGGAGCGCACCCAACTCCATCTGATGTTCCTCCAGCACGCGCTCCAGTTCGGCGGGCGTGCCGTGCAGCGCGAGTTCCTGGCGCATCGCGGCCGGGCGGCGTGAAACGCCGATCCGGCCTTGGGGGCTGTCTTCCCATGAAAGGCGGGGCCTGGATAAAGCGTTGATATCGCGGGCCTACCGGAAAACCCGGCTTTAACCTTCATGCCACAATATGCGCCGATCAAGCGTTGAGGACTGAGAGTGCCGCTGTCGCCCCGATCGCCCGGACCCTTGCGCATCGCGCTCGCTACGCTTGGCAAGTGCGCGCTCGCGCTCACCGTGTTCACGGTCATCTTCGGCGGATGGCAATGGGTCCTGGCGCGCCAGCCCCTGCCCGGGGCGTCGAACCGCCAGGGCGCGTGCGTGCTGTGGTTCGTCGGCAGCTCGACGATGAGCCGCTGGTCCTCGCTTCAGGACGATCTCAAGCCCTGGATCGCGCAGAATCGCGGCATGGGCGGCGCCACGATGGCGGAGATCAACCTCCACATCGCGAACGATCAGGCGAAACGCGCGCCCCAGGCGATCGTCTATTATGCCGGCGACAACGATCTCGCCTTCGGCCGCTCGGTGGACGAGACGGTGGGGGATCTGCGCGAGTTCCTCGCCATCAAGTCCCGCCTGTTCGGCCAGACGCCGGTGTTCGTCATCTCACTGAAGCCCAGCCCCCTGCGCTGGGATCAGCGCGCCCAGCAGGATCGGTACAACATGGCCGCGCGGACGATTGCCGGGCAGCGGCCGGACGTCACCTATGTCGACATCGTGCCCTTGCTGCTCGAGCAGGGGCGGCCGGGGCCCTTCTACAGCGAGGACGGCCTGCACCTGAACGACCAAGGCTATCGGCGCTGGACGATCGCGCTGCGCCACGCACTGGACGAGAAACTGCCCCGCGCCGTCCTGCAACGATGCCATAAGGAAGTTTCGTAGACCCGGATGCCTGTCGATGCCCCGCGACGAAGGTTACGACAGTATTCATACCGTTTCGTTGCCGCAAGGAACGGCTGATTAAGCAATTTGATCTAGCCAACTTCCAGTCGACTGCATCCGCAGTTGCACCGGGGGGCGAGTTTGCGAAGCGAGCGGATTGCCGGCCTGGACAATTGGCGCGCGCTGCTGATGCTGGCGGGGATATTCCTGCATGCCACCACCGTGCAGGAGATCGATCGGCCCGTGTTCGTGCTGATCGCCAAGACATCCTCCAATTTCCGGATGGGCGCCTTCTTCGCAATCGCCGGGCTGCTCAGCCTGCTCGCGATCCGCAAGCATGGCGCCGATCCCTGGCTGGCGCGCCGGAGCTTCCAGATCGGCATTCCCATGTGCTTCGGATTGCTCCTGCTCGCTCCGCTGATGAGCGCCTGCATCAGCTGGCATGCGTTCGGCACGATGATGCCGGCGCTGCCGGAGCTTGGCTGGTGGCATTTCTGGTTCCTTGTCGATCTGCTCGCCTTTGCTCCGATCACCTTCTGGCTCTTTCGTGCCGACCAGGGGCACGCGGTCTTCGCCCGGATCGATCGATGGGTGGAGCGCGATCGCCCCTCGGTGACGTTGATCGTCCTGGCGGTGGGCGTGGTCGCGACCGTCGGCGTCCTTCTCGTCGCGCGGCTGGCAAGCGTCGCGGGGGCGCTGGCCGAGCCGGTCTGGGCGGTCCACCAGGTGCTGGGCTATGCGCCGCTCTATGCATTCGGCGTGATCATGGCCGGCTCGCCCGCGCTGTTCCGCCATGTGACCGCGCGTACCGGGCCGGCCTTTACCGTGCTGGCGGCGGTGTTCGCGCTTTGCCTGGCCTCGCGGCTGCTGCCCGGGGGCGGGAAGGGACTCTTCGATGGCCCGGCCAGCCCGCTCAACGTGGTGACTTCCTGCCTTTGTCCCCCGGCGGTCACCGTATTGATCCTGCGTTCGGCGATCGCGATGCGCGCGACGCCGCCGCTGTTCCGGCGGGTATCGGACGCGGCCTTCACCATCTATATGGTGCATTTCCCGATCATCCTGGCGCTCGACCTGCTGCTCGATCCGCTGCGGCTCGATCCCTATGTCTCCTATCTGCTGCTCGTGGGATCGTCGGGCTGGCTCTCCTATCTGGTGCATCGCCTGATCGTCCGGCGCTTCCCGCTCGCCGCGATGCTTCTCAACGGCGTCAACCCGGCAAGGCTGCGCGCGGCCGTTACCGAATAGGCCGCTGCCGCGAACCTCGGGAACGGCATCCCGTGCAACTTACATACGTTCTTGATTGCATGTAAATGTGCGCCTAGGCTGCCGCTACCGGCGGAGACCGGCGATCGGGGAGGACCAGTTGCGCATCCGGGCCATGGGCCGGTGCGCCATGCACAAGCCATTTTCCCGCCCGCCTCTCCGTGCGGACGAGCCGCGCGATCGACGCGGTTCGAAGGAGAAGAACAACAAGCGCAAGGAGAGGCAGATGACGAGACTATCCCGAGCGATCTGTACCATGCTGGTTTCCGCCACGGCGCTCGCCGCCGTCCTGCCGGCGTCCGCGCAATCGGTCCCCAACGCGCCGACCGGCCCGGTGGAGACGCAATATTATGCCAATGGCAGCTATGCGACGACCACGACGCGCTCCGCCGCAGCCTGCGATTCCAAGGGCAATCAGTGCGATGTCTTCTATCCGTCCAACATCGCATCGCTGAACGTCCGCCTGCCGCTGGTGGTTTGGGCCAATGGCACCGGCTCCACGCCGGACAATTACACCAACTGGCTGAAGCATCTGGCCAGCTGGGGTTTCGTCGTCGTGGCGACGCGCGACCAGCAGACGGGCTATGGCAATACCGTGCTGGATTCGCTGGCCTATATGCGGGCCGAGGAAGCGAGTCCGTCCAGCCCCTTCTATCACCGCATCGATTTCGCGCATGTCGGCGCGGCGGGCCATTCGCAGGGGGCATCGGGCGCCGCCAATGCGATGTTCCACTCGAGCGGAGCGATCACCACGACGGTGACGTTCGAGCTGCCGAACCAGAACTGGTGCAATCCGGCGGACAATTGCCTGCTCACGCCGACGCTGACCGGCGGTTCGGGGTCGATCTTCTATGTGAGCGGCACGGCGGACAGCCTTATCGCCCCCGATACACAGAGCGGCGGCACCCAGCTCAATTCGCAAACGGCCTATTACAACGCCACGCCGGGCACGATGCTCAAGGCCAAGGGCCTGCTGAAGGGCGCGAATCACAACGACATCACCGGTACCCCGGGATGCGGCGTGCTGGGCTTCCTCAAGGCCTGCGCCAACGGCGTCTATGGCTATATGGGCTTCCCCACCGCCTGGCTCGCCTGGCAGCTGAAGGGCGATGCGGTCGCGGGCGCCGCGTTCAAGAACGGCACCGGGGAGTTCTTCACTGCGAATGCCTGGACGGGGCGCGTCTCGAACATTCCCTGAGCCTCCGGTCCTGAACTTCTGGTCGCGCGCCGCGGTCCGGGCGGCGCGCGGCCAACCCCCATCCATGGAAGGCAGGAACATGGTTCGTACCTACTGCATCGTCGCGATTCTGGTCGTAGCGGCGGCGGTTGCCGGATTTTTCGCATGGCCGCGAAGCGCGCCCGTTGCGGCCGACGCCGGCGCGGTCGTGGTGCGGCCGGCCGACGCTGCGCCCACTCCGGCGCCGGTGCCCATGGTGGAACCCGTCGCGCCGGCGCCGCAGCCGCGATCGGCGGTGGAAACCGCGATCCTCGCATCGATGGAGGACCCGCGGGCCGAGCTGCGCGATGTCGTCGTTCGGCGGGACGCGCCGCAGATCGCCTGTGGCGAGAAGCGGACTGCGCGGGACCCCGTGTTCAGGCGCTTCGTATGGCTGGGGCATCTGAAGATGCTCGCGACCGACGACGGGACGAAGGACTTCGCCAACATCGCCGCGGTCTGCCGGGAGGGGCAGCCGGTTCCCTGATCCGTCAGCCGTTCGGCAACGCGACCGGGCGCCCCCGCGAGTCGATGACGCCCGCGCTCGTCGCGCCGTCGATCAGCAGCCGCAGGAAATCGATCGAGCGCCGCATCTCCGCGGGGTTCGGCGCAAGGACCTGCGCGATCGACAGCCCGCGCACGGCCCAGACGAACAGGCGGATCCCGGCGAGCACGTCGCCATCCTCTCCGCTGCCGAACTGCTGCTTGATGGTTTCGAGCGACATCTGCTCCACCTTCGCCTGCATCGGCGTGACCAGCTCGGCCAGCTCGGGATCGCTGCGCGATGCCTGAAGTATCTCGAGCACGGCGAGGCCGGAGGGCCTGCTCAGCACTTCCCAGAGCATTTCGGGCCAGTCGGAGAGGCGCGCGCCGCGGCCGGTGTCTGCCGCGATCCGTTCATAGGCGCGCTTCTCGCGCTCGTAGACGGTCCCGATCACATCGGCCATCAACTGGACGCGCGTGCCGAAATGATGGTGGAGCGCGCCGCGGGTCACGCCGGCTTCCTCCGCGATCGCTTCGGTCGAGGTGCCGCTATAGCCCTTGCGGTAGAGCAATCCTATCGCGGCATCGAGCAGCGCTTCCCGCGTTTCCGCAGTGCGTTCCGCCTGTGTCCGACGCTTGCTGCCCGAAGCTGCTGCCGCCACCTTGTCCTACGTCCTTCCCGATCGCCGGTTCCGGCAAAAGCAGCCCATTTGGCGGCTCGCGGCAAGGTCCGTCAACACGCGCCGCCCCGCAGGGCGCGAGAATGGCGAAGTTCGGCCGGGGGCTGTGCAGTTTCGGCCGCATCCGCTAAGGCGCGCGCTTCCGCAACCACTGGAACCCTGAATGACGCTCTACGCACGCTTCGCCGCGCATCTGAACCTCGCTCTGGATGCGCTCGTCCTCGCCGGTGACCTGCCTGCGGGGCTGGAGCGACGTGCGGTCACCGTCGAGCCGCCGCGCGACGCCTCGCATGGAGATCTGGCCACCAATGCCGCGATGGTCCTCGCCAAGCCGGCGGGCACCAATCCGCGTGCGCTGGCCGAGAAGATCGGCGCGGAGCTGGAGAAGCTGGACGAAGTCGCCTCGGTCTCGATCGCGGGCCCCGGCTTCATCAACCTGACGCTCACCGACGCGACCTGGCGCGGCGAGCTGATGGCAATCCTCGATGCCGGCGACGAATATGGCCGCTCCACCATGGGCGCGGGCACGACCGTGAACGTCGAATATGTCTCGGCCAATCCGACGGGCCCGATGCATATGGGCCATTGCCGCGGCGCGGTGGTGGGCGATGCGCTCGCTTCCCTGCTCGAATTCGCCGGGCACAAGGTGATCCGGGAATATTATGTCAACGACGCGGGCGGCCAGGTCGACGTGCTCGCCCGCTCTGCGCATCTTCGGTATCGGGAAGCGCTGGGCGAGACGATCGAGATTCCAACCGGTTTCTATCCCGGCGACTATCTGAAGCCGGTTGGTGCGAAGCTCGCCGCCGAGTTCGGCGACAGATATGTCGGCGCGCCCGAGAGCGAATGGCTCGTGCTCTTCCGTCAGATCGCCGTCGCCGCGATGATGGACATGATCCGCGCCGACCTGGCGCTGCTCGGCATCCATCACGACCTGTTCTCGTCCGAGGCCGAGCTCCAGGCCGCGGGCAAGCCGGAACAGGCCGAGGCGTGGCTGCGCGCGCGCGGCTATGTCTATGACGGCGTGCTCGAAGCGCCCAAGGGCGAGACGCCCGAGGACTGGGAACCGGTCGAACTGCCGCTGTTCCGCTCGACGCAGTTCGGCGACGATCAGGATCGGCCGATCAAGAAGTCGAACGGCGCCTGGACCTATTTCGGTGCCGATCTCGCCTATCACTTCCAGAAGGCCCAGTCGGCCGACCAACTGATCGATATCTGGGGGGCGGACCATGCGGGCACCGTCAAGCGCATCGTTGCGGCGGTACAGGCGCTCACCGGCGGCGAGACCAAGTTCGACGTCAAGCTGGTCCAGATGGTCCGGCTCATGCGCGACGGCGAACTGGTCAAAATGGGCAAGCGCGCGGGCAATTTCGTGACGCTTGCCGATGTCGTCCAGGAAGTCGGCAAGGATGTGGTCCGCTTCACCATGTTGACTCGCAAGGCCGATGCCCAGATGGACTTCGACTTCGCCAAGGTGGTGGAGGCGTCGAAGGACAATCCGGTCTTCTACGTCCAGTATGCGCATGCCCGCGTCGCTTCGCTCCAGCGGCGCACCGCGGAGGCGGGGATCGCCTGTGCCGATGTGAATCTGTCTCTGCTTGATACACAGGAGCTTCGGCTGGTTAAGGCCGCCGCGCAGTTCCCACGGATCGTCGAGGCAGCGGCATCGGCGCGCGAGCCACATAGAATTGCCTTTTATCTCTATGATTTGGCGGCTGAGCTCCATAGCCTGTGGAATCTCGGCAAGGACGATGCGAGCCGCCGCTTCCTGATTCCGGATCAACCGGCATTGACATGTGCGCGGCTTTATCTGGCGCGCTCGATTGGGCAGATTGTGCGTAACGGCCTCCGCATCATGGGCGTCGAGGCTGTCCAGGAGATGTAAGGAATGAACATGCGTGGGGGGGAGGCCGGATTCGGCGATGACGATCGCCTTCCCTGGCTGGAGACGGTGGAGGAGGATTATCGCGAGGGGCCATCCTTCGGTCGCCTCCTGCTGCTCGTCGTCCTGCTCCTCGCCGTGCTCGGCGCGGGGGCGTTCGGCTATTATTGGTACCAGAAGCAGAAGAGCCTGGTCGGCAATGGCGAGCTGATCGCTGCGCCCGAAGGCGACTACAAGGTCAAGCCCGACGAACCCGGCGGAATGAAGGTGGATGGGGAGGGGGACACCGTCTTTGCCACCAGCCAGGGCGACAGCGGCAATTCGAGCATCGACACCAGCGCGCTTCCCGAGGCGCCGGTGGACGGCAAGAAGGTGACGGAGAAGGCGCCGACGCTGACCGGGGAGAAGCATGCCAAGGTCGCGATCCCCTCGAGCGCGGCCGTTGCCAAGACGGAGGCCCAGCCCAGGCGCGTGCCGGCGATTGCTCCGCAGGCCGGTGGCGCGGGCGCGCTGATCCAGCTCGGCGCCTTTCCGGATGAAGGCGGCGCCAATGCCGCCTGGGCGCGCCTTTCGAAGCGCTTCTCCTATCTCGCGCCGCTGGGCAAATCGGTCGAGCGCGGCGAGAAGGACGGCAAGTCGGTGTTCCGCCTGCGCGTGAATGCCGGCTCGAACGGACAGGCGAAGGAGCTCTGCGGCAAGCTCAAGGTGGCGGGCGAGAGCTGCTACGTGGCGAATTGACGGCCGGGCGCCGCGTCCTGCGGTCCTGCTGACGGCACGTCATGCCGTGCAGGCATGGCCGATGTCGGGGGAGGGGCTTATCCGGCGCGCCCGGCTCCGCTAAGACGCTTCCATGAAGCCCGTAATCTTCGGCGTATCCGGCCTGTCGCTCACGGCCGAAGAGCGCGATTTCTTCCGTGACGCCGATCCGCTCGGCTACATCCTGTTCAAGCGCAATTGCGAGAGCCGCGACCAGATGCGCGCGCTTACCGAGAGCCTGCGCGAGCTGAGCGGCCGGGCCGATTTGCCGATCCTGATCGACCAGGAAGGCGGCCGGGTCAGCCGGATGGTGCCGCCCGAATGGCCGGCCTTCCCGGCGGGCGAGAGGTTCGGCAGGCTCTATGACGTCGCACCCGTCTCGGCGATCGAGGCGGCGCGGGCGAACTATCATGCGCTGGGCATGATGCTCGCCGAAGTGGGCGTGACCGTCGATTGTGCGCCGCTGCTCGACGTCGTCACGCCCGAAGTGACCCAGGCGATCGGCGACCGCGCCTTTGGCGGCGAGCCGATGCGGGTCTCGGCGCTGGGGCAGGCCTGTGTCGAGGGGTTGCGCCGGGGCGGCGTGGTCGGCGTGGTCAAGCACATGCCGGGCCATGGCCGCGCGCTGGTCGACAGCCATCTCGAGCTGCCGCGCGTGCGCGCCGATGCGGCGGCGCTGGAGGCCGACATCGCGCCGTTCCACGCGCTCAGGCATGCGCCGATGGGCATGACCTGCCATGTGGTGTTCGAGGCATGGGATGCCGAGCGCCCCGCCACGCTCTCGCCCAGGGTCATCGGCGAGATCATTCGCGGTCGCATCGGCTTTGACGGCCTGCTGATGACCGACGATATCGATATGAAGGCCCTCTCCGGAACGCCGGGCGAGAAGGCGGCGCAGGCGCTGGCGGCAGGCTGCGACGTGGTGCTCGATTGCTGGGCGCGAATGGAGGAGATGGTCGAGATCTCCGGCCTGCTGCCCGACGCCACGCCGATGTGCATCGAGCGGCTCGACCGGGCGATGGCGACCACCGGCGCGGACGAACCCGAGGCGGACTTCGCGGAACTGATCGCCAGGCGCGACGCGCTGCTGGCGCTGGCGTGACTTCTCCCTCCCTTCGGAGGGAGATGACACCGCCGCTCCGACCTGCTTAATTCCCGGCATGGACGTCGAGACACCCGACACCCTGAAGATCGACATCGACGGCTGGGAAGGGCCGCTCGACCTGTTGCTCGCGCTCGCACGCAATCAGAAGGTGGACCTGCGGCAGATCTCGATCCTCCAGCTCGTCGAGCAATATCTCGATTTCGTGAACCAGGCGCGCGAACTCAGGCTCGAGCTGGCCGCCGACTATCTCGTGATGGCCGCCTGGCTGGCCTATCTGAAATCGGCGCTGCTGCTCCCGCGCAACCCCGAGGAGACGCCGAGCCCCGAGGAGCTGGCGCTGCGCCTGCAGCTGCGTCTCGAGCGGCTGAACGCCATGCGCGATGCCGGTGCCCGGCTGATGGCGCGCGACCGCACCGGGCGCGATAACTTCTTCCGCGGTGCGCCGGAGGGACTACGGGTGCTGCGCAAGGCGCGCTGGGAAGCCGAGATATACGACCTGATCGCCGCCTATGGCCGGATCAGCGCGCGCACCCGGCCGGTGATGCATGTGGTCGCGCACCGCGACGTGATGACGCTGGAGGCGGCGATCGAGCGGGTCTCGGCACTGATCGGCACGCGGATCGAATGGAGCACGCTCCAGTCCTTCCTTCCCGAAGGCGCGACCGGACCCTATGCCAAGTCGGCGCTCGCCTCGTCCTTCGTGGCCGCGCTCGAGCTGGCCAAGCAAGGCAGGGTGGAGCTGCGGCAGAAATCGGCCTTTGCGCCCCTCTATCTCAAGGCCGCCGGATGACTCCCGAGGACGCAGCTTCGCGCGCGGTGGAGGCCGTGCTGTTCGCTTCCGAGCACCCGATGACCGTGGACGAGATCCGCGCCCATGTCGGCGCGGAGATCGACCTGCGCGGCGCGCTCGCCGCGCTGGAGGCCCTGTATGCCGGGCGCGGGATCGAGCTGGTCCGCCGCGGCGACCGCTGGCACTTTCAGACCGCGGCCGATCTTGCCCATCTGCTGCGCCGCAACCGGGAGGAGAGCCGCAAGCTCAGCCGTGCCGGCATCGAGACGTTGGCGATCATTGCCTATCACGAACCGGTGACTCGCGCCGAGATCGAGGCGATCCGCGGCGTACAGATTTCCAAGGGTACGATCGACGTGCTGATGGAGGCGGGCTGGGTGCGCCCGGCCGGCCGCCGCGAAGTGCCGGGACGGCCGCTGATGTATGCCACCACGGGCGGCTTCCTCACGCATTTCGGCCTTTCCAGCCGCCGCGACCTGCCGGGGATCGACGATCTGAAGGCTGCCGGACTGCTCGATCCGGTCGACCTCGCCATGGAGGTGCTGGGCGAAAGCGACGCCGCCGAGGCACCCGAAAGCGAAACTGTCACAGACGACGAATAGGGCGCTCCCGCGTTGGCCATTGCCGCTGCTGCGCGCGGGGCCTAGATAGAGCTTGAATCAAGGAGATTTGTTATGGGTATGGGCAGCATCTGGCACTGGCTCGTGCTGGGCTTGATCGCGATCCTCCTGCTCGGCGGCGGTCGCTTCTCGAACATGATGGGCGACGTCGCCAAGGGTATCAAGCAGTTCAAGAAGGGCATGTCCGAAGACGAAGAGGACAAGCCGGCAACCCGCATCGAAGGCAAGGCGGCTCCCGAGCCTACCGTGCAGCGCGAGGCCGAGGCCGCGCGTGAAGAGAAGCTCTGAACTTCCGCGCCGCTCCCGGCTCAGGGCGCCGGGGGCCGCTTCTGGCGATTTGATCGATGCTTGATTTCAACGCGCCCGAATTCGTGGTCGTCGCCATTGTGGCGCTGCTCGTGATCGGGCCCAAGGATCTGCCCAAGGCGATGCGCTTCGTGGGCAAATGGTTCGGCAAGGCGCGTGCGGTGACGCGCCAGTTCCGCTCGGGGTTCGATGCCATGGTCCGGGAGGCGGAGCTGGCCGAGCTGGAGAAGCAATGGGCGGAGGAGAATGCCCGCATCATGTCCGAGCATCCGCCGGCGGCGCTTCCCGCGCCTGCGGCGGAGGTGCATCATGTTGCCGAGGATGCGCCGCCCGTAATGGTGGAGCAGCCCGCGATTACCGGCGAGACGCCCGGCGTCTCCGCGCCCAAGCCCAAGCCCAAGCGCACCCGCAAGGCGCCCGCCGCGGCGGCCGAGGCCCCGGCCGTCGAGAAGATCGTCAAGCCCGCGCCGAAGCCCCGGGCGCGCAAGGCTTCCGCCGCCGGCGCAACCGCTCCGGTTGAGGCAGGCAAGCCTGCCGCCAAGCCGCGCACCCGCAAGCCTGACGCGGTTCCGCCGGCCGAGGCCGCCGAATGAGGGACATCGACGATACCCAGCAGCCGCTGCTCGAGCATCTGATCGAGTTGCGTCGCCGCCTGCTCTACTGCGTGGCCGCGCTGCTGGTGACGTTCGCCGCCTCGATGTATTTCTCGCGGGAAGTGCTCAGCATCCTGGTCCATCCGCTCGCGGAAGCCGGGCAGAAGAAGATCATCTACACGCAGGTCTTCGGGGCTTTCTTCGTCCAGCTCAAGGTGGCGTTCTTCGCGGCGATGATGCTGTCCTTCCCGGTGATCGCGACCCAGCTGTGGCAGTTCGTCGCGCCGGGGCTCTACCGGCGGGAGAAAAAGGCGCTGCTGCCTTTCCTGCTGGCGACGCCGGTGCTGTTCATCGGCGGGGCCGCGCTGGCCTATTTCGTGGCGATCCCCACTGCCCTGCACTTCCTGCTCGGGTATCAGGGGGATCTCGGCAACAGCGGCGTCAAGCAGGAGGCATTGCCCGAGGCCGAGAAATATCTCGATTTCGTGATGCAGTTCCTGTTCGCGTTCGGCATCACTTTCCTGTTGCCCGTGCTGCTGATGCTGCTCGAGCGGGCGGGAATCGTCACCTACGAACAGCTCAAGGGCGCCTGGCGCTATGCCGTGGTCGCCGCCTTCGCGATCGCGGCGGTGCTGACGCCGCCGGATGTCGGCTCGCAGCTGCTGCTCGCGATCCCGCTGGTTGGCCTCTATTTCCTGTCGCTGGCGGCGATCTGGTTCACACGCCGCCGCCGTCCGGCAGCCGAACCCGAAGCCGAGGACGAGGTGGAGCCAGCCGAGGCCTGACATGAAAGACCCCTCCCGTCAGGAAGGGGTTCTTCTTCATGCCTTGGGATGCTGGTTATTTGGCGTTGTCCGCGGCCTTGGCGACCGTGTCGCCGGCCGAGGAAACGTCCCGGCCCATGCCTTCGATCGTGTTGCAGGCCGAAACCAGCATCGCGCCGGCAAGCGCGGCGCAGGCGATGATCTTACGCATCTTCACTCTCCAGAATACTGGCCCCCATTGGGGGCGCAGGACCAATGCACAGGTCGCCGCAAACGTTCCGTCCGCGCAGCAAGTGTCTGTGAATGCTAGGAAAGGTGCCAGGTAGCCCGAAATTTTTAGGCCCGGAAGCGTCACCGGGGGGGGGGAGGGTTGACGCTTCCGGGCCCATGTCTTGGATAGCGAGAGCGGGGGGGCAAAAGGTCACTATCCGAAGTGCAGAACGGTCCATGCGGGCCCGGGTTCCACGCCCTTCGATTTTTTTCGAACTTTTTTATCCAGGTTATTGCTCGGGCCAGTCGTCCCTAGGGGCGTCCGGTGATCGCGATCGCGGCCTCATAGGCGCCGCTGAGCGGATCGTGGTGCAGCTTGGTGCGCAGCTGCCGGGCGAGGCCGCCGATCACGCGGCCATAGCGATTCTCCACCAGCGTCTCGATCACGGGGCTCTCGACCAGGGCGGGCGACGAGACGCGGAGGAGCGCCCTGCGCTCGTCGTCGTCGATCGGCTTAATCGAGATGCGTATCTGGGCGGACGGATTGCAGTTCATCGCCAGTTCGACGATCTCGGTGAGCAGGAACGCGACGGCGATCGCCACGTCCTGGTTCACCAGCACCGGCGAGACGTCGAGCGTCACGCCCAGGCCCTGGGCGCGCTCTGGCGCGGTGGCCCGGATATTGGCGGCGAGCTCGCCGATGACCGAGCGCAGGTCGAGCCCGCGATTCTCTTCCAGCTCGGCATAGTGATGGCGATGGACCACGGCGAGCGCGTCCACCCGGCGCTGGATCGAGGCATAGGCCTCGCTGGCTTCCTCGCTCCTGGCGCTGCGGGCGTGGAAGTTTATCAGGCTGGCGATCACCTGAAGATTGTTCTTCACCCGGTGATGGACCTCGCGGGTGAGCTTGGTCTGGCGCACCAGCCCCTCGGCCAGGTCGGCCTCATGCTCCTTCACGGTGCGGCTGATATCGCGGAAGGTATCGCCCAGCTCGCGAATCTCCGCGGCGGGCATGTCGCCGAAGCGCTCGATGTCGATGACTTCGCCCGGCTTGTAGGCGCCGACGCTGGCACGCAGGCGGCGGAGCGGCCGGATCAGCAGAATGTCGACGACGAACCAGCTGATGCCCGCCGCGGCGATCCACATCAGCACCAGCACCACGGTGTTGATGATCATCGGCGAGGTGATCGGGGTGCCCAGCATCGACATTTCGAGTTCGAGTCCGTCGATGCCCAGGTTGCTGGGAATGGTCTCGCGACGATCGAGCGGTCCCGCGCCCTCCAGCTTGCGCAGCACCAGCCGATCGCCGCGCTGTATCAGCGCCGCGCCATATTCGGGGACGAAGCCGCTCGGCTGGGCCACTGCGGCGAGCGTGGCCTTGGAATAGAATGCCGTCGCGGTGCTGCCGGTCCGGCCGCCGATACGCAGCGTCATGCCGTCCGCCTCGAGCGTGGTCCGCACCTGGCGGTGCTGGAGTCTCTCCCTGTCCTCCGCACGGAATCGCTGGCCGCAGATGACGCGGCCCTCGCCGTCGGCGATCGAGAAACGCGCCCCCGCCGTGGTGGCGAAGGTGCCCGCCAGGCGGGTACAGGCCGGGACGTCGTGGGGGTTGGCCTCCAGCGCGGCCAGCGCGTCGGCGAGCTGGCTCACATGGTTGACCAGGATGTCGCGCAGCACGCCCGAGCTTTCGCTGGCGGCGGCGCCCAGCCGCGCGCGCGCTTCGGTATCCGCGTTTCGGGTGCTCTGCAGCGTGGTGAACAATGCGATCAATGCCAGCGGCAACAGGCAGAGGATCAGGTAGAGGAAGACCTTGGCGCCGGTGGGCAATTGCACCAGCGCCGCGGCCGGACGAATCCTGGCGCGCGGTTCTTCGTCTGCGATGTCCATGGACTCCGGACTAGTCGAGCTTCTTCAGCAGGTCGAGCAGATCGTCGGGAACGGCTTCGCCCAAGGCCTCGTCATAGGCCTGACGCAGCGCGACGCCGACATTGCGACCGGGGCGACCGGTTTCCTTTCCGCCATCGGATTTGGGCGGTTTTTTCATTTTCTCATCCGCGGAACGCACCAATTCCCCCCTGCGCCGTAGCGTTACCCACGGCCCGGACTAAAAGCGACCTGTTCCGGATGCAACTTCCGGAATTGAACGAAAGCCACCGGTCGCATGGGGCCGGCGGCTGAGCGGCAACACTACGCAGCATCTGCCATGAAACCAAATAGCGCCTCGTTTGTTCCACAGGCGATGCAATATCCGGGGAGGGGCTTCCTTCGGGTGGCACGAATGAGGATTGCAATAGCTCGGAACGGGGATGAAACAATCCGTTCCGCACTCGTAGGAGAATAGTTCGACCATGTCGCTTGGACAGCAACTCGCGCCGCATCTTCCGTTGCTCCGCCGCTATGCGCGCGCGCTCACCGGCAGCCAGGCCGAAGGCGATCGCTATGTGCGCGCGGCGCTCGAGGCGATCGTCGCGGCGCCGGACCAGTTTCCCCGCGAAGTCGATCCGCGGCTCGGCCTGTACCGCACCTTCCAGGCGATCTGGCAGTCGACGCATCTCGAGGAAGAGGATGCGGTCGCGGATGCCGCCAACGAGAATGAGGCGATCGCCCGGAAGCGGCTTGCGCGCCTCACGCCGCTGTCGCGCCAGGCGCTGCTGCTCACCACCGTCGAGGGCTTCAGCATCGAGGATGCCGGGTATCTGATCGAAGAGGATGCGGGACAGGTGCAGAAGCTGGTGGGCGAGGCCGTGGCCGAGATCGAGCGCCAGACGCGCACCCGGGTGATGATCATCGAGGACGAACCGCTGATCGCGATGGACCTGGAGCAGATCGTCCGCGATCTTGGCCATGAGGTGACTGGCGTTGCCGTCACGCGCGACGAAGCGGTGGCGCTGGCGATGGAGGACCGGCCCGGGCTGGTCCTCGCCGACATCCAGCTTGCCGACGACAGCTCGGGCATCGATGCGGTGAAGGACATCCTCGCCGAATTCTCGGTGCCGGTGATCTTCATCACTGCCTTCCCCGAGCGGCTGCTCACCGGCGAGCGGCCCGAGCCGACCTTCCTGATCACCAAGCCGTTCCAGCGGGAAACCGTGAAGACGACGATCAGCCAGGCGCTGTTCTTCGATCAGGCGACCGTGCCCGCCTGATCCTCGCGAAAAATCCGGCGCGGGTTCCACATGATACGGACCCAAAACGGTTTTCGCGGGTTGTAGATGGCATGGCTGAGAATGATGAATCCATCCATCTCGACACCGAGCAGGCCCGCGCCGGCGCTACGCCGCACATGACGCGCTACGTACTGGGCTATGGCCTGGTGCTGGTTATCGTCGCGTTCGCCGTGATCCTTCTCTTCTGACCGCGCACGGCATGAATATGCTGGCAATCGCGGCGACCAAGCCTATCTCTGGAACAGGCCGCTTCCACGCGGCCCACGCAAAAAAGCGGGATCGAATGAGTCAGTCCGAACAGCCCGAGGACAAGGGAACCGAGGCGCCGCAGGAGCATGTCTCGCTTTCCGACCCCGAGTTCAAGAAACAGCTCGCGATGGTCATCCCGCATCTGCGTGCCTTTGGCCGCTCGCTTTCCGGCAGCCGTGATCTCGCCGACGATCTGGTGCAGGAGACGCTGCTCAAGGCCTGGGCCGCGCGCAAGCGCTTCCAGGCGGGCACCAACATGCGCGCCTGGACCTTCATCATCCTGCGCAATCTCTATCTCAGCCAGATGCGCCGCGCGCGCTTCAAGGGCGAGTGGGACGATCTGGTCGCCGACCGGCTGCTCGCCGCGCCGGCGAGCCAGGACCGGCATGTCGAGCTTTCGGACATGCAGCGCGCGCTGCTCCATCTTCCCCAGCCGCAGCGCGAGGCGTTGATCCTCGTCGGGGCCGGCGGCTTCGCCTATGAAGAGGCGGCCGAGATCTGCCAGGTTGCCGTCGGTACCATCAAGAGCCGCGTCGCGCGCGGGCGCGTTGCGCTCGAACATCTGCTCAGCGAAGGCCAGCTGCCTTCGCGGCGCCTCGAGCCGGGCACTGCCGAGGGCAAGACGGCGCTCGACACGATCATGGGCGAAGTGGACGACCTCAGCCGCGATCGCGGCGACCTCTCGGCCAAGTAAGCCGGACACCGCGCAAAATTCAGGCCGCGTTCCCCCGGGGGAGCGCGGCCTTCTCAATATTCGATATGCAAGGTTCAGCGCGGCCGGTTGAGCTGGCGGAGCATCGCCGCCATGTCGTCCGGCAGCCCCGCGTCGCGGGCATAGGCGTCGCGCAGCGCCAGGCCGATCGCGTCGCTGGCGCGCGGCGCCTCGACCCGATATGCGGGCTGCCGGGCTTCGTTGGCCGAGGCTGAAGTCGTCTGGTTCATGTTGCTAGAACAATTCAATTCTCGTTTTGTTGCTTGACTTTTTGCAATGCACCGTTTCGCAGGTGGCTGATTCCGTGACTGAAACGCCTCTTCCCGCCGATCTTGCCGACGCCGTCGCGCGGGCGCATGCGCACGCGCCCTTCCTCGACAACCTGCTCACGCGCGAAGCGGCCCTGGTCGCGGATCTCGAAGCCGCCCTTGCGGATCCCCATGCGGCGGCGCGGGCGGTCGCGGGCGAAATGAGCGAAGGGGCGCGGCTGCGCATCGAGCGCCGCCGGCTCGCGCTCCTCGTGGCCCTGGGCGATCTATCGGGCCGGTTCGACCTCACCCGCGTCACGCATCTGCTCACCGATTTCGCCGACGAGGCGCTGGATCGTGCCATCCGCACGGCGATCCTCGAACGGACCCCGGATGCCGATCCGCGCGGATTCGCCGCGATCGCGCTCGGCAAGCAGGGCAGCCGCGAGTTGAACTATTCGTCGGATATCGATCCCATCCTGCTCTTCGATCCGGAGACATTGCCCTGTCGCCCGCGCGAGGACGTGCAGGAAGCGGCGGTGCGGATCGGCCGCCGCGTGGTCGAGCTTCTCCAGGCCCGCGACGGCGACGGCTATGTGTTGCGCGTCGACCTGCGCCTGCGCCCCTCGCCCGAAGTGACGCCGATCGCATTGCCGGTCGAGGCGGCGATCTCCTATTACGAGAGCCAGGCACTGCCCTGGGAGCGCGCCGCCTTCATCCGCGCGCGGGCCTGTGCCGGCGATCGTGCGCTTGGCGCCTATTTCCTCGACGCGATCCGTCCCTTCGTTTGGCGTCGCGCGCTCGACTATGGCACGATCCGCGAGATCCGCGACATCAGCCGCCGTATCCGCGATCATTATTCGCAGGCCCAGGCGTTCGGTCCGGGCTACGACCTGAAGCGGGGCCGGGGCGGCATCCGCGAGGTCGAGTTCTTCGCCCAGATCCACCAGCTCATCCATGGCGGCCGCGAACCGTCGCTGCGCGCGCCCGCCACCCGCGACGCGCTTGCCGCGCTGGCCGAGGCGGGGCGGATCGGGCTCGACGAGGCCCAGGACCTCACGCGGGCCTATGTCGCGCTGCGCACGATCGAGCACCGGCTGCAGATGGTCGACGATCGCCAGACCCACCAGCTGCCCGAGAACCCGGACTCGCTCGACAATGTCGCCCGGCTTCACGGGCTGGCGGACGGCGCCGCGCTGACCGATCTGCTCAGGCCGCACGTCATCCGTGTCGGTGCGGTCTATGACAGCCTGGCGGGCGAGGAGGAGCAGCGGCTGCCGAGCGAGAGCGCGCCGCTCGAGGCGAAGCTCGGCGCGGCCGGGTTCGAGCGGCCGGACGGCGCGGCGCGGATCGTCCAGGGCTGGCGTGCCGGCACCTATCCGGCGCTGCGCACCCCCGCTGCCCGGGAAGCGCTGGAATCGGTGCTGCCCGGCCTGATCGACGCTTTTTCCCGCGCGCCCGACACGGTGCATGCGATCACCCGCTTCGATGCGATGCTCTCGCGCCTGCCCAGCGCGATCAACTTCTTCCGCCTGCTCGAAGCCCAGCCGGGCCTTGCCCAGCTGCTCGGCGCGATCCTGGCGCTGGCGCCCACCCTTGCCGAGCAGCTGGGGCGGCGCGCCGAACTGCTCGACGGGCTCATCGACGCGACTGCGCTGGCTCCGGTTCCCGATATCGAAACGCTCGCCGCCGGCATGCGCCGCTGGGAGCCGGGCTCCGACTATCAGTTCCAGCTCGAGTTCGTCCGGCGCTTCGTCAACGAGAAGCGTTTCGCGCTGGGCGCGCAGATCGTCGCGGGGGCAGGCGATCCGCTGGAGGTCTCCACGGGCTATGCCCGCGTCGCCGAGGCGGCGATCGAGACATTGGCCACCGCGACGGTGGCCGAATTCTCGCGCAACCATGGCGCGGTGCCCGACAGCGAACTGGTGATCCTCGCACTCGGCCGGATGGGCGGGCAGGCGCTCACCCAAGCCTCGGACCTCGACCTGGTCTATCTCTTCACGGGCGATTATGCGGCGGAAAGCGACGGCGCCAAGCCGCTCGGCGCGGTGACCTATTACAACCGGCTCGGCCAGCGCGTCACCGCGGCGCTCTCGGTGCCGACGCCCGCCGGGCCGCTCTACGAAGTCGACACCCGGCTGCGCCCCTCGGGCGCGCAGGGCCCGCTGGTCGTGTCGCTCGACGGTTTCGAGAAATATCAGCGTCAGGATGCCTGGACCTGGGAGCACATGGCGCTCACCCGCGCCCGCCCGGTCTTCGGCTCGCCCTCCGCGCGGGCCCGGGTCCAGGCGATCATCGATGCGGTGCTCCGGGGGGAGCGGCCGGATCGCGACATTCGGGCCGAGGCTGTCAGGATGCGTGCCGACATGGCGGCGCACAAGCCGCCAAAGGGGCCGCTCGACGCCAAGCTGCTCGATGGCGGGCTGGTCGACCTGGAGTTCGCGGTGCATGTGACGCAGCTCGTCCGCCATGCCGGCTTCGAGCCGCGGCTGGGGCTGGCGATCGACGCGCTGGCGGGGCAGGGGCTGTTGCCCCCTGGCATGCGTCCCGCGCATGATTTCCTCACGCGGCTGCTGGTCACCATGCGGCTCGTCGCGCCCGATGCGCAGCCGCCGGGTTGCGCCACCCAGGCGCTGATCGCCCGCGCACTCGGGCTCGAGGGCTGGGACGAGGTGGTTGCGCAGCTCGACCGGACCCGGCAGGAGGTCCGCGATTGCTGGGCGTCGGTGCGCGGCCCGGCCTGAGGAGAGGAAGATGGCTATCGAGGAAGGCGACAAGATCCCCGCGGTCGATCTCGACGGGACCGAGGGCGAGGCGATCGCGCTCGCGGACAAGGTGGGGAAGCCCTTCGTCCTCTATTTCTATCCGAAGGACGATACTTCGGGCTGTACGCGCGAGGCGCAGGACTTCTCGGCGCTGCTGCCCGAGTTCGCGGCACTGGGCGCCGAGGTGCTGGGCGTTTCCAAGGATCCGCCGATCAAGCACCAGAAGTTCATCAACAAATACGACCTCACCGTGCCGCTCGCGACCGATACCGAGGGCAAGGCGATGGAAGCGTTCGGCGTATGGGTGGAGAAGCAGCTCTACGGCAAGCGCTACATGGGCATCGATCGCTCGACCTTCCTGTTCGACGACCAGGGCAAGCTGTTCCGCGCCTGGCGCCGGGTGCGCGTGCCCGGCCATGCGGTGGACGTGCTCGAATCGATCAAGGAAATGCAGGCGCGGTGATGCGTCGGCTGCTCGCCTCGATCGCGGCGTTGGCGCCTGCGGCCGTGCAGGCGCAGGAGTTGCCGCCAATACCGCGCGTACTGTTGAACACGGCCGCATTGGTCTGCGTGAAGGTCGATGCCGAGGGCAGGGTGGACGCCTTCTTGCTCGATTCGAAGGGCGATGCGGCGCGTGACAGGGCGGTTCTCGCCTGGGTACGCGAACTCAGATGGCCCGCCGCGCAACCGGGAGAGGAAGGCGTACGCAACCGTTGGTTCCCGATGCCGGTGCAGTTCGGTGATGTCCCGGCGCCCCAGATCCCTCAGAGTTGCGCACCCGGTGCCGGCCGTATCTGACATGACCCGGCGCACCATCGCCCAGGCCTGTCGTGCGGTGCTTGCCGCCGCGGCGCCGGCCGACAAGGTAAAGGCCGCCCGCGCCGCCGCGCGGGACTGGCGGCTGGGACGGCTGGCCTTCGCATTCGACGTGGCGATGCCCGATCGCCCCGCACGCCCCGACAAGCCGGAGCTGCTCCCGCCCAACCGCATGCCCAAGCGTGGCAAGGGCGGCTCCGAACGCGGGCGCATCGCGCTGATCCATGCGCTTGCCCATATCGAATTCGCCGCGATCGATCTGGCCTTCGACGCCGCGGGGCGCTTCGGCGAGCGGTTTCCGCGCGGTTTCACGGATGACTGGATGCAGGTCGGCGCCGACGAAGCGATGCATTTTGCCCTGCTCGACCGGCGGCTGCGAAACCTCGGCAGCCATTATGGCGCGATGCCCGCGCATGACGGATTGTGGGACGCGGCGGCCGAGACCGCGCATGATCCGCTCGCCCGGCTGGCAGTGGTGCCGATGGTGCTGGAGGCGCGCGGGCTCGACGTGACGCCGGCAACGATCGAGCGATTTCTGGCGGCAGATGATGCAGTTACGGCGCGCATCCTCACACGTATTCTGAACGACGAGGTGCGGCACGTTCGCGCTGGGACCCGGTGGTTCGAATCAGCGTGCCGCGAAAAGGGTTTCGTGCCCGAAACAACCTGGCAGGCGTTGGTGACGCGCCATTTCGGCGGCTTGCTTAAGCCTCCGTTCAACGACTCGGCGCGCGACTCAGCCGGTTTGTCCCGCGATTATTACCAACCTCTTGCCGTAGACTGATTCCTCGGGCCACAAGCCACCGTCCAGAGGCGGAGGGGCTGCTTCCTGCGACGTGGTGACAATTGAAGTACGGCAACCGGGTCGCGTTTCGGTGCTTGCTTCCATGAAACTTGCCGGGGAATCATGGCCAAGGCGTCGAACATCAAAACCACTACCGCGGCTCAGCGGTTCCGTGCTTTTTTCACTACCCGCGATTTTATTTTCCATGACGGCCGCGACCTGAAGCGTTTCAGCATCGCGGGCCGCACCCAGGCGCTGCTCGCCGGCGTCGCCACTGTCACCGTGCTGTTCTCCGCCTATGGCGTGGCCCAGGCCGCCGTGGGCGCGATCGCGATCAGCGGCGTGACCGGTACGCCCGCTTCGCCGGAAGCGCAGGTCGCGCGGATGCGCGAGCAGGTCGAGAAGATGCAGGCCGACGTCACCGCCGCCAAGGAGGCCGCGCGCCTCCAGGCCGCGCGCGTCGAGCAGCATCAGGCGCTGATCAGCGCGACGCTCACCGGCAAGGGCGATCGCAAGGTGATCGAGCAGCCGCTGCCGGGCGCTTCGCAGCGCACCAGCGCCGTCGCCAATGAAGTCCTCGCGCCGCTCAAGCGCGTGGAAGCGCGCCAGATCGCGCTGGCCGGCAAGGCGCGCGCCGCCGGTGAAGCCCGTTACCAGCAGACCGCGAGCGAGCTTCGCCGCCTCGGCCTTTCGCCCGAGCGCTATGTGAAGGTGCCGGCGATGGGCGGCCCCTATGAGCCGGTCGACAACGACAATGCGAGCGGCAGCGACGCTTCGGCCGAAGCCGCCGATGCCCAGTTCCGCGCGCTGTTCGTCACCTGGAAGAAGCTCGACATGCTCGAGCAGACGGTGATCTCGATCCCGTCGATGCAGCCGGTCGACAAGCTCACCTTCACTTCGAATTTCGGGGTCCGTTCGGATCCGTTCCGCGGCACCGCCGCGATGCATGCCGGCGTCGACATTCCCGGCGCGCTCGGCACGCCGATCTATGCGACGGCCGACGGCGTCATCAGCCATGCCGGCCGGCAGGGCGGCTATGGCAATCTCGTCCAGATCAACCATGGCCGCGGCATCGAGACCCGCTACGGCCATCTCTCGAAGATCCTCGTCGCCGACAATACCCGCGTGAAGCGCGGCCAGCTGATCGGCCTGATGGGCTCGACCGGCCGCTCGACCGGCAGCCACCTCCATTATGAGGTGCGCGTCGATGGCAAGGCCGTGAACCCGATCCCGTTCCTGCAGACCGGCGAGTATCTCGCTTCGGTGCAGGACCGCGTGGCCGGCGGCGTCGGCGGCCCGGCGACGAACAAGTAACAGCGCGTTCCAGAGTCAGGAGAGGAGAGGGCCGCCCGCGAAGGCGGCCCCTTTCTTTTTTGGCCCCTTTCCTGCCTGGGCGTCAGGCGCCGATCCATCCCTGCGCCACACCGTCCTGGATCAGGGCGGCCAGGGCCTGGGAGGTCTTCTCCAGCTGGGTGACGACTTCGGCCAGCGTTGGGTTGCCGGAACTGACATAGGGCGCGAATGCCCCGCGCTGGAAGGGGCCGGAGGGCGCGCCCCAACCGTGCCGACGCGTCGAGAGGAGCTGGTTCCCCGAAGCATCGAAATAGACGGCCATGTGGATATGGCCCGAACAATCGATATAGCCGGCCTCGCCGCCGGTCGCGTCGACGATCTTCAGCGCGCGCGCGGCGCTCGAATTGGTGCTGCGCAGCGTGAGTACCGACTTGCTCGGGTCCGGCGCCGTCGAGCGCGTCAGCACCTGGCCTTCGGCGGTGGTGTAGCAATTGCGCCCGCCCAGGTCGGAGATATTGGCCTGGCCCAGGCCGAAGCCCGCGCCGAGGATCCAGCAGTCCCGCGAATTCGCCGTGAACTGGATCTGATAGGTCGCCTGTCCTCCGGGATTCTCCACGCGCGGCTGGATCAGCATGTTGCTTTCGCCGTTGATCGTTGCGGCGACGACTCCGCCGGCCGGGCTCGCATTGTCCTCGAAGGAAGGCTTGAGGAAGACGTTGTTGTTCAAGGCAAAGGCTTCGGTTTCGCCGTTGTCGACAAGCAGGTTGGTCGTCGAGACCGCCGGATATTGGGAATTGTGATTATAGGCGCCGCAGATGAAGTTGTTTTCATTGCAATAGCCGCCGGCGGATTGGCTGAGGCGGTGGTTGGTCCGGTTGTCCGCGAGGGATTCGAACGTCACGACGTTATAGGCGAATCCGTGCCCCATGCCGATGCAGTGCAGGCCGATGCTGAAGCCGAGGACGCTGGTGACCTGAAGGTTGGAATGCACCAGATTCACCAGCCGCACCCCGGTGCTCCCGCCGCCCGATCCCGGCGCTCCCGAGGTATCGGGCGAGGGGGTGTCGCGATAGATCTTTACACCGCTTACGGACAGGTTGGACCGGTTCCCGGCCTCGCTGCCGATGACGACCGCCGGCTTGGCGGTGGCGGTGGAGGCGATTCTTCCCAGCCAAGTCAGGGTCGCGCCGTCGGGCAGGTCGAACACGATCGTGTTGTCGCCCGTGAAATGCCTGCCGGGATCGAGGATGAAATGGGGCGTGGTCAGGGTCTTGGCATGATCGATGGCTGCCTGCAGCGGGACGGAAACATCATCGGCGGGGCCGGTGCCGGTACCGGCAAGGCATGCCGCCTGTTGTGCACCGGTATAGAAGTCGAACGCGCGAACGATCATATATTGCTCCTCTGGCGAACGGGGTCATGCTGCAGAATGCAGCCAGTTCGATCTACGCCCTTGCGCGCGGGCTGGCCGGCACATTCGTCGTGCATGCCGCGGCAACCGAGACGAAGGCGAAACGAAAATGGACCTTCCCGCATTCTGCCCCGAGATTCCCGTCTCCGATCTGCCCGCCGCGCTCGCCTATTACCGCGATCGGCTGGGCCTCGCGGTCGACTGGTCGGATAGGGAGCTCGGCCTTGCCGGCGTCTCGCGCGGCGCGACTCGGGCGTTCCTGAGCAGCGCCGCCTATCGCGATCCTCTCGGCAATCGGCCGCCGGTCGTGCTTTGGCTCAATCTCGCAAACCGTGCCGAGATCGACGCGCTCCATGCCGAATGGGCAGCGGCGGGTGCTGCCATCGACGCGCCCCCCGCGGCGAAGCCCTACAAGCTCTATGAATTCTTCGCGCGCGATCCGGATGGAAACCGCCTCCGGATATTCTACGACTTTGCCTGGGAAGAACGCGCAGCGGGAAGCGGGGCGCGCTGACGCATTGCCTCGCGTGCGCCGCCTCCCTATCTCGGTGCCATGGTAGCGCTCCTTCAGCCCGAGATCGGCCTGACTCCTTCCGCCGCTGCGCGCGTCGCTGCGATCGCGGCCAAGCAGGGCAAGCCTGCGATCCTGCGCCTGTCGGTGGAGGGCGGGGGCTGTTCTGGCTTCCAGTATAAATTCGGTTTCGCGGATAGGGTGGAGGACGGCGACGAAGTCGCCGAGCTGGACGGCGTCCGGCTGGTCGTCGATTCGATCAGCCTCGATCTGGTGCGGGGCGCGAATGTCGATTTCGTCGACAATCTCGGCGGCGCACACTTCACCGTGCAGAATCCCAACGCGGCTTCAGGCTGCGGCTGCGGCACCAGCTTCTCGGTCTGAGCGGAAGGCCCCCTTTGCCCAAGATCGTCACCTACAATGTCAATGGCATCAAGGCGCGCATGGAGCGCCTGCTCGAATATCTTGCCGAGCAGCAGCCGGATGTCGTCTGCCTCCAGGAGCTGAAGGGCGCCGACGAGACGTTGCCGGTCAGGGAGATCGAAGCGGCGGGCTATGGCGCCGTCTGGCACGGTCAGAAGGGATTCAACGGCGTCGCGATACTGGCCAGGGGCCGGCAGCCCGTCGAGCGCCAGCGTGGACTGGCGGGCGATCCGGAGGATGCGCATAGCCGCTATATCGAGGCCGAAATCGGCGACGACCTGGTCGTCGTGTCCATCTACCTGCCCAACGGCAATCCGCAGCCTGGCCCCAAATTCGACTATAAGCTGAAATGGATGGAGCGCCTCGCCGATCGTGCGCAGGCATTGCTCGCGGAGGAGCGGGCGGTGGTGCTGGCCGGCGACTACAACGTCATCCCCAATGACGACGACACCTTCTCGGTTCGCGCCATGGCGACCGACGCGCTCATGCAGCCCGAAAGCCGCGAGCGCTATCGCACGCTGCTGGCACAGGGCTGGACCGATTCGCTGCGTACCCGCTTTCCCGGCGGCGGCATCTGGACCTTCTGGGACTATCAGGCGGGGGCCTGGCAGCGCGACGCGGGCTTCCGCATCGACCATCTGCTGCTAAGCCCGATTGCCGCCGATCGGTTCCTGGGCGCCGGCGTCGACAAGGAATATCGCGGCCGCGAGAAGGCCAGCGATCACGCGCCCACCTGGGTCAGCCTCCGCTAGACTGACCGTTTCCGGACAAGGGCGGTGTCCGCTTCCGGACGCGCATCCCGGACAAATCCCAAAATCTGGTGTGTATTGCTGTGTTATGGCACGTCATCACGCTGTCATGAACGGCTAAGCCATTGAAATTGCTTAACTCTGAAACTTGGCACGCCGATTGCGAAGCATGGGGCACAGGCGGGAAGGAGCGCCTGTCATGTCTGCAGGTAAAGGAGTTGAGGATATGAACAGCAAGCCCATCCAGTCCGCCTTCCTGGCGATTGCCGCCACCGTCACGCTGGTTGCCGGCGCCGTATCGCCGGCGCTCGCCCGCGCCAATGATCCGGCCAAGGAGGCCAAGAAGACCGACGACCAGTCGGACAAGGCGGCGCAGAAGCGCTACTGCGTCCAGGGGACGTCGACCGGCACGCTGATGCCCAAGCGCGAATGCCATACGCGTGCCGAGTGGATCGCCCGCACCGGCGTCGATCCGGTCAAGGAAGTCCAGAAGAACTGAGCGGATCGTTCCGCGCCCTTCGCGGCGAACGGGCCGGCGCGTCGACCGCGCAGCGCCCTTCGCCGGCGAGCCCCCAATCATCGAGGAATCCAGCCATGACCCGCAAGTCCATCCTTTCCGCCGCCGCTGTCTTGCTGGCGGGCGCCACCTTCGCGGCTGGCGCCGTCTCCCCTGCTGCCGCTGCCGGAAACGATCCCGCCAAGGCGAAGCAGGAACAGGAGCAATCGCCGGCACAGGCCGCCAAGGCCGACACCCGCAAATATTGCATGAACACCGAAACGACCAGCTCGCGGATCCTGAGGCGCGATTGCCGCACGCGCAGCGAGTGGCTCGACCTCGGCGTCGATCCGATCGAGGCGATGAAGCGACGTTGAGGCCCCCGGAGGGCGCCCGCGGCGGATCCAGTGCAACGTGCCGCCGCGGCGCGACTTCCTCCAGCCGGTTCCGGCCGGCGCCGGCTCGCTCCGCGATCCCTCGGGGGCGGGCCGGCTTGCCGTCCGCGGCTGTGTTCAGAGCGGCTTCTGGTAGATCGCGTATTCGCGGTTCACCCAGGAATCGATCGCGTCGGCGATCGCGTTCATGCCCTGGTTGTCATCGAGCACCCAGCCGATCTCGCCGCGGGTCGCGCCATAATTGGCCACCGCCGCGCGGCGGATATATTCGATCATCATGAAGGCCAGCTGGCTCGCCATGCGCGACGCCTGGAGCCGCTTCACCACGCCCATCAGCGGCACGCGCATCGTCCGCGCCTTGGGCTTGCGCAGCCACAGCAGCAGCTTGGCCCAGCCGAAGGGGAGGAGCGAGCCCTTGAGCGGCTTCAACTGCTCGTTGAGATCGGGCAGGGTGACCATGAATGCTACCGGCTCGCCCTCGAGCTCCGCGATCAGGATCAGGTCCTCGAATACCAGCGGCTTCAGCTTCTTGCCGACATCGTCGATCTCGGGCTGGGTGAGCGGAATGAAGCCCCAATTGTCCGACCATGCATCGTTGAGGATCGCCATGATGATTGCGGCCTCCCGGTCGAACTTTGACTTGTCGACCTTGCGGATGCGGATCTTGGGGTTCTTCTCGCCATTCTCGACGATGCGGTTGATCAGCGGCGGGAACTGCTTGCTCACGTCGAGTTCGTAGGTGAGCAGCTTCTTGGCTTCCTTGTAGCCGGCCGCCTCGATCCAGCCCTGATATTTCGCCGGGTGATGGCCCATCAGCACCGTGGGGGAATGGTCGTGGCCCTTCACCAGCAGGCCCGGCTCCTCCCAGATCGACAGGCTGACCGGGCCGAACGCACGCGTCATGCCCTTGCCGCGCAACCAGTCCTCGGCCGCGTTGATCAGCGCCTTGGCGGCATTCTGGTCCTCGGCCTCGAACATGCCCCAGAAGCCGGTACCGGGGCCGAATCCCTTTTCGGGCGGCATATCGAGGGCCAGGAAGTCGATATGCGCGGAGATGCGGCCCACCGGCTCGCCGTCGCGCTCGGCAAGGAACAGCTGTGCTTCGGCATGGCTGAACCAGCCATTCTTCTTCGGGTTGATCGTCCCGGCCACTTCGTCACGCAGCGGCGCCACCCAGTTCGGGTCGTCGCCGTTCAGGCGATAGGCGATCTCGATGAACTGCTTGATGTCGCGCTTGGACGAAACGGGACGGATGCTGAGGGGGCCGCTGGGCAAGGGAAAAGCCCTTCTGTTGGTTTGATCCAGCGCAATGCAGTCCTTCGCCGCGGAGCCAGTGTCAAGCGCGGCAATTGCGGCGGGCAGGGCGGCACCTAACCGCTGGAATGCCACCATAAAGCCACTATCTGAGGCCAATGGCGGACATCATGACGAAATCGCTTGCCCTCAAGGTTCACGATGATGCGCCGGCGGCGACGCCGGCCAGTGCGCGTATCAAGCTTTCCGGCGTGCCCGACGATCGCGCGATGCTGCGCGCCGCGGCCGAGCTCACGCGCGACCTGCATGCGCCCAATCCGCGCATCTACTGGACCGACATGCTGCTCTCCGCGGGCATCGGCTATGCCGCGCTTGCCGCGACCATTCTTGCCCCGTCGGCGCTGCTGGCGGTGCTTGCCGGCGCGGTGGCGGTGCTCGCGCTCTATCGCGCCAGCCTGTTCATCCACGAGCTGACGCATGTGAAGCACGCGCTGCTCCCCAATTTCCGGCTCGGCTGGAACCTGCTGGTCGGCATTCCGATCCTGGTGCCCAGCTTCACCTATGAAGGCGTGCACAACCTTCACCATGCCCGCACCCGCTACGGCACGGTCGAGGATCCCGAATATCTGCCGCTCGCACTGATGAAGCCGTGGACGCTGCCGGTGTTCCTGCTCGCCGCGGTGCTGATGCCGGTCGCGATGCTGGTCCGCTTCGCCGTGCTCGCGCCGCTCTCGGCGGTGCTTCCGAAGCTGCGCCGGGTCGTCGTCGCCAAATATTCGGGCCTCAAGATCAACCCGGCCTTCGAGCGCCGCGCGCCCGAGGGCGAGCTCCGGAGCCAGTGGTTCTGGCAGGAGCTGGGCGCCAGCGTCTTCTCGATCGCGCTGCTCGCCCTGGTCGCGACCGGCGTGATCCCGCTGCGCGACTTCGGCATCTATCTCGCGGTGATCGCGGGCGTGGCGGTGATCAACCAGGTCCGCACGCTGGTGGCGCACCTGTGGGAGAATGACGGCGAGCCGCTCACCGTGACGGCCCAGTATCTGGACAGCGTCAACGTGCCGACGCCGGGCTTCTTCGCCTATCTCTGGGCGCCGATCGGCCTGCGCTACCACGCGCTGCATCACTTGCTGCCGAGCCTGCCCTATCATGCTTTGAACGAGGCGCATCGCCGCCTGTCGGACGCGCTCGAGGAAGCCTCGGCCTATCACAAGGCCAATTACCCCACGCTGCGCGGGCTGATGCACCGCCTTGCCGCCAGCACCATGGGCGCCCGCTGAACCGGCGGACGGGCTGAAGACGAGAAAGGCCGGGCAGCGATGCCCGGCCTTTTCGTTTGTCCGCCTCCCGAACCCGAAGCTCTCCCGACTAGTCCCTCAGATCGGCGACCATTCGATGGCTTCCTCACCTTCGTCGTCGTCCGCCACCTTGCCATGGTCGGTGCCGATTTCCTCGAGCAGCTTGTCGAGCACCCAGTCGACGCCGACGCCGCTCGCGCCCGAGATCGGGATCACCGGCCCGCCGCTCGCCTCTTCCAGTTCGGCGGAGAGCGCGGCGATCAGCTCGTCGTCCAGCGTATCGATCTTGTTGAGCGCGACCACCACGGGCTTTTCGACGAGTCCGGCGCCATAGGCCTCCAGCTCGCCGCGGACCACGCGATAGCTCTCCGCCACGTCGGGATCATTGGCGTCGATCAGGTGCAGCAGCACGCGGCAGCGCTCGATATGGCCCAGGAAGCGGTCGCCGATGCCGGCGCCTTCCGCCGCACCTTCGATCAGGCCGGGTATGTCGGCGACGACGAACTCGCGCTCCTTGTGCCGCACCACGCCCAGCTGCGGGCGCGTGGTGGTGAAGGCATAGGCGCCCACCTTGGCCTGGGCATTGGTCACCTGGTTGATGAAGGTCGACTTGCCGGCATTGGGCAGCCCGACCAGGCCCGCATCGGCAAGGAGCTTCAGGCGCAGCCACACCCAGGCCTCCTCGTTCGGCCAGCCGGTGCCGTGCTGGCGCGGCGCGCGGTTGGTCGAGGTCTTGTAGCTGGCATTGCCGCGCCCGCCGTCGCCACCGCGCAGGAAGACGACGCGCTGGCCCTTTTCGGTCAGGTCGAGCAGCAACGTGCGCTCCTCGTCGTCGGCGAGTATCTGGGTGCCGATCGGCACCTTGATCACCAGATCCTCGCCGCCTGCGCCGGTGCGGTTCGAGCCGGAGCCCCCCTGGCCGCGCGGCGCCCGGAAATGCTGGGTGTAGCGGAAGTCGATGAGCGTGTTCAGACCGGCAACGGCTTCGAAGATGATGTCGCCGCCCTTGCCGCCATTGCCACCATCGGGGCCGCCATATTCGATGAACTTCTCGCGCCGGAAGCTCACGGCACCCGGGCCGCCCGAACCGGAACGGACGAAAATCTTTGCCTGGTCGAGGAAATGCATCGCCGCCCCATAGGCGAGTGTCGCAAATCCGTCACCCCATGGTGACGGACTATTTACGGCAAGGCGGGAAAATCGCCCCGGGGGGAACAAGGGGCACAAGCAATGATTCGCGAGGCGTTGATCGGGTGCGCGCTGCTGGGCGGCGGCTATTATGCGATGTCGACCTATCGGAACGCGGACATCGTGCGGACGGTGAACGCGACTCCGCACGATACCTGGCGTGGCTTCGACCTGGCGCTCAACGGGGCGAAGCACGGCTGGACCGGTCATGGCCCGCAAGGCGACGGGCCGGACGTGAGCCCCGGCGAGGGGTTGAGCTGGCCCAAGGTCACCAGCGTCGATTCGAAGGAGATCGATTATCGCGTGAGCCATGGCGGGACGGAGTTCCTGCACATGAAGCTGCAGTTCGCGCCGCTCGACGACGGCCGCAAGACCAGGCTGTCGTTCAATGCCGATTTCAAGGGCAGGGCCGCGATCGCCGACTATAACCCGAAGATGCGCGAGGCGATGGCGCGCATCCTCGACGAGCTCATCGTCCAGGTCGAGACCGGCAAGGTGGCCAGCGCGGCGGAGCGGTTCCTCGACCTCGACCGCCAGATGCGCGCCCGCCCGGGCTATGCGGAAGCGCAGCGCGAGGGCGAGCAGATGCGCCAGCACGAGGCACAGGCGGCCGCGGCGAAGCCGATGGTCGATCCGGACAAGGGCCGGCTCGATCCCAGGGGCGCCGAGGTGACCCCGCGGAATCCCGGCTCGCATTACTGACGCGCAACTTTCCCGGCGCGCAACTTTCCTGCTGGCGCTGCCCGGAACCGGGAGTATAGGCTCTTGGTTCATTGAGGCGGCGCCGGGATGCGCCGGCGAGAAGAAACCAAGGCAACCGTCGCGCGCAGATGAACTCGATCGATCGGTACATGGCGCGGCTGATCGCGGTGCCCCTGATCTCGACATTGCTCATATCGGCGATGCTGCTGGTGCTCGACCGCATGCTGCGCCTGTTCGAGTTCGTCGCGACCGAGGGCGGGCCGGTCAGCGTCGTCTGGCGCATGCTCGCCAATCTGCTTCCCGAATATCTGGGGCTCGGCATCCCGATCGGGCTGATGCTGGGCTGCCTGCTGGCCTTTCGCCGCCTCGCCACTTCGTCCGAGCTCGACGTGCTGCGCGCGGTGGGGATGAGCTACACGCGCCTGCTCAAGGTGCCCTTCATGTTCGCGATCGCGCTGGCGGCGCTGAACCTCGCCATCGTCGGCTTCATCCAGCCCTGGTCGCGCTACAATTACGAGCAGTTGCGCTTCGAGCTGCGCTCGGGCGCGCTGGGCGCTTCGATCAAGGTGGGCGAGTTCACCAGCTTCGGCGCGAAGATGACGATGCGCATCGAGGAGAGCAAGGACGAGGGCCGCAGGCTTTCGGGCATCTTCGTCCAGATGATGACCAAGGACGGCACCCCGGTGGCGGTCACGGCGCAGAGCGGCCAGTTCCTGCGCTCGGACGATCCGGACGTGATCATCTTCCGCCTGCAGAACGGCACGCTCGTCCACCACGACAGGAACTCGCCCGAGCCGCGAGTGCTGACCTTCACCACCCACAACCTGCCGATCCCGCTGCCCAAATATGAGCAGTTCCGGAACCGCGGCGGCAAGAATATCGAACGGACCCTGCCGGAGCTCGCCGTGATCGGCCGCAATCCGCAGGCGAGCGACGAGGATCGCGAGGGCAGCCGTTCGGCCTTCCACTTCCGCCTGGCGGAAGTCGCGTCGATGTTCCTGCTGCCGTTCCTCGCCGTGGCGCTGGGCGTGCCGCCCAAGCGATCCACCTCGGCGCTGGGCGTGTTCCTGTCGATCGTGATGATCGTGACCTATCACAAGGTCAACGAATATGGGCAGTCGATCGGCGAGCTCGGCCGGGTCGATCCGCTGATCGCGCTCTGGGGGCCGTTCATGCTGTTCGCGGGGCTGGTGATCTGGATGTACTATCAGATCGCCTATGTGCCCGGGGGGCAGCCGATCGGCGGGCTCGAAAAGGCCTTCTCCAAGATGATCAAGGCGATCACGCGCCGCCTGCCGGGCCGTCGCCGCCGGCTCCGCCGAGAGGAAGAAGCTGCGGCATGACCTGGGCCAATTTCTTCCCGTCGCGGACCATGTCGCTCTACATGGCGCGCATGTTCCTGACGCGCACCTTCGCCATTCTCGGTGCGCTGGTGCTCATCCTCCAGTCGCTCGACCTGCTGACGGAAAGCGGCGCGATCCTGGCATATGCCGGCAACGGCGATGCCGAGATCTGGCGCTATGTCAGCCTGCGCGTGCCGCAGATCGCCTCGACCTTCCTGCCCTATTCGGTGCTGCTCGGTTCGATCCTGACATTGTCCCAGCTCAACCAGAACAGCGAAGTGATCGCGATGAAGGCCTCCGGCCTGTCGGCGCATCAGGTGCTCGCGCCGCTGCTGCTCACCGGGATCGCGGTGGCGGCCATCTCCTTCACCTTCAACGATCGCATCGTGTCGCGAGCCACCGCGACGCTCGAGCAGTGGAAGAAAGTGTCCTATGCTCCGCTGCCCATCGATCGCGGCGATCGCGCCAATGTGTGGGTGAAGGGCGACAACAACCTGATCCAGGTGCAGCAGGTCCGCGGGCGCGGCGATGCGGCGCAGCTTTATGGCGTCACCGTCTATGAGCGGCAGAACCGTTCGCTGGTCAGCATCCTCACCGCGCCGCACGCGGTGCGCGCCGGCGATGGCTGGCGCGTCGACAATGCCGAGCGCTTCATCGTCGCTACCGGCCAGAAGGCCAAGGTCGGCAGCATCGTGATCGGCCGCAATGTCCGGCCGGACCAGTTCACGCTCGCCCATGTCGATGCCGATTCCATGGCGTTCGGCGCGCTCTACCAGGCGATCGGCGACTTGAAGGTGGCGGGCCGCCAGACCGAGGCGCTCGAAGGCGCGCTGTGGCACAAGCTGGCAGGGCCGCTTTCGGCGATCCTGATGCCGTTGCTGGGTGCGGTCTCGGCTTTCGGCATTGCGCGTTCGGGCAAGCTGTTCGTCCGCGCGGTGATCGGCATGGCGCTCGGTTTCCTCTATTTCGTCGCCGACAATTTCGCGCTCGCGATGGGCAATCTCGGCGCCTATCCGCCGTTCCTCGCCGCCTGGGCGCCGTTCCTGCTGTTCCTGATGATCGGCGAGGCGGTGCTGCTCAGGACCGAGGAATAGGCGCGCAACGGAGCGCCCAAGCGTTCCTGTCTGGCTAGGCGGGGCGGGGGGCCATATAGCGGCGCCCATGTCGCTCTTCCCGCCCGCCTCCTTCCCGCGCATCGTCGTCAAGATCGGCTCGGCCCTGCTGGTTGATCCCGACGGCGGCGTGCGCCGTGCCTGGCTGGAGGGCATCGCCGGCAACATCGCCGCGCGGGCCCGCGCCGGGCAACAGGTCGCGGTGGTCTCTTCCGGTGCGATCGCGCTCGGCGCGCGGCGCCTCAGGCTTGCCAAGGGCGGTCGCGCCAGCCTGGAGGATGCCCAGGCCGCGGCAGCCACCGGCCAGATCGAGCTGAGCCGCGTCTGGGCCGATGTGCTTGCCGCCAATGGCCTCGTCGCGGCGCAGATGCTGGTCACGCTGGGCGACCTCGAGGACCGCCGCCGCTATCTCAACGCCGCCGCCACGCTCGATCGCCTGCTCGGGTTCGGTGTCGTTCCCGTGCTGAACGAGAATGACAGCGTCGCCACCGAGGAGATCCGGTTCGGCGACAATGACAGGCTCGCCGCCCGCGTGGCGCAAGCCGCGGGGGCGGGCGGCGTGGTGCTGCTCTCCGATGTCGACGGGCTCTACGACCGCAACCCCGTGCTGCCCGGCGCGGTGCACATTCCCCGCGTCGAGCGGATCGACGGCACGGTGGAGGGCATGGCCGACCGGGGGTCCGCCTCCGGCATGGGATCGGGCGGCATGATCTCGAAGATCGCGGCGGCGCGCATCGCCAATGCCGCCGGCGCGCATCTGGCGATAGCATCCGGCCGGATCGAGCATCCGCTCGGCGCAGAGGCGAGGCACACGCTGTTCGTGGCGGAGAGGACGGCCCCCGCGCGCAAGGCGTGGCTGGCCGGCGGCATCACCGCGTCCGGCACCATCCATGTCGATGCCGGTGCGGCCAGGGCATTGGGGCAGGGCCGCAGCCTGCTTGCCGCCGGCGCCACCCGGATCGAGGGCGATTTCGCCCGGGGCGACCTGGTCGTGATCGCCGGGCCGGACGGCAAGGCGCTCGCCCGCGGCCTGGCCGAATATCCCAGCGAGGACGCCGCCCGCATCCTCGGCCACCGCAACGAGGCGCAGGCCGAGCTGCTCGGCTATGCCCCGCGCTCGACACTGGTGCACCGGAGCCATATGGCGCTGCTGTGACCACCATCGCCCTTACCGGCGGCACCGGCTTCGTCGGCACCCGCCTGATCGCCCTCGCGCTCGAAGCCGGCCACCAGGTCCGCGCCCTCACGCGCCGTCCCCAGGCCGAACGGGAACATATCGCCTGGGTGCGGGGCGACTTGTCGGATACCGCCGCGCTCGCCGAGCTGTGCGAGGGGGCGGGCGCCGTCATCCATGTCGCGGGCGTCGTCAACGCGCCCGACCGCGCCGGCTTCGCGGCGGGCAATATCGACGGCACGCGGGGCATGCTGGAAGCGGCGCGGGCGCAGGGCGTCCACCGTTTCGTCCATGTTTCCTCGCTTGCCGCGCGCGAGCCCGGGCTCTCGGCCTATGGCTGGTCCAAGGCGGAGGGGGATGCGCTCGTCATGGCTTCGGGCCTCGACTGGAGCATCGTCCGCCCCCCGGCCATCTATGGTCCGGGCGACCTCGAGATGCTCGAGCTGTTCCGGCTGGCGAAGAAGGGCCTTGCGCTGATGCCGCGCGGCGGCCGCATCTCGCTGATCGAGGTCGGCGACCTCGGCCGGCTCCTGCTGGCGCTCGCCACCACCGACGGGTGCAACCAGATCCTCGACGCCGATGACGGCACCGAGACCGGCTGGAGCCACCAGCAATTCGCCGCCGCGATCGGCACCGCGCTCGGCAAGCGGGTCGCGTCCTTCGCCCTGCCGCGCACGCTGCTGATGGCGGGGGCGCATCTCGATCGGCTGGTGCGGGGTGGCAAGGCGAAGCTCACGCCCGATCGCGTGGCCTATTTCTGTCATGAGGACTGGGTGGTGGATGCCGCCCGGCGCCCGCCGGCGAACCTCTGGACGCCGCAGGTGGAAACACCGGCAGGCCTCGCGGCCACGGCAGCCTGGTATCGCCAGCAGGGTCTGCTCTAGGGCCGATCGACATTTACGAGACCGGCGCTCCCCGGCGAAGGCCGGGGCCCAGCGTCGGGGTGCTATCGAGATATGCGAACCCCACGAACGATGTCGCAACTGGGCCCCGGCCTTCGCCGGGGAGCGAGAAGGGCGGTCCGGCTCTCGTCGCGCCCAAATGTCGATCCGCCCTAGGGCGCGCCGGATGGACGGGGCACCTATCCCCTTCCGGCAAGGATGACCCAATGACCGTCATCCCCGCGCAGGCGGGGATCCAGAGTCACGGGCGATGCGCTAGAGAAACCCTGGGTCCCCGCCTGCGCGGGGATGACGAAACAGCGATACCGGTCTGAAGGGGATATGTGCCGATGGACGGCGAGACGTTCGAGACCACCGACCGGCTGTTCGCCTGGCGCCCGGCCGACCCCTCGGCCGCGGGCTGGCATTTCCTCCCGGTGAAGGGCCCGGTCGCCGCCGAGATCCGGTTCGCCGCGCTCGGCCGCGCCAGCCGCTTCGGATCGATCCGCGTCAACGCCAGCATCGGCGGCACGCACTGGAAGACGTCGCTATTTCCCGACAGGGAATCGGGGGGCTATCTCCTCCCGGTAAAGGCCGACATCCGCCGCCGCGCCGGGCTTTCGGCGGGCGACGAGGTGACGGTCCGGCTGGAAGTCTGAGCGTTTCCGCCGATCAGGGCAGGGGCGGGATGACGATCGCGGTGTCTGCCTTCACGCGGTCGAGCGCGATCAGCGAGCGATAGCTGGCGATGCATTCGTTCTCGGCGAACAGCCGCCGGGTCAACGCCGAATAGGCGCGCATGTCCGACGTGACGATCACCAGCGTGAAGCTCACGCCGCCGGTGACGTAATAGCATTGCTGCACCTCGGGCGTGTCGAGGAACAGGCGGCGCGCCCGTTCCACCGTCGGCATGCGCTCGTCGACCAGCTGCACTTCGACGATGGAAGTGATGGTAAGCGGCACCGCATCGGGATCGACGATCGCCACGTTGCGCGCGATCACGCCCGCCGCCTCCATCGCCGCGATCCGCCGCTGTACCGCCGCCGCCGAGAGGTTCACCGCCTCGGCGATCTGCCGCTGCGGCAGCTTGTTGTCCGCCTGCACGATTCGCAGGATCGCCCGGTCGAAGCTGTCGAGAATCCGTGCGGATTTGCCCTGTCCATTGGCCATCCGGCGAGTTTTTGTTGCATTCGGCCGGTCAATCAAGAGCGCACAGCCCATTCCGGTGATGATATTTCCCGCTGCGAAGGGAATTTCCATGCCGGGCGAACGCGGATCGACGATGCTGGGCGTATTGTGCGGAGCGGCTGCCGGCGCGCTTTGGGGCCTGGTGTTCCTCGCGCCCGAACTGGCCCGCGCCTTCGGTCCGCTCGAGCTGACCATCGGCCGCTACCTTGCCTATGGCCTGATCTCCGCCGCCCTGATCGTCCCGCGCTGGCGCACGGTCTCTGCAAGCATTGGGGGAGCGGAATGGCGGGCACTGTTCTGGCTCGGGCTCGCCGGCAACACGCTCTACTATATCCTCCTCGCCAGTGCCGTGCAGCTCGGCGGCGCCGCGATCACCGCACTCGTGATCGGCTTCCTCCCCGTCGTGGTGACCATCGTCGGCAGCCGCGCCGAAGGGGCCGTGCCGCTCGCCCGCCTGGCTCCGTCGTTGCTGCTTTGCGGGGCGGGTACGGCCTGCATCGGATGGCAGGCGCTGTTCCTGCCTTCCGCCCGCCCGGTCGCCGCGCAGCTCGCCGGCCTGCTCTGCGCGCTCGGCGCGCTTGCCTCCTGGGGTGCCTTTGCGGTGGGCAACAACCATATGCTCGCGCGGGTGAGGACCGTCTCGTCGCACGACTGGAGCCTGCTCATCGGCATCGCCACCGGCGCCCAGAGCCTGTTGCTGATCCCGCTGGCGCTGCTGCTCGGCACGCGGGGCCATGGAGCAGGGGAGTGGGTGCTGTTTGTCGCCGTGTCGGCCGGGGTGGCGATCTTCGCCTCGATCGTCGGCAATGCGCTGTGGAACAAGATGAGCCGGCTGCTGCCGCTCACCCTTGCCGGACAGATGATCACCTTCGAGACGCTGTTCGCCCTGCTCTACGCCTTTGCCTGGGAGCATCGCGGCCCCACCGTGGCGGAGGCACTGGCCTTCGTACTGGTGGTGGCGAGCGTGGTGAGCTGTGTGGCGGCGCATCGGCGGCCGGGGATGGCGAAGGAAATCAAGGCCTCGACCGGGCTCCGGCCCTAGGCCGTCCCCATCATGCTCCGCGCCACCGCCTCGGCGCTCTTGATCCCGTCGATCGCCGCCGAGAGAATGCCGCCCGCATAGCCGGCCCCTTCGCCCGCCGGAAACAGGCGCGCCACGTTCAGGCTCTGATGATCCTTGCCGCGGGTGATCCGCACCGGCGAGGAGGTGCGCGTCTCCACGCCCGTCATCACGGCGTCGGGATGGTCGTAATTGGCGATCTGGCGGCCGAACACCGGCAGCGCCTCGCGGAACGCCTCGATCACGAAGCCGGGAAGGCATTCGGACAGGTCGGTCATTCTCACCCCGGGCTTGTACGAGGGGATGACTTCGCCCAGCGCCGTGGAAGCCCGGCCGGCGAGCAGGTCGCCCACCCGCTGCCCCGGCGCGTGATAGTTGGAGCCCCCGGCGACATAGGCCAGGTCCTCCCAGTGCCGCTGCAGCGCGATCCCGGCCAGCGGCCCGCCCGGATAGTCGCGCGCGGGATCGATCGCCACGACGAGGCCCGAGTTCGCATTGAACTCCGCCCGCGAATATTGGCTCATCCCGTTGGTGACGACCCGACCTTCCTCGCTGGTCGCCGCCACCACCCGACCGCCCGGGCACATGCAGAAGCTGTAGACGCTGCGTCCGTTCGAACAATGGTGGACCAGGCTGTACGCCGCGGCGCCCAGGTCCGGATGCCCGGCGCATCTGCCGAAGCGCGCGCGGTCTATCCAGCTCTGCGGATGCTCGATCCGCACGCCGATCGCAAAGGGCTTGGCCTCGATATGCACGCCGCGCCGGTGGAGCATCTCGAAGGTCGGCCTGGCGCTGTGCCCCACCGCGAGCACGACATGGTCGGCTTCGAGAAAGCTGCCGTCCCCCAGGTGCAGCCCGCGCACCCGCTGGTTGCCGTCGGAAGTGCGCTCCAGTTCGATATCGTCGACTCGGGTCTCCCAGCGATATTCGCCGCCGAGCGCCTCGATCGTCGCCCGCATGCTCTCCACCATGGTGACGAGGCGGAAGGTGCCGATATGCGGGTGCGCTTCCCACAGGATGTCGTCGGGTGCGCCGGCTTTCACGAACTCCTCCAGCACCTTGCGGCCCAGGAAGCGCGGGTCCTTCACGCGGCAATAGAGCTTGCCGTCGGAGAAGGTTCCGGCGCCGCCTTCGCCGAACTGCACGTTGCTGTCGGGGTTCAGCTCGGCGCGGCGCCACAGGCCCCAGGTATCCTTGGTGCGCTGGCGCACCACCTTGCCCCGGTCGAGGATGATCGGCCGGAAGCCCATCTGGGCCAGGATCAGTCCGGCGAACAGGCCGCACGGCCCTGCGCCGATCACCACCGGGCGCAGGCCGTTCCAGCCGGCGGGCGCCGTCACCGGGAAATGGTACGCCATGTCCGGCGTGGGACGCAGGTCCTTGTCGCCCGGGAAGCGCGCCAGCACCGCCGCCTCGTCGGCCAGCGCGACATCGACGGTATAGACCAGCTGGATCGCGTTGCGCCGGCGCGCGTCGTTGCCGCGGCGATAGACCGAATGGCTCTTCAGTTCGGCGGGTGCGATGCCCAGCCGTTTCGCGATCGCCTCGGGCAGGGCTTCGGGGGTGTGGTCGAGCGGCAGGTGGAGTCCGGAGAGGCGAAGCATTCCGGGCCTCTAGCGGGTAAAGCGATTTGCCTCAAATTCGGTGCGATCCGGCATGCGCCTGTCATCAACCTGGGCTAGCGGGAGTGTGCAAAGGGGAAATCGGACTGCGATGTGCAAGGGACTCGGCATAACGATCGGCGCGGCGCTTCTGCTTTGCCTGGGCGGCGCGGCGGGAGCCTATGCCACCTGGAAGCCGGTGATGCCGGACATCGTCGTCACGCTGAAGCCGGACAAGGGAAAGGCGCCTAGCCTGATCTTGACCTATAACGAGCAGGGCGGCGACCCCCTGGTGAGGCATTCGGGCGCGCGCTACGGCGCCTGCTCCACCGACAATCTCCAATGCGCGATGCGGCATGCGCGCTACGAGTTCCGCAGCGAAGGCCCGCGCAGCCAGAGCATCCAGGTCCGCCGTTTCCAGACCAACGGCAATCCCATCCTCGGCGGCGTTAGCTGGACCGGTTCGTCCTATCCCCGCAAGGTCGAGCTGGCTTGCGATCTCGCCGTCGCCGATACGCGTCGGGCCTGTCGGATCGTCCGGATCACCGCCTGAACCGGGCGCTCCACCGTCGCCGGTGGGGCAGGGCCGCGTCTTAAGCCACGCATGGGCCCGCTCGCGCGCACCGGGCGGGAAATCACGACCGCCGCCGGCCTCGTCGAAATGGGTCGCCTCGAGCGCCTTGCCCCGGCTCCGGCGCGTTTCCGCCGCAATCGCTTGGCACTGCGGGGCGATATCACTAGAGGGACCCCATGACCGACCGCGCCACCGTCTTCGAGACCGTCACCGCCCAGATCGAGCCCTTCAACAAGAAGGGCGTCGCGCTGACCGATAGCACCACCTTCGCCGGGGACCTGGAGTGGGACAGCCTCACCGTGATGGATTTCGTCGCGGCGATCGAGGACGAGTTCGACATCATCATCACGATGAACATGCAGGCCGAGATCGAGAATGTCGGCCAGCTGGTCGACGCGGTCCAGAAGCTCAAGGGCTGATCCACGTGACCGACAGCCTGAACACCGCCGACGCGCTTCCCGCCAACCCGGCCGAGGTCGCGCCCGAGCGCGACCTGATGTCGAAGTTCGACGGCCTGATCGCCGAGCGCCAGGCGCTGCTCGACAGCGGCGTCACCGATCCCTTCGCGATCGTGATGGAGCAGGTGAAGTCGCCCACCGAGGCGGTGATCAAGGGCAAGGACACGATCCTGCTCGGCACCTACAACTATATGGGCATGACCTTCGATCCGGACGTGATCCAGGCCGGCAAGGACGCGCTCGACACGTTCGGCTCCGGCACCAATGGCAGCCGCATGCTCAACGGCACCTTCCGGGATCACATGGAAGTCGAGCAGGCGCTGCGCGAATTCTATGGCGTCTCGGGCGCGATCGTCTTCTCGACCGGCTATATGGCCAATCTCGGCATGATCTCCACCCTGGTGGGGAAGGGCGAATATGTCATCCTCGACGCGGACAGCCACGCGTCGATCTATGACGGCTGCAAGCAGGGCAATGCCGAGATCGTCCGCTTCCGTCACAATGACGTGGAGGATCTGGACAAGCGCCTGGGCCGCCTGCCCAAGGAGGCCGGCAAGCTGGTGGTGCTGGAGGGCGTCTATTCGATGCTCGGCGACATCGCGCCGCTGAAGGAAATGGTCGCCGTCGCCAAGAAGCATGGCTGCATGGTCCTGTCGGACGAGGCGCATTCGATGGGCTTTTTCGGCCCCAATGGCCGCGGCGTCTATGAGGATCAGGGGCTCGAGGGCCAGGTCGATTTCGTCGTCGGCACCTTCTCCAAGTCGGTCGGTACCGTCGGCGGCTTCTGCATCTCGGACCATCCCAAGTTCGAGGCGATCCGCCTGGCCTGCCGCCCCTATATCTTCACCGCTTCGCTGCCCCCCTCGGTAGTGGCGACCGCGGCGACTTCGATCCGCAAGCTGATGCACGCCCACAACAAGCGCGCGCATCTGTGGGAAAATGCCCGCACGCTGCACGGCGGCCTCAAGGCGATGGGCTTCAGGCTCGGCACCGAGGCGCCGGACAGCGCGATCATCGCCGTGATCCTGGAGGACCAGGAACAGGCGGTGATGATGTGGCAGGCGCTGCTGGACGGCGGCGTCTACGTCAACATGGCTCGTCCGCCTGCGACGCCGGCGGGGACCTATCTGCTGCGCTGCTCGCTTTGCGCCGAACATTCGACCGAGCAGATCGAACGCGTACTGGGCTTGTTCCGGGCTGCGGGCCAGGCGGTGGGCGTTATTGGCTGAGGGCGCTTTTCAGCGCCCGCAGGCTCGACTAAAATCGAGCGCGTAATGAGTGAGGTCAACAACGCCCTGGAGCGTGCTGTCCGGGCGACGAATTGGCGGTTCATGCTGCTCGGCGCGCTCGCGCTGCTCGGGATCGCTGTGCTTGCGGCAGTGGCGGTGATCCAGCAGCGGACCGATGCGGAGCGGGATCAGGCGATCGCGCGGCAGCAGCACACGTTCGACGTCATCATGCGCGCCAACCAGCTCTCCGGCGCGATTGCGGGGGCGGAGGCGGCGCTGGGCCGCTATGTCGTCAGCGCCGATCGCAAGCTCGGCCAGCAATATGGCGCGCAATGGGAACGGGCGACGGAGCAGCTCACCCGGCTCCGGCAGCTCACCGCCGACAATGGCGATCAGCGCGCGCGGATGATCCGCCTGAAGCGGGCGTTCGACGCGCGCGGAAAGGAACTGGCCAACACCGCACTCTATTCGGCCTATAAGCGGCACAGCGATGCCTGGGGCAGCTATTACCAGGTCCGTTCCAGCCCGGCGCGCAGCGAGCTGGAGCAAGTGCTCAACGAAGTGGTCGATTCCGAGCGGGTCACGCTCCACGGCCGCAGCAAGGCGGCCGCGGACCTGCTTGCCAATTCGGGCTTTGCTTCGCGCCTCCTCACCGGCTTCGGCATCCTGATCGTGCTCGGCGCGGTGCTGCTCGGCTGGATGGCGATCGAGGCCCAGGGCGAGCGCGCGGTCGCCGATGCCATGGCCGACGCCGAGCGCGAGCGAGCCGCCGAACTGCAGGAGGCGGTGGCCGAGGCGACCGAGCAGCTGCGCGCCGAGGCGGGCGAACGCGAGGCGGCGCAGGAACAGCTTCGCCAGGCGCAGAAGATGGAGGCGGTCGGCCAGCTTACTGGCGGCATCGCGCATGATTTCAACAATATGCTCGCCGTGGTTCTCGGCGGATTGGAGCTTGCCAAGCGCCACCTGCACACGGGCGGGCCCGATGCACAGAAGCATATCGAGAATGCGATGGAAGGCGCGAACCGCGCCGCCGCGCTCACCCGCCGCCTGCTGGCCTTCTCGCGGGCCGAGCCGCTGTTGCCGGAAGCGGTGGAGGCGGGTGCGCTGATCGACGGCATGACCGAACTGCTCGACCGCACCCTGGGCGACGGCATCGCGGTCGAGACGGAGGATGCGGGCAAGGGCTGGCGGATCTGGGTCGACCGCCATCAGCTCGAGAACGCGCTGCTCAATCTCGCCGTCAATGCGCGTGATGCGATGGAGGGGCAGGGGACGCTCAGCTTCGTCACCGGGGGGATCACCCTGGCCGAGAACGAGGTCGGCGAATGTGTGGCGGGCGACTATGTCACGATCGAAGTGGGCGATACGGGCATGGGAATGACGCCCGAGGTGCTGGAACGCGTGTTCGAGCCCTTCTTCACCACCAAGCCGGTGGGCAAGGGCACGGGTTTGGGGCTCAGCCAGATCTTCGGCTTCGTCCGTCAGTCGGGAGGGGAGATCGGCATCGATACGGCGCCGGGCAAGGGCACGCAGGTGGTGCTGTACCTGCCGCGCCATGTCGGCGAGGGCGCGGTTCCCGAGGCGGCTCCCGCCGCCGAAGACGCCTCCGAGAAGGGCGCGCGGCCGCTCGATGTCCTGGTGGTGGAAGACGATCCGCGCGTGCTCGCCGCGACGCTGGGCGCGCTTGGCGAGCTTGGCCATCGTGCCGTCGGTTGCGACGATCCGCTGGCCGCGCCGGGGGCGATCGCGACCTTGCCGTCGCTCGACCTGATCGTGTCCGACGTGCTGATGCCTGGCCGGACCGGCCCCGAGATGATCGCCGCGCTGGGCGAGCAGATCGAGGGGGTGGCGGTGCTGTTCGTAACCGGCTTTGCCGGCGAAGCGGATGCGGCGATCTTCAAGGGGCGCACCGTGCTCCGCAAGCCCTTCACCATTGCCGGCCTTGCTGCTGCGGTGGCCGAGGCGATGGCGCAGGAAGCGCGCAGGAGCGGGCGGGCGGCAGCGGAGTGATCCGCCCGGCGCGCTAGCTGTCGGATTTCTGCCGCGTGGATGGGGCCGGCTTGTAGCTCACTACGCACCAGTCCGGCGCGCAATTGGCGGCGGCTTCGATGATCGCGGCATAGCGTTCGACCACCGCGCAATCGGTGTCCGCGGCATAGAGGATGATCGGCCGGTGCGGAGTCTCGCGGCCGGCGCCGCTGGCGAAATCCTCCAGCGCGGTGTCGCTGGCGCGGATGAAGCCCCAAAGCGCCTGACCGCCATTGTCGCGAACCGCATAGGCATCGGCGCTCTTCCTGGGCAGCTTCGTGCCCCATTGCGCCGAAAGGTTGCAGGTCTTGTCCGGCACGGCGGATAGGGTCAGCGCCAGCGAGAACAGGATCATTGCGGCTTCTCCATGTCGCCATGATGTTCGGCCATCGTCCGCGAGAGCTGCGCGACGGCCATCTGGCGTGCCTTGTCGCGCGGCAGGCCGAGCGCCCGGGCCATCGGGGCGCCGAGCAGCGCATCGCCCACCGCCATGAGGACGAGCTGGAGCGTCTCCTCGTGCAGCGAATGGGTCTTGTCGTCATGGCCCTCGGCCAGTTCGTCCATCAGTCCGTGGATCGCTTCCAATATGGGGTCCAGCGCATCCTGATTGCCGGTCAGGATCATCCAGCTGGCGAGCGCGCCGGCGCCGCCCTTGTCGAACGCGTCGAAGGTGAGGTTCACCACTTCGTGGTCGTCATGGTCGCCGGCGCGCGCGCGCATCACCGCGGCGCTGATCTTGCTGGTCACGCCGCAGGCGATATTGGCGGCGAGTGCTTTCTGCAGCCCCGCGGCCGAGCCGAAATGGTGGAGCAGATTGGCATGGGTTCGCCCGATCCGCGCGGCGACCGCCTTCAGCGTCACGGCCTGCGGTCCCGCCTCGAGCAGCAGCGCGCGCGCGGCTTCGAGCGCGGCGTCGCGGGATTCTTCGGGAGAAAGGCGTTTGCGTGGTGCGGCGGTCATCTTCTGCTGTGTCGTCCCCGGAAACCCCCGGCTTAGGGCATGATTTCCAAGGGGGAAAGCACAGACATCAAGCGATCCTCCCCGGGGCGGGCCCGGGGAGGACGATCATGCCGCCATTCGGTCATCCGCATCGCCGCCGCCGCAATCGCCCTCCGAGAGGTCGATTTCGTAGCGCGCGCTCGCCACATCGCAGCCGCGGCCGCGCGAATACATGGTGACGAGTTGGCCGGTCGGGCGGAAACCCAGCTTGCGCAGCACCCGGCCCGAGGCGGGATTGTCGATGAAATGGCCGGCGGTGATGCGGCGAACGCCCCGCGCCCGCGCGGCCCGCAGCACGGCCCGCCCGGCCTCGGTCGCGAAACCATGGCCCCAGGCATCCGGGGTCAGCCAATAGCCGAGCTCGTTGGGTTCATCCTTCCACGTGCCCACCGCCATGCCGCCGATCAGGCGGACCGCGCCAGAGCGATGCTCGAACACCAGGAACTTGGGTTCGACCGGGTTGCCGAAACCGGCGAGAAACGTTTCGGCCGCTTCGAGCGGATAGGGCCAGGGCGGCATGGCGAGGTTGCGCACCACGCTCTCATGTCCGATCGCCTGCGCCAGGGCATTGGCATCCTCGGGCCAGCCGGGCCGTAATGTCAGTCTTTGCGTTCGCACGAACATGACCATCTCCTTGGTCCTGCGACGCCCCACGCCACGCTACTGTGACGAGGTTGTTGCGCCGTGGTGTCAGGGAGGAAATAAAAAAGGGAGCCGGGGCGACCCGTCTCCCTTTTCAGCTGGTTCGTTCGTCGAACCCGGGTCGTCCTGGTGGACAACCCGGTCGGTTGCCCGATGTTACTCGGCAGCCTCCGCAATCATGTCTACCGAACAGAACTTGCGGCCAAGCTTGCCTTCCTTGAACGACACGCGGCCGTCCACGAGCGCGAAAAGAGTATGGTCCTTGCCCATGCCCACGTTCACGCCCGGATAGAATTTGGTGCCGCGCTGGCGCACGAGGATGTTGCCCGCAACCGCGAGCTCGCCACCGAACTTCTTCACGCCGAGACGACGGCCGGCCGAATCACGACCGTTACGCGAAGAGCCGCCTGCCTTCTTATGTGCCATGCTCTATACTCCTCGTATCTCTGGCTTACGCTTCCGCAGCCGGGGTCTCGCCCTCGGCAGCGGCGGCCTTCTTCGCCTTCGGCGCGGCCTTCTTCTTCTCTTCCTGCGCACCGATGGCGGTGATCTTCAGGATGGTGTGGTTCTGGCGGTGGCCGTTCTTGCGGCGATAGTTGTGCCGGCGGCGCTTCTTGAAGACGATGACCTTCTCGCCCTTCGCCTGCGCGACGATCTCGGCCGAGACGGTGAGGCCCTCGGTGGACTTCAGCTCGCCACCTTCGCCGGCGAGCAGCACGTCGCCCAGCGTGACCGTCGAACCGGCCTCGCCGTCGAGCTTCTCGACCACGATCTTGTCTCCCGCGGCAACGCGATACTGCTTGCCGCCCGTGCGCACGATAGCGAACATCGGTCTCTTCTCTGGTTCAAATGCTTGTGCCCGCCAAGGTTGCACCCCGGCAGGAGGAAGGGCGCAGCTAAGGGAGGCGGGATCAGAAGTCAACCGGTAACTACCCATATTGGGCAGTTTAGTGACGGTGGGTCCGCTTCAGCGTGTAGCGCCCGGCCGCATAGCCTTCGAAAAGCCCGTTGATCGCCGGATGGTCGACCGGTTCCTCGCTATCGTCGGCCACCAGGTTCTGCTGGCTGACATAGGCGACGTAGCTCGATTCGTCGTTCTCGGCGAGCAGGTGGTAGAAGGGCTGGTCCTTGCGCGGGCGCACGTCCTCCGGAATCGCCTCGTACCATTCGTCGCTGTTGGCGAAGACGGGATCGACGTCGAAGATCACGCCGCGGAACTCGAACTGCCGGTGGCGCACCACTTCGCCGATGGCGAAGCGGGCGGTGGCGACCGGCGGCATCGGAAGTCCGGGTTCATAGGGAATCGGGGCGCCGGGGAGCTGAGTCATGCCTTCAATCTAATATCTCTTCGCGCAGGTACAAGGATGCGCTTGCAGTATCCGAAACGCTGCGCTAGGGGCCCCCGCTCACAGCGACCGACGCGGAACCCTTCCGCGCACAATCGCCTCGCGGAGAGGTGGCAGAGTGGTCGAATGCGCCGCACTCGAAATGCGGTTTACGGGTAACCGTAACGTGGGTTCGAATCCCACCCTCTCCGCCAGTTCCTGTTCCAGGGCCTTGCACAAGCCCGGGTTCGCGCTTGCGAGCCCTGACGGGGGCGAACCGTCTCCGCTGCGCTCTGTGGCAAATCCCAATCGGCCCTGATTCCGGGGCCTTCCCGATCCCCCGGCGCGGATGCGTGGACCTGCGGATCGATGCGTCACGCCTGTGTCGTGCTTCCCGATATCCTGTGCTCGAACAATGCGGCAGCGGCCGCTGCGTCCAGGGGCGCGCCGAGCAGGTCTCCCTGGCCCTGTTCGCAACCGGTGCCCAGCAGGGCGCCTTCCTGGTCGCTGGCTTCGATGCCCTCCGCGGCGATGGTGAGCCCGAGGCCATGGCCAAGGCCGACCAGCGCCTGCACGATCCCGGCGCTTTCGCGCTCGCGCGTCATTGCCTGCACGAAGCTGCGGTCGATCTTCACCTTGTCGAGGCGGAAGCTGCGCAGATGATAGAGGCTCGAATAGCCGGTGCCGAAATTGTCGAGCGCGATGCGAACCCCCGCGGCCCTGAGGTTGCCTAGCACGGCGCGTGCATTGTCCAGATCGGCGACGAACGCGCTTTCGGTCACGTCGACCTCAAGCCGGGCGGGCGCGATGCCTGCCTCGCCCAGGATGCGCAGGATCCGGGCGGCGAGGAGATTGTCCCTGAGCTGGCTTGCATGAATGTCGATCGACAGGGTGATGCTCGCGGGCCAGGAACCCGCCGCGGCGCAGCCCAGGCGCAGCACGCGCTCGCCCAGCGCGTGGATCAGGCCGACTTCGTCGGCGATGGCCAGGAACCGCTCGATCGGGATTTCGCCATGCTCGGGGTCGATCCAGCGCGGCGCCGCTTCGAAGCCGACCACCGCGTGCGTGCGAAGATCGAAGGCAGGGCGATAGACGATATCGATTCGCTCTTCGTCGAGCGCCCGGCGCAACGCCGCCTCCATTGCGGCGCGCTCGCGGATCCGCACGTCCATCTGGGGCTCGAAGAAGCGAAGCGCCGAGCGTCGTTCGGCCTTGGCGCGATAGAGCGCGACGTCCGCCTTGCGCATCGCTTCCTCGACGTTCGTGGCGTCGACCGGAACCAGCGCGATCCCGATGCCGGCGCCGACGCGGTGCGTGGCGCCCGCCGCATGGACGGGCGTGTCGAGCGCGTCGATCACGCGAAGCGCGATGTTGGTCGCGGCTTCGGGATCGGCGAGATGGGTGGCCAGGATCGCGAATTCGTCGCCGCCAAAGCGCGCGACCATGTCGCCATCGCGGATTGCGCCGAGCAGGCGCTGGGCAATGACGATCAGAAGCTCGTCGCCGGCCGCGTGCCCGTGCACGTCGTTGACGGATTTGAAGCCGTTGAGGTCGAGCAGGAGCACGGCATGCGAAGCGCCTGCCCGCGGAGGCGCTCCCACCGCCGCAGCAAGCGCATCGTCGAACTTCCGGCGGTTGGGCAGGCCGGTCAATACGTCCTGATAGGCGAGCCTGCGGACTTCGCCTTCCGCCGACAGCCGGCGGGCCATCTCGCGCTTCTGGCGCAGATACTGGCGGGCGCCGAAAAGCAGCAGGCCCAGCGCCAGCACCGCGCCCAGCAGCAGCGCCTCGTCGAGCTCGATCTCGGCCTTGTGAACGGTGAGGCCGCCTTCATTCTCGAACAGGTCGAAGGCGAATGCGCAATAGGCGAGTGCCGCCACCGCTGCCAGGACCAGCCCCAGGTCGCGAATGGCGAAACGGTGGCGAATGACGAAACTCCGGATCGCGGGCCAATGCATGCGAAACCTCTCGGGCCCGGATAGTATCGGCCATTGCTTGTCAAAGCATTGCCGCGATCTTCGGCTGCGTTTTGCGGCATCGATGTCGATACCCGGGCATATCGGGCATATATGCAGGCATATTCGAAACGGGCAGATTCCCCAATGCAATGGAAATCATGGCTGCAGGCGGTGGCGATCGCGGCGCTCATGGCCGGCATCTTCATCGCCGACACGGTCACCGACCTCGAGATCGCCGCAGCCATATTCTACATTGCCATCATCCTGCTGGCGATCGGGCGATTTCCCCGCCGCAACGTCATCGCGCTCGCCGGGCTGTGCATTCTGCTCACGCTGGTGAGTTCCACGCTGACCGCCGGCGGCTCTCGCGAGGCGGGGATCGTCAACATGGCGATCAGCACGTCCGCGATCGGCATCACGACCTGGCTTGCGCTCAGGGTGGTCGCGGCCGAGGCTGCGGCGCACCAAGCGCGGGCACAGCTCGTCAGGATCGCGCGGGTGACCGGGCTCGGCGAACTCACCGCTTCGATCGCGCACGAAGTCAACCAGCCATTGGCCGGCATCGTCAGCAGCGGCAACGCCTGCCTCCGATGGCTGGGCCAGGATCCGCCCAATGTCGAAAGGGCGCGCGGTTCGGCGGAACGCATCCTGGGCGACGCGAACCGCGCGGCCGCGGTGATCCAGCGCGTGCGGAGCCTCGCCCGGCATGAAGCGCCCAAGCGCGAACGCGTCGATCTGAACGAGACGATCGGCGAAGCGATCCTGTTCGCCCAGGGCGAGCTCGATCGTGGCGGCATCAGCCTGACGCTGGAGCTGGCGGAAACATTGCCGGTCGTGCTGGCGGACCGGGTGCAGCTTCTCCAGGTGGTCGGCAATCTTCTGCTCAACGCGATCGAGGCGCTGGCGCGCGTGCCGGAGGCCGAGCGGCGGATCGCGATCGCCACCACGGCCGAGGATCCGTCGGTCGTCATGACGATCGCGGACTCCGGCATGGGCTTCGCGGCCGGCGCCCGGGAACAGCTGTTCGAGGCGTTCTGGACGACCAGGGAAGGCGGCACGGGCATCGGCCTGACGATCAGCCGGGCTATCGTCGAAGCGCATGGCGGGCGTATCTGGGCTGCCGCGAATGCCCCTTCCGGCGCCATTTTCCGCGTGAGCCTGCCGATTTCGGGAGCGAGGCAATGACGATCGAAGCAATTGCCCCTGCCGAGGACGGTCCGGCGCCGATCGTCCATATCGTCGACGACGATGCCTCGGTCCGCGCGGGTCTCGAGGATCTGCTGGCGTCCGTCGGCATCGGATGCCGGGCGTTCGCCTCTACGCAGGCCTTTCTCGCGCACGCATTGCCCGAGGCGCCCGGTTGCCTCGTGCTCGACGTTCGCATGCCCGGGCAGAGCGGCCTCGACTTCCAGCGCCAGATGAAGGGCCTCGGCATCCTGTTGCCGGTGATCTTCATTACCGGCCATGGCGACATCGCGATGGCCGCTCGCGCGATGAAGGCCGGTGCGATCGAATTCCTGGCCAAGCCGTTCGACGAACAGGCGCTGCTCGACGCGATCAACGCGGGAATCGCCAGGGACCGGGCCCGGCGCCGCGAGGAGGCGGGCCTCGCGCAGCTGCGCGGGCTCCACCACATGCTCACCAATGGAGAGCGGGAAGTGATGGAACTGGTCGCGCAGGGATTGCTCAACAAGCAGATCGCGGCGCGGCTCGAAGTGAGCGAGGTCACCGTCAAGGTGCGCCGGGGCCAGGTCATGCGCAAGATGAACGCGCGATCGCTGCCCGATCTGGTGCGCATCCACGATCGCCTGTTCCCGCCTTCGGAATAGGGGTGGGGCGGTTGGATATACCATGGTATATTCCGACTATCCGATTTGCTTCGGTGCGCCGCAGAATTCCCCACTGGCGGGGCCGATCCCCAGTTGGTATCCGCCCGCCACGCCTCACCCCGCTTTCGCGGGGCCGAGGCCATTCGAGGAACGCCAGCAAATGCCGAGCGACAGTAGTCGATCTAACGCGCCGTCGAGGGCGCCCGGCCGGGCCTAGTTTCTAGCGCTCGCCCGTGGCGGCCGAGATGGCCGATCATAAGGTGAGCCATGGTCTTCTTTTTCGAGGATACCAGAGGTGGACGCCCGCTGGTGCGCTGGGTGCGCGGGGGCGGAGCGCCATCCTGGGCGGATTTGATCGTTTTCATCCTGCTTGCGGCGGGAGCGGTGCTCGTATTCCACGGCGCCGGGGAGATGGGTGCGCCGCTGGCGCAGTTGCGCAGCACGCCGGTGGTGCTCGATCCCGCGATGCTGCCCGAATATGCATTGCGCACCACGCTGCGCATGTTCGCCGCGCTCGGCGCGTCCTTGTTGTTCACCTTCGCGGTCGCCACGCTTGCGGCCAAGAGCCGCAAGGCGGCGCTTGTCATCGTGCCTGCGCTCGACATCCTGCAGTCGGTGCCGGTGCTGGGCTTCCTCACCTTTACCGTCACGCTCTTCCTGGGGCTGTTTCCCGGCAGCCAGCTGGGTGCGGAATGCGCGGCGATCTTCGCGATTTTCACGGCACAGGCCTGGAACATGGCGTTCAGCTTCTATCAGTCGCTGCGCACCGTGCCCGGGGACCTGGACGAGGTCTCGCGGCAGTTCGGCTTCTCGGCATGGCGGCGTTTCGTCCGGCTGGAGCTGCCCTTCGCGCTGCCGGCGCTCGTCTGGAACATGATGATGTCGATGTCGGGCGCCTGGTTCTTCGTGGTCGCGTCCGAGGCGATCACCGTGGGGAACACCACCATCACGCTGCCCGGCATCGGATCCTGGCTCGCCCTTGCGATCGACCGCGAGGATTTCGGCGCGATCGGCATGGCGGTGGGGGCAATGGCGGTCGTCATCCTGCTCTACGACCAGCTCGTCTTCCGCCCCATCGTCGCCTGGGCGGACAAGTTCCGCTTCGAACAGACCGCCTCGCAGCAGCAGCCGCGCTCCTGGCTCTACGACCTCGTCCGCCGCACCCGCTGGCTGAACCGGCTCGGCGCGGCGATCGCCACGCCGCTGCGCCGGCTGTGCAGCTTCCCCTTGCCGCGCACGCCGGCGATGCGGCCGCTGCGCATCGCACCCGCGGCGCGCCGGGCGCTCGATGGCCTGTGGCTGGCACTGGTCGCCATCGTGGTGCTGGCGGCCTTCTGGACGCTTGCCCGCTACATCGCCCAGAGCCTGACCTGGGAGGATGGGGCGACCGTCTTCGGGCTGGGCCTGCTCACGCTGTTGCGCGTGGTGCTGCTGATCGCGATCGCCAGCCTGATCTGGGTGCCGATCGGCGTGTGGATCGGCCTCCGGCCCGCCTGGGCCGAGCGGCTGCAACCGGTGGCGCAGTTCCTGGCCGCCTTTCCGGCGAACGTGATGTTCCCCTTCGCGGTCATCGCCATTCTCGGCCTGCGCCTCGATCCGAATATCTGGCTGTCGCCGCTGATGGTGCTCGGCACCCAATGGTATATCCTGTTCAACGTCATCGCGGGCGCGAGCGCGATCCCGACGGACATGAAGGAAGCCTCGGCGATGTTCGGCATCCGCGGCTGGCAATGGTGGCGGCGTGTCGCGATCCCGGCGATCTTCCCCTATTACGTGACCGGCGCGCTCACTGCCTCGGGTGGCTCGTGGAACGCCAGCATCGTCGCCGAGTCCGTGAGCTGGGGCGACAAGCATCTCGAAGCCGCCGGGCTCGGGTCGTTCATCGCCAATGCCACGCAAGCGGGCGATTATCCGCGCGTCGCCCTGGGCATCGCGGTGATGAGCATCTTCGTCATCGCCTTCAATCGCATGCTGTGGCGGCCGATGTACCGGTACGCCGAGCGCCGCCTCCGCCTCGATTGAGCATCGGGAGTATCCCAATGAACACGCGCACTGAAACGCTGCCCCTGGTCGAGGTCCGCGACGTCCGCCATGTCTATGGCAAGTCGAGCGGAGCCGGCCTGCTCGTGCTGGACGATGTCCAACTGACTCTCGGCGACAGCGAGATCGTCGGACTGCTGGGTCGCTCGGGCTCCGGCAAGTCGACGCTGTTGCGGTCGATCGCCGGGCTGATCCGGCCGACATCGGGCGAGGTCCGCTTCCCGCATGCCGATACGCGCGTCTCGATGGTGTTCCAGACCTTCGCGCTGTTCCCGTGGCTCACCGTGCTCCAGAATGTCGAGGTGGGGCTCGAAGCCCAGGGCGTCGCCGCCGAGGAGCGGCGCCGGCGCGCGCTCAAGGCGATCGATCTGATCGGCCTCGACGGCTTCGAGAGTGCCTATCCGAAGGAGTTGTCGGGCGGCATGCGCCAGCGCGTCGGCCTGGCGCGCGCGCTGGTGGTCGACCCGGACATCCTGCTGATGGACGAACCCTTCTCGGCGCTCGACGTGCTTACCGCCGAGACGCTGCGCACCGACCTGCTCGACCTCTGGTCGGAAGGGCGGATGCCGATCAAGTCGATCCTGATCGTCACGCACAATATCGAGGAGGCCGTGCTGATGTGCGACCGCATCCTCGTCTTCTCGTCGAACCCGGGGCGGGTGGTCGCCGAGATCGGCGTGACGTTGCCGCAGCCGCGGAACCGGCAGGATCCGGCATTTCAGGCGCTGGTCGACGATATCTATGCCCGGATGACCGCGCGGACGGAGGTGGGGCATCCGCGCGAGGGGCTGTTCCCGGGCACCGGCATCGGCATGGCGCTGCCGCGCGTCTCCACCAACACGCTCGCCGGCCTGATGGAGGCAGTGGCGGCCGAGCCCTATTCCGGCAGCGCGCCGCTGTCGGATCTCGCCGGCGAGCTGCAATATGAAGCGGATGAGCTGTTCCCGATCGCGGAGGTGCTGCAGTTGCTGCGCTTTGCGGAGCTGGGCGGCGGCGACCTGAGGCTGCTGCCGGCGGCGCGGCGCTATGTCGATGCGGAGGTGGATGCGCGCAAGCAGCTCTTCGCCCAGCATCTGTTGCGCCATGTGCCGCTTGCCGGACATATCCGCCGCATCCTCGACGACCGGGCCAGCCACGAGGCGCCGGCGAGCCGCTTCCGCGACGAGATCGAGGATTTCATGTCCGAGGAATATGCCGAGCAGACGCTGAAGTCGGTGATCCAGTGGGGGCGCTATGCCGAAGCCTTCGCCTATGACGAAGCGGCGGACCGCTTCAGCCTCGACGATCCGTCCTAGCGCTCGCCCGTGCCGGACCTGGTCCGGCTGGTGATCGGCGAGTCCCCGCTCCGGGGCGGCGACGGCACGGACCTCGATCTTCTTCGGTCCGGCGCGGTCAAAAGAGGCTGGCCGATGAGGAATGCAACTCGTGCGCCGGCCTGTCGGCACCGTGCGCGCGTTTCTCGGTGATGGAGGAGGAATCGCCCGGGAAGAGGCTGTGCAGCATGGCGCGCATCGCCGCATCGCCCTTGTCCGTCAGTGTCACGGCCATGCGCCGATGGTCGTCGGGATCGTGCGACCGGTGGAGCAATTCAGCCGCCTCTAGGCGATCGATCCGGCGCAGGGCACTGGTCGATGTCTCGCCGGAGACGAAAATGAGCTCCTTCACGCAGACGACACGCTGCTGCTGTCCGGCGATGAACAGTTCCAACACCATGTCCCATGCGGAATCGCGAAAGACGTCGCGCGGAAAGAGTTTCGCTGCCTTGGCGCGCATGCGTTGCAGCTGGCGCGCGAGGTCGAGCAGGGATCCGTCCCCAATGCTTACGCTATTCGTCACACTATCATCCAAATACAAGAAGGAATGATATCGTATCTGCAATGTATAGCATCATATTCTAAATACATCATAGTAAATTAGATCGTCAAAATATCGTAAATCAAATCAACATCGTAATTCACATATTATATGATTTAACGTTCTCTGAGCGCCTCCTGGGCGCGATTGAGCGGCTTCAGCAGGTATTGAAGTATTGTCTTGCTTCCGGTGTGGATGTCCGCGGTGGCGATCATGCCGGGCACGATCGGGAAACGGCGACCGGCCTTGTTGACCAGGGCGTCCGAGCGGGTGCGGACGAATACGCGATAATAATAGATGTCGGGATTCACTTCGTCGCGGATCGTGTCCGGCGAGATGCTGCTGACCTCGCCTTCGAGTCCGCCGAAGATCGAATAGTCATAGGCGGTGATCTTAACGCTGGCGCGCTGGCCCGGACGAATGAACGCGATATCGCGCGGCGAGATGCGCGTCTCGATGAGCAGCCGGTCGTCGAGCGGGACGATTTCCATCACCTTGCCATTGGGCGGTACGACGCCGCCGATCGTCGACACTTCGATATTCTTGACCACGCCGCGCACGGGCGAACGCAGGGTGAGCCGTTGCAGCGTGTCCGACCGGCCTCGCACCACGGGGGCGAGCGCTTCGACTTCCTCGCTCACCTTTGCGAGATCCTGCCGTGCCTCGACCAGATATTGCGAACGCAGATCGGCCTTTTTGAGATCGAGGTCGGCGCGCTGGCGTTTGAGCCGCAGCACCTCGACATTGCTCGCCGCTCCGGTGGCGATCAGCGACTCCCCGATCCCGACTTCGCGATTGATCAGCGCCAGCGATTCGTCGATCAGGCCGGTCGAGCCGGCCAGGCTGCGGCGGCGCGTTTCGTAGAGGCGCTGCTGTTCGGCCTTGAGCGCGGGATAGCCGTCCAGCTCCCTGGAGAAGCGGAGAGGAGTCTCATCCACTTCGGCCTGGAGCCGTGCCTGGGCTGCAAGCGCGGCGCGATATTTCGCGGCGCTTTCCTCGACAGTCGAGCCGGCCTGGGTGGGATCGAGCTGAGCGAGGACCTGGCCGGGCTTGACGATATCGTCCTGGCGCACGTGCAGCTTGGCGAGGATGCCGCCTTCCAGCGACTGGAGTATCTGTTCATGGCTGGTCGGCACCACCTTGCCGGTACCGGTCGCCACTTCATCGAGCTTCGCGAACCAGGCCCAGGCGAGAAAGGCGGCTACCATCGCCGCCAATACCCACGACATGCGCGTCGCATCGCGCAGCCGGCCGCGCCCTTCCTCGTCGAACAGCCGGTCGTCGGCGCTGAATGCCGCGCTCATGCTGCCTGCGTCCTGGCGCCGCGCATCGCGTCGAGCGCGGCTTCCCTGGGCTGGTCGAGCACCACTCTGCCATGGTCGATGACGATCACCCGGTCCACGAGCTCGAGCACCCGCATGCGGTGCGTCGCCACGACGATCGTGCGATCCCGGCTCCATTCGCGGAAGCTCGCGATGAAGTGACGCTCGGCGAGTTCGTCCATCGCCGCGGTGGGCTCGTCGAGCAGCGCCACCACCGGGCGCCTGAGCAGCAGGCGGGCGAGAAGCAGCGACTGGACCTGCCCGCCGGACAGGCCCAGCCCACCTTCCAGCACGACATGTTCGAGCCCGTCGCGCAGCCGCCGCACGAAATCCTGTGCGCAGACCATCTCGAGGGCCGCCATTATCTCCACGTTGCTTGCGTGTGGAGCTCCCATCGTCAGGTTCTCGCGCAGCGTGCCGTGGAAGAGCCGGCTGTTCTGGGTGAGCAGGCAGACGTCCCGGCGCACATCGGCGGGATCGATCTGGTGCAGCGCGAGATCGTCGAGCAGGACTTCGCCGGAGACCGGCTGGAGCATGCCCGACAGGCCCTGGAGCAGAGTCGACTTGCCGGCACCGTTGCGGCCCAGCAGCGCCACCTTCTCGCCAGCCATGATGTCGAGGCCGGGCACGGTCAGGGCGGGCGGGGCATTGGGATCGGCATAGGAGAATACCGCCGAGCGCAGCGCGAAGCTGCCGGTGACCGCGGCGAGGGGAATGCGGTGCTCGGCGTCGGGGCTGTCCGTCGGCAACCCCATTATCTGGTTGAGGCTCTGGGTTGCCAGCTTCGCATGCTGCCAGCGGCCGAGCAGGCCGGATATCTGGGCCATCGGCGCGATCATGCGTGAGGCGAGCATCGAAGTGGCGACGAGCGTGCCGGTGGTGATGTCGCCGGCGATCACCATGGGCGCGCCGACGAAGATCACTGCCGCGTAGACGCCGTTCTGCACGCTTTGCGACCAGGTCGAGAGGCTGGCGGTCAGCCCGCGCAGGCGAAGCTGGGCCTCGCCCGCGACGCTGTTGTAGTGATTCCACTGGCGCTGGAAGCGCTCCTCCGCCTGCAGCGCCTTGATGTCCTCTATGCCTTGGACTGCCTCGACCAGCAGCGCGTTGCGCAGCGAACTTTCCCGCATCGATTCGGTGGCAAGGACGCGCAGGCGCCGCTGCGCGAGCAGGCTGGGCACCAGCAGCAATGCCACTGCGACGAGGGGCACGAGCGCGAGCGTCCCGCCGATAAAGGCGAGGATCGCGAGGAAGAGCAGGAAGAAGGGCAGGTCCGCCACCGCGGAGACGGTGGTGGAGGTCAGCATGTCGCGGACCTGGTCGAGATCGCGCAGCTGGGAGATGAAGGTGCCGGTCGAAGTCGGCCGCTCCCGGTTGCGGACGCGCAGCGCATGGCCGAAGACGAGATCGGAGAGCCGCAGGTCGGCCCGCTTCCCCAGCACGTCGGTGATGGCCACGCGCAGCTTGCGCAGCAGGAAGTCGAAGGCGATCGCCAGCAGCACGCCCAGGAAGAGGATGACGAGCGTCGGCATCGACTGGGCCGGAATGACGCGGTCATAGACCTGCATCGAGAACAGGATGCCCGCGAGCCCCAGCAGGTTGGTCACCACCGAGGCGACCGCGACATGGCCATAGGCGCGCGCGTCCTGGAGCAGGATCCGGCGGAGCCAATGCTCCTCATAGGGCCGGATATAGGTATCGACCCGCGCGTCGGCGGCGGAGCGGGCGGGGCGGGGCACGACGATCAGGGTCGCGGCGGCGAGCAGCTCGGCGAGCGGGCGGCGCGCGGCCATGCCGGCCTCGCCGGCGACGGTGAACACCGCCTCTCCGTCGCCGGCAAGGGCGGTGATCAGGGCGAGCTCGCCATCGGCGAGGCAGGCGATCACCGGCAGGCGCCAGCTCGTCAGCCGCACGGAACCGGGATCGGCGAAGCGGAGAGCCAGGCCCAGGGGCCGGGCGAGGGCACGCACGCGACTTTCCTCGGGGGAAGCGATGTCCCAAAGCCCCGCCAGGCGGGCGCGCTGCTCGGAAACGGGCAGGCGATAGTGCCGCGCCGCCTGGCAAAGGATGTCGAGCCAGGTCTCGGCCGACGCGCCGCTCACAGCGTCACGCCCCGCAGGCGCGTGCCCGTCAGGCCGAAGGCATCGCGCGAGCGGCCGGAGTAATAGAGGCAGTCGAGCTGCAGCCGGCGCAGGTCATGCTCGGTATTGACTGCGTCGAACCGCGCCTGGTGCAGTTCCTGTTCCGCATTGAGCAGGTCGACCAGCGTCCGCGTGCCCATTTCGAGATATTGCGCGCGGTAGAGTTGTCCGGTTTCCGCCATGTCTGCCTCGCGCAGGTTGAGCGTGTCGAGCAGCCGGGTAAGGCTGCCGATCTGCTGCCGGGCCTCGGCGAGCCGCTGGCTCGCTTCGTTGCGCGCCTGGCGCGAGGCGGCGTCGGCGGCGGCGAGCGAATAATCCGCGCTGCGGACGCGGGCGCGGGTGGCGTTGCCGCCGAATATGTTGCTCGAGACGCTGAGCCCGAAGCTGTAGGCGCTGCGATCGGAGAAGGGCGACCCGATGTCCGCGGCCGCGTCCCCGGCGAGCGATACGGTGGGCAGGCGATCGGCGCGGCTGCGGTGAAGCTGCGCGGCGGCCTGTTCGCGCTGGGCGTCGGCGCGCATCACTGCCGGCACCGTGCTCCAATCGGCCAGCCCGGCGGCGCAACTGCGCATCAGCCAGTCGGGCATGTCGGCGCTCACCGGCGCCCGGGCCTTTTCGTCGCCGAGAAGAAAGGCGAGATTGCTGCCCCAGCGTCGTTGCTCGGCATCGATCTGCGCCAGCGTCGCCTTGGCGGCGGCAACCCGCGATTCCGCCTGAAGCCCGTCCGACCGCGTGGACGCACCCTTGGCGACCCGATCGGCGACCAGCCCGCTGATCTCGCGGATCCGCGCCAGCTGTTCCTCGGCGATGTCGTGGAGCGCCGCGTTGCGCTGCAGTTCCACGATCGCATAGCCGGTATCGTGGATGAGCCCGTCGATCGCGAGGAGCAGATCGGCGCGGCCGACGCGCGTGCCCGCCTGCGCATAGTCCACCGCGCTGCGGACCTTGCCGAAATCATAGAGCATCTGCGAGGCGGAGACTTGGGGGCGCGGCCGCCAGCTCGAGCCGAGGCGATTGTCGTAGCCGGTGCCGACGCCCGCACTTATCTGGGGCAGGTAGCCGGCCCGCGCGACGTCCACATCCGCGCCGCGCGCATCCAGCGTGGCCGCTGCGGAGACGATGTTCGGATGCCACGCCACGGCCTGGCGGACCGCCGCCTCGAGCGAGAGCCCGGCACTTTCCTGCGCGTACACCGTGCCGGCCAGGGAGGCTGCCAGCGTTCCGATCGCCATGATGCCGATCGCACCGCCGAGCGGGCCTCGTCGCAACCTTTCTCCCAAGCGACAGCCTCCCTGTCCGCATTGCGTGTCGTCTTACGATGTAAGTTAATCACCCTTTTGGAATCATGGATGATTTTCGAGAATCGACTCCGAGTTCGGAGTGATATCTCACACCACATGATTCAACTGGTGGCGATCCTGTTCGAGGTCGTTCGCGGTTACGAGATAATGTAGCGGATCGTCGGCTATGGGCGCCGCGGCGATGTCCGGCGCGGCGGGAGCGGCGCTCGCGGCGACAGGCGGAGCGGACGCGTCGGAGGCGGCCTGGCGATCGTGGAGGAACTGGCCGAGCAGATCCTCGACGCTGCCCTGGTTGTCGCTCAGGCTGTATGCGACCGGCGCGTGATCGGTCGTTGTCGCCGCCGTCGGCGCCGTCGCGGATTCGGCCGAGAACATCGCGAGCGGCACGGTATCCGCCAGCGAAGGCGCCTCGAAGATCATCGCCGTGGGCGCGACGCCGTTGTTGATGTCGACCGTCACGTCGAGATGCGCCGTCGCGACCGTGCCGTTGGGCTGGACCAGCTGATAGGTGAAGCTGTCGACCGGATCGGTGCCCGAATAGGTCAGCGAGGCGCTCGGCTGGTAGGTATAATGGCCGGTCTCGGTGACGGTCAGCGTGCCATAGGCGCCGGTGATGGTCAGCGGCGTATCGCCCACCTGGACGAAATTGCCGCCCATCTGGACCCGCACCACCGGGAAGTCGGTGCCCAACGTATCGTTGGCGAGCAGTTCGCCCGACACGGCGGTACTGCCGGTGAGGCTGTACTGGTCGAGATGCGTCACCGTCTCGCCGACATAGACGTTGGTGCCATAGCCGGTGCCCAGCAGGTTGGTGCTCGACACGGTGTAGTTGTAGGTGCCGGAGGGCAGGTCGTGGAGCACCAGCGCGACGCCGGTGCCGAGCCCGAGATTGGCGACCGAGGTCTGGGTGACCGTGCCGACGACCGTGCCCTGCGCGTTGGTGACGGTGATCGTATAGGTGGGCAGCACGCTGAGCCCGCTCGACTGGATCGCGGAGAGCGTGACATCGGCGGTGCTGTTCGCGCCGACGGTGAAGCTGTCATGGACCGAGCCGGTCTGCGCGCCGGTGATGATCAGCGCGGTGGGCGTGGCGAAGCTCGAGTCGATCGCCGCCGGAATGGTGGTGACGACGTGCTCGAAGGTCGCCGTGGCGATCGCCGCGTCGTCGACCGCCAGGGGCGTACCGGTGATGTCCGGGCTGCCGATCGTGACCGTCAGCGTCGCGCTCTCCAGTTCGCCGCTGGTCGGGTTGACCAGCGTGTAGGTGAACGTGTCGGCATGGCCGATCGCCGCGGCATTGGCATCGGGCGTGTAGGTATAGCTGCCATTGGGGTTGATGACGAGCGTTCCCCAGTCGCCATGGATCGAGGTGCCGCCTGCAGTCACATTGGTGGTCACGCCGTTGACGGTGACGCTCTGGACGACCGTTTGCGGGCTGACGACGTCGACCGCCCCGCCCGGGCCCGGATCGGTGATCACATTGCCCGCGGCCGCGCTCGGTTGCACGGCGCCGACATGGGTATAGTCGCTGTTGACGCCCGTGACCGCGAGACCCCCGAGCAGGCCCACGCCGGCGGCGCCGTCGAAGGTGACGAAGGCGCGATACTCGCCCGGGCCGAGCGTGTCGGTCGCGACGAGATTGCCGTTGAGCAGGGAGAGCTGGAGCAGCGAGCTGTTGCCGGGGCCGCTCACCGCGACCCAGTTGGTGCCGTCGAAGCGCTGGACCACCACGCTGTAGCCGCTCAGCACGCCGATCGCGAGCGTCGCGTCATAGGTGAAGGACGCGGCAAGGGAATTGCCGGCTGCGACGGTGAACTGGACATTGGGTGTCGCCAGCACCTGCGCATCGAGATTGAGCAGCCCCAGCGAGACCAGGGCGAGATAGCTGGCGCTGCCCAGATTCTCGTTGGTGGTGACCGGCACAAGATCGATCGAAGCGTCGGCCGTGTTGTTGAACGCCTCGATGTCGAAGGGCGCGATGAGCGGGACCGCATCGGAGAGGTTGCCGGCGGGATCGCGCAACGCGACGCTGAGCGTTTCACCCGGGGTCTGGGGATCGTTCAGCGAGACGGAGAAGCTGCCGTTCGCCGCGACCGTGCCGGTGCCGAGCAGCGTGCCGCCCGCGCTGCGCACTTCGACGGCGGCACCTGCCTCGCCGGTGCCGGTGACGACGGTGCCTTCGCCGTTGATCGCCACGCCGGCGGGCGGCGCGGGTGGGGTGATGTCGGGTGCGGTCACCGTCGTGGCGGGGGAGAGGTTGCCTGCCGGATCGCTCTGGGTGACGGTCACCGTCTCGCCATTGGCCTGGGGCGTCGTGAGGGGCGCGGTGTAGCTGCCATTGCCGGCGACCGTGGCAGTGCCGATCTCGGTGCCGGCGGCGTTGAACACGTGCACGGTCGCGCCGGGCTCGCCGGTGCCGGTCACCGCCGCGCCGTCGGCGCTCACCGTCGCAAGCGGCGCGAGGGGCGGCGTGAAGTCGGGCGCGAGCGCCGAAGTGGCGGGCGAGACATTGCCCGCGGCATCGGCCTGGGTGACGTGCAGCGTCTGGCCATTGCCCTGGGGCGTGGTCAGCGTGACGGCATAGGCGCCGTTGGCGGCGACCAGCGCAGTGCCGATCGCGGTTCCCGAGGGGTCGCGGACGGTGACGGTGGCGCCGGGTTCGCCGGTGCCGGTGACGATCGTGCCGTCGCCGCTGACCGTCGCGACGGGCGCGGCGGGCGGCGTGAGATCGGGCGCGGTTGCCGTGACGTTCGGCGAATGATTGCCCGCCGGATCGGTCTGGCTGAGCGTCAGTACCTGCCCGTTGAGCTGTGCCGGGGTAAGCGGCGCGGTGAAGCTGCCATTGCCGGCGACGATGGCGGTGCCGATCTCGGTGCCGGCGGCGTTGAACACGTGCACGGTGGCGCCGGGCTCGCCGGTGCCGGTCACCGCCGTGCCGTCGGCGGAGACTGTGCCGGCCGGCGCGAGCGGCGGCGTGAAGTCGGGCGCGAGCGCCGAAGTGGCGGGCGAGACATTGCCCGCGGCATCGGCCTGGGTGACGTGCAGCGTCTGGCCATTGCCCTGGGGCGTGGTCAGCGTGACGGCATAGGCGCCGTTGGCGGCGACCAGCGCAGTGCCGATCGCGGTTCCCGAGGGGTCGCGGACGGTGACGGTGGCGCCGGGTTCGCCGGTGCCGGTGACGATCGTGCCGTCGCCGCTGACCGTCGCGACGGGCGCGGCGGGCGGCGTGAGATCGGGCGCGGTTGCCGTGACGTTCGGCGAATGATTGCCCGCCGGATCGGTCTGGCTGAGCGTCAGTACCTGCCCGTTGAGCTGTGCCGGGGTAAGCGGCGCGGTGAAGCTGCCATTGCCGGCGACGATGGCGGTGCCGATCTCGGTGCCGGCGGCGTTGAGCACATGCACGGTGGCGCCGGGCTCGCCGGTGCCGGTGACGGCAGTGCCGTCGGCGGAGACCGTGCCGGCCGGCGCGAGCGGCGGCGTAATGTCGGGTGCCGTGGCCGGCGTCGCTGGCGAGACATTGCCCGCGGCATCGGCCTGCGTGACCTGGAGAAGCTGGCCGTTGAGCTGGGCAGTGGAAAGCGTGGCGGTATAGCTGCCATTGGCTGCAACCACGGCGGTGCCGATCGGCACGCCGCCGGGATCCCGCACCGTCACCGTTGCGCCGGGCTCGCCGGTGCCGGTCACGATCGTTCCGGTCGCATCGACAGTGGCGGCAGGGGCGGCCGGCGGCGTGGTGTCTGGCGCCGTCGCCGTGACCGAAGGCGAGGCATTGCCCGCCGGATCCCGCTGGATCGCGGTAAGCGTCTCGCCATTGGTCTGCGGCGTCGCGAGCGTGGCCGTGTAGGTGCCGCCGGGCGCGACGGTGGCAGTGCCGATCGGCGTGCCCGCGGCATTGGTGATCGTCACCGTCGCGCCGGGCTCGCCGGTGCCGACGACGGTGGCGCCGTCGGGCGATACGGTGGCGGTGGGAGCAGCCGGAGGCGTGGTGTCCGGCGCCGTGACCGGCACGGCCGGCGAGACGTTCGCCGCCGCGTCCGCCTGGGTGACGGACAGTAGCTGGCCGTTGGTCTGCGGCGTGCCGAGCACGACGGTGTAATTGCCATTGGCGCCGACGGTCGCGGTGCCGAGCACGGTGCCGCCCGCATCGGCGACGCGCACCGTTGCGCCGGGCTCGCCGGTGCCGGTGACGATCGTGCCGGTGGCATCGATCGCCGCGACCGGTGCGACCGGCGGCGTCAGGTCGGGCGCAATTGCCGTGGCCGGCGGTGAGACGTCACCCTCCGCATCGGCCTGGGTGACGTGCAGCGTCTCGCCGTTCAGCTGGGGGGTGGTGAGTATCGCCACATAGGTGCCGCCGGGCGTGACCGTTGCGGTGCCGATCACGACGCCATTGGGTCCGGTCACGCTCACCGTGGCGCCGGCCTGACCGGTGCCGAACACGGTCGCGCCATCGGCCGCCACCGTCGCGGTGGGTGCCCCAGGGGAATCGTTCGGGACGAGGTCGGGGGCGACCGCACTCCCCTGGGGCGAGGCATTGCCGGCGGCGTCCGTCTGGACGAGGCCGAGCAGCTGCCCGTTGGTCTGCGGCGGGACCAGCGTGGTGGTGAAGGTGCCGTCCGAAGCCACGACGACGGTCCCGATGTGCAGGCCCGTCGGATCGGTGATGACCAAGGTCGCCCCCGCTTCGCCCGTGCCGGTTATCGAGGCGCCATCCGCTGCGACCGTCCCGACAGGCGCGGGCGGAGCGGTGAGATCGGGTGCGGTGAGCGACAATGCCGGGGAGGTGTTCCCCGCTGCATCCGTCTGCGTCACGCTCAGGACCTGGCTGTCGATCTGCGGCGTGGAGAGGACGACCGAGAAGGTTCCCGCCGCAGTCACCGTCGCTGTTCCGATCACCGTCGACAAGGGATCGCGTACCACGACCGTCGCTCCCGGCTCGCCCGTGCCGGAGACGACTGCGCCGGTGGCATCGAGGGTGGCGGCGGGGATTGCGGGAGGCGTTATGTCGGGCGCGTTGGCGGTGCCGGGAGGCGAGACGTTGCCCGCCGCATCGGCCTGGGTGGCGCTGACCGTGCCGCCATTGGCCTGGGGCGTGGCGAGGGTGATCGAGAAGTGCCCGTCGGCTGCGACCGGGCCGGTGCCGAGCACGGCGCCCGAGGCGCTGGTGACCGTCACCGTCGCACCCGGTTCACCCGTTCCCGTCGCGGTGGTGCCGTCGGCGCTGATCGCGAGAGCCGGAGCGGCAGGCGGAGTGATGTCGGGGGCCAGCGCCGGCGTCGGAGCGGAGAGGTTGCCGGCGGTGTCGGTCTGGGTGACCTCGAGGAGCTGGCCGTTGGCCTGGGGCGTGGTGAGGATCACCGCATAGGCGCCGTTGGCGGCGACCACCGCAGTGCCGATCGCGGTGCCGAGCGGATCGTGGACGATCACGGTCGCCCCCGCCTCGCCGGTGCCGGTGACGATCGTACCGGTGCCGTTGACCGTGGCGGTCAGCCCGGTCGGCGCGGTGATGTCGGGCGCCGTCGTGTGCAGGTCGGGCGAGGGATTGCCGGCCGGATCGGTCTGGCGAACGGTCAGCACTTCGCCATTGGTCTGGGGGACGGAGAGCGTGACCGAATAGCTGCCGTCGGCGGCCACCGTCACGGTGCCGAGCACCGTACCGGCCGGGCTTCGCACGACGAGCGTCGCCCCCGCCTCGCCAGTGCCGGTCACCGTCGTGCCGTCGGCCGAGACCGTCGCGGTCGGCAGTGCCGGCGGGGTCAGGTCGGGCGCGGCGGCCGGGACGGGCGTGGACGCATTGCCGGCGGGGTCGGTCTGGGTGACCTGGAGCAGCTGGCCGTTGGTCTGCGGAGTGGTGAGGGTGACGCTGTAGCTGCCGTTCGCGGCAATTACGGCCGTGCCGATCGCGATGCCGGAAGGGTCGCGGACGGTGACGGTCGCGCCCGCCTCGCCGCTGCCGCTCACCACCGTGCCGACGCCGTTCACCGCAGCGGTGAGGCCGAGCGGGGCCGTGATGTCGGGTGCGTGCACCGCCACATCGGGCGAGGCGTTGCCTGCAGGATCGGTCTGCGAGACTTCCAGCAACTGGCCGTTGGCCTGGGGCGTGGTCAGGGTGATCGAGAAGCTGCCATCGGCCGCGACCGGGCCGGTGCCGAGCGGATTGCCGGCGGCGTCATGGACGGTCACCGTCGCGCCGGGCTCGCCGGTGCCGGTCACGACCGTGCCGTCCGGCGAGACGCTCGCCACGGGCGCGGCGGGCGGAGTGATGTCGGGCGCGGTGACGCTCACCGGCGTGGAGACGTTGTGGGCGGCATCGGCCTGGGTGACTTGCAACACCTGGCCGTTGGTCTGCGGGGTGGTGAGCGTCGCGGTATAGCTGCCGTTCGCGGCTACGGTCGCGGTACCGATCACCGTGCCGGCGGGGTCGCGCACCGACACGGTCGCACCGGGCTCGCCGCTGCCGGTCACGACCGTGCCGCCGGCGCCTATCGCTGCGGTGAGGCCGAGCGGGGCCGTGATGTCGGGCGCGTGCACCGCCACATCGGGCGAAGCATTGCCTGCCGGATCGGTCTGCGAGACTTCCAGCAGCTGGCCATTGGCCTGGGGCGTGGTCAGGGTGACGCTGAAGCCGCCATTGGCAGCTACAACGGCGCTGCCGAGCGCGTTGCCGGCGGCGTCATGGACGGTCACCGTCGCACCCGGCTCGCCGGTGCCGGTCACTGTCGTGCCGTCCGGCGAGACGCTCGCCACGGGGGCAGCGGGCGGCGTGATGTCGGGCGCGGTCAGGCTGACAGTCGCGGAGGCGTTGCCCGCGCCATCGGTCTGCCCGACCGTCAGCGTCTCGCCATTGGCCTGGGGCGGCGCGAGCGGTACGAAATAGCTGCCATTGCCCGCAACCACCGCGGTACCGATCGCCGCGCCGCCGGCGCCGGTGATGGTCACGGTGGCACCCGGCTCGCCGGTGCCGGTCACCGATGTGCCGTCCGGCGCGATGGTCGCGGTCGGCGCTGCAGGCGCGACGACATCCGGCGTCGTCACGCTGGTGGGGGGCGAGACATTGCCGCTGGGATCCGTCTGGGTGACCACGAGCGTGCCGCCATCCGATACGCCCGGCGCCAGCGGCACCGTGTAGCTGCCGTTCTGACCGACGACCGCAGTGCCGACCGCGGTGCCGGTATCGGGATCGCGCACGGTGACGGTGGCGCCGGGCTCGCCGGTGCCGGTCACCGCCGTGCCGTCCGGCGTGACGCTGGCCGTCGGCGCGGCGGGCGGGGAGAGGTCGGGCGCGGTGACAATTGTTGGAGGCGAGTGGTTGCCGGCCGGATCGGTCTGCACCACCGTCACCGGCTCGCCGTCGAACACGGCGGGCGGAAGCGCGATCGAATAGCCGCCATCCGCATTGGCGACGGTGCCGCCCAGCGGCCTGCCGGCGGCATCCGTCACCGTCACCGTCGCACCGGGCTCGGCACTTCCCGAGACGGTGAAGGTATGCGGGTCCATTATTGCGGTGGGAGCGCTGGGTGGCGTGATGTCGGGCGCCGCGAGATTGATGGCATTCGATCCATTGCCCGCCGCATCGGTCTGCGTGACGGCGAGCGTGCCGCCATTGTTCTGCGGCGTGGTGAGCGTCACCGAGTAATTGCCCTGTGCATTGACGACGGCGGTGCCGATCACGGCATCGCTGCCGTTGCGCACGGTCACGGTCGCTCCGGGCTCGCCGGTGCCGGTGACGATCGTGCCATTGGGATTTACCGTGCCGGTGGGCGCGGCCGGCGGGGTGGTGTCGGGTGCGTGCGCCGTGGTGGGGGCGGAGACGTTGCCCGCGGGATCGGCCTGCGTGACGGTGACCGTCTGGCCATTGGTCTGAGGCTGGGTGAGCGTCACCGAATAGCTGCCGTTGCTGCCGACCGTGCCGCTGCCGAGCAGCGCCCCCGAGCCGTCGCGTACCTGCACGGTGGCGCCGGCTTCGCCCGTGCCGGTGACGCTGGCGCCGTTGCCGCTCACCGTCGCGGTGGGCGCACTGGGCGGCGTCGTGTCCACGGTGGTGCCGGGACTGCTGCCGCCCCGGCTCGAGCCGCCGCCCGCCAGCGCCGCCGCGCCCCCGGCCACGGCGGCGCCCCCCAGCAGCACAGGGAGCAGCGCGCCGCCACCGCCGCCGGCTGCCTCCGCCCCGGCCCCGATCAGCAGGTCGTCGATACCGTGCAGCGCCGCGAACCGCGCCGGCCCCGAGGCCGCGGTGTTCGCCAGCCAGAGATGATCGCCCTCGCGGACCACGAGATCGCTCGCGGCGCCATTTGCCTGGACGTAGAAATTGGAGACACGGATCGTCTCGCCATTGGCGAGGTGTACGATCAGGTCATTGCCTTGCCGCTCCAGCGCGGTGATCTGCGAGCGGTCGATGTCGAGCCGAACCACGCTGGGGCTGGATAGATCGATGGAGTCCCCGGGAACGTGAACAATATTGCCCGTCGATTTATCGATCACATCGGCACGCATGACAGTCTCCTCCCAGAGAAATCCACGCAACTTCGCCGGAGCCGACTGGTTAATATCTGCGCAAGTATTTAGTTTAAATCTCGTAACCTGCGAAACATTGTTGGAAGGTCCGGTAGTTCGCTCAAACCTTACGGGAAGGATTTCGATGCAATACTTCCGAAATCGGAATCGATCGATCTACTATGCGGCCCTCTCAACTGCAGGTGCATGCGCATGCGCCGCGGGCGCAGTGCTTCCGTGCCGCGGGGCCGGGGACCTTCACCGATCGGCGCAGTCCCTTGTCTTCAGCCGCGGTGCCGCGTCTCGGCCAGATCGAGTTCGCGCGTCAGCTTGCGCGCGGTCTCGCTGCCGATCGCGCGCGCCCTGCCGAGCTCCAGCAGCCGCGCGCGCTCGGCCTGGATGCCGACGAGCCTGAGCTCGCTGGCCAGCCTTTCCTGCGCGCGCGCTTCGCCAGCCATGCCGTCGCCCAGGCCCTCGATGCGCTCGCGATAGAAGCCCATCACGCGGGCGCCTGCCGCCGCGTAGAGATCGGGGTCGCCATGCGCTTCGCCCAGCGCGTGCTGATGCCGCTCGACGGCGCGGATGGCGGCCTCCGCGGTGGCGACCCGCGCGGAATCCTCTTCCGCCTGCCGGGACGGCTCCGGGGGCAGGACCAGTCCCTTGAGCAGGATCGGCAGCGCGATGCTGGCGATTACCAGCGACAAGATGATCACGCCGGCCGCGAGGAAGATCGCCAGGTCGCGCGCGGGGAAGGGCGTGCCGTCCCGCAGCACCAGCGGCAGGGTGAGCACGCCGGCCAGGGTGATCGCGCCGCGCACGCCGGCGAAGGAGGTGGCCGCGACCAGCCGCCAATTGGGGCTGCGCATCGCCGCGGCACCCTCGCGCTTGCGCAGGATCGTCAGCCGCAGCGACGTCCACACCCAGGCAAAGCGCAGCGCCGCCAGCCCGGCGACGATGGCCACGACATAGACCGCCAGCCACCAGGGCGAGGCATGGCCGGTCAGCAGCACGGTCTGCCTGGCGCCCGCGACGATGCCGGGCAACTGCTCGCCCAGCAGCACGAAGATGACGCCGTTCAGGGTGAACTGGAGCGTGTCCCACACCGAGTTCCGGCGCATGCGGGTGACCGCCATCGCCTGGCGCGAGATTTCGGCGAAGGTCATGGTCACTCCCGCCGCCACGGCGGCCAGGATGCCCGACGCATGGAGATGTTCGGCGAGCAGATAGGAGCCGAAGGGGATCAGCAGGCTGACGAGGATCTGCGAGCCGGTATCCTCGCCCCAGCGCCGGGTCACCCACGCCTTGGCGCGCGAAGCCGCGAGCGTGACGAGCACGCCGATGGCGAGCCCGGCGCCCGCGACCCAGAGGAAGGTGAGCGCGGCTTGACCCGCGGAGAAGCTGCCGGTCAGCGCGGCGGCGACGGCGAAACGCAGGCACACCAGGCCCGAGGCGTCGTTGAGCAGCGATTCGCCTTCCAGGATGTGCATCATGCGCTTCGGGATGGGCACGCGCGCGGCGATCGCCGACACCGCGATGGGGTCGGTGGGCGAGATCACCGCCGCCAGCGCGAATGCCACCGCCAGCGGCATGGCGGGGATCATCCAGTGGATGAGCAGCCCCATGCCGATCACGGTCAGCAGCACCAGCCCGAGCGCCAGCTCGACCACGGTGGGCAGATCCTTGAACAACTCGTCCTTGGGAATGCGCCAGCCGTCGAAGAACAGGAGCGGCGGCAGGAACAGGAACATGAACAGCTCGGGATCGAGCTCGACCCGGTGCGAGGTGGACAGGCCGATCGCGGCGCCCAGCACGATCTGCACCAGCGGGGTGGGCACGCCGAAGGGAAGCATCCGCGCGACGGCGCCGCTGACGACGACGGCGAGCAGGAGGAACAGGATGATCGAAACGGTTTCCACGGCTCTGCCTTGTTCTGCGCGGCCCGGCGGCCGCCGCTGGTTGCATGTCCCGGCAGGAGCCGGGGACGGGACGGGAATTCAGTTCGCGCTGGCGAGCCGATAGCCGACTCCGGGCTCGGTCGCGAGCAGCCGCGGATCGCTCGGATCCTCCTCGATCTTCTGGCGGAGCAGGCCGATATAGACGCGCAGATACTGGCTGTCGGCGGTGTCGCTGCCCCAGCCCACGGCGAGCAGGCGCTTGTGCGTCACCACCTGGCCGGCGCTGAGCGCCAGCGTCCGCAGCAGGTCATATTCCTTGGGCGAGAGTTTCACGACATCGCCCGCCAGCGACACGCGCCGCGCCTGGAAGTCGATCTCCAGCGGGCCGCTGCGATAGGTGGTGGGGGTGTTCTTCAGGCTCGAACTGCGCCGGATCGCCGCGCGGATGCGCGCCATCAGCTCGCCGATCTCGAACGGCTTGTTCACATAGTCGTCGGCCCCGTGGTCGAGCGCGGCGATCTTCTCGCCTTCCTGGTGGCGCGCGGAGATGACGATGATCGGCACCTCGCTCGTCGCGCGCAAGGCGCGGATGACGTCCTTGCCGTCGATATCGGGCAGGCCGAGGTCGAGCAGCACCACGTCGGGCCTGATGTCCTCGGCCATGCGCAGCGCCGGCACGCCGCCCGAGGCGACGGCGACGCTATAGCCTTCGGCGCCGAGCACCGGTTCGAGCACCGCGATCAGCGCGGGCTCGTCGTCGACGAGGAGGATGTTGGTCATGCTTGCATAGCCTCGGCGAGCGGAAGTCGGATGGTGATGCGGGTCCCGCGGCCGTCCAGCCCGGGGATCGTGGCGTGGATGGTGCCGCCCAGCGCTTCCACGAAGCCCTTTGCGATCGCCAGCCCCAGCCCGCTGCCGCGTCCGGTCGTATCGGGCCTGCCGGCACGGTAGAAACGCTCGAACACCCGCTGGAGCGCGTGTTCCGGTATGCCTTGTCCGCTGTCCGCTATGTCGATGCGGCAGGCGCCGTCCTCGGCGGATATGGCGATTTCCACCCGGGCGCCTTCGTCGCTGTAGAGGATCGCATTGTCCAGGATGTTGAGCAGCACCAACTCGAACAGCGCGGGGTTGGCGGCGACCGGCAGGTCCGGGTCCGGTGCGTGCAGCGTCACTTGCCGCCCGCCCGCGCGCGGCCGGATCCGGTGCAGCGCCGCGCCGGCCATTTCGGCGGCGCCAAGGATCTGGAGCGGCTGCGCGATGCCGCCGGCCTCCATCCGGCTCATCTCGAGCAGATTTGCCGTATAGCGATTGAGGCGCTCGCACTCGTCGACCACGCCGCGCAGCAGGCGCGCGGAGGTTTCGGCGTCGAGCTTCTCGCCATAGGCGATCAGGCTGGATGCCGACGCGCTGATCGCGGTGAGGGGCGTGCGGAAATCATGGCTGACCGAGGCGAGCAGCGCGCTCTTCAGCTTCTCGGCGCGGGCGACGGCGCGGCGCTCGGTGATCTGTTCGGACAGCGCCGCGCGCTCGAGCGTCAGCGCGACCATGTTGGCAACCGCATCGATGAAGGCCGGCTTGATCTTTCCCGGCCGCAGCGGCTCGAGCACGAGCACGGTGACCGGCGCATTGGCGAGTTCGAGGCGCCTGCCGATCAGCGGGCTGTCTCCGGAGACCTGGGGGGCGTGCGCGATCCCGTTCGCGAAGTCGTGCCAGCTCGCCTCGCATGGCAGTGCCGAGAGGCAGCGCAGCCCATCCTCGTCGGCCTGGAAGAGCGTTGCCCGGGCCCCGAGGATCCGGTGCACGGCCCGCTCGACGGTGACGACGACATCGGAAGGGCGCGCCGCCGACTGGAGTTCCTGGCTGAGCGCCAGCAGGCTGTTGAGCTGAAGGTTGCTCGATCGCGCCGCCAGGGCATGGTCCTTGAGCTGTCCGGCAAGCACGCCGGAAACCAGCGCGCACAGGTTGAACACCACAAGCGGCGCGAGGTCGCCGCCCGTCGCGATCCGGAAGGTGAGGGCCGGCTCGGTCAGGTAGAAATTGTAGATCAGAAAGGCCGCGAGCGCGGCGATCAGGGCCGATGCGAGCCCGCTCAGCGCACCCGCCACCGTGATGCCGAGCACGAACACCAGCGCCGAGGCGACTTCGCCCAGCGGATGAACGGCGAATGCCGCCATGGCGGACAAGGTGAGGACGATCGCAGTGCGGAGCAGGCCGGCGCGATCGAGATGCAGCCGCGCCGTCAGGAAACCGATGAGGGGATTTGGTCGTCCGGTCGTCATCGAGCTCCTGATATTCTCGGGCGGCTGGTCCGGGCGGCGGGCTGGGGCCGGGAGCCCTTTGTGCCCGCCGCCGCGGTAGGAACGCGCGCCTCTCTTGGGGGGAGGCCTGCATGAGGGGGTGCAAAAGCGCGCTCTCGCCAAGTGCCTATGGCGGCGGCCGGTCTCGGTCCATGCATAAAAAACCTATAGTAACGCTCGCTCGCCAGGCTTCTCTAGGGATGTTTCCGAAACATTTCTTGGAGAAGTTATGCGTAGGGAACTCGTGCTGGCGGTGATGGTGGGGGCGGTGGCCCTTGGCGGCTGCACCAAGCGGACGCACCCCGGCAATGTGTCGGACGTGCCCAATGCGGGCGGTGGCGAACCCTATGTCGAGAATGGCGAAGATCCGGCGCTGGCGCGGCTGCAGGCGGACCTGGTGGCGAGCGCGGGCAGCGACCGCGTCTTCTTCACCTTCGATGCGTTCAGCCTCTCGCCGGAGGCGCGCGCCACGCTGACGCGCCAGGCGCAGTGGCTGCGCCAGCATCCGCGGGCGGGCTTCCTGGTGGAGGGGCATGCCGACGAGCGCGGCACGCGCGAGTACAACCTGGCGCTGGGCGACCGCCGCGCGCGGGCCGCGGCCGACTTCCTGTCGCTGCAGGGGATCGCACCGAACCGGATCACGACCATTTCCTATGGCAAGGAACGGCCCGAGGCGCTGGGCTCCGACGAAGCCTCGCACGCGCAGAATCGGCGTGCCGTGTCAGTCGTCATTCATCTGCCGTAAGGGATATGGGGGGCGCCGGAGGAACGTCATCGTTTCGCAGGCGACCCACGCTATCCGATTGCCCAAGATGAAGATGTCACTGGTCAACCACAGCCGCGCCGATGCGCCTGCCTCCCGGGCCGGGCGTCCCGCCCTCGTCCGACCGATGGGGCCGTCCGATTCGGTCGCGTGCGAACCGGGCGCGACGCGCCCGGCCAACGATGCCATGCCCGCCGCGGGCATGCGGATCGCACTCTTCTCGGGCAACTATAATTGCGTGCGCGACGGCGCGAACCGCGCGCTCAACCGGCTGGTCGATCACCTGCTCGCGCGCGGGGCAGCCGTGCGCGTCTATTCGCCCACGATCGCCGATCCGGCCTTCGCGCCCGCAGGCGATCTCGTGTCGGTTCCGTCGCTGCCGATCCCGGGGCGCAGTGAGTTCCGGGTGGCGCTCGGCCTGCCGGCATCGGTGCGCATGGACGTCGAGCGCTTCGCGCCGAACATCGTGCACGTGTCCGCGCCCGACCTGCTCGGGACCGGGGCGCAGAAGCTGGCGCGCAGGCTCGGCGTGCCGGTGGTGGCCAGCCTGCACACTCGGTTCGAGACCTATTTCGACTATTATGGCCTCGGCGCCCTGCGGCACTGGGGCGAGCGCCGGCTGCGGCGTTTCTACCGGGCGAGCGACCGCGTCCTGGCGCCGAACGCCGACTCGGCGGAGAGCCTGGCGGCGATGGGCGTGCCGGACGAGGACATCGCCATCTGGGGCCGCGGTGTCGACCCCGCGGCCTTTTCGCCGGCGTTGCGCGACCTGCACTGGCGGCGCGGCCTGGGGTATCGCGACGACGAGATCGTGCCGATCTTCTTCGGCCGGCTGGTCGTCGAGAAGGGGATCGCCACCTTTGCCGATACCATCCATGCGTTGCACGAGCGCGGCTATCCGCTCCGTCCGCTGATCGTCGGTGCGGGGCCGGCAGAGGCACGCTTCCGGGCGTTGCTGCCCGACGCGGTCTTCGCCGGACATCTCGACGGCACCGCGCTGGGCCGCGCGGTGGCGAGCGCCGACATCCTGATCAACCCGAGCATGACCGAGGCCTTCGGCAACGTGAACCTGGAGGCGATGGCTTCCGGCCTCGCGGTGGTCAGCGCCGATGCGGGCAGCGCCCGCGCGCTGATCGCTTCGGGCAAGTCCGGCCTGTTGACGCCGCCGGTGGCGACGCGCCTGGCCGATGCCGTGGCGCAGCTGGCCGAGCGTCCGGACCTCAGATTCGCGATGGCGGCTGCGGCCCATGCCGAGGCGCGGGGCTATCGCTGGTCCGAGATCCTGGACAAGGTCGTCGCCAGCTATGCCGATCTGCTCGGCACCCGGCGCAGGACGAGCGCCGCCGCATAGGCGATGCCCCGGGGGCGGCCGGCGATGCCTTCACCGCCGGCCGGTCGACGGCTCAGTTCGATTTCGCCGTGCCTTCCCAGGCGGGGGTGGGCTTGCGATAGTCGAGTGCGGGTGCCCGCTTGCCCAGCAGCGCATCATATTGGAACGCCGGGCCGCGTGCCTTGTCGAGCTCGGCCTTCGCCGCCTTCAGCGTCTCGGGGCTCAGGAACAGGTCCGCAGCCGTCAGCGCGATCGTCTTGGCCGCGACCGCGGCGCCCTTGATCCCGATCGACGATCCGGACGCCGCCACTGCCTGCCAGCTGTGCGCGGGCGTGCCGGGAACCCAGGTGGCGGTGCTGAGGCCGATCGTCGGCACCGTCCAGCTGATATCGGACACGTCGGTCGAGCCGCCGCCGTCCGGGCCGCGCTCGCGCGAGCCGGTCTGCGTCACCGAATCCAGCGGCTTCTGCGTCGGCAGGCTCTTCTGCAGTTCGGTTGCCCAGGCGACTTCCTGCGGCGTCCACTGCTCGCCGCCCACGGCGTCGAGATTGCGGCTCATCACCTTGGCAAGCGTCTCGCTGGCGAGCATCGAATAGACGCCGCCGGTGATTTCGTGGTCGACCGTCGTGCCCGTCGCCATTGCCGAGCCCTCGGCCGCCTTCACCACCCGGCCCCACACGTCGCGCACGATCGCGGGATCGACGTTGCGGACATAATAATAGCTCTCGGCGAAATCGGGCACCACGTTCGGCGCCTCGCCGCCCGCGGTGATGATGTTGTGGATGCGCGTCGAGGACGGAACATGCTCGCGCATGAAGTTCACGGCGACGTCCATCACCTCGACTCCGTCCAGAGCCGAGCGCCCCTTGTCGGGCGATGCCGCTGCATGGGCGCTGATGCCGTGGAAGCGGAACTTGCCCGAGATGTTCGCCATGCTCTTGCCGGTCGAGACGCCGTTCGCATCGCCGGGATGCCAGTGGAGCACGGCCGAGACATCGTCGAACAGGCCGGCGCGGACGAGATAGACCTTGCCCGAGCCGCCTTCCTCGGCGGGCGAGCCATAGACGCGCAGCTCGCCCTGCACCTTGTTGGCGATCATCCATTCCTTGATCGCAATGGCCGCCTCCACGCTCGCCGCGCCGAACAAATTGTGGCCGCAGCCATGGCCGGCCGCCTTGCCCGGGATCGCGGTCTTGGTCGGCGCGGTGGTCTGGGCGAGGCCGGGCAGGGCGTCATATTCGGCGAGGATGCCGATCACCGGCCCCGAGCCCTGCTTGAAGCTGGCGACGAAGGCGGTGGGCATGCCGGCGACGCCGGGGGTGACGGCGAAACCCGCCTTCTTCAGCCGCGCCTGGAGCAGCGCCGACGACTTGTTCTCCTGATAGCCGACTTCGGACCAGCCCCAGATCGTCTTGGCGGTGCTCTCCAGGTCGGGCGCGCGCTTGTCGATGCCGGCGAGCATGGCGCTGCGCTGGGCTTCGGGCACGCCCTGCGCATGGGCCGAAAGCGGCGCGAGCGCGGCGGCGAGCAGCAGCGCGGTCTTGATCGTCATCTCGTGCACTCTCCTATGTTCTATTTGGCGCCGATGGCGGCGGCATCGGGCCGGCGCGTATCCGCCGATCCCAGGAACCTGTCGCCCTCGACCATGATCGACTGGACCGAGCCCATGGTGTTCGACGCGCGTACCTTGTGCCCCTTCGCCTCGAGCAGGGGAATGATGTCCGGCGAGAAACCCTCTTCCAGCTCGAGCGGGCCGTCGCCGCCCGACTGGTTGATCCGCGGGCGTTCGGCGGCTTCCGCAACGTTCAGGCGGTGATCGATGACGTTGGAGAGCATCTGCACCATCGTCGCGATGATGTAGCCGCCGCCGGGCGTGCCGGTGACGAGCCAGGGCTTGTCGCCCTTGAACACGATCATCGGCGTGATCGTCGAGCCGACGCGCTTGCCGGGGACGGGCTGGGTTGCCTTCCACTCCTCGCCGCGGCGGCCCCAGGCGAGGTTGCCGAGCGAGTTGTTGAGCAGGATGCCCGTGCCCGGCGCAACGACGTGCGCGCCATAGGAAGCGGAGAGGGTATAGGTATTGCTGACGGCGTTGCCCGCCGCATCCACGACCGAGAAGTGCGTCGTGTCCTTGCTCTCATACGGATAGGGATTGCCGTCGGGCAGGGTCCTGGCGTCGAGCGCGCCGTCGGCGCGGATCAGCTTCGCGCGCTCGGCGGCATATTCCTTGCTGGCGAGCCCCTTCGCCGGGGTCCGCCAGTCCGGCCCGCCGCCGACCAGACGGCGGTCCGACCAGACGATCTTGAGCGTCTCGGCGAGGAGGTGGAGGTTGGCGACGCTGCCCCAGCGCTGCTCGCGCACCGGGAAACGCTCGAGGATGTTCATCGCCTCGGCGACGCTCACGCCCGACGCGGTGGGCGGCATATAGGCGATCGGCATGCCCCGGTAGCTCGACCAGATCGGCTCGGAGATCACCGGCTGATAATCGGCCAGGTCCTTCGCGTCGATCACGCCGCCGCCGGCCTTCATCCCCGCCGCGATCTTCTGGGCGATGGCGCCGGTGTAGAAGCCGTCGCGGCCCCTGGCGGCGATGACCTGCAGCGTCGCCGCGAGGTCCGGCTGCCTCCAGCGCTCGCCGGGCGCATAGGCGCTCCCGTCCGGCTTGAAGAAGACGGCGAGCGCGGCGGGATCGTCGTACATCGCCTTCTTCTGCTCGGCATTGGCCTGGGCTTCGTCGTCCGACAGGATGACGCCATCCCGCGCCATCGCGATCGCCGGCGCGATCAGCGTGCCCCAGGGCAGCGAACCGAAGCGCTTGTGCGCTTCCCACAGGCCCGCGATCGTGCCGGGGATGGCGACGCCCTTCATCGAATAGCTCTTGGCGGGATCCATCTTGCCGTTCGCGCCCAGCAGCAGGTCCGGCGTCGTGTTGCGCGAGGCCTGGCCGTAATAGTCGATCGCGATCGTCCGGGCGGGCTTGCCGTCCTTCGCCGCCATGTGGATCAGCATATAGCCGCCGCCGCCGACATTGCCGGCGCGCGGCAGCGTCACCGCCAGGGCGAAGGCAGTGGCGATCGCGGCATCGACTGCGTTGCCGCCCTTGCGCAGGATCGCGGCGCCCACATCGGCGGCGATCCTGTTCTGGCTCACGACCATGCCGCCGCGCCCGATCGCGGGCTTGTGGATCTGGTCATAGGCGACGATGTCGCCACCGGAGACGCGCTGCGTGGCGGGCGCCTCCGGTGCTTCCTGGGCGTAGGCCGGCGTCGCGAGCGACGCCAGCGCCAGGGCGAGCGCGATCCGCATCAGAAGCTCGCCCGCATGTTGGCGTACCAGTAGCGGCCATAGGGGCTGTAGAGCGAGCCGAGGAAGCCGTTCGAGCTGAGCGGCGGCGACTCGTTGGTGAGGTTGCGCACGCCGATGCGCAGGCGATAGCGGCCGCCATTGTCGCGCTTGCCGACCGTGACCTGGCCATAGAGGTTGAAGGTCATCCGGTCCTCGATCAGCCAGGCGGCGCCGGCCGAATCGATCAGGCCGGTATCCTGGACGTCGCTCGTATATTGGGTGAAGCCGCCGATCTGGAACGGCCCCTTTTCCCAGGTGATCGACCCGGTGACCTTCCAGCGCGGCTTGCCGTTCTGGCGCACCAGGTCGCCCGCATCGGCGATGTTGGTGCCCGCGTTGATCGTCCCCGCTGCGCGCGCGGCGATCAGGTTCTGGATCGGCGGCGAGGGCTCGAGGAAGAACTTGTCGAGATAGGCGGCGTTCGCGTTCAGGCTGATCCTGCCCGCGCCGAAATCGGGCAGGCGCCAGTTGAAGCCGAGATCGACGCCCGCGGCCTCCTGCGGCAGCAGGTTGACGTATTTGTCGTTGACGTAGAGCACCCGGCCGACCGGCGCCAGGCCCGTGCCGGCGAACAGCGCATTGTCCTCCGCCGTCGGCGCGGCGCGGATGACATTGGGGTCGCTCGATCCCTGCACGCGCAGCAGATAGTCGTTGATCAGCGCATTGCCCTCGCCGAACAGGCCGACGATGCCCTTCTGGCTGACATGCCAGTAATCGGCGGTGAAGGTCATCCGGCCGACCGCGGCATCGAGGAAGTGCGGCTCGAGCACGACGCCGACCGTCCAGGTCTTGGACTGTTCGGGCTTCAGGTCGGGATTGCCCGAGCGCCGTGCGGTGGTGGCGAAGCCCTGCGAGCAATTGGCGAAGCTGCTGATGCGGAGCGGGTTCGGCGTGACGCCATCGGCCAGGAACGGCGGCTGGCGCAGCTGGGCCTCGCAGCGGACCCAGTCGGTGCGGGTGTTCGAGCGGGTGACCATCGTCGCGTTGATCTGCTCGAGATTCGGCGCCTTGAAGCCCTCGGCATAGGAGCCGCGCAGGCGCAGGCCGCGCACGATGTCCCATGCGGCCGCGATCTTCGGCTTGGCGACCGAGCCGACGTCCGAATAATGTTCGAAGCGGCCGGCGAGCTGGAGCTCGATGTTGCGGACCAGCGGGATGTGCATGTCCGGCGAGACCACCGGCACCGCCAGCTCGAGATACGCCGCGGCGACGGTGCGCCGGCCGTTGGTGTCGGGCGAGGGGCTGGTGCCGACCAGGTCGGATCCGTTGACCGCGCCGGTGATCGAATCGGTGAACTGGATCGTCCCGTCGACGCGCGGATCGCGGTCGTCGCGCTGGGTCTCGCGGCGCACTTCGCCGCCGATCGCGATGCCGACATTGCCGCCGGGCAGGCGGATCAGGTCGGTGGTCGAGCCCTTGATGTCCCACATCGCCAGCGTCGACTGGCTGACGCGGGTGGTCTTGATCCGGATCGCGTTGATGGCGGCGAGGCTGCTCGGCGTGTTGTCGGCGCCGCTCGGCGGAGTGAGGCCGCTGCCGTTGAACGGATTGTAGGCGTCCGGCGTGGTCAGGTTGATCTGGCGCTGGAGCAGCGTCTGGCTGATCCCGTCGGACGTGTCGCGCACCCGCGCTTCCGAATAGAGCGCGGCGCTCTCCCATTCGAAGCCGAGCGCCTTGAACCGCAGGCCGCCGAGCAGGCGATACTGGGTATTGAGCACGTCGACATGGTTGGGGCCGACATCGGCGAAGTTGTAGCTCGACAGCGTGATCGCCTGGCCGGTGGCCGCGGCGTTGATGCCGGGCAGGCGGTTGGGGCTGCCGACCGGGCCGAACGGATTGTAATAGGCATTGGCCGCAATCGTCAGCGGGCCCGAGGACAGGGTGCCGCTCGATGCCTGGATGCTGTCGCTCTTGCCGTTGTAATAGCCGGCCTCGCCGAACAGCTCGACGCCGCCGCCCAGCTCGTAATGGCCGTTCAGGAACAGGTTGATGCGGCGGATATTGGGGGTGACGTTGGTGTTGAAGGCCAGCGGCGCGTCGAAGCGCAGGTCGCGGATGCCCGCTGCCGAGCTGGTGCCGGTGGCGACGCAGTTGGTGCCGCCGATGATGCCGGCGCCGCCGGTCGGGCAGCCGGTGAAGCTGGTCGGCTGGATGTGGAACTGGCCCGAGGTGTTGGTCAGCGCGGTCGTGCCCTGGCGCACCACCACGTTGCCCACCGTCTGGAACGAGCCCCAGGGCGTGATGGTCGAGCGGCCGTCGAGCGAAGTCGCGCCCTCGAAGCGGGTGCCGACGAAGAGCGGGCGGTTGTCGTTCGAGCGAGTATAGTCGAAGTCGCTTGCGAGCACGCCGTCGCGCTTGTCGTAGCTGGCGAACAGCGTGATGTTGCCGCGATCACCGAGATTGCGGCCGGCGAGCAGGTGGGTGTTGGTCTCGAACAGGTGCGAGCCTTCGCCCCAGCCGACCTGGCCCTCCAGCTCAACGCCGTGATAGTCGGTCTTGAGCACGGTGTTGACCACGCCGGCCACGGCGTCCGAACCGTAGATCGCCGCGGCGCCGTCGCGCAGCACTTCCATGCGCTCCAGCCCGAACACGGGAATGGCGTTGGTATTGACCGTCAGCACCGGCACCAGATTGTCGTCGGCGCGGCTGGTCGGGTGATTGACCACGCGGCGGCCGTTGAGCAGCACCAGCGTGTTGCCGACGCCGAGGTTGCGCAGGTTGATCGAGCCGACATCGCCGCGCGCCGAGTTGGAGCTGTTCGGCAGGTAGGAGCTGTTGAAGCTGACGTCGCCGAGCTGCGGGATCGAGCGGAACAGCTCGTCGCCAGACGTCGCGCCGGTGGCGCCGATCTGGGCTTCGTCGACGACGGTGACGGGAAGCGCGGCGGTCACCTTGCTGCCGCGGATCTGCGAGCCGACCACGACGATCTCGGGCGGCGGCGCCTCGTCGCCGTTCACGGCCTGCTCGACGCGGGCGGTCTCGGCGGCGGCCTGCTGGTCGCCGGTGGGCGCGGCGGCAGGGCTGTCCTGATAGAGCGCGACCGGGCGAGTTGCCGGCTGGGCGTCGGCGCGCGGCATCACGCGCACGCTGTTCGGGCCGGTGAAGCGATAGGTATAGCGGCTATTGGCGAGCAGCAGTTCGAGCGCGTCGCGGATGGTGTACCGGCCCTCGAGCTTCGGCGCCTTGATCCGGGCGATCGCGGGATCGGTGAAGACCAGCTGGACGCCGGTCTGCTGGGCGACCTGCATCAGCGCGCTGTCCAGGCTTCCGCCCGAGAAATGGATTTCGTGGCGCACGGCCTCGCGCGCCTGTGCGGCGGCGGGAACGGCGACGAAGGCGGCAACCGTGGCGAGAAGCAGCTGGCGTGTGTTCATGGATATCGACCCCCCTGAATCGATGCCTGGACGTGGCAATCATGGTTTATGACGCTGGGACTCCCCGCACGCGAACCAAAGTGGACCAAATTTTTTTCGGGTGTTGCGTCCGTGCAAGGTTCGCCTTTGCCGCAACCGCGCGTCATGGCAGGAGGAATATGCGCGGGTGCGCGACAGGGAGATGCGGGCTTGGCCGCCGGACGACCAGAAATGCAGGCGGCCCCGGAGGCGGACGACGGCAGTTTCGACGCCTATCGCGCGGCGCTGCGCGCGTTCGTCGCGCGCCGGGTCGACGATGCATCCGAAGTCGAGGACCTGGTGCAGGAAGCCTGTGCCCGGCTCGTCGCCAGCGCTCGCGAGCGGACCGTGGACGAGCCCCAGGCCTATCTCTTTCGCATCGCCGCCAATCTGATCGCCGATCGCCATCGTCGGGTACTGCCGGTCGTGCCGCTCGGGCCCGAGATCCATCCGCCGGTGCGCCCCGCGCAGGAGGATCGGCGCCGCGTGGCCGATCTCCAGGCGGCGCTCGAGGCCGCGCTGGACGAATTGTCGCCTCGCTGCCGGGAAGTGTTCGTGATGCGCCGCTTCGACGAGCGCGGCACCGGCGAGATCGCCCGTGAGCTCGGCATCTCCCCGCGCATGGTGCAGAAGCACCTCAACCACGCAGTCGCGCACCTCTACGACCGGCTCGCGCATCTGATGGAGCGCGGCGCATGAGCGAGCGCAATCTCGGCAAGCGCGCCTCGGCCGTGTTCGAGGCGTTCCTGGACGGGCGGGACGGCGACCTCCATCCGGCGGACCGGGCCGAGGCCTCGGCCTTCTGGAACTGGCTCGGCGAGTTCGAGCGCCCGGGCGCGGCGCCGGTGCGGCAGCGGTCCGCCTGGCTGGGCCGGGCGGCGGCGGGGATCGCCGCGCTGGCCGTTGTCGGCGGCACCTTGTGGCTGTCGCATCCGCGGCCCGCGCGCGAGACGGTGCAGAGCGTGGCGACCGGCCATGCCGAGCGCCGCCGGATCGCGTTCAGCGACGGATCGGTGGTGACCCTGGCGGCGGACAGCCGGGTCGACGTCGCCTATGCCCCGCGCGAGCGTCGGCTGCGGCTGGTGGCCGGCGAGGCGCTGTTCAAGGTGGCGCACGACAAGAGCCGGCCCTTCGTCGTCGAGACCCGGCACGGCGAGGTCGTTGCCGTCGGCACCATGTTCGACGTGAGCGTGGGCAGGCGCGAGGCGAAGGTGACCGTGGTGGAGGGCGTGGTGCGCGTCGCCTTGTCCGAGCCCGGGCGGCCGGGCACTTCCGAGCCGATCGAGAAGCTGGCGCGCAAGGGCGAGCGCCTGTCGTTCGGTATCGCCAAGGGCACGGGCGGCGACACGGGCTTCATCCGGCAGGCGGCCGATATCGATGCCGACAGCGCCGTCGCCTGGACGCGTGGGCGGCTGGTCTTCCGGGGCGAGCCGCTGAGCGAGGTCATCGAGGAAGTGAACCGCTATGCGAAGGACCGCCTGGTCCTGACCGATCCGCGCGCAGGATCGGTGCGGGTCTATGGCGTGGTCAACCAGGGGGATACGGCCGCGATCCGCGATCTCATCGCCAATCCGGGCGCGGTCGCCATCGAATCCCGCCAGCGTTGAGGGGCCCCTCAGCGCTGGAGCTTGGTCGCCAGGATGACCGAGGAAGTGGTGCGCTCCACGCCTTCCATCGCCCCGATCGTATCGAGCAGGTCGTTCAGCCGGTTGACGTGCGGCGCCTCGATCACGGCGATCAGGTCATATTCGCCGGAGATCGCGTAGAGCCCGGCCACCGCGGGCATCGTCATCAGCTGGTCGATCGTCGCCTGGGTGGCCTTGGGATAGAGCTTCACCATCACATGGGCGCGGATCAGGCTGCGGTCGTAATCCTCACCCAGGCGCACCGTGTACCCGACGATCGTGCCCTGCCGCTCGAGCCGTTCGATGCTGCTGTAGATCGCGGTGCGGGAAACCCCCAGCAGCGTGGCCAGCTCGGAGACGTTGCGCCGGGCATCCTCGCGCAGCAGCGCCAGGATCCGGGGATCGATCTCTTCGGATCGCAGCGTCATTTCGGCCCCGGCGCCCCGATCAGCTTGCCGCCGGCGACGCGCGCGACGCCGCTGAAGGCGGGGCGCGTGACGCGGAGCGTGCGCAGGTCGATCGCGCCGTCGGGCGCGATCCCGGTGATCCGCACGCCGGCCCAGTCGAGCGGCTTGCCTGCGCGCAGGCGCGCCGTGCCATGGGGCTCGACCAGCCAGGCATGGCCGCCCGGCGGGGCATGGAGCTTCGCGCTGCCGTCCGCCTCGACGCAGAGCGCGGCGCCTTCGTCGATGCCGAGTCCGATCGCCCGCGGGTCGCGCAGCCGCGCCTTGGCGACGAACGCCACGAGCCGCCCGAGCCGGTCGCGCTTGGCGAAATGCGTGTCGGTGACGACATGGGCGAGCCGCGGCATGTGGAGGAAGCCGGTGACCAAGGTCACCGCCGGCCCGGCGGGATCGGCGAGCGCGGCCGGGCTGTCGATGCTGCCGCCGTCCATCGCGCCATAGGCGGTGCCGCCCAGGATCGCGAGCCCCGCGCTGGTGCCGCCGAGCGGCCGTCCCCGGCGGACATGGGCGTCGAGCGCCGCGGCGACCGGCGTGTCCTTCCAGTAGCGGACATAATTGGCCTGGTCGCCGCCCGCGATGAAGATCCCGTCGGCATGGGCGAGAATGTCGAGCACGCGCGCGTCGTTTGCCGCCGCGCGGCTGTGAAAGACGATCGTCTGGACCGAGGCGACTCCGCCGACCTGGCTGTAGATCTCCTCGCCCGCCTGCCCCTCGCCCGAGGCGCGCAGCACCACGATATGGCCATGCCCGGCCCGTTCGGCGAACCAGCGGAAGGCGCCATAATCCCAGTCCCCGCCGCCGACGAGCATCAGTGCCGGGGCCGTCGGGCCGCTCCGCGCGGCGGCAAGATCGCCGATCGCGTAATAGCTGTAGCTCTCACCCGGCCGGGCCGATGCCGCCGCCGGCGCGAGCAGGGCCAGCACGGCCAGGGCAAGGCGCAATAGTGTCTTCACGGCCATAGTCCTTTGCAATTCGTTCGTATGGCATAGCCAAACTGCATTTTTATTGTTTCAATTTGATCGCTCTCGTTATCAATATGTCACAAACGCATCAGGGGGTCGATATATGCGGTACATGAAGTTGGTGGCGGTGGCGCTGGCGGGGACCAGCATGGTCGCGCTCCCGGTCGCGGCGATGGCGCAGGCGGCGTCGGGCGAGCAGAGCGTGCCGGCGACGGGCCAGGAAGCGAGCGAGGGCGAGGGGCAGATCGTCGTGCTCGGCTCGCGCATCCCGCGCATCCAGGGCGAGGGGCCCGCGCCGGTGACGACGATCACCGCCGACGACATCCTGCGCAGCGGCTATCAGAGCGTGCCCGACGTGCTGCGCGCGATCACCCAGAATGGCGGCGAGACGCAGAGCCAGCAGAGCTTCTCGGGCGCGGATTTCACGCCGGGCGCGCAGCAGGTCGATCTGCGCGGGCTCGGCCCCAACCACACGCTGGTGCTGGTCAATGGCCGCCGCATCGCGGACTTCCCGCTGCCCTTCAAGGGCAACGGCAACTTCACCGACATCTCGAACATCCCGGTGGGGCTGATCGAGCGCGTCGAGATCCTCAGCGGCAGCGCCTCGGCGATCTACGGGTCGGACGCGATCTCGGGCGTGGTCAATTTCCAGCTCAAGTCCAAGCCCGACGGCACCCGCATCGACTATCGCTACGGGGCGACCGAGCATGGCGGCGGATCGTCGCAGCGGCTGAGCCTCACCACGGGCTGGGAGACCGGCGGCTTTCACGGCGTGGTCGGTGTCGAACTGCTCGACCAGCGGCCGCTATGGCAATATCAGCGCAAGCTGCAGGATTCGACCGCCGATGATCCCACCGGGGCCCCGCTGGCCCGGCGCACCTTCCTGCGCGCCGACGAATATCTCTATTACATCAACCCCGGCAAGGCGACGTGCGACCGGCTGTCCTCGCTCAACCGCGGCACCACCTATTATGCCGCGCGCCCGCGGCGCGACACCATCTCCGGCGACGGCTATTTCTGTGGCAGCAACGCATCGGTCGCCTACGGCACGATGCTCTCGAAGCGGCAATCGGCCAGCGGCTTCGGCACCATGGGCTATACGCTGAGCGACCATGCAGAACTGTTCCTCGACTTCCAGGCCAGCTATTCCAACCTCAAGCTGTTCCGCGACGTGCTGTCCTGGTCGTACGTCGCGCCCGACGGGAACGAGGAAGGCACCTTCTACAATCCCAATTACCTGGCCCCCGGCGACACCGACAGCGGCGACCAGCTCGACAATTGGACGCGCCAGTTCACGCCCGAGGAAATGGGCGGGTTCGATGTGGGCATGACCCGCAACCGCTCGTTCAGCTACAATGTCACGCCGGGCGTCAAGGGCAGCTTCGGCGGCACCTGGAACTATGAGTTCAGCCTCAACCACGCCGAATACAGCGCGCGGATTTCCTTCCCCCAGGTGGTGATCTCCAAGGCCAATGCCTTCTTCCTCGGTCCGCAGGTCGGCGTCGATCCCAACTCGGGCTATGCCCAGTTCAACGCCAATCCGACGCGGCTCTACACGCCGCTGACGCCGGCCGAGTATCGCTCGATCACTGCCGATTCGATCTATCGGCCCAAATCCTGGGTCAACAACGTCGCCGCCACGGTGAACAATACCGAACTGTTCCGCCTGCCCGGCGGCCCGGTCGGCTTCGCGATCAGCGCCGAAGTGGGGAACCAGGGCTATGACCTGAAGCCCGATCCGCTCGCGCTGACTCAATATTATGTCGGGCTGGTCGATTCGGACGGGAAGGGGACGCGCCAGCACTGGGGCGCCGGCGGCGAGCTGCGCATCCCGGCCTTCTCGTTCCTCGAGCTCGATGCCGCGGCGCGCTACGATCATTACAGCTTCGCCGGCAACGGCTTCGGCAAGTTCACCTACAATCTCGGCGCGGTGGTGCGGCCGACCAAGTCGCTGATGCTCCGCAGCGCCTATGGCACCGGCTTCCGCGCGCCCGATCTCAACTATGTCTTCCGCGGGCCGGGCAACACCCATCCCTCCGGCACCGATTATTATCTCTGCCGCAGGGACGAGCCGGGCGTCGCCTTGCCCGATTGCAGCTATGCCGATCAGGGCATCGTCTCGCACCGTTCGGGCAACCGGCGGCTGCGGCCGGAGACCTCGACTTCGCTCAACGCGGGCATCGTGTGGCAGCCGTCGCGGCGCTTCGACGTGTCGGTCGACTATTTCCGGGTCGCGATGAAGAACCAGGTGCTCGACATGAACATCGACAGCATCCTGCGCGACGAAGCCGATTGCCTTCTCAAGCAGACAGCGGCGGGCAGCCCGGTCGACGGCAATTCGCCGACCTGCCTCGACGCGAAGGCGCGCGTGCAGCGCTATGTCGGCGGCGCGCTCGATGGCCAGCTCCAGGGCGTCTTCATCAATCCGATCAACGTGGCGAAGGAGACCACCGACGGCATCGACTTCGCCGCGCATCTCCGCATCCCGACGGCCGGGATCGGCACCTTCGCGCTCTCGGCGAGCTACACCTATGTGCTCAACCACACGATCCGCCAGTATCCGGGCGATCCGGTGATCGACAAGCTGACCTATGACAGCGGCTACGACATCCCGCGCGACAAGGGCACGGCGAGCCTCAGCTGGGACCTCGGCAAATTCTCGACGACGCTGACCGGGCAGCGCCTGGGCAGGCTGCCCAATTACGACGAGAATGCCTTCATCAAGGAAAGCTATCTCTTCAACCTGTCGGCCCAGTACAACATCACCGATCGCTTCCGCCTGTCGGGCACGATCAACAATCTGTTCGACCAGAACCCGATCAAGGACCGCACCTATGGCGCCTATCCCTATTACGACATCTCGTGGTTCGACGGGGTGGGGCGGAGCTTCTACGTGCAGCTGACCTACAAGATGGGCGGGGCCAAGCTGTGATCCGCCAGGCCGGAGCGATTCTTCTCGCCTCGTCGCTGTTGGCGGGGGCGGCGCCCGCCGCGGCGCAGGGACTGTCGAAGCCCGAAAAGGCGATCGACCGCACGGTCGATGCCGAGTTCGAGCGTTCGGTGGCGCTGCTCGCCCGGCTGGTCGACCAGAACAGCGGCACGCTGAACCTGCAGGGGGTGGCGAAGATCGGCGAGATGATGCGCGCCGAGCTCGAGCCGCTCGGCTTCGTCGTCAGCTGGAAGCCGATGGACGCCGTCCAGCGCGCCGGCCATCTGATCGCGGTCCATCGCGGCAAGCCGGGCGGCAGGCGCATCCTGCTGATCGGCCATCTCGACACGGTGTTCGAGCCGGGCTCGCCCTTCCAGAAGTTCGTCCGCACCGGCGACAAGGCCGAGGGGCCGGGCGCGGGCGACGACAAGGGCGGCATGGTCGTGATGGTCGCGGCGCTGCGGGCCATGCAGGCGGCGGGCACGCTCAAGGACGCGAATATCGAGATCATGCTCACCGGCGACGAGGAGGATGCCGGCAGCCCGCACAGCATTGCGCGCGCCGATCTGATCGCCGCGGGCAGGCGCGCCGATGTCGCGCTCGATTTCGAGGGGCTGGTGATCGACGGCGGCAAGGACATGGGCTCGATCGCGCGTCGCTCGGTCACCGACTGGCGGATCACCGCGACCGGCAAGACCGGCCATAGCTCGCTGATCTTCGGGCCCGATTTCGGCGACGGCGCGATCAACGAGCTGGCGCGCATCCTGGCGGCCTTCCGCAAGGAGCTGCCCGAGCCCAACCTCACCTTCAACGCCGGGGTGATCGCCGGCGGCGCCAGCGCCGCGATCGACGAGAGCGGCAATGCCAGGGCCGCGGGCAAGACCAACATCATCGCCGCCACCGCCGTCGCGACCGGCGATTTCCGCACGCTGAGCGTCGAGCAGACCGCGCGGATCCGCGCGAAGATGGAATCGATCGTGGCGGCGCACGCCCCGGGCACCGATGCCAGGATCGAATTCGGCGAAGGCTATCCGGCGATGGCGCCGACCGAGGGGAACAAGGCGCTGCTGGCGGCACTCAACGGCGTCAACCGCGACCTCGGCCTGGCCGAGATGGCGCCGCTCGACCCGCTCAAGCGCGGCGCCGGGGACATTTCGTTCGTCGCGCATGACGTCGACAGCCTGGCCGGCCTCGGCACCTACAGCACCGGCGATCACGCGCCGGGCGAGACCGTCGACCTTGCGAGTATCCGGCGCCAGGCAAAGCGCGCGGCCATCCTGATCACGCGCCTGGGCGCGGGGCGGCCCGCCAGGCGGTGAGGCGTCGAGGGAAGGACGGGCCCCCGGGGACAACGACCCGATCGGCAAACCCCGTCGTCCCTGCGAAGCCGGCGATGACGATGTAAATCGGGATGGCGGCGGAAGGACAAGCGGTTTGGGCGTCGCCGAGGCGGCCCGGCCCGCTTTCCCGCCGCCGTGCTAGAAGCGCTTCCGGATGGACAGGCGCACGGTGCGCCCCAGCGGATCGATCTGGTAGCGCGTGTATCCGGCCGGGATGCTGCCGTCTTCCAGGGTCGCCCGGCGATAGCCGTCGAACAGGTTCCGGATGTCGAGCGAGAGCTTCACATTCTTCAGCCAGGGCGTTTTCGCCGCGCCGGGCAGGATGTGTTCGGGCTCGACGAAGAGCGACAGGTTGAGGATCGACGAGGGGGCAAAGCGATAGGCGCCGCCCGGCCCGGCGTTGCGCAGGCGCGCGGAACCGCTCCAGTTCCCGTTCAGCGTTGCGCCGATGCCCCGCTTTCCCGCGGTCGCCTGGAGCGAGACGAAATCGCGGGACTGGCCGCTGTCGGGGCCGAGCTGGTCGATCGGCGGAATGCCGGCGCGCGTCAGCAATTCGCTCTTCAGGCGGCGGCGATAGTTGAGCGAGATGCTCCAGCGCATCGGATCGGCACTGGCCCCGGCGGGCGTGGCCTTGCCGCGGCGCGGCAGCAGCAGTGCGATGCCCGAAGTCAGCTCGGCGCTGGTATCGCGGGCGAGATTGATGGCGCGCGCGTCGACCGAGACCAGATGGCCCCCGGCATCCCGCGTCACGCGCTCCGGAAAGGCTGCCTCGATCGCCGGCGTCAGCTCGGGGAAGGGCGCGACGCCGCCCTTGGCGACCTGCTCGCTATAGCCGAAGTTCAGCGTCAGCGTCTGGTCCGCCAGCGGACGCGCCATTGCCGTCAGCGCGCGACTCTGGCGCCGGCCGCGGCCCAGATTCGGGTTCCCGCCCAGGATCCATATGGCATCGACCGCTTCCTGCCGCGCATAGTCGTAGATCCGGTTGATCGTCGTGACGACGGGGCCGTCGAGCTGTTCGGGCGAGGGGGCTGCCTCGACATCCTCCAGCGTGCCGCGAAGCTGGAGGACGGGATGCGGCGTCCAGGTCAGCCCGGCGCCGAACCGCTTCTGCAGGCTGCCCCCCGAGAGCGACTGGCCGCCCGCGACCAGGTTGAGCGCCAGGTCGCCGAGCGGGCCGGCACCATCCTTTCCGCGCCGGGACAGCGGGACGTTCAGGGAGAGCTGCCCGTCGATCCGGCCGGATGCCCGATCGGTGACGACGAGATTGCCCGAAAGGTCTCCGTTCCGGCTCTCCAGGCTGTTGCGGCTGGCATTGATCGAGAAATTGGCGGTCAGGGGCCCCGCCGGGAGATCGATCGCCGTCTTGATGACGTTGAGCCGGGCGGAGAGATTGTCGCCTTTCGCGCGATTGCGGCCCGCCAGCAGGAACCGCGTGCTCCACGGGCCATAGGGATTGAACGCGGGATCGCCAGCGGCGACCAGTTGCTGCACGCTGCGCGCATCGATTCCGCGCTCGATCAGGCTGTCCGTCCAATTGCGTCCATAGCTGCCGGAAAGCGTAACCTGCCAATCCGCGATCCGGCCCGTCAGCGTCAGCGACGTGCCCAGCGTTTGCGAGCTGTTATCGTTGCGCAGCGCCCGCTCGCCGGCAAAGGGGCGCACCAGGAGCACCGCGTTGCCGAAGGGCGACCAGGGGCTGCCGGCCGGGATCTCGATCGAAGCCATGGGCAGCCCGCGCAGCCCGTTGCTCCCGATGCTGGTGGCATTGAAGCTCAGCGATGCCGAAAACGCCCCCAGCGGACGGGTGACGCCGGCGCTGAGCAATATCGAGCGCTTCGACGGCAGCAATGTCTCATATGCATCGGGATCGACCGGATGCGTGCGGTCCGCGGTGCCGGCGAAGTCCGCGAGCGTCGGCGCCTGCGATGCGGCCCCCGGGGGGATGGCGGCAAGGCCCACCGGCCGGCCGGCGAGCTGGCTGAGCGCCGGGTCGATCTCTCCGCCGCCGGGCGCGGTGACATAGCCCGTGCCGTCGAAGATGCCCGCTGCCGCGGGGAGGCTGCGCGCGCTCTTGCGGAGCGCCGAGTCCCGGCTGATGCGCGCCTGCACGTTCCAGCGGGTCGGCCCGTCGATCGTCACCCGGCCCGCGGAAAGGTCGCCGCCATATTGCCCTCCCGCGGTCGCTGCGGTCATGCCCGCGTCCAGGTTCAGGCTGGCGAAGTGCTGCTTCAGGACCAGATTGACGACGCGCCGGCCGGGCGGATAGCCATATTGCGCCGCGGCATCCGGCTTCAGCACGGCGAGGCGGTTCAGCGCTTCCGCCGGATAGGACAGGATCGAGCGGTCGCCATCCGCCGGCCGGCCGTTGATGAGCAGGACCGGTTCGTCGTCGCTGCCGCTATTGCCGATGAAGGGCGTCAGGCGAGCCAGCAGGTCCTGGATGCTGTCCGCGCCGTGGCTGGCGATCTCGTCCTCGCCGAACTCCGTCTCGGCGGCTACCCTGGCTTCGCCATAGCGCCGGGCGGTGACGACGATCTCGTCCCCCGGCTGCGCTTCGGCGGGAGAGGGGCGGTCCTGCGGGCCGGTGGCTGCGCCCGGCTTTTCGCCCGCCGTCTGCGCCCTGGCACCCTGGGGCAGCGTCATGGGCAGTGCAAGGGACAGCAGCACGGAGAAACGGGCCAGGGGCATCATAGACCGCGTACTTTCCGCACTCCGGATTCCCCCGATACGACGCCGTGGACCCGTAATGACTAACGCTCCGGTCAAATCAAGGCGCGCTGCCTTGTGGCCGGAGGCAAGGACGATAACGACACCGCGTTGCGGGGATGCGCCCGCACTGCAGGGAAATGAAGCGGGCGCACCGAAGCAATGCGCCCGCCGAGTTTCAGTGTTGAGAGGGTGAGTGCACCTTCATTCAGGCGGCAAAGCCATCGACCGTGCAGGCCGGACCACCGGTGTGGGGCGGAAGGACGGCGCCGCTGATGGTCAGGGTGCTGCCATCCCAGGTGCCGCTGATGTCGCCATAGCAGTCGCCGATGGTGATCGTGGTCACATCGACGTTGTGGAACGTCAGGACGCCGGCCGAATAGGAGGTGGTGTACGGCATGTTGTTGAAGTGCAGCGCGGCGCAGTTCGTGTCGCCGGGGTTCATCTCGATAGAGCCCTTGTTGTTGGCCGCATCGAGAGTGAGCTTCAGATCGCACGTGACGGTGATGCCCTTGGTGGCGACGACGACGCCGTTCAGAACGCCGTTCGGTGCAGCCTGAGCCATGGCCGCCGAACCGAAGAACGTCGAACCAACAACAGCCGATGAAATCAGGACGAGTTTGTTGAGCCTGTTCATTTATCATCTCCCGCGTTATTTGATTCGCACTGTCTTATCAGTGCGACTCGACTATAACTTATCTGTCATTTTATTCAAGAGTATTCAGATTTAACGTAAAATTAATTGCGTTGAACGGTTCGTCTCAGAATCGCTTCATGATGTTGAATCCCACGATGCGAGGGTCCAACGTGAATACGTTGGTTGTCAGGCCAGTATCATCGGCATTTGTGAAGAAGTCCGTGATCGGGGTGTTGTTGAAAAGGTTCTTTACGTAGAGCTGAAATGTAATGTCGGATTTCGGCCGAGACAAAGTCAGGGCTGCATTTACGTTGTCCCACGCTCTCAGGCGATCATAGGCGGTATTATAAACGCGCGCATAGCTTTTTGACTGACGGTAATAGTCACCGCGCAGCGTGAGTTCCCAGTCTCCACCATCCAGGAAGAAAGTGTATTGCGCGCCGACATTGGCGGTCCAGCGCGGGGCGTTGGGTAGCTCGTTGCCGGTGAGGTCGGCGGCGAAGCCGCGCCCGCCATTGGGCGCGCCGCTTCCGCCCTGGGCGATGTTCAGGCCGACCGTGCTCGCATTGTAGGGCGCGAACGGATCATAGGTGAAGCCATAGGTGTTGTAGAGCTTGAACTTGCTGTCCACCGCCGGGTTGTAGGTGCCGATGCGGGTCGCGCCCGGGCAGAGTGCGGCCAGCGCGATCTCGTTGCCCGACGGCAGCACCTTCTCCACCAGCGCGCGGGGCGCGATGCAGTTCGAGGGGACCTGCAGCCAGGGCCGCAGCACCACCCAGTCCGGATCGCCCTGCGTCCGGTTCATCACGTCGATCGACTCCGAGCCCTTCTTCAGCCGCGTCTTGAGGAGGCCGAAATTGCCGTCGATGCGAAAGGCACGCGAGGGGCGCCATGCCGCCTCCAGCTCCAATCCCATGCTCGTGGCGCCGAAATTCTCGTTATAGGCAATCCGGTCGACGATCTGCGAGATCTGGTAATCCTTGTAATCGTACAGGAATGCAGTGGCGTTCAGAGTCAGCTTGCGGCCGGCAAAGGCGTTCTTCGTGCCGATCTCGAAGGCGTTGACATATTCCGGCCGAAAGGTCTGCGGCAGGAACTGATACTGCACGATCGCCGGGTTGAAATCGACGCGAGGCGGATTGACGCCGCCGCCCTTGTAGCCGCGGGCCGCCGAAAGATAGAGGAGCGTGTCGTCGGTGAAGCTGAGCGTCGGCTTCCAGTCGATCACCGCGCGCCCGGTGAACTTCCCCCATTTCTGGTGGATGTCGGGCAGGGCGGGATAGCCGCTGTTCACCCGGCCGCCGGTGGTGTCCCCGGGGAACGGCGTACCGGTGCCGCCGCCCAGCAGCAGCTGGCTGGGAATCTGGGTCGAGACCTTCTCGTCCTGCGTGTAGCGCAGGCCCACGGTCAGCTTCAGATTGTCGGTGGCGTTCCAGTAGAGCTCGCCAAAGGCGGCCTTGCTTTTGATCCGCACGCCATTCTGGCTCAGAAAGTAGTTGTGGCCCTGATTGTCGAGGCTTCCCAGGGGGTTGCGGTCGACATAGGGGCATTCGCGTGCTTCGAAGCCGAGTCCGCAGGGCGCGACCGCCGGCTTGAGTGTCGTGCCGCCGCGGCTGTAATACCAGTCGGCGATCAGGGTGAACATGTTATTGAAGACGTAGTAATCGTCCTTGGATTTGAAATCGAGATAGTTCAATCCAAGGTTGAAATTGAGCGGTCCGCTGAAGCTCGATTGAAGGCGGAACTCCTGAGACCATTGGCGATTTCTAGAACGACTTATGTCGACCGAGACCATTCGGTCGGAGCAGCCGAGCTGGGGATCGCAATATATGCCGCCCGGGGTGGGCAGTTCCGACGTGTCCATGGTCCGGCCGAGCACGTCGAGGAGGAGCTGCGAGGAGTCGTTGAAGATCGGGTTGCTGACGAACCGGTTATAGTCCTGCGAAGAATAATAGCGGTCGCGGGCATAGGCGGTCTGCGACACCAGCTTCAGCCCTTCGGCGGGCACGAACTCGAGGTTGAGCTGGTAGACGTCGTTCGTCGCGCGGAACACCGGGTCGTAGCTGGTCGATATCTCACGCAGGTTCCGCGATTGCGTCACCCCGGCAAAAGGGTCGGCGTCCTTGAGGACGTTGACGCGCGGCCCGCCCCGCCGGTCGGGGCGGGCGGGGTTGGGCTGGAAGCCGAGCAGGATGTCGGAGGGCACTTTCAGATAGACGAGGCTGCGCCCATTGGGCACGCCATAGGCCGCATCGTCATAGAGCGAGCCCGGCAGGCAGCCCTGGCTCAGCTTGCCGCGCAGGCTAGGATTGGTGATCGTGACGTTGCCGACCTTTGCCGGGCCGGGATCGGTGGTGCACAGCTGCTTGCCCGTGCGCGCCCGGTTGTCGTCCTCGTCGAAATGCTGCCAGATCAGGTTCGCGCGAAACCGGTCGCTGGGAATCCATTGCACCGTTCCGCGGGTCGACCAGAGGTTGCGCCCGTTGACGTCCCGCTTGGTGAAGCTGTTGTAGTCGAAGCCCTCGCGGCTGGTCCAGGCGCCGGCGACGCGGATGCCCAGCGTGTCGCCGAGCGGAACGTTGATCATGCCGTTCAGGCGCATCGTGCCGTAATTGCCGACCTCGGCCTTCACTTCGGCGCCGAAATGGGCGTCCGGCAGGGCGGGGATCACGTTGACCACGCCGGCCGTCGCGTTGCGGCCATAGAGCGTGCCTTGCGGGCCGCGCAGCACCTCGACGCGGGCCAGGTCGAAGAATTCCGATTCGAACAGTCGGTTGCGCACCAGCGGCGTGTTGTTGAAGCTCACTGCGACCGCCGGATCGCTCGACGCCGAAATCGCCTTGGTCCCGATCCCGCGGATCGAGAAATTGTACATGCTGAAATTGCTTTTCGAGAAGGTGACGTTCGGAATCGCTCGCAGCAGTTCCGAGCCGCCTTCGATCTTCCGGTCGTCGAGCGCCTGGGCGGAGAATGCGGACACCGCGATCGGCACGTCCCGGATCGATTCCTCGCGCTTCTGCGCGGTGACGATGATCTCCGTCGGGCCATCGTCCTGCGCCGCGCCCGGCGCTTCGCTGGTGCCCGAGACCTGGACGGGCCGGACGGGCGCGGGCGGGGCGCTGGAGGTGGGCGTCACCGCGCCGGCGGCGGGCAGCACTACATAGGTCTTGGCACCGGTCTGGCGCGCGACCAGCCCCGTGCCCTCGAGCAGCGCGCCGAGCGCCTGGTCGATCGTCATTTCGCCATGCACGGAGGCGGTGCGCTTCCCGCTGGTATATTTGCGGGCGGCGATGATCTGGATATCGGCCTGATGGCCCAGCGCGACGATGCCGGTTTCCGCGGCCTGCGCCGATACGTCGAAGCTACGCCGCTGCGCCGAAGCCGCCGGCGCCGTCATTACGAAGATACAAGCAGTCGCCCCCAACAGGGCGGCACGCCCCCGCATAATCCCCATGTTATTCCTCTCCCTTGCGGGCTTTTTGCGCCCGTTATTCCGCAAGAGTCCCCGGCGGCGATTTTCCTTATTTTCGCGGGCGGCCGAGGCGGATTTCGTTCGGATCGCTCAGGTCGATCGGCACGCCCAGACTTTCCTGCACGGCCATGGCGAAGCCTTCGAGATCGTCGGTGCGCAGCGTGCCGTCGAAGCTTTCGCGGGCGATGCCGGGATCGACGATGACGAGCTGGCGGCGATTATAGCGGTTGAACTCCGCGGCTGCGTCGGCGAGCGTGACGCCGGCAAGGTCGATCTTGCCTTCGCGCCAGGCAAGCGCCCGATAGACCGAGCTCGCGCTGGCAGGCGCGCGGACGACTGCGGCATCGTCGGCCAGGAAGGCATGCTCGCCCGCGGCGATGCGGATATGCGGCGCGGCGGCGCCGTTCGCCCAGGCTTCGACCACGCCTTCGGTCACGGTGATGTCGGCGCCTGCCTGGCGGCGCCGGACGGCGAAGGCGGTTCCCACGGCCTGTACGCGGATCTTTCCCGCCTCCACGAGGAAGGGGCGTTTCGCATCCTTGGCGACCTGGAACCACAGCTCGCCCTGCCGGATCCGGACCAGGCGGCGCGCTTCCTCGAGGTCGACCGAAGCCAGGCTGGCGGTGTTGATCACCATCGTCGAGCCGTCGGCGAGCGGCACGCGGCGAATCTCGCCGATCTGCGTGCCATATTCGGTGCCACGGTCGAGCAGGAACGCCGCGCCCGCAAGCGATGCCGCGATCGCCGCGCCGCCACCGATCAGGAAGCGCCGCCGGCCCGTACGGGAGCGATAGGTCGGCGCTTCGGCTTCCGCGTCGTCGGCATTGGCCGGGCGCAGGGGGTCGAGCGTCGCCCAGGCCGCCTGGGCCTGCAGCAGCGCGCCGCGCCGCCGCGGATCCACTTCGAGCCAGAGCCCGAGCTCGGCTTCGTCGATGTCGTTCCATTCGGACCCGTCCATCCGCGCGACCCAGCGCGCGGCTTCCTCCTGGATCTCGCGGGCGCTCTGGTGCGTCATTACCGGCGCCCCCCGTCCGCGCGCGGCGTGCCGGCTTCGAAGCCGTTCAGCCACGCCATCACCCGGCGGTCCTCGTCGCGCCAGACGCGCAGGATCGTCTGGACGCCCTGATGGACGTCGTTCTCGACCACGCTCTCGCTGACGCCCACGCGGCGCGCGATCTCCTTCTGGGAGATGCCCTCGATCTTGCGCATCTCGACGATGCGCCGGCAGCGTTCGGGCAGGCCGGCCATGATCGCGCGCAATCGCGCATAGTCGAGCCGGCCCGCGGCTTCGCGTTCGGGCGAGGGGCTGTCGTCGATCGCATAGGTTTCGATCTCGGCGATCATGTCGATCGATACGATCCGGCCGCGCTTGAGGCGCTGCAGCAGCAGGTTGCGTACGATCGAGAAGAAATAGGCGCCCGGACGCGTGATATGGTCGACCGTGTCGAGCGCGGCGAGGCGGCAATAGGCTTCCTGAACGATGTCATCGATATCCTCCTCCGAAACGCGCGCGCGCACCAGCCATGCCCGTACCGTGCTCTCGTACGGGATCACCGTTTCCGCCACCCACGTCGCCCTCAGGCGACGTCGTTCGAAGTTCGCCTCCTTCTTCGTCGTGCCTCTCCTGCTTTTTTGTTCTTTTCTACGCGGCTTCTTGTCGTCCGTACTGCACAGATACCTGACCAGTGAATTTCCTTATTGCAACCCGCGCTATTTTTACGCGGCGCGCATCTCAACTCCGCCTGTCCATAACGAATGGTTATGCTGCAGCGCGGCCTTCGAACGTGGCGTCGGCCCGTGTTTCGGCAATCATGCGATGCGAGGCATCAATCGGGGTTTTCAATGATTGCCAGTCCTTATCTCCTGTATCTCGGCCATTCGAACGACGAGGTGGGCATCAAGACCTCCCGCGGGCTGGCGGTGTTTCGGCCGGACGATTGCGTTGGCGAATTTCGGCACGACGATTGCGGATTGACGCTCGACCTGCCGCGCATGGGCTTTGCCGAGGCAGTGGCCGCCGGGGCCAGGACCCTGGTGCTCGGCATCGCCAATGCCGGCGGCCGGATGAGCGCCGATCTGGTCGGCGATGCCATCGCGGCGATCGAGGCGGGGCTCGACGTGGCGTCCGGGCTGCATCACCGGCTGCGCGAGGAACCGGCGATCGTGGCGGCGGCGGCGCGCCATGGGCGCAAGCTGCACGATGTGCGCGATCCCCGGCCCGGCATCCCTGTCGGCAATGGCAAGCGGCGCGCGGGCAAGCGGCTGCTCACCGTCGGCACCGATTGCTCGGTGGGCAAGATGTACGCGACGCTCTGCCTGGAGCGCGGCATGCGCGCGCGGGGCATGGCCGCCGATTTCCGCGCGACCGGCCAGACCGGGATATTGATCGCCGGCAGCGGCGTGCCGCTCGACGCCGTCATCGCCGATTTCATCTCGGGGGCGATCGAGGACATCTCGCCCGCGCGCACCGATGACGGCTGGGACCTGATCGAGGGACAGGGTTCGCTGTTCCACCCTTCCTTCGCGGGCGTCTCCACCGGCCTGCTGCACGGCGCGCAGCCGGCGGCGCTGGTGCTCTGCCACGATCCCATGCGTGCCCATATGCGCGGCCTGCCGCATTATCCGGTGCCGGGGCTCCGGGAAACGCTGGAGGCCAATCTGGCCGTCGCGCGCCTCACCAGTCCCGAGGTCCGGGCGGTCGGCGTCGCGCTCAACACGTCCAAGCTCGCGCGCGCGGAAGCGGAGCGGCTTTGCGCCGAGACCGCCGATGCGCTCGGCCTGCCCTGCACGGACCCCTTCGCCATGGGTGTGGACTCCATCATCGACAGGATCGACCAATGCTTCGAAGCCTCGCCGCGCGTAGCGACGCTTTCGCTCTAGCCACGCCCTTCCGCATCTCGCGGGGCGTGAAGACGGTCGCCGATGTGGTGACCGTCTCGATCGCGGCCGAGGGTGCGGTCGGGTGGGGAGAGGGGGTGCCCTATCCGCGCTATGGCGAGTCGATCGCAGGCGCGCTCGCGGAGATCGCGGCGGTACGCGGCGCGATCGAGGCGGGGGCTTCCCGCGAGGCGTTGCTTGCCCTGATGCCGGCCGGCGCGGCGCGCAACGCAGTCGATTGCGCGCTGTGGGACCTGGAGGCGAAGCTGGCCGGGCGTAGCGTGACCGAGCTGCTCGGCATGGCGCCGCTGGGGCCGACTGCGACGGCCATGACCGTCAGCCTGGACACGCCCGAAGCAATGGCGACGGCGGCGCAGCGCCTGGCGGATGTGCCGCTGATCAAGATCAAGGTCGATCGCAGCGATCCCGAGGCCCAGATCCGCCGCGTGCGCGAGGCGGCGCCGGCGCCGCGCGTGATCGTCGATCCGAACGAGAGCTGGACGATCGCGGAGATCGAACGGCTGCAGCCGATGCTGGTCGAGCTGCGCGTGGATCTGCTCGAACAGCCGCTGCCTGCGGGCGAGGATGATGCGCTGGAGGGGTTCGCGCCGCTGGTCCCGATCGCCGCGGACGAATCCGCGCATATCGCCGACGACGTCGCGGCGCTCGCCGGCCGGTATCAGGTGATCAACATCAAGCTCGACAAGACGGGCGGCCTCACCGGCGCGCTCGCGCTGGCGGAGGCCGCCGCGGCCGCCGGGCTCGGCGTGATGACGGGCAGCATGATCTCGACTTCGCTGTCGATCGCGCCCGCGCTGGTGATCGCCGCCCGTTCGGGTTTCGTCGATCTCGACGGGCCGCTGTGGCTGGCGGAGGACCGGCCGGGCGGCGTGCGTGGCGAACGGGGCGTGCTGTCGCCGCCGGCCCCCGGATTCTGGGGAGCGCCATAGCCGGAAGCAACAAGCAACAAGGGGAGTCGCGTCGGATGGTTCGGGGTCGAAAGCTGAAGATTGGCGTGGCGGCGGGCATCGTGCTGGCCACCGCCGCCGGAGGTGCCCTCGCACGGGGAGGCAGCCCGGAACCGGGCGCCGACCTGATCCTGCGCGGCGGTACCATCTATCCGGGCAATGCCGCGCCTTTCAAAGGCGATGTGGCGATCCGCGGCGACCGCATCGTCTATGTCGGCCCCAGGGCGTCCGGCGGGGCCGGAAGGATCATCGATGCGACCGGTCTGATCGTCGCGCCCGGCTTCATCGACACCCACACCCATGTCAACGGCGCGCTGGCGTCCGGCGATCCCGCGGCGCGGCTGGTGCTGCCGTTCCTCACCCAGGGCGTGACGACTGCCTTTATCGGGGTGGACGGCGGCGGCGACCCCGATGTCGCCCGCACCTTCGGCCGCGATAGCGGAGCGAAGGGCGGTGACGGAGAGGCGGCGCTGGGCCAGTCGAGCCGCGACTATGGCATCAACTTCGCCACGTATGTCGGCCTGGGCGCGGTCCGGCTGAAGGTGATCGGCCCCGACGATCGCGCGCCGACCCCGGAGGAGCTGGCCCGGATGCAGGGGCTGGTCTCCTCGGCCATGTGCCAGGGTGCCCTCGGCCTTTCGACCGGCCTGTTCTACGCCCCCCAGAGTTTCGCCAGGCGCGACGAGGTGGTGGCGCTGGCCCGCGCCGCGGCGGAGAAGGGCGGCATCTATGACAGCCATCTGCGCGACGAATCCTCCTATACGATCGGCCTGAAGGGCGCGGTTGCCGAAGCGATCGAGATCGGGCGCGAGGCCGGCATCCCGGTGCACATCGCTCATATCAAGGCGCTGGGCGTCGACGTGCAGGGGCAGGCCGGGGCGATCATCGCCCAGATCGAGGCGGCGCGGAAGGCGGGGCAGGTGGTCCATGCCGATCAATATCCCTGGTCCGCCTCGGGAACCGGGCTGTCGGCGGCGCTGATGCCGCGCTGGGCGCAGGATGGCGGCCGCGACGCGATGCTCCGGCGCTTCGACGATCCCGCCGCGATGGCGCGGATGCGGCCGGAGATCGCCGACAATCTGCGCCGGCGCGGCGGTCCCGCCTCGCTGCTGATCACGTCGGGCCCGGCCGATGCGGAAGGCAGGACGCTCGCGCAGATCGCCACGAGCGCCGGCGCCGACCCGATCGACGCCGCGATCGCGATCCTGCGCAAGCGCGAGGCGGGCGTGGCGTCGTTCAATCAGAGCGAGGCGGACATCGCCGCCTTCATGCGGCAGCCCTGGGTAGTGACCAGTTCGGACGCGTCGCAGGGCCATCCGCGCTATTATGCGTCCTTCGCCCGCAAATACGCGACCTATGTGAAGGAGAAGCAGGTCATCGACCTGCGCGCCTTCATCGATCGCAGCACCGCCGTGACGGCGGCGATGTTCGGCCTGGAGGGGCGAGGGCAGCTCAAGGCCGGCGCCTTTGCCGATGTGATCGCGTTCGACCCCGGCCGCTTCGCGCCGCGGGCCGATTATGTCCGTCCGGCGCGGTTCTCCACGGGCATGCGCACGGTGATCGTCAACGGCGTGGTCGCCATCGAGAATGGCGCGCCGACCGGCGCCGCCGGGGGCCGCCCGCTGCCGCGCCAGCCCAGGCCGGGGAGCTGCCGATAAGTAACTGACAGGGAACCGCAGGAAGGAGCCGATGCGGTGCAGCCGGAGCAACCGGCGCACGAGTGGCATCATCGCTCGACTATACCGAGGAAGGGGAAGAAATATGACAAGATCGACGAGGGCCGCCTCTCTGTCCGCGCTGGCGATCGCGCTGCTGTGGAACGGCGCGGCGCATGCGCAGGACGCGCAGAACGGCGAGCCGGCAGCCGAAGCGCCGCAGACCGAGATCACCGTCACCGGCACGCGCATCCAGCGCAACGGCTATCAGGCGCCGACGCCGCTCACCGTGATCAACGCGGAGGACATGGCGGCGAGCGCGCCCGCCAACGTCGCCGACTATGTCAACGAGATCCCGTCGCTGGTCGGCAGCGTGACGCCGGCCAATTCCAACCTCAACATCTCGGCCGGCACCGCCGGCGTCAACGCGCTCAACCTGCGCGCGCTCGGCACTGCGCGCACGCTGGTGCTGCTGGACGGCCAGCGCTCGGTGGGATCGACCGTCGGCGGCCTGGTCGACGTCAACACCTTTCCGCAGGGCCTGATCAAGAGCGTCGAGATCGTCACCGGCGGCGCCTCCGCCGCCTATGGCTCGGACGCGGTGTCGGGCGTGGTGAACTTCATCCTCGACAAGGAATATTCCGGCCTCAAGGGCACGGTCGAATATGGCATCTCGACCTATGGCGATGCGCCCAACTACCGTGCGACGCTGACCGCCGGCACCGGCTTCGCGGGTGGGCGAGGCCATATCCTGCTCAACGGCGAGATTTCGGTGAAGGAAGGGCTGCACGGCGTCCCGCGCGACTGGAACAACCGCGGCTGGTACATGATCAACAACCCCGCCTATGTGGCGGGGAACGGCCAGCCGGAGCGGCTGGTGGTCTCGGGCGCGGGGCTCAGCCAGGCGACGCGGGGCGGCGTCATCCTCAACACCGCGCTGCGCGGCACCCAGTTCGGCTATGGCGGGGCGGTCAGCCAGTATAATTTCGGCACCAACCGCGATCCCTGGCAGATCGGCGGCGACTGGCAGTCGACTCAGGTCAACGGCTTCCAGTCGCTCGATCCGGAGGAGAATCGCAAGAGCCTGTTCGGCCGGGTGAGCTTCGAAGTGGCCGACGGGCTCAACCTGTTCGGCCAGGCTTCCTATGCCAAGTCGCAGAATCTCGGCTGGCTCGGCGTGCAGCTCAACCAGGCGAACGTCACGATCCGTTCGGACAATGCCTATATCCCGGCCTCGGTCCGTGCCCAGCTCGGCGGCATCGCCAGCTTCACGCTGGGCACCAGCAACGCCGACCTGCCGATCCGCAAGAACGACACCGAGCGCGAATTGCAGCGCTACGTCGTCGGCGCCAATGGCAGCTTCCCGCTATTCGCCGGCACCGCGCGCTGGGACGTCTATTACCAGAAGGGCATCAGCCGCACGCGCGAGATGGCGCGCGACATCACCAACAATGCCCGGCTCGCGCTGGCCCAGGACGCGGTGTTCGCACCGGCCGGCAATGCGATGGGCGTGCCCGCGGGGACGATCGTGTGCCGTTCGACGCTGACGGCGCCGACCAATGGCTGCGTGCCGCTGAACCGCCTCGGCATCGGCGTCGCCAGCCCCGAAGCGCTCGCCTATGTCCTCGGCAATCCCTATCGCCGGCAGAAGTTCGAGCAGGACGTGGTCGCGGCCAACCTGGCGTTCGACGCGTTCGCGCTGCCGGCCGGCCCGGTCTCCGTCTCGGTCGGCGGCGAGCATCGCCGCGAGAAGGTAAGCGGCTTCGTGCCCAGCGAATATCAGAGCGGCTGGTTCGTCGGAAACTTCCTGCCCAGCTTCGGCCAGTACAGCGTGACCGAAGGCTATGTCGAACTCGCGGTGCCGGTGATCAAGGGGCTGGACCTCAACGGCGCGGTGCGCGGGACCGATTATTCGACTTCGGGCTATGTAACCACCTGGAAGGCGGGCCTGACCTTCCAGCCGATCCCCGACATCCGCTTCCGCGCCACCCGCTCGCGCGACATCCGCGCGCCCAATCTGGGCGAATTGTTCACCGCCGGATCGACCCGGATCAACGTGCTGATCGATTCCTCGCAGAACAACGCGTCGGTCACCTTTGCGGGCACGACCCGCGGCAACGCGCTGCTCCAGCCCGAAAAGGCCGATCAATGGGGGGTCGGCGTGGTGCTGCAGCCAAGCTTCCTGCGCGGCTTCGCGATGTCGGTCGATTACTACAACATCAAGATCAACGGCGCGATCGGATCGGTCGCGGCGCAGACGATCGTCGATCGCTGCAACGAAGGCATCCAGGCCTTTTGCGCGGCCGTGGTGCGCGGGCCCAATGCGTTCGGCAACAACCTGCAGGTGTATGAGAGCCCGTTCAACTTCGCGGTGCAGAAGGCGCAGGGCATCGACTTCGAGGCTTCGTACCGGACCCGCGTCGGCCCCGGCAATTTCTCGCTGCGCGGCATGGCGACGCGCTACATCAAGAATTACTTCGACAACGGCATCGACGCGCCGACCGACACGGTGGGCCAGAACGCCCCCGGCGGCACGCCGAAATGGCTCTACCGCGCCCAGGCCAGCTATGACGTGGACGATTTCAATGCCACGCTGATCGGACGCGGGGTGAGCGACGGCGTCTACGACAACAGCTTCGTCGAATGCACCAGCGGCTGCCCGACTTCCACCGTCACCAACCGCACGATCAACGACAACCGGATCAAGGGCGCCTTCTACATCGACGCCTCGCTCACCCAGGGCTTCAAGATGGGGGGTAGGGACGTGCAGCTCTTCTTCAACGTCTCCAACCTGCTCGACAAGGATCCGCCCGTGGTGGCGCCGGGACCCGCGGGCAGCGCCTATGCGACGCCGGCGACCAACCAGTCGATCTACGACCTGCTGGGGCGGACCTTCCGCATCGGCGCCCGGTTCAAGATGTGAAGGGAGGCGGATCGATGAAGACCCTGACGCTGTCCGCCGTCGCATTGCTCGCGACGGCCTCTCCCGCGCTCGCCCAGGACTATGACGTGCTGATCCGTGGCGGCACTGTGTACGACGGCAGCGGCGCGCCGGGCCGCAGCGCCGATGTCGCGATCATGGGCGACCGCATCGTCGCGGTGGGGACCATCCCCGCCAGGGCGACTGCGAAGACGGTGGTCGATGCGCGCGGCAGGATCGTCGCGCCAGGCTTCATCGATCCGCACTCGCACGCGGCGCCCAATATCCAGACGCCCGAGCTCGCCGCCGCGCTGCCGATGCTCCATCAGGGCATCACCACCCTGTTCCTCAATCCGGATGGCGGCGGCCCGGCCGACCTGGCGCCCCAGATCGCCGATCTCAAGGCCAACGTCCCCGGCGTCAACGTCGCTCCGATGATCGGTCACAATGCCGTGCGCGCAGCGGTGATGGGCAATGTCGATCGCCTTGCCACGCCCGAGGAGCAGGCAAGGATGGAAGGGCTGGTCACCACGGCGATGAAGCTGGGGGCCATCGGCCTGTCCGACGGGCCCTTCTACATTCCGGCCAAATATTCGAACACGGCGGAGATCGTCGGCCTCGCCAAGGCCGCCGCGGCCTTTCCGCATGCCTTCTACGAAAGCCATATCCGGGACGAGGGCAATTACGACATCGGCGTCGTCGCGGCAGTGGAAGAGGTGATCACCGTCGCGCGGGGGGCAAGGCTCCCCGGCGTCGTGACTCACATCAAGGTGCTGGGGCCGCAGGTCTGGGGCAAGTCGGCCGATGTGATCGCGCATATCGACAGGGCGCGTGCCGAAGGCGTGCAGGTCTGGGCCGATCAATATCCCTATACCGCATCCGGCTCGAGCCTGATGGCCTCGCTGGTCCCCGGCTGGGCGCAGGAGGGCGGAGCGGAGGCGCTGGCCAAGCGGCTCGCGGACCCGGCGATGCGCGCCCGCATTCGCGCCGAGATGGTCCCCAATCTCGCCCGCCGCGCCGGGCCGCGCGCGATCCAGATCCGCGCCTACAAGGCCGACCCGTCGCTTGACGGCAAGCGGCTCGACGAAGTCGGCGCGATCATGAAGCTCGATCCGCTCGACGCGGCGATCGAGATGCTCAAGCAAGGCGGGGCGCCCACCGTGTCGTTCAACATGAGCGACAAGGACGTCGAGGCGTTCATGCGGCAGAGCTGGACGATGACGTCGACGGACGGCGGCCTGCCGCCCTTCGGCCGGACCGCGGAGCATCCGCGCGCCTATGGCGCCTTTCCCCGCAAGCTGCGCAACTATGTGATCGACAAGCCGGTGATCTCGATGGCCCAGGCGATCCATGCCGCCACCGGGCTGCCGGCCCGGGTCTTCGCGATCACCGATCGCGGGGCGCTGCGCAAGGGCGCCTTTGCCGATGTGATCGTCTTCGATCCGGCGACGGTGCGCGACACGGCGACCTATGCGAAGCCGCATGCCTATGCCCAGGGCATGGACTATGTCTTCGTCAACGGGCGGGCCGCGCTGGTGCGGGGCACGCCGGCGCCGGAGCGGTTCGGCAGGGTGCTCCTGCGCACGCCCTGATCGTTCGGCGCGGGTTTCAGGCGATGATCAGCTTCACGCCCGCCTGCTCGATCATGCGGGCATGGGCATCGCCGATCGCCGCATCGGTCACGATCACGTCGAGCTCGTCGAGCCCGCACACCACCGAGCCCGAGGGCGCGGCGAATTTGGAGCTGTCGACGAGCAGCGCCACCCATTCGGCGCGGTCGATCATCTGGCGCTCGGCGGCGGCGAGCACGACGTCCGCCTGCATCACGCCCTGCGCGCCGACGAAGGCCGCGCCCATGAACAGGCGCGGGGCATGGACGCGCGGCATGCATTCCTCGCCGCCGATGCCCAGGATGATGTTCTGTTCGCGGAACACCGATCCGCCGGGCACGGCGATGCGGGTGCCCGGCTGGGGCAGCAGCGCGCTCACGACATGGAGCGAGTTGGTAAGGACCTGGAGGTTGAGCCCGGCCAGGTGGCGGCACATCTGCAGCGTCGTCGAGCCGCCGTCGATGATGATCGATTCGCCCGGCTGGCAGAGCGTGGCGGCGGCGCGGCCGATCGCTTCCTTCTGCTTGCGGTTGCGATCGATATTCTCGTGGAACGGCACGCCGGCGAGCGACTGGACGTCGGTGCGCTCCCCTTCGTCGCCGACCAGCCGCGCCCCGCCGCGCACGCGCTGGATCACGCCCTTGCCCTCCAGCCGGTCGAGATCGCGGCGCAGCGTGGCGGGCGAGGCCGGTACGGTCGCCTCCAGGCTCTTGAACGACACGAAGCCGGTTTTCCCCATCAGATCGAGGATCAGGCTATCGCGCTCTTCGACATGCATTTCCGGTGGAGCCCCAAATTTCCTAGGGTCTTGTGCCGGGCAAATCTGCCGAAATCAATCTTTTCCGCTCAAACGATGCCAGCGCCGAGCCCCACGGCCATCCGTTCCTGCGCCTTGCGTGCCCGCCAGCCGCTGTCGCGATAGGCGACGATCGCATCGATCGCGCCGCCGGCTTCCATCCGCGCCATGGCGAGGATCGGCGATACGTCGGTGCGATAGGCCTTTCGCAGCGTGAGGAAGGCCAGCATCGTGTCGTTGGCCTGCTGCGCGGCGGCGAGCGCCTCGCGGTCGACCAGGCTCGCCTTGGCGAAGGCGCCTGCGATCGCTTCGGCCGACGAGATCATGCTCTCGATCGGATCGGTGACGTTGTGCGACTGGTCGATCATGTACGCCGGATCGAATCCGTCGCGCGGGTTCAGCTCGGCCTCGATCAGTTCGTTGAAGACCAGGAAGAGCTGGTGCGGGTTGATCGATCCGCTGTCGAGATCGTCGTCGCCATATTTGCTGTCGTTGAAGTGGAAGCCGCCGAGCTTGCCGAAGCGGTGGAGCCGGGCGACGATCTGTTCGATGTTCACGTTCGGCGCGTGATGGCCGAGATCGACCAGGCACTTCGCCTTGGGGCCCAGTTCCTGCGCGGCGAGGATCGACGAGCCCCAGTCCGAGATCACGGTGGAGTAGAAGGCCGGCTCGAACATCTTGTGCTCGAGCAGCATGCGCCAGTCGTCGGGCAGCGCCGCATAGACCTGGGCCGCGGCCTCGAGATAGCGGTCGAGCGACTTGGCGAGGTCCTGCTGGCCGGGAAAGTTGGTGCCGTCGCCCACCCAGACGGTGAGCGCGCTGGCGCCGAGCTGGCGGCCGATCTCGATGCACTCGACATTATGCTCGACCGCCTGGGCGCGCACGCCGGCATCGCCGGCCGAAAGGCTGCCGTCGCGATAGCTGAGCTTCTGGCCGGGCTGGTCCTGGAAGGTGTTCGAGTTGATCGCGTCGAAGCCCAGGCCGAGCGCCGCCGCCTCCTCGCGCAGCGCGGCATAGTCGCGCACCTTGTCCCAGGGGAAATGCGGGCTGACGCGCGGCGTGACGGTGGAGAGCTGGTGGATCACGGCGCAATCCGCCAGCTTCTCGTGGATGGTCGTGGGTTCGCCGGCGATCGGGAACTTGGCGAAGCGCGTGCCGCCGCGCCCGGCGCCCCAGCTCGGCACCGCGACCGAGAAGCCGGCGACGCGCGCCTTCACTGCATCGATGTCGATCCCGCGGCGCCCGAGCGCGCGGCCCAGGCTGTCATATTCGTCCCGCAGCGCTTCCACCCGCGCCGCATTGTGGCTTTCGATCTGGTCGACCGAAAGCGGCAGTTCCTTCGCCATTGCACCCTCTTGTTCTTATCGCGGGAAAGCCTGCGCGTTCCCGGCATCCACATTGACGATGTTGCCCGTCGATTTGGAAGAGGCTTCGGAAGCGAAGAAATGCACCGCCTCCGCCACGTCCTCGGGCAGTACGTCGCGCTTGAGCATCGAGCGGTTGCGGTAATGCTCTTCCAGCTCCGAGCCGGGATCGATGCCGTGCGCGCCGGCACGTTCCTTGCGCCAGTCGCCGTCCCAGATCCGCGAGCCCTTGATCACTGCGTCCGGGTTGACCGTGTTGACGCGGATGCCGTGCGGCGCGCCTTCCAGCGCCAGGCAGCGGGCGAGGTGCAGCGACGCCGCCTTGGCCGAGGCATAGGCGGAGGCGTTGACTGCCGCGGCCAGCGCGTTCTTCGAGCCGATGAACACGATCGAGCCGCCGCCGACCGCGCGCATCAGCGGGAAGGCGGCGCGGGCGCTGAGGAAATAGCCTTCGGTCAGCACGTCGTAGTTGCGGCGCCACAGCGCGACGCTGGTATCCTCCACCGAAGCGGAAGAGGCGATGCCGGCATTGGCGACCAGGATGTCGAGCCCGCCGAACTCGCGGGTGCACGCCTCGAACGCCGCGGCGACCTGCCGCTCGTCAGTGACGTCGCAGGTCTCGGCGCGGACCACGTCCTTGCCAAAGGCCTGGGCCATTTCGGCGCGGACCCGCTCGGCCGCCTCGGCGTCGCGGTCGACCAGCATCACGCAGGCGCCGTCCTGGAGCAGGCGCCGCACGGTGGCCGCGCCGATGCCCCCGGCACCGCCGCTCACCAGTGCGATGCGGCCGACCAGCGGCCTGGGCTTGGGCATGCGCTGCAGCTTGGCTTCCTCGAGCGCCCAATATTCGATGCCGTACGCTTCCTTCTCGGGCAGGCCGATATAATCGCCGATCGCCTCGGCGCCGCGCATCACGTTGATCGCGTTGCCATAGAATTCGCCGGCCAGGCGCGCCGTGGTCTTGTCGGCGGCGAAGGTGATGCGGCCGATGCCGGGGATCAGCACCACCACCGGATTGGGATCGCGCATCGCCGGATCGCCGGGCTCGGCGCAGCGCTGATAATAGGCCGCATAGCCTTGGCGATACGCCTCCAGCGCGTCGGCCAGATAGGCCTCGTCGTCGAGCCGGGCGGGATCGAGCGTGAGCGGGGCGATCTTGGTGCGCAGGAAGTGATCGGGGCACGAGGTGCCGATCGCGGCCAGCCGGGCGAAATCGCGGCTGCCGGCGAACTCCAGCGTCTCGGGATCGTCGGAGAAATGGCCGATCTTGCCGCGCGCGCCGCGCATCAGGCCACGCAGCCGGGGCATCAGCGCGGCGGCGAGGACGGCGCGGTCATCGGCGGCGAGGGGCGGGGTCACTTCGCCGCCGAACGCCGGGCCCTGGGCCAGGCGTTCGTTGAGATAGGCCGCCGCGTCCGCGATCAGCGCGATCGTGTTGTCGTAACAGGCCTTGGCGGTGTCGCCCCAGCAGATGATGCCATGGCCCTCCAGCATCACGCCGCGCAGGTTCGGGCTTTCGGTGGCGAGCTTGCGGAGCTGCAGGCCGAGCTCGAAGCCCGGGCGCTTCCAGGGCAGCCAGCCGACCGCGCCGCCCCAGATCGCGTCGGTCGCGTCCTTGCCCGCGCTCGATGCCGCCAGCGCGATGATCGCATCGGGATGGACATGGTCGACATGCGCATAGGGCAGATAGCCGTGCAGCGGCGTGTCGATCGACGCCGCGCGCGCGTTCAGGTTGAACGTGCAGTGCGGCAGATACGCGACCATCTCGTCCTCGAACGCCACGCCGCGATAGCGCGATTCGAGGCCGAGCAGCTTGTCGAGATAGAGGGTGGCGAAGCCGTCGAGCTTCATCGAGCCGATATCGCCGCCCGAACCCTTCACCCACAGCACCGTCGCCGGCGCGCCGCTGAGCGGATCGGCCATCGCGATCTTCGCCGAAGTGTTGCCGCCGCCGAAATTGGTGACGGTCAGGTCCGAACCCAACAGGTTCGACCGGTAGAGCAGCAGCCCCTCCGGCGACATGCCGGCGGCCTCCGCATCGGACCAGCGGTTGCGCGGCACGGCGAACGGAATGGCGGACACCGCCCGGCGCACCCTTGTCTCGTCTTCAAGCATCCGGAATTACTCTCCCCCAGCGCCCGTTTCGGCGCGAGCTTCTCTATCAAGGTGTCTAGCCAGATACAATCAACTTCGCTAAATATCAATCATAACAAATTGGGGAGGCAGCATTGGGTGATGGGCTGAGCGTGGTGCTCGATTTGGGTAAGACCTTGTCGAAGCTCAGTCTCTGGGATGCGTCGGGGGCGATGCTGGCCCGGCGGACGCGACCCAATGACCGGCCCGTGACGGTGCTGGGTGGCGAGCGTGTCCGCACGCTCGACGCGGCCGGGATCGAGGCCTGGGCCGAGGAGGTGCTGCGCGCGTTCGCGGGGCTCGGGCGGGTGGCGCGGATCATTCCCGTGGGGCACGGTGCCGCGGCCGCGATCGTGCGCGACGGGGCGCTGGTGGCGCCGCCGCTCGACTATGAGCAGGCAATACCCGCCGAATGCGCCGCCGCCTATCGCGGCCAGCGGGATCCCTTTGCCCGCACCGGTTCGCCCGCGCTGCCCGACGGGCTCAACCTCGGACTCCAGCTACATTTCCTCGAATCGCTCGATCCGGCTCTGCTCCACGGTGACGCGACGATCCTGCCCTGGCCGCAATATTGGGCATGGCGATTCTCGGGCGTCGCGGCATCCGAGGTTACGAGCCTGGGCTGCCACAGCGATCTCTGGTGCCCCGCCTCGGGCAAACCGTCGGCACTTGCCGAGCGGCGGGGCTGGGCCGCCCGGCTCGCGCCGCTCCGGCATGCCGGCGAGGCGATCGGCACGATCGGCGCGGAATGGGCGGAGCGCACCGGCCTGCCGGCCGATGTCGCGGTGCATTGCGGGCTGCACGATTCGAACGCGGCCCTGCTCGCGGCGCGGGGCTTTGCCGATATCGCCGAGCAGGAAGCGACGGTGCTCTCGACCGGTACCTGGTTCGTCGCGATGCGGAGCCCCGGCAAGGGCGCGCGCCTCGACCTGGCAGGCCTGCCCGAGGCACGCGACTGCCTGGTCAATGTCGACGTCCATGGCACCCCGATCCCCTCGGCCCGGTTCATGGGCGGACGCGAGATCGAGCTGCTGACCGGCATCGATACGCGGCGCGTCGACATCAATCCCGATCAGCCGGCGATCATCGCGGCGCTGCCCGGCGTCGTCGCGAGCGGCGCGATGGTGCTGCCGACGCTGACCCCCGGTATGGGCCCGTTCCCGGGCGGCGCGACGCGCTGGATCAACCGGCCGGCCGAATCGATGGGGCTGCGCGCGGCGGTGTGCCTCTATGCGGCGCTGGTGGCCGATGCGATGCTCGACCTGATCGGGACGCGCGAGCGCGTGCTGGTGGAGGGGCGGTTCGGCGAGGCCCAGGCCTTTGTCCGCACGCTGGCCACGCTTCGGCCGGACCTCCACGTCTTCGTCTCCAACGAGCACAACGACGTGTCCTATGGAGCCTTGCGCCTGATCGACCCGTCGCTGGCACCGCCCTCGGCGCTCATCCGGGTGGCGCCGCTCGAGTGCGATCTCGCCGGCTATGCCGCGCGCTGGCGGAGCCTGGCGACGGGCAGCAGCGAGGCGGCATGAAGGCGGCGTCGATATCCGATTATCGCGCACTGGCGCGGCGCAGGCTGCCGCGCTTCCTGTTCGAATATATCGATGGCGGTTCCTATGCCGAGGTGACGCTGGGCCGGAACGTCGCCGATCTCGAGGCGGTGGCGCTGCGGCAGCGGGTGCTGCGCGACATTTCCCGGATCGACCTGTCGACGAGCCTGTTCGGGGAGCGGCTGGCGATGCCGGTCGCGCTCGGGCCGGTCGGGCTGGCGGGGCTCAACGCGCGGCGCGGCGAAGTGCAGGCGGCGCGGGCGGCGGAGGCGGCGGGGGTGCCCTTCGCGCTGTCGACCGTTTCGGCCTGCCCGCTCGCCGAAGTGGCGGGGGCGGTGAAAACGCCGCCCTGGTTCCAGCTCTATATGATCCGCGACCGCGGCTTCATGATCGACCTGATGGCGCAGGCGAGCGCGGCGGGCTGCCCGGTGCTGATCTTCACCGTAGACATGCCGGTGCCCGGCACGCGCTACCGCGATTATCGCTCCGGGCTGGCCGGCGCCCCGGGCCTGGGCGGATCGCTGCGGCGATTCGGCCAGGCGCTGACGCATCCGCGCTGGGCTTGGGACGTGGGCCTGTGGGGCCGGCCGCACCATCTCGGCAATGTCGCGCCGGTGCTTGCCGGCAAGACCGGGCTCAACGACTTCTTCGCCTGGATGCGCGACAATTTCGATCCCGCGATCGGCTGGGACGACCTGGATTTCGTGCGCAGGCACTGGAAGGGGCCGATCCTGCTCAAGGGAATCCTGGATCCGGACGACGCCCGCGAAGCGGCGGCGCGGGGCGTGGAGGGCGTGATCGTCTCCAACCATGGCGGGCGGCAGCTCGACGGCGTGCCGTCGACTGCCCGCGCGCTGCCGGCGATCGCCGATGCGGCGGGAGACCGGCTGACCTTGATGGCCGATGGCGGCATCCGGTCGGGGCTCGACGTGGTGCGGATGCTCGCGCTGGGCGCCCGGGGCGTGCTGCTCGGCCGTGCCTGGGCCTGGGCACTGGGCGGCGGCGGGCAGGCGGGCGTGGCGCATGTGCTGGAGCTGCTGGCCGCCGAGATGCGCGTCGCCATGGGGCTGACCGGCGTGACGCGCATCGACCAGATCGACGAAAAGATACTCGCGGGGAGGGAATGAATATGGGCGGAAATCCGCTGATCGGCGTTTTGTTTCATTGGCTTGGCGGGCTTTCCTCCGCCAGCTTCTATGTTCCCTATCGCCGCATCCAGGCCTGGTCCTGGGAGATATTCTGGCTGGTCGGCGGCGTCTTCTCCTGGCTGATCGCGCCCTGGCTGTTCGCGTCGATCCAGACGCATGACCTGCTCGGCGTGCTGGCGCGGACTCCGAGCAGCACCTGGTTCTGGTGCTGGTTCTGGGGCGCGATGTGGGGTTTTGGCGGGCTCACCTTCGGGCTGACCATGCGCTATCTCGGCCTCTCGCTCGGCATGGCGGTGGCGCTGGGGCTGACCACGGTGATCGGGACGATGGGCCCGCCGATCTTCCACGGCACGCTGGGGCAGCTCGCGGAGACGTCGAGCGGGCAGATGACCTTTTTCGGCATCGCGATCACGCTTGCCGGCATCCTGGTGGTCGCCGCCGCCGGGCGCCGCAAGGAGCGCGAGATGGCAGGCGCGGCGGCAAGCCAGAGCGTGCGCGAGTTCAACCTGCCCAAGGGGCTCGCCATCGCGGTCTTCTCGGGCATCATGTCGGGCTGCTTCGCCTGGGGGCTCGATGCCGGCGCGCCGATCCGCGCGGCCACGGTGGCGGCGGGGACCGATCCGCTGTGGCAAGGGTTGCCGGTGCTGTGCGTCGTGCTGCTCGGCGGCTTCACCACCAATTTCGCCTGGTGCGGCTGGCTGATCCTGCGCAACCGGTCGGCGGGGCAGATCGTCGGCGCGGTTCCGTCGGGCGAGAAGCCGCCGCTGCTGCGCAACTATCTCCTGGCCGCGCTGGGCGGCACGCTCTGGTATTTCCAGTTCTTCTTCTACACGATGGGCGAGAGCCAGATGGGGAAATATGGCTTCTCCTCCTGGACGCTGCACATGGCGAGCATCATCCTGTTCTCCACGCTCTGGGGCTTCGCGCTCAAGGAATGGGCGGGGGTGCGGCTGGGCACGCGGACGCTGGTGTGGCTGGGCATCGGCGCGCTGCTGCTCTCCACCGTGGTGATCGGCGTCGGCAACTATCTCGCGGCATGACCATGGCGAAGCGGCGCCCGCTGATCCTGGGCAATTGGAAGATGCACGGCACGGGCTCCGACCTGGCCGAGGTCGAACGAATCGACGCCGCCGTGCAAGCGCTCGGCGTCGAGGCCGGGCTGATGCTGCCGGCGACGCTGATCGAGCGCGCGGCGCGCCGGGCGCGGGCCGTTGCGATCGGCGGGCAGGATTGCCATGCCGCTGCCCAGGGCGCGCATACCGGCGGCGTGTCGGCGGCGATGCTGCGCGAGAGCGGGGCGACCATGGTGCTGGCCGGGCACAGCGAGACGCGTGCCGGCGATGCCAGCAGCGTGGCCGCCAAGGCACATGCCGCGCAGGCGGCCGGGCTGGCCGTGGTGATCTGCGTGGGCGAGTGCGAGCGTTCGGCCGATGCGCGGGCGCTGGTGGCGGCGCAGCTCCGCGCATCGCTGCCGCCCGGGCTCGACCGGTCGCGCGCCGCGATCGCCTATGAGCCGGTCTGGTGCATCGGCGGGAGCGCGGTGCCGGATGCGGCGCATCTCGCCCGCATCTTCGAGATGCTGCGCGGCGAGGCGGGCGAGGCGCGGCTGCTCTATGGCGGCGCGGTCGATGGCGGCAACGCGGCGGAGCTGCTGGCACTGCCGGGGATCGACGGGCTGCTCGTCGGCCGGGCCAGCCGGTCGGCCGATGATTTCGTGCCGGTGCTGGAGGCGGCGGCGGGCGCCTAGAGGGCGTCCGGCCGCTCCCGCGGCGCATCGGAGGCGCAGGAACGAACCGCACCAAAATAGCCGTCACCCCGGCCCCTTCGGTCGCCTGCGGGGCAAGCAGCCGAGGGGGCCGGGGTGACGAAGTTGGTGGGTCAATCGATCGGCTTGGTCGCGGTGACGCGGATGTCCTTCTTCAGCCGGATATCGTCCGAGGCGCTGCCGACGAGCAACTGATAGGCACCGGCGCGCGCCACCCAGTGATGCGTGGCGGCATCCCAATAGCCAAAGGCCCGCGGATCGAGGCTCAGCTCGACGGTGCGGCTCTCGCCCGGCGCCAGCGCCACCTTGGCGAAGGCTGCGAGCTGCTTGATCGGCTCCTCGGCCGTGCGATCGGCCCGCGCGACATAGAGCTGGACGACTTCCTTCCCGGCCAGCTTGCCCGTGTTGCGGAGCGAGAGGCGGACCTTGGCCGCGGCGCCGGGCGCCACCGTCGCGGGAGCGGCGAGGCCGGCATAGCCGAAGCTGGTATAGGACAGGCCATGGCCGAAGGCGAAGAGCGGCGCCACGCCGCGCGCCTCATAGCCGCGATAGCCGACCAGCAGCCCCTCGGCATATTGGGTCTTCATGTCCGTCAGCCGCACCGGATCGTCGGCGCTGCGCAACGGGAAGGTCACCGGCAGCTTGCCCGAGGGATTGACCTTGCCGATCAGGATGTCGGCGAGCGCCGCCGCGCCCTCCTGGCCCGGTAGCCACATGCCGACGATGCCCGGCACGTCCTTTGCCCAGGGCATGGTCATCGCCGCGCCGGCGTTGATGACCACCACGGTCGACGGGTTGGCCGCCGCCACCGCCGCGATCAGCTTGTCCTGGTCGCCCGGCAAGTCGAAATTGGCCCGGTCATAGCCTTCGCCCTCGGTGAGCGAAGCGGAGCCGCCGACCACGATCGCCGCATCGGCGCGCTTCGCTGCGGCGACTGCCGCATCGAAGTCCGGCCGGGGCACGCGCACGCCGAACTTCAGTGCCTCATAGGGCGTCTGGCCGGTCACATAGTCGAGCTGGATCGGATAGGCCTTGCCGCCCTCGAGCTGGACCTGGACGGTCCGCTGGGGAACGGGAAAGCCGATCACGTCGCGATTGTCCGGCTTTGCCGGCGTCGCCTTGTCGAGGATAGCCTTGCCGTCGAGCGTCAGCACGCCCGTGCCGGTGCCGCGCACGCTGAACTCATAGGTGCCGGTGGCCGGCGCGCGCAGCACGCCCGCCCAGCGCATCGATGCATAGCCGATCACCTTGGCGCTCGCGATATTGGCGCTGATCCGCTTGGTGAAATCGGTGGCGCGTTCGCGCTTCACCGGGTCGCCGCTGAAATCGGCACTGGCATAGTAGGTGGCGGCCAGGCCGGTCTCGCTGCTGTCGGCCGAGGGGCTGAACAGCGCGGGCGCGGCGGTGGGCGGCGTCTCCTCGCTGTCGACGCCCTTTTCGTAGATCACCTCGACGCCCGGCAGCGCGGCGCGGATCGCCTCGAGCGGCGTCACCAGCTTGTCGAACGGCGCCACCGCCGAGCTGCCGCCGCCCTGGATGCGGGCGATATCGGCATTGGGGCCGATCACCGCGAGCGTCCTGATGCCCGGCTTCAGCGGAAGGACGCCGGCATTCTTGAGCAGGACGATCGCTTCCTCGGCCGCGGCGCGGGCGGCCGCGCGGTGGCGTTCGCCGCCGATCTCGCCCTTGGGCTGGGGTCCGTCGAGCGCGCCGCTGCGGACGATCAGGCGCACGATGCGCCGGGCATTGTCGTCGAGCTGCGCCTCGCTCACTTCGCCGTCGCGCACCGCGGCGAGCAGCTTGGCGCCGAAATGCTGGGCGGGGCCGGGCATTTCGAGGTCGAGCCCGGCATTGGCCGCGGGGGCGGTGCTATGGGTCGCGCCCCAGTCGGAGACGACGAAGCCCTTGTAGTTCCATTCCTTCTTGAGCAGGTCGGTGAGCAGCCAGCGATTCTCGCTCGCATAGGTGCCGTTGACCTTGTTGTACGAAGCCATCACCGACCAGGGATCGGCCCGTTTCACCACCGTCTCGAAGGCGGGAAGATAGATTTCGCGCAGCGTCCGCTCGTCGATGACGGAATCGACGAAGAAGCGGTTGGTCTCGTGGTTGTTCACCGCGAAGTGCTTGATCGAGACGCCGATGCCCTTGCCCTGGACGCCGGCGACATAGCCGAGGCCCAGCTTGCCGGCGAGGAGCGGATCCTCCGAATAGGTCTCGAAATTGCGGCCCCAGCGCGGGGTACGGACGATGTTCACCGTCGGCGCCAGCAGCACCGCCGCGCCATAGCCGCGCGACTCCTCGGCGATCGCGGCGCCCACCGCCCTGGCGATTTCCGGATTCCAGGTCGCGGCGATGGCGACGCCGACCGGGAAGACGGTGGCGGGCTTGCCCTCGGGCGAGCGCACGCCGGTGGGGCCGTCGGTCACCTTGACCGCGGGGATGCCCAGCCGCGGGACGGAATGCAGCGTCATCGAGCTTTCGCCGGCGAGCAGCGACACCTTCTCCTCCAGCGTGAGCCGGTGCATCAGGTCTTCGACGCGCTTCTCCAGCGGAGCGCTCTTCTCACGATAGGTCATGCGTTCGTTCTGGGCCTGGGCGAGCGCGGGTGCGCTCGCAATCAACGCCGTCGCGGCGACGCAGGCAAGGAAATTGGCGCGAGTCATCATTTGATCGCGGCGAGATCGGCGGCGGTCTTGGCGAGGATCTCGTCGGTGAGCTTGCCGTCCGAATAGGCCTTGAGCTGGTTGAGGCTCAGCCCCTTGAACATGTCGTATTGCGGCAGGCCGATCAGGCCGGGCAGGTTCTTGTCGATCGCGGCCTTGCCCTGGGCGTCGGCCACGATCTCCTGGATCGGCGTATCCAGCGTGAACTTCGCCGCGGCGGCCGGCGCCGTCGGCGCGGGGGCCGGTGCCGGCGCGGTCTGGGCGAGGGCGGTGCCCGGCAGGGCGAGCAGGGCGGCGATCAGCAGCTTGTTCATCATCTTCATCCTTGGCTTGCGGTTTGGAGATCCAGCTCGGCGATCATCGCCTCGCGGATCAGATATTTCTGGACCTTGCCGGTCACGGTGGTGGGGAAGGCGTCGACGAAGCGGACGTAGCGGGGCACCTTGTAGTGGGCGATGCGACCGCGGCAGAAGGCGCGGACCTCCTCCGCGTCGCCCGACGAGCCGGCGCGCAGCCGGATCCAGGCGCAGAGCTCCTCGCCCATGCGATCGTCGGGCACGCCGACCACGGCCACGTCCTCCACCGCCGGATGGCCGTAGAGGAACTCCTCGATCTCGCGCGGATAGATGTTCTCGCCGCCGCGGATCACCATGTCCTTCAGCCGGCCGACGACATTGCCATAGCCGGCCGCGTCGATCACCGCGAGGTCGCCGGAATGCATCCAGCCCTCCGCGTCGAGCACTGCCGCGGTCTTCTCCGGCTCGTCCCAATAGCCGAGCATCACCGAATAGCCGCGGGTGCAGAGTTCGCCGGGCGTGCCGGCGGGCACGATCTCGCCGGCCTCGTCGACGATCTTGCATTCGAGATGCGGCTGGACCCGCCCGATCGAGCCGATGCGGCGCTCGAAGGGATCGTCCACCGCGGTCTGGAAGCTGACCGGGCTGGTCTCCGTCATGCCATAGGCGATGGTGACCTGGGGCATGTGCAGCCGCTCGTTCACCGCGCGCATCAGCGGCTCGGGGCAGACGGCGCCGGCCATGACGCCGGTGCGCAGCGAAGCGATGTCGAACCGCTCGAACTCGGGATGGGCGAGCACGGCGATGAACATGGTGGGCACGCCGTAGAGCGCGGTGCAGCGCTCGCGCTCGATCGCCGCCAGGGTCGCGCCCGGGTCGAAGCCGGCGGCGGGATAGACCATCGTCGCGCCGTGCGTGAGCGCGGCAAGGTTGCCCATCACCATGCCGAAGCAATGGTAGAGCGGCACCGGGATGCAGACCCGGTCGCCGGGCTGGAGGCGCTGGGCCAGGCCGACGAAATAGCCGTTGTTCAGGATGTTGCGATGGCTGAGCGTCGCGCCCTTGGGCTGGCCGGTGGTGCCGCTGGTGAACTGGATGTTGATCGCGTCGCCGGCGCGCAGTTCCGGGCCGATCGCCGCAAGCATCCGGCGGCTCGCATCGTCCGCATGGCCGGCGACCTGGTCGAACGCGATCCAGCCGGGCCGGCGCGCGGTGCCGATGCAGAGGATGCGGCGGAGCGCGGGCAGGTCGGGTGCGATCTCGGCGACCATCGCGGCATAGTCGCTGGTCTTGAAGCGATCCATGAAGACCAGCGCGGCCAGGCCGACCTTCGCCATGGTGAAGCTGGCCTCGGACGTCCGATAGGCGGGGTTGATCGTGACCAGGATCAGCCCGGCGCGCGCGGCAGCGAACTGGGTGAGCGTCCATTCGATGCAATTGGGCGCCCAGATGCCGATCCGCTCGCCCGGCTCCAGCCCGAGCGCGAGCAGCCCGGCGGCAAAGGCGTCGGCCCGTTCGAGCAGTTCGGCGAAGGTCCAGCGGATATCCTGCTCGACCGAGACCAGCGCCTCGCGCTCGCCCCAGCGGGCGGCGGCCAGCGCCAGCGCCTCGCCGATCGTGTGCTCGATCAGCGGCGGCGCATCGGCGCCCCGGACGAGGCTGGCGGCCGAGCTCACCGCTTCGCGCCGGGAGCGACGCAGAGGAAGTTCGCCGCCTCGTCGGTCGAGCCCTTGCCCGTCCAGCGCGCGACCTTGGGATAGGCGCACAGGGGACGGGTGCGGACCGGCTTGGCCGGGAAGCCGAGATAGCCGAACAGGTCGTTGTCGTATTTGGTGGCGATCATCGTCTCGGGCGCGGGGCCGCCCTGGCGCCATTTGTCGATCGTGCCGAGCGTATCGAGCACGTTCGGGCCGGGGCCGGCCAGGCAGTGCGACATGCCGGGGACCATGAACAGGCGCACCGAGTCCCGCGCGGCGGCGCCGACGCGCTTCTGCACGGCCTGATAATAGTCGATCGTGTTCTCGGGCGCGATCGCGGCGTCGTTCCAGCCATGATAGAGGATTAGCTTGCCGCCGCGCTTCAGGAACGGGCCGATGTCCGGATTGTCGCTGTCGAGCACCGGCGCGAGGCGGCGGGCCGCGGCATAGTCGCGCGTCACGTCGAACGACGCGGGCTGCCATTCGGGGTCCGAATAGACCATGTTGCGGAAGAATTCGCCGGCGAAGATGCCGTGCTGGGCCTTGGGGCCGGTGAGCCACAGGTCCCAGGCGCCGGGAACGGCCTCGGCGCCGGGCATGTAGCCGGGGAAGAATTTCCTGCCCTTGGCATCGAAGGTGCCGCGATACAGCGCGCGCGCCGCGGTGACCTGGCCGGCGGTGAGGCAGGAGGGGCCGTCGCCGGCCTTGCACTGGAGCACGGCCGGATCGAATCCGCACTGGCGCGGATCGTCGAGCACGCCGTCCTTCACGCCATCCTTCGCATCGCACTGGGCGAGCGCGGCGTCCTGGAGCAGCTTGAGCTTCGCGTTGGGGATCAGCGTCTCGGGGCGGGCGAACACCGCGCGATCGGTGGCCATGAACGAGGTCATCAGCCGGCTCCAGGCATTGGCCGGCGCACCCGCGACGATCGCGTCATAATCCTCGGGATAGCGCTGCGCCTCCATCAGCGCCTCGCGGCCGCCATCGGAACAACCCTGGAAATAGGACGCCTTGGGCGCATTGCCGTAATAAGCGGCGATGACGGCCTTGCCGACGCCGGAGGCAAGATGGTTGGCGCGGTGGCCGAAATCGACGATCTTCTCGGGCTGGTTCAGCGCCCATTTGGCGTCGGTGTCGGCAGTGCCGACATGGCCCATGTCGGTGCCCACCGTGGCATAGCCCTTGCCCAGCGCACCCTGCATGGTCAGCTGGGGGAGCAGCATCGAGCCGCCATAGCCGCCATTGCCGGCGCCCAGCAGCTTGCCGTTCCAGGCAGTGGGTGCGGGCAGCCACACCTCGACCTTGATCTCGGAGCGCGGGGTGGGGGCGAGCACCGCATAGACGCGGCAGAAGCCGGCCTGGGCGGGGAGACCGGGCGTACCCTCCTTGGTGTTGACCATGCCGCCCTTGGCGACTTCCTCGGCCTTCACGACCTTGCCGTCGGCGAGCGCCAGGCCGGTGAGCGCGGTGCAGGCGCCGGTGGGCGGGGTCGCCGCGACGGGTTCGGGATTGCCGCCCGAGACGAGCAGCGCGGTGGCGACGGCGCCCAGTGCGCCGAAATGGGCTATCCGGTTCATTTGTTGAGCAACCCCTTGGCCTGGAACCATTTCTGCGCGTGCTCGGGCCAGGCGTCCGATGCCTTGCCGCTCTTGGTGATGCCGAAGCCGTGGCCGCCCTTGGGGAAAGTCACCAGGGTCGCGTCGGCGCCCGCCGCCTTCCAGGCATCGACCAGCCGGCCGGCTTCGGGGCGGACGATGGGATCGTCCTCGGCGACCATCGCGAGCAGCGGCGGCGCCTTGGCCGGGACGGTCAGCGGATTGCCGACCAGGCCGGGATACATGGCGACGATGAAGTCCGGGCGGCTGGCCGGCTTCGCGCCGAGCACCGTCCACATCGTCACCGCGCCGCCGGCCGAGAAGCCCATCATGCCGATGCGGTTCTGCTTCACGCCGAACCTGGCCGCATTGGCGCGGACATAGCGCATCGCTTCCTCGCCATCGGCGGTGGCGAGCGGACGGAGCGGGACGATCGCGGCCTCGAGCGACTTGAAGTTCATCAGCCGGCGGATCATCACCATGCCGAAATCGTCGCCAGTGGGAAGCAGGCGGTAGCGCAGCACGAAGGCGGTGATGCCCTGACTGTTGAGCCACCTGGCCACGCCGTCGCCTTCATTGCCGATCGAGAGCAGATGGAAGCCGCCGCCCGGCGCGACGATCACCGCGGTGCCGTTGGCGATCTTCGGATCGGGGCGGAACACCGTGAGCGTCGGCTCGGAGACGTTGCGGGTGATCAAGCCGTACGGCTTCTTGTCGGCGGTGGTCTCCGCCTGCATCGGACCCATCGAGCCCGGCGCGCCGTTCGGCCAGAGCCGGATCGCCTCCTGGGCATGGGCGGTGACGCTGCCGGCGAACAGCGCGAACGGCGCCAGGATCCGGAAGAGGGTACGCATGGACTTCCTCATTTCTGCTTGGCCGTATCGCGGGCGGCGGCGATCGCCATGATCTCGGGCGTGCCGGCGGGCGCGGCGGCACTTCCGTTATTGCTAATCACTAGCATCTGCGCGCCCGGATCGAACCTTGCCCAGCCCGGGTCGCCGGTCTTGGCGAACGCCGCCCAATGGTCCGCGACCAGCCTGGCGGCGGCCATGTCGGCAGGGCTGGGCTTGCCGCCCGCGGCGGCGAGATTGTCGAACTGATAGGGCACGTCGGTGGCGTGCGAGGCGCCGGCGAGCGTGGCGCGCTTCGCCTCGGCGACATAGCCGAAGCGATAGAGCCAGGTCGGGCCGTGGGCGGCCTGCCGCCTGGCGAGCGAGAAGGCCGGCTCGGTGAAGGTATAGTCGCTCGGGATGTGGCGGTCATAGGCCTCGGCCGAGCCATAGGCGGTGCGCACCGCATCGGCGGCGGCACCCAGCTTCTCGGTCGCCTTGGCGACGAAGCCCTTGAGGAACGGCGCGGGGATGAAGCCCAGCTCGTCGCTGTTCGAGCCGACGACATAGCGGATGCCGCGTGCCTTGCCGGCGGCGAGCAGCGCGTCGGTGTCGCCGGTGACGATGCGGCCGTCGGTCATCGGGCCGGAATAATGCGCTTCGTCGCCGTTGAGCAGGTTGATGCCGCCCTGCACCTTGTCCGCCGGCAATGCGCGCAGCGCCGCGAGATCCTCGGCGCCGGCGTGCTTGGCGAAGGCGAGGCCCTTGGCCTCTCCGGCTGCGAGGTCGGGCCAGCTGTCGCGACCGCCGCCCGAGGCGGCGATCGCCTTGGCGAACAGCCCCTTCGCGGCCGGCGAGACCATCAGCCGGCTGACCGATTCCCCGCCCGCGGACTCGCCGAAGATCGTGACATTGGCCGGATCGCCGCCGAACGAAGCGATGTTGCGCTTCACCCATTGCAGCGCCGCGAGCTGGTCCATCAATGCCCAGTTGCCGGTGGGGCCGCCACCGGCCTCACGGGTGAGTGCGGGCGTGGCGAAGAAGCCGAACCGGCCGAGGCGATAGTTGAAGGTGACGACCACCACCCCGCGCGCAGCCAGGCGGCTGCCGTCGAGGATCGCGGCGCTGCCCGATCCGGTGGAGAAGCCGCCGCCATGGATATAGACCATCACCGCCAGCTTCGCGCCGGCACGGGGCCGGGGCGTCCAGACGTTGAGGAACAGGCAGTCCTCGCTCATCGGCAGCGTGGTGTTGGCGAGGTCGCCCGGCATGCGCGCCTGGACGCAGTCATTGCCATAGCCGGCGGCGTCGCGCGTGCCGGTCCAGCCAGGGACCGGCATCGGCGCGTGCCAGCGCAGCGGCCCGACCGGGGCGGCCGCATAGGGAATGCCCTTGAAGCTGGCGACGCCTTCGGCAGTGGCACCGCGCAGGGTCCCGCGGTCGGTGCGGACCTCCTGCGCCTGGGCGGTGCCCGCGAGCAGCAGGGTGAGAGCGAAAAGCGAAGTTCTCATTTCCGTCCCTCGGTCACGAAGGTGAAGCTGCCCGGCCCGGTGGCATAGACGGTAGCGGCATCGGTCTGGCGGAGCAGGGTGGCGCCATGGGGCACTGCGCCGACCATGCCGAAGCGGGCGGGCACCCAGATCTCGCCGGCGGCGTTCATCGGCACCGTGGCGGTGAGCGTGAGGCGACCGTTCTCGACCTGCCATCCGGCCTTGGCCTCGCCCTGCGGCGTCGCCATCGTGGCGGCAGCCGAAGCCAGGCCCTGCGGAATCTCGGGGCGGACCAGGACGATGCGATAGCCCGGCGCGCCCGGGCGCAGTCCCGCGAGGCGCTGGCGCATCCAGTCCGCGATCGAGCCGAAATAATGATGGTCGCGCGAGCGGGCGTTGAGGCCCCAGGATTCGAACATCGTCTTGTGACCGCTCTTCAGCCAGAAGCCCCAGCTCGGCTCCTCGGTGCGGGTGGCGACGCGATAGGCGAGGTCGGCATGGCCGTAGTCGCTGAGGATCTCGAGCAGGTAGCGCGTGCCGAACACCCCGGCGCGCAGGCCCCGGGCCTCGACGTCGGCGGCGATCGTATCGGCGACCTTCTGCGCCTGGCCCTCCGGCACCATGCCGAAGGCGAGCGGCAGGATGTTCTGCGACTGGGTCGGTCCCTTGGTCGCGCCCTTGTCGTCGAGCGTGCGGTACCGGCCGTTCGCCGCGTCCCAGTAGCGTGCGTTGTAGGCGCGGCGGATATCGGCGGCGAGCGCGCCATAGCGGTCCGCATCGGCCGTGTTGCCGATCACTGCGGAGGACTTGGCCAGCAGGTCCGCCTCGTGGAAGAAATAGGCAGTGGTGATCGCGTCGATCCCGCCATTGTTGGTGGCGAAGATGTCGAGCGGGCCCGGCGCGCTCCATTCGCTGAGGCCCCGGTCGTGGCGATAGTCGGGCGCCTTGAAGACGGTGGCGGTATAGTCGACCAGCCGCTTCTGCATGGCGTGCATGCGCGCCAGGATACGGGTGTCGCCCTCGGCCTGGTAGAGTTCCCAGGGCAGGATCATCGCCGCGACGTCCCAGGGCGTCGACGGACCCCAGACGAACGACCAGCCCGGCGTGCCTTCATAGCCGTAGAAGGGCGTGGCCGGAACGATCTCGGGCAGTTCGCCGCTCGGCGCCTGGGCATCCGGATAGTCGTTCAGCCATTTGGTCCAGACGCGGGCGATGCCCAGGCTGCGCGCCGCGGCGCCGGCCGAGGCCTGGGCATCGCCGGTCCAGCCATTCTTCTCATAGGTCGGCGTATCGGTCTGATAGCCGTGCATGTTGTTCAGGATGGTACGGATCGCCGCCTGGTCGATTTCGTTCAGCAGCGGATTGGCGCTGGTGAAGTTGCCCGTTCGGGCGACCGCGCTATGGGCGACCTTGCCGGTGAGCGTGGCCAGGGTCGGCGTGCCGGAATAGCCGCGCAGCTCGACATAGCGGAAGCCGCGATAGCCGAAGCTCGGTTCCCAGCGCTCGGCGCCCGATCCGGCGAGCGTGTAGCGATCGGTCTGGAGCTGCGCGTCGATCAGGCCCGAGGCGGGGACGACCATCCCGTCGTCGCCGATCCGCTCGCTGGCGACGAGCGAGACGGTGGTGCCGCGCGGCCCGCGCACGTCGAGCGTGGTCCAACCCGAGAAGATGCGGCCGAAATCATAGACCCAGACGCCCGGCTTCACCTGAGTGAGCGAGACCGGGGCAAGCTGCTCGACCGGGGCGATCGGCTCGACGTTCGCGGCCTGGAGCAGACCCTTGGGGCCTTCGACCTGCCGGGCGGCGGTCCAGCCCTTGCCGGCGAAGCCGGGCTTGTCCCAGCCGGTCGGGAGCAGCCGCGCGTCATAGCGCTCGCCGCGATGGACGGAATCGTTGCGGGTGGGGCCGGAGACGGTTCGCCAGCTCGCATCGCTGGCGATCGTCTGGCGCGACCCGTCGGCAAAGGTCACTTCGAGCTGCGCCTTGAGCGCCGGCTCGCCGTGCCAGGGCGCCTGGTCGAAATACCATTCGTTCGGGTCGGTCAGCCCATACCAGCCGCGTCCCAGTTCGGCGCCGAGGACGTTCTGCCCCGCGCGAACACGGTCGGTCACGTCATAGGTCTGGTAGAGGACGCGCTTGTCATAGGCGGTGAAGCCGCTGGCCATCGCGCTGGCGCCGACCGTGCCACCGTTGAGATGCATGCGCGGCCAACCCGCGCCCGCGACATAGAGGCGCGCCGCCGCGATCTTCTTCGCCGGCAGGGTGAAGGCCTTGCGGACGAGCGGGGCGGGGGCCTCGATCGGCAGGACGATGTCGATGTTCGGAACGCCGGCGGCGACAGTGAGCCCCTGCGCCTCCACGGTGCCGCCGACAAAGGGATTGTCGTTGGCCGGGAAGCGGGTGGCGAAGGCCGGGCTGCCGGTGCCGGTGACGCTGACCGCATGGATCGTCGCTCCGGCGGCTTCCCGCGACGAGAAGCCGATCGTGCCGTGCGGCTGGGACTGGTCGGTGAGCAGATCGACTTGCTTGCCGTCGATCGCGGTGGCGATGTCCGAACCGCGGGCGGTGATCGTCACCTTGTGGCGTACCCCCTTCAGCGTGATGCCGGTGAGCGGCACGCGCTTGAGCTCGGTGAGCTTGACGCCCGAACTGCTGCCGCCGGGATAATGGCGGACGCGGGCGATCAGCACCGGGCCGGCCTTCTCCTCGGCCAGGGTCCAGACATAGGCCTCGCCATAGGTCTTGCCGGCCGCACGGGCGCGGAAGAGCAGGTCGACCGAGCTGCCGGTGAGCGTCAGGTCGCTTTCGAAGCGCAGGTCGCTCCAGTCATGGTCGCGGCGTGCCGGGCCGGCGATCCACCCCGCCGCCCAGTCGGCCGGGGCGAGCAGGCCCATCTCCCACCAGCCGGGCCGGCTCCAGCCGCTCTCGCGGCCGTCGGCGTCCCAGGTCCTGACCTGCCAGGAATAGCGGGTGCGCGCGGCAAGGGCGGGCCCCGCATAGGGGATTTGCGCATTGTCGGCCGAAGCCACCTTGCCGCTGTCCCAGACGGGCTTGCCCTCGGCCCTGACGCGGATCTGATAGGCTGCCTGGCGCTTCGCCGGGGAATGCCAGGCGAGGCGCGGGGCAGGCTCGTCGATGCCGAGCGCGGCATCGGCATATTCGGCCGTCAGCCGGGTGGGTGCCGGGCCGTCGTCCCGGGCGGACGCGGCCATGGCGGCGAGAAGCGCCATGGCCGCCGTGCCCGAGGCCAACAGGGTACGCATTGTCAGCACAGACGACGGAAGCGACACCCGATCCCCTTCCCTCAGAACTTGGTCCGGATGCCGAACGTGACGAGCCGTCCCAGGGTGCTGCCATTGGTATAGGCGGCGGCACTGTTCAGCCAGGGCGGATCCTGGTCGAAGATGTTGTCGACGTTCAGCGTGAGCATCGCGTTCTTGATGAAGCCGTGCGCGCCCAGGTCATAGGCGAGGAAGGCATCCACCGTCTGGAAAGCGCCCACCCGGGTCTGCGGCGTGACGCCGAGGATCGGGAAGCCGCCCTTGTAGTTGTACGAGGCCGAGGCGATGAACCCGCCCGACTTGCCGCCCAGCGTGGCGACGAAGGAAGTGCGGCCGACGCCGTTCTTCAGGTCGTCGGTGAACGGTCCGCCGGAAACCGCCTGCGACTTGCGGCTGAGCGTGTAGGTGCCGGCAATGCTGGCGTTGATCGCGCCGAAGCCGGTCAGCCGGGTATAGGCCAGGTTGAAGTCGAGCCCTTCGGTGTTGACCGCGCCCAGATTGTTGCGGCGCGCGTCGATCAGCACATAAGGCGTGAGCGGACCGGTATAGAGGCTGGCGATGCTGGGCGCGCCCACCACGTTCAGGTTGCCCACCGCCGCCTGGGCCTGGGCCAGCGTCGGACGGAGGATGTAGAAGTTCGCATAGTTGGTGTTGGTGAACAGCGTCGGCGAGAGGAACGGCGCCAGGCCGATCGCGTCCTTGAACCTCACATTGTAGTAAGTGAGGTTCGCAACCAGGCCCGGGACCGCCTTCGGCGTCCAGTCGAAGCCGGCGGACCAGGTATCGGCGCGCTCGGGCTTCAGGTTCGGGTTGCCGCCTGCGAGCACGATCGTGTTGCGCAGCGGATCCAGGGGGCCGGCGCCCGGCGCGAGGAACGGGCTGTAGGGCAGCACGGTCGCACGCGAGTCCGAGGTGTTCGTCGTGTCGGCGAGGCTCGGCGCATGGAACGAAGTGCCCCAATTGCCCCGGATCGTCAGGTCGGTGAACGGCTTGTAGTTCACGCCGAACTTCGGGTTGGTGGTGCCGCCCTGGTCGCTATAATCGTCATAGCGGACCGACGCCGAGAGCTGGAGCCCGCGCAGGCCGGGGCTGCCGTTGCCGGCGCCGACGATCGGGATCATCAGCTCGCCAAAGGCCGAGCGCACGTCGCGTGCGGCGCGCGAGGTCTTGGTATTGGCATAGGAGCCGACCGCGCCCTGGGCGATGCGCGAGGAAATGTTCTCGTAGTGATACTCGGCGCCGATCGCGAGGCGGACGTCGCCGCCCGCCAGATGCGCCAGCGAACCGTCGAGGATCAACCGGCCCTCGGCCAGTTCCTGGGTGGCGTCGCCGTAATTCTCGTAGTTCCGGATGGCGGCGAGGGCAGCGGGGCTGCTGGACGCCAGGTCATAGGGATTGAGCGCCATGCCGGGGATCAGGCCGGCGAGCGCGAACGACGCGGTGCCGGTGTCGAGCGCGGCTTCGCGCACCAGGCTGGTGCTGCGCCCGAAATTGCTCTCCGCCCGCAGCTGCCACTTGTCGCCGATCGCGAAGGAGAAGCTGGGAGTGACGCCATAGGATTCGAAGCGCTGGCGGCTGGTCAGGCTGTTCCCATAGACGCTGGCGAACGAGAAGCTGGCGGTCTGCGAGGTCAAACCCGCGATCGGGCGGAAGAAGGGATTGAGGGCAGTGATCGTGCCGGAGAGCATGCCCTGGGCCTGGTTCACCACCGTGTCGCGGCGGGCCCAATAGGCAGTCAAGCCGAAGGCGACATTGTCGTCGAGCTGCTGGGTCAGCGAGCCGAAGACCGAGTTGCGCTCCTCGCGCGGGAACAGGTCGGCATAGGCATTCTGGTCGCACTTGTTGACCGTGCCCGGGGTCAGCGCGGGCAGGGCATAGCTGGTCGCGCCGATCTGGATGTTGCCCGGCGCGCAGGTGGTGACGCGGAAATCGCCGCCGCCCTTCGACCGGCGATCGGCCGAGGCATAGTCGCGATCGATGCCGAGGACGTTATCGTGCCAGACATGGGCATAGGAGAGGAACAGCGAGCCGCTGCCCCAGTCCTTGCCGACGGTCAGGTTGCCGTCGACCGTCTTGTACTTGTCGGCAAAGCCGTAGCGCAGATTGGCGGAGATGCCGTCGAAGAGCTTGCGGGTGATGAAGTTCACCACGCCGCCGATCGCGTCCGAGCCGTAGATGGCCGAGCCGCCGTCCGGCACCACTTCGACGCGCTCGAGCACATCGGGGGGCAGGATCGAGGGATCTACGGTGGTCTGCAGGATGCCCGCGCCGACGCCGCGATGGCCATTGATCAGCACCAGCGTGGTGCTGCCGCCCGAAGCGCCGAGGTTGCGGATATTGGGGCGCAGGACCGGCAGGGCGAACGAGGCCGAGCCCACAGGGATCGTGCCGAAATTGCCGACCTGCGGGATCTTCGCGAGCAGATCGTTGGCGGAACTGACGCCGCGCGCGGTGATCGTGTCGCGGGTGACGCCGATCACGTTGGTGCCGGTGGGGGCGACGCCGCGCAGCAGCGTGCCGGTGACGACGATGTTGCCCTGGGCTTCGTCGGTGCCGTCATCGGCCGGCTGGGCCTCGGCCTGCGCGGCATCGGGACCTGCCGGGGCGGTCTGCGCATGCGCTGTACCGGCACAGGCCAGCATGGTGGCGAGGGCCAGCATCGAAAGCCCCGCCTGCTTCGCGAATCCGCGGACGCGCGGCTCCATGATCTCGGTGTTCATATTCCCTCCCCAATTGGTCCTTCGGACTCTCGTTTCCCGCGGGGTCAGCGCCTTGCGCGGGATGGAATCACCCGTCCGAGCGATTTTCCACAATCATTCAATCTCGATCTTTTTCGATCATGTCAATGATCAAATTAGATTGTCGACAGGGGGTCTGGGTCTTGGAAAGCGGCGGGTATCCTGCTCAATCTCAATCGGCAAGGCGGGTACGACGCGGCAAACGCGGGGCGCGCGACAAGCCTCGCCATCCTGCTGGATGGCGCCATGGCCGGAGCACGGGATCGTCCGGAAGCGAAGGGTCAGGCGAAATGGCCAGGCGCACGCACCTGGCACGCCCCATCGTCACGCTGTTGCTGCAATGGTCTTCGCGTCTCGCGCCGAAAGGGTCAGCGCGGCACTTCCGATAATGGGACATGCCGCCAGAATCCGCGGACCTCGTCGTCCTGGCCGGTAAGGTCGTAGCGCAGCAGCGACACCGGCAGGCGGCCGGTGTTCATCAGATAGTCGTGATAGTCGCGGATCGAGAAGGCGTCGCCGAGCTGGCGGCGGCGATCGACCAGCAGCTTCTGGAGCTGCATCGCGCCGATCGTATAGGTCATGCCATAGCCCGGCGGCCGGCGGATATAGATGCCCGCATCGGTGCGCGCGACATTGTCGTCCAGCCAGGGCGTCCATTGCTTCCAGAACCGCATGGTCTCGCCCACGGTCATCTCGTTGCGCTGCATCTTCACGTCGCCGATCGTGCGCGCCGCGCGGAACAGGCCGAAGACGTAGATCAGCTCGCGCGTGCGGGGCCGGTCGTCGAACAGGCCGAGCTGCAGCGCAGTCTCCTCGAGATAGAAGCCCCAGCCTTCGGTGCGGCCGCTGTCGCTCACCCGGCCGCGGATAGGGTCGGTGACGCGCTTGCCGGTCATCCCGTCGAAGCGGTGGCCGGGAAAGGTGGCGTGGAGATGGTCCGGCGAGGCGTCGCGGAACTGGATCTGCTCCCAGAACATCGGCCCGGTGGGGCGCACGATCCAGGGCGCGTTGAAGCCGACTTCCCGATAGCTGCCCGGAATATAGTCCGGGATGGTGATGATCTCCTCGTCCTTCAGCCATTTGCGGATCTTGGCATCGGTGCCGGCGAGCTGCGCCTCATATTCCGCGGCGGACCTGGGCAGCTGCAGTTCGGGGAGCTTGCGGTTGCGGTGCCGCTCGGTGGCATAGTCGGCCCAGAAGCGCGTGAGCTCGCGCTCGGCCAGCGTCACCACTTCGTCCGAAGTGTAGGGCATCAGCCGGACATTGGCGAGGAACCAGTCATAGGCCGGCTTGCCGACTCCGGCACGGGCGGTCATCGCCGGGCGCGCGGCGGCGAGCCAGTCGCGAAAGCCGCGGATCGCGCCTTCCGCCGCCTTGATGTCCGCCAGCAGATCGGGCTGCTGCTTCTGCGCGCGGCCGCGCAGATCGGCGAACCAGCCGATCAGCCCCTCCGGCTCCACGGCGCGATACGGCATGCCATGGCCCACGCCGTCGCCGTGCGAGAGGCCGTGGAGCGCGAGATCGGCATAGTCCGCCGCCACCGAATCCAGGTTGACCCGCGCCTGGGCCAGATAGGCGGGGATCGCCTTCAGCCGGGCGCGGAAGCGCGCGCGCGCTTCGCCCTTCAGCGGCAGGTCGGTATAGGCCAGTCGCTGCAATTCATCGACATACATGCCCGGATCGCGCGCCCAGGGCTTGAGGATGTTCAGGTTGAAATCCTCCAGGTCCATCTGCGCGCGGACGGCGAGATAATCGACCTGCTGATGGCGATCCCAGCGCGCCACGGCGAAATCCGGGAGCTGCGCCTGGAAGCCGCGCAGTTCGGCGCGGCGCCGGTCGACCGCGGCGGGGCTGTAGTCGACCACGCCATCGACCGCGGGCGGCGTGCGCCAGGCATCGAAGGCAGTGAACAGCGTGACCAGATCGGCATGGCCGCGCGCGCCCTGGGGCGGGCCCTCGGGCCGGTTGGCCGCCGGCTGCGCGGTTGCCGGCGCGACGCCGAATGCCGCCGGCGTGGCGCTCCCGGCCAGGAGCATCGCGATCGCCAATCCCCTTGCACGCATGTCCATCTCCTCCCTGTCGTCCGGGTCGCGCAGCGCTTCGATTGCCGCGTTCATTCACAATAAAACTGAAAACATGTGATTTGTAATACGATGATCCCCGGGGCGGCACTGGTCAAGAGGCACCGAATCGGTGTTATCTCGGAGGGATGCGAAGTGCTCCAGGCCAATCCGAAACGGTGCGAATCGGCGGAAATCTGCGCATTTTCGGCCTTTCCCCTGTGACGGCGAGAGCGTTTGGCGCGTTCCGCAGGGCGCGTCCTGCCCAGCATGGGGCACGGAAAAAACCGTGCGCAATCGCGGGTTTCCCGGCAGCTTTGTTACCAGAAAGCGACATTTTTCACATTTTTTCGTTACCCCGAATTGACCCCTTGTTCCTAATATGCTCAAAATCACGCACTTGTTCACGGAAATGGCGCGACGAACGACGCCGGAGCGGAGCGAGGCAGGTGGGCGTATCCATTCGGGGAGACACGGACATGGGCGGTAAGCGGATTGCGGTGATGCGGGCGGGGTTGCGGAGCGGTTCCGCGCTGCTCGCCACCATGATGATGATGGGCACGGCGATGGCGCAGACCGCCGAGCCGGAAGCGCAGGAAGGCGAGGCGATCGTCGTCACCGGTTCGCGCATCCCGCGTCCGGACGTCGATTCGAACAGCCCGGTCAACGTGATCGGCAGCGAGGAAATCCGCCAGACCGGCACGGCCGAGACCGAGCAGCTGCTCAACGCGCTGCCCCAGGCGGTCGCCGGCGCGGGTGCCCAGTCGAATGCGGGCAACGGCTCGGCCACGGTCAACCTGCGCAACCTCGGCGCGGCGCGCACGCTGGTGCTGCAGAACGGCCGCCGCATCGTCGGCGCGAGCCAGGACGGCGTGGTCGACATCAACATGATCCCGCCGTCGCTGATCGAGCGGGTCGAGGTCGTCACCGGCGGCGCCTCGGCGGTCTATGGCTCGGACGCGATGGCCGGCGTGGTCAACTTCGTCACCAAGACCAATTTCCAGGGCCTGGAAGTCAGCGGCCAATACGGCATCAGCGAGCGGGGCGATGCCGAGCGCTACAATATCGACTTCACCGTCGGCGGCAATTTCGGCGATGGCCGCGGCAACATCGTGTTCAACGGCAGCTATTACGACCGTTCGATGGTGAAGGGCGCCGCGCGCGACCATGCCACGCTCTACCTGGTCGACGCCGTGCAGAACGGGAAGGGCGTGCTCGTCCCCGGCGGCAACGGCGTCACGCCGCAAGGCACGATCTTCACGCCGGCGCTGGTCGGCAAGCTGGACCAGTTCGGCAACACGATCGGCACCGCCGGCATCTTCTTCGCGCCCGAGGGCTGGCGCGCCTACAAGACCAGCGACGGCTTCAACGACCGTCCCTATACCAACCTCCAGATGCCGATGAAGCGCTGGTCGGGGGCGATCACCGGCCATTACGACGTGACCGACAACGTCACGGCCTTCTGGGAAGGCAATTACGTCCGCAGCGAGATCAACTCGACGCTGGGCGCGGTGCCGATGAGCAGTTCGGGCTTCCTGCCGAATTTCCAGTTCGACCTGCGCAATCCCTATCTGTCCTCGTCGCTGCGAGAGTTCCTGCGCACCAATCTCGATGGCGATGGCGACAATCTGGTTTCGCTCAACATCAATCGCCGCCTGCTCGACTTCGGCTCGCGCACCGACGATCAGACCCGCGAATTCTCGCGCTTCGTCGTCGGGCTGAAGGGCGCGCTGACCGACAAGCTGAATTGGGAGGCCTTCTACAATCAGGGCCATGTCCGGATCACCGAGGTCCAGGGCGGCGGCGTGCTGATCGACAATTTCGCCAATGCGTTCCTGACCAATCCGAGCAATCCCTATGCGTGCAAGGTGGCCGATCCGCGCTGCGTCACGATCAACCCGTTCGGGCTGATGTCGATGACCAAGCCGATGATCGACTATATCTACACCAACCTGACCAACATCACCGTCGTCGACCAGAAGCAGGCCGGCGCCAGCATCACCGGCACGCTGTTCAAGCTGCCGGCGGGCAATGTCGGCATCTCGGTGGGCGCCGAATATCGCAAGGAAAGCTCCACCTTCACGCCCGACCAGCTCTATATCCAGGGCAAGGCGCTCTCGCGCTCGGCGGGCATCCAGGCGACCGGCGGCAGCTTCGACGTCAAGGAAGTCTATGGCGAGCTCGTCGTGCCGATCCTGGCCGACCTGCCCTTCGTCCATCTGCTCGCGTTCGAGGGCGGCATCCGCTATTCGGACTATTCGACCGCAGGCGGCGTGACGTCGTGGAAGGCGGGCGGCGAGTTCTCGCCAGTGAAGAGCTTCAAGATCCGCGGTCTCTATCAGCGGGCGGTGCGTGCGCCGAACGTGATCGAGCTCTATTCGGGCGCGACCAACACCGCGCCGCAGGCGACCGACTTCTGCAACGCCACCGGGGCCAACCGCACTGCGGCCGAGCGCAGCTTCTGCATCAACTCGCTGGGCGTGCCGGCGAGCGTGATCGACGTGTTCCAGCAGGAGAATGTCCAGATCCGCGCGATCACCGGCGGCAATCCCAACCTGAAGGAGGAGACGTCGGACACCTGGTCGCTCGGCGCGGTGTTCCGTCCGGAGTTCGTGCCGAACCTCCAGCTCACCGTCGACTATTACAACATCAAGATCGACGGCGCGATCGCGGCGTTCGGCGGCGGCCTCCAGTCGGTGATCACCGCCTGCCGCGCCAATCTGTCGATGAGCAACATCTTCTGCCAGCCGCTCAACCACCGCTCGTCGGACGGGCAGCTCTATGACGTGCCGCTGCTCAATGCCAACATCGCCTCGATGAAGACCGCGGGCGTCGATTTCCGCCTCGACTATCGCCACGACATCGGTTCGCTGGGGCGGTTGAGCTATTATCTGGCCGGCAGCTATCTGATCAACAGCATCGTGCAGAGCAGCCCGATCGTCGCGGCGGTGGATTGCGCCGGCTATATCGGCGGCGGCACCTGCGGCAACGCCAACCCGAAATGGCGCTTCACCCAGCGCCTGACCTGGGACGTCTCCGATGCCTTCCAGGTCTCGCTGCGCCACCGGTTCATCGGCTCGGCGAAGGACGGGCGGATCGCGGCGGCCAAGGCCTCGGGCGGGGCGATGCCGCTGCTCGCGGTGCCGGAGACGGGCCAGATCAGCTATTTCGACCTGAGCGCGTCCTACGACATCGACAAGAGCCTGAGCATCTACGGGATGATCGACAATCTGGGCGATCACAACCCGCCGTTCCAGCTCTACGAACGCGATACCTATGATGCGATCGGTCGCCGGTTCACGATCGGCTTCCGCAAGCGGTTCTGAGGCCCCAAGCCCGGCGGCGGCGGTTGATCCCCCGTCGCCGCCGGCAACCGGCTCCGGGGCCGAAGGCGTCGACAGATGGTGAAGGTGTTGGGAAGATGATCAAGTTCAGCGTTTCCGTCCGCGCGATGTCGGCGGCTCTCATGATCGCCTCGCCGGGCGTGGTGGCGCCCGTCTTCGCCCAGCAGGCCCAGGGGCCCGTCCGGGGTACCGCCAGCGTGCCCGGCACCAGCTTCTCGATCGACGAACTCTATCGCTACAAGAGCCTCGTCGGCATCGACCCCCAGGGCTATAGCTGGGCGGCGGATGGCAGCGCGGTGCTGTTCCTGTGGAACGACGAAGGCTATGCGTTCCGCGACATCTGGGCCTGGTCGCCCAGGACCGGGCAGAAGACCCGGCTGACCTTCCTCGGCAAGGACAGCAGGCCGGAGGCGGAAGCGAGGGGCATCGCCCAGGCGGTGTTCCTCGATGATGGCCGCGTCGCCTTCACCCTGGGCGGCCAGCTCCATATCCGCGAGGCCGACGGCAAGATCGTCAAGGTCGAGGGCGACAAGCGCGGCATCCGCAAGCTTGCCGTATCGCCCGATGGCGGCAGGCTCGCCTTCCTCGCGGCCGCGCCGAACGGATCGCCAGTCGCTGCCGGCGGCCAGCTCTGGGTGCGCGACGCCGCGGCGGGGGAGGGCGCCGCCGCCACATGGCTGGCCGGCAGCGACGATCCCAAGCTCTACATCGAGGACTATAAATGGGCCGATAGCGGCAAGGCGATCGCCTTCCAGCAGGCCGACGACCGCGCCATGCCCGAGCGCGACATCTATTACGACGCCAAGGGCAAGCTGCAGAACAACCGCGTGATCCGCGCCTTTCCGGGCGAGGAGACCAGCAAGACGGTGATCGGCGTGGTCGATCTCGCCACGGCCCGGTCGCGCCTGTTCGAGCGCCCCGATCCCAAGCACGACGTGTGGGGCTATGGCCTGTCGCATGACGGCAAGCGGCTGTTCGTCAGCGGCGCCGACATGGAGGCCAAGGAACACACCATCTACCTGTACGACGCCGCCACCGGCACGCGCGAGACCTTCTACCAGCTGCGCGAGCCCAAGCATCTGCGCCCCGACTGGCAAGTCGCCTGGGCGCCGGGCGACGACGGGCTGATTATCCTCACCGATCGCGACGGCTGGCTGCAGCTCTATCACCAGAAGAAGGCGGGCCAGGCGCCGCGCCAGATCACCAGCGGCAAGTGGGAAATCGCTTCGTTCGAAGTCGATGCGAAGAACGGGCAGCTCTATTTCACCGCCAACGAATCCGCCCTGCAGGATCGCCAGCTCTACCGGGTGCCGGTGGCGGGCGGGAAGATCCAGCGGATCAGCGGCCCCGCGGGCGGTACGCACGAGCCGGTATATTCCCCCGATTTCAGCCGCATCGCCGACTGGTACAGCAACGACGACACGCCGCCCGAGCTCTATGTGATCGACACCGCGAAGCCGGGCAAGGCGGCGCAGGTCACCAAGTCGCCCCAGCCGGACTTTTACGGCCAGAGCTGGGCGAGGACGAGCTATGTCCAGTTCCCCAGCCATGTCGACGGGATCAACCTGCTCGGCCGGGTGAGCGTCCCCGCCGATTTCGATCCCGCGAAGAAATATCCCGTGATCGTCGGCTCGGTCTATTCGGACGCGGTGCGCAACCAATGGGGCGGGCGCCGCGCCCATCCGACCTGGGGGCTCGACCAGTATCTGGTCGCGCAGGGCTATATCGTCCTGACGGTCAACATCCGCGGCTCCTGGGGGCAGGGGCGCGAGCACAACCAGACGCAATATGAAAGCTATGGCGAGACGGACATCAACGATCTCGAGAGCGGCGTCCGCTATCTGATCGCCCAGGGCCATGCCGATCCGAAGCGCATCGGCATCTGGGGGTCCAGCTATGGCGGGCTGATGACGATCATGTCGCTGTCGAAGAAGCCGGGCCTCTATGCCGCGGGCATCGCCGGCGCGCCCGCCACCAATGTGTGGCACGCCTTCCCGGCGCAGATGTGGATCATGGGCCCGTCCGAGGGGCCGGACATGCCCGCGCGCTACGAGGCGCAGTCGGCGCTCTACCAGGCCAAGGGGATCCGGGATCCGCTGATGATCATCCACGGCACCCGCGATTCCGTGGTGCTCTATTCGGACACGATGGCGCTGGCCGAGCAGATGGTACAGCGCGAGCAGATGTTCGAGCTGGTCACGCTGCCCGGCGCCAACCATGGCTGGGACGCGGAGAACATCCCGCAGACGCGCTTCTCCTTCAAGAAGATGGTCGAGTTCTTCGATCGCAACGTGAAGAACCGGAAGTAGCATGCGGGCGAGGGGCATCGCGGCCGTGATGGGAGGCGCCGCTCTGCTGGTGGCGCAGGCGGCCGCCGCCCAGCCGGCCGTCCAGCAGCTGGGCGCCGATTTCTGGGCCTGGCGCGGCACGACCCAGCCGGCGAGCAGCGACGACATCCCCCGCATCGTGCGCCCCGCGGGCTGGGTGCCCGACTGGTCGCCCGCCGGCGTCGCCGCCCAGCGCAGGCAGCTTGCCGCGTTCGAAGCGCGCTGGCAGGCGCTGGAGGCCGCCCCCCGCACCGTGGCGGAGAAAGTCGATTACCGGCTGGTCGGCTCGGCGCTGGCTCGGGTCCATTGGGAAATGGACCATGTCGCCGCCTGGCGCCGCCAGCCGCATTTCTACACGGCGCAGGCGCTCAATCCGGTGTTCGAGGTGCTGCTGCCCCCGCCGCCGGTGGCGCGTCCCCGGCTGGAGGAAGTGATCCGCCTGCTGGCCAATGCGCCAGCCATCCTTGCAGCCGGCCGCGCGAACCTCGACGACCTGCGCGGACCCTTTGTCGACGTCGCGCTCAGCCAGCTCGCCGAGGTGCCGGAGAGCCTGCGCGGCATGGCGGCGGGGCTCGATGCCTATGCCGATGCCGGCCAGAAGAAGCGGCTCAAGGCCGTGCTCGACAAGGCGATCGCCGCCTTTGCCGACTATGCCGCCTTCCTGAAATCGAAGCGTGCCGGCCTGTCCGAGCAGACGGCGGTGGGCCGGGAGAGCTATCGCTATTTCCTCGGCAATGTCGGCATCTATCCCTATACGCCCGAGCAACTGGTGGCGATGGGCCGCCAGGAATGGGCGCGCTCGGTGCTGTTCGAGACGCTGGAGCGCAATCGCAATGCCGGGCTGCCCGAGCTGCCGATCGGCCCCTCGATCGGCGCGGTGACCGCGCGGCTCGATGCCGAGGAGCTGAAGGTCCGCCGGTTCCTCACCGAGAAGAACCTGCTGACCGTTCCGGGCTGGGTCGGCCATTACAAGGCCCAGCCTTTCCCGGCCTATCTGGCGCCGATCGGCTGGCTGGGGCGTACCTTCGACTTCACCAGCATCGACCGGACGGGGCAGGACGCGACCGTCTATCTTCCCGATCCCTCGCCCAAGCTCGGCTATTTCAACCTCTCGATCATGCGCGATCCGCGGCCGATCATCGTCCATGAAGGGGTGCCCGGCCATTTCTTCCAGCTCAGCCTCAGCTGGCGGAACCCCGATCCGCTGCGCCGCCGCTATTATGACAGCGGCGCCAACGAAGGCACCGGCTTCTATGCCGAGGAGATGATGCTCCAGGCGGGCTTCTGGGCCGATGCGCCCAAGACGCGCGAGATCATCTACAATTTCGCGCGATTGCGTGCCCTTCGGGTCGAAGTGGACGTGAAGCTGGCGTTAGGTGAATTCACCATCGCCCAGGCCGCCGACTATCTGGAGAGGATGGTCCCGATGGACCGGGCGACGGCGCGCGAGGAAGCCACCTTCTTCGCCGCCGCGCCCGGTCAGGCGATCAGCTACCAGATCGGCAAGATGCAGACGACCGAGTTCCTTGCCGAGGCGCGGGTGCGCGAAGGCAAGTCCTTCGATCTCAAGCGCTTCCACGATTATCTATGGACCAACGGCAATGTGCCGATCGCGCTGCAGAAGGAAGAGTATCTGTCGATGGTTTCGGGCGAATAGGGGCAAACAGGGGGCATGCTTTCGATGGATCTGGTAATTTTCACCGAGCCGAAATCGGGACTGTCGGCGCGCTGCCGCCTGCTTCCCGACGCGGCGCCGCAATCCTGCGATTTCCTGCGCGATCTCGCCACGCGCCGCGCGTCGTTCGAGGCGATGCACGCGATCTGGACGGGGCCGGAGATCTCGGTGCCCATGCCCTCCGCCGCGCTGCCCCAGGGCATGGCCCAGCCGGCGATCCCGGCCGAGAACGCCACTTCCTATCCGGGTGCGGGCGACGTGGTGCTCGCCTATCTCGCGCCGGGCAGCACCCAGGGCCTGCCGCCCGGGCCCTTTTACGACATCGGCATCTTCTACGGCGCCGGCGGCCGGCTGCTGATGCCGTTCGGCTGGATCCAGGCCAATGTCTGCGCCCGCATCCTCCCGGAGGATCTGGACAAGGCCGTGGCCGATTGCCGCACGATCCGCCGGAACGGCGCCTGCACCATCACCGTCGAGCCGGCCTGAGGGGAAGCTGACATGACCTATGCCGATCTGATGTCCGTCCTGGGCCATTGGGTGCTGCCCGGCTCGCTGATCGCGATCATGGCCTCGATGGGCCTGTCGCTCACCGCCGACGATTTTCGCCAGGTGTTCCGCAACAAGCGCGCGCTGATCTTCGGCGTCTGCTCGATGCTGATCGTGCCGCCGCTGATCGGGCTCACCCTGGCGCTCACCGTCGCGCCCACGCCGGCGCTTGCGGTCGGCTTCGTGCTGCTCGCCACCACGCCGGGCGGCATGCTCTCCAATCTGTTCACCGACATGGCCAAGGGCGACCTGGCCCTGTCGATGTCGATGACGCTGCTGCTCAGCATGATCTACATCTTCGTCGTCCCCTTCTATGCGCACTTCGCGCTGAGCCACTTCATGGGGCTGGAGGCGGACGTGGAAGTGCCGCTGGCGTCGTTCTTCTGGGACATCTTCTCGATCACGGTGCTGCCCGCCGCCGCCGGCTTCACGCTGCGCGCGCTGCGCCCGGCCTTCGCGCTCACCTTCAAGAAATATCTCAAGAACGTCGCGATGGTGGTGCTGTTCAGCGCCTTCGGAATGATCCTGTTCGACCAGGTGCCGGTGCTGCGCGAGAATCTGGGCGCGCTGTTCTGGATCACCGTGGCGCTCAACCTGATCATGGTCTGCGTGGTGATGACGATCGTGCGCTTCGCCGGCTTCACCCGGCGCGAGAATATCGCGATCGGGATCGAGCATCTGATGCGGCAGGAAGGCACGGCGATCTTCATTGCGGTGAGCATCGTCGGCAACAACGAGATGTCGCTGCCGATGATCATGAACACGCCGGTGGCGCTCTGCTTCGTGCTGGCCTTCGTCACCATCGCGCGCCGCACCGAGCGCGCCGGGAGAGCCGTGTCCGCCGCCGCCTGACGTCCTTTTGAGAACAACGCCTCTTTCAGGGGCGCGCAAGAACCGCTCCCTCGCGGGGCGAACAGAGAGTTCGATAGTACATGCAAACGTCCCGTATCACGGACGTCGCGGGGGCGCTCTTGTCCCTCGCGCCGGCCTCCAGCCTCATGCTTGTGAAGGCGTGGTGATGCAGCATCAGCCCATTTCCCGCCGCAAGGGAGAAGCGCCGTCGACCATGCCGCTATGGGTCGCCACCGCGGCGCCGGGCCCGGGGCTCGCCCCGCTCGGCGCCGAGATCGAAGCGGACGTTCTCGTGATCGGCGGCGGCATCGCCGGCATGACCACTGCGCTCCATCTGGTCGAGGCCGGCGTCGACACGGCGCTGCTCGAGGCCGGGCAGCCCGGCGACCAGGCGACCGGCTGGAGCGGCGGGCTCGTCGCGCCCGACTATATCCGCCACACGCCCGAGACGATCGGCACGGTGCTCGGCCGCCACCATGGCGAGATGCTGACGCGGATGATCGGCGGATCGGCGCGCGCGGTGTTCGACCTGATCGAACGGCACGCGATCGACTGCGACGCCCGGCAGGACGGCTTCTACACGCCCGCCCATAGCGAGGGGCTCGCGCAGAGCCAGCGCGGCTATGCCGAGCAATGGCAATCGCGCGGCTATGACGTTCGCTTCGTCGAGGCGCGCGAGGCGCGGCACATGTTCGGGGTGGAGCGCTATTGCGGCGCGCTGCGCTTCGGCGAGGGCGGCAGCCTCAATCCGCTCGGCTATGTCCGCGGGCTCGCCCAGGCGGCGCTGAAGCAGGGGGCCAGGCTGTTCGGCGAGAGCCCGGTACAGGCATTGCGGCGCGAAGGCGGCCGGTGGATCGCGCGGACGCCCGGCGGCGCAGTGTCGGCGCGGCGGGTGGTGCTGGCGGCGAATGGCGGCAATGCCCGGCTGCACCCGGCATTGCGGCGCACCGCCCTGCCGCTGCACGTCGTCCAGTTCGCGACTGCGCCGCTGGACGATGTGCAGCGCGCCGCCATCCTGCCCGAGGGCGGGGCCTTCACCGACAAGGTCTCCTATCTCTTCACTGCGCGGCTCGATCCGCAGGGGCATCTGATCTCGGCCTTCCCGATGTCGTTCCTGGTGCGGGGCGACAGGGCGCATCTGCGCGAGGCACGGCGCCGGCTCCGGCAGCATTTCGCCGCGCTGTCCGATCCCCGGATCGACCATGTCTGGGAAGGGCTGGCCTGGGTGAACGCGTCGTTCCTGCCCGAGCTCTACGATCTGGGCGACGGCGCGCTGGCGATCCAGGCGGACAATGGCCGCGGCATCGGCATCAACACGCAGCTGGGCATCGAAGTGGCCGCGGCGATCGCGTCGAACAGCCGCGCGCGGCTCTCGGTCGTGCCGCGCGAGCCGCATCCGATCCGGCTCCATGCCGGCGCGGCGCTGCTGCCCAAGCTGCTGATGACGATGGCCTGGCTGTCCAATTGAGCAGGCGCCCGGCCGATCCTGGAGGAGACCGCGCATGATCCGTGCCCTGCGATTGTTCCTGCTGCCGATCGGCGCCGTGCTGCTGCTCGGGGCGGGATCGCCCGATCTCGATGCGCTGATCGCGCGCTACGAGCATTTCTCGGAGCGCTTTCCGATGGAGGCAGGCCGCTCCGATCCCTCGCATTCTCCGCAAGGCTGGCCGGTCGAGACGCCCGGCGGCATGGCCGCGCGCCGGGCCGAGCTGCTCGCGATCGACAAGGCGCTCGCCGCGCTGCCCGATGGGGCGCTCGCTTCGGAGGACAGGCGGAACCGCGATTTCCTCCGTCATATCATCGGCTGGCGCGTGGAAGGGATCGGTTTCGACGAGCGCCGCTTCGCCTTTGTCGCGCATGAGGGCTTCTACAACACGCCCTATTATGCCGCGCGCGGCGTGGAGGTGCGCAGCGACGCCGATGGCCGGGCCTGGATCGCGCGGCTGCGCGGGGTGCCCGGCTATTTCGCGGAGCAGCGCGCCAATCTGGAGCGCGGCATCGCGACTGGCTGGACCCAGCCGGCGCGGGTGATCGACGTCGCGGTGGCGGTGCTGCGCAAGCAAGTGGAGCGGCCGGCGGCGGAGGATCCGCTGCTCGCGCCGTTGCGGGGGCGGGACGCGCTGCTCGCGGAAGCGCGCGGGGTGATCGAGCGCGAGATCCGCCCCGCCCAGCGCGCGATCCTGGCCTATGTCGACGGCCGCTACCGCGCGCATGCCCGCAAGGGGCTCGGCATTGGCACCATCCGCGGGGGAAGGGGCTATTACGACTTCCTCCTGCGCTATTACACGACCACGGATCTCACCGCCGAACAGGTCCATGCCCTCGGCCTCTCCGAAGTGAAGCGCATCCGCGGCGAGATGGACCGGGCGATCGCGGAGAGCGGCTTCAAGGGCAGCTTCGTCGATTGGCTGCGCTTCCTGCGTACCGATCCGCGCTTCTACGCCCGGAGCCGCGAGGAACTGATCGAGAAATACAGCGCCGCCGCCAAGCGCATCGACGGCGTGCTGCCCCGCTGGTTCGCCACGCTGCCGCGCCAGCCCTTCACGGTCGAGCCGGTGCCGCCGGACCTGGAGGAAGGCTACACCACGGCGCGCTCGGGCGGCGGCGACTTCTCCAGGGGCTTTCCCGGCCGCTTCATCGTCAACACCTCGCACCTCGACCAGCGGCCGCTCTACGAGGTGCCGGCGCTGACGCTGCATGAGGCGGCACCCGGCCACCACACCCATGCCGCGATCGCGCAGGAGCATCCCGAATGGCCGAGCTTCCGCCGCCAGCGCGACCTGCTCGCCTTTCGCGAGGGCTGGGCGCTCTATGCCGAGCGGCTCGGGCACGAGATGGGCGTATATCGCGATCCCTATGAAGCGTTCGGCAGCCTGTCGACCGAGATGTGGCGCGCCTGCCGGATGGTGGTGGATACCGGCATCCATGTGATGGGCTGGAGCTATGAACGGGCGCGGGCCTGCTTCACGGAGAATACTGCGCTGGCCGACATCAACATCGATACGGAGCTGGCGCGCTATATCGGCGCGCCCGGCGGGGCGGTGGCGTACAAGGTGGGCGAGCTGCGGATCGTCGCGCTGCGCCACCGGGCCGAGGCGGCGCTGGGCGACCGCTTCGACATCCGCGCCTTTCACGACCTGATCCTGGCCCAGGGCCAGCTGCCGATGACGATGCTGGAGACGGTGGTGGACGATTGGATCGCGGCGCGGAAATAGCGTTACCCGGCGATATCGTCATCATCGTCCCCGGCGAAGACCGGGATCTCCTGCGGTTCCTCCCCCCGGCGTCACCCCGGCTTTCGCCAGGGTGACGGCCGGTCACGAAGCCAGCGCCGCCCCGAGCGCCGCGCCTTCCTCGTCCGCCAGCGCCGCCTCGCGAAGGCGCCGCAGCCCGGCCGCGTCCAGCCCGCCGGCCCGGTAGCGCTCGACGATGCGGGCATAGTTGCCCAAGCCCCGCTCGAACGTCTCGGCATAGCCCTTGATCAGCCTCTGGCAGCGGACGAGTTCGATCGCGGCATCGGTGTCGCTGGCGCGGATCAGCGACAGCCAGTCCTCGATCCGCGCCTGCTCGACCTGATAGCGCAGCGTGCCCCGTCGCCAGCGCCGCCAGCCGGCGAGCAGCGAAAGCGCCAGGAACCAGCGCAGGCTGGTCGTCTCGACATGGCGGCCCCTGGCGAACAGCGGCGCCAGCCGGCGCGACCAGCGCTTGCTGGCGAGGAGGCGGCCGCCGATGCCGGCGGGCAGCGTTTCGCAGACCTCCTCCAGCCGCGGATGCATATATTCGGTCAGCTGGACGATCTGGTCGTCCTTCGCGCGGACCTCGCCGCGGACGCGGGCGAAACGGCTGGCGCGGACCTTGAGGTCCGCGACGCGGATCGTATCCTCATACGACATCCACAGCGCGAGATGGCGGGCGGCCTCGGCGATGAGCTCGGCATTGCTGCCCAGGCTGTCGAGCCGGTCCAGATAGAGCCGGGCATAGGCGGCGTCCTGATAGTCCATCAGCCGGCGTACTCCCTCCAGCGCCAGGAGCCGCGCCTCGCATGGGAGATCGGCTTCGATCCTTGCGGCCAGGGCGCGGCCGGCGTCGGTGGTGGGGATGATGGTCCGGACGTCCTCATCCTGCGGTTCCGGCTTCCCCTGGGCGGCATCGAATCCCGCGGCGAAACCGCGCAGATTGGCCTCCACTGCCTTGCCGCCGGCGCGGATCGCGTCCTCGAAGGCGATGCGGGGGAAGGGCAGGGCGCCGCTGCCGGCCAGCGCGCCGAACAGCACCGAGCTGATCACGCTGCCCGTGCGTTCGGCGACTGCGTCCATGTCGAAGCCGATGAAGCGCTTCGAGCGCTCTCCGGCGGCCGCCACGATGCGCTCGGCACCGGCGCGGCCGTCGCCCATCGCCGACTTCTCGGCGATGGCGTAGACTCGGTGCGTGGAGCCGATCAGCTCGGTGCGCTTCGTGACGAAGCCCCGAAGGATCGCGCGGCCCGCTTCCATCAGCTCCGAGGCAAGGACGATGTCGACATCCCCGGGGACCGGCGTGAGCGCCAGTACCGGCGGAGCTGCGCCGCCGGCCGGGATCATCTCGATATAGTAGATGGTGGCGCCCGTCCGCTGGGCGACGCCGGGAACCGAGGTGCCCTGCGTCGCATGGCCGCCCCGCTCGCCGAGCTGGACGATCCAGTCGGCAAGCACGCCGCCACCCTGGCCGCCCAGGCCCAGCACCGCGATGGTGATGCGCTCGCGATCCGCCATCAGAAGCTCCTCGCGGCGATTGCGCGCGCCGCGCGGCGCTGGAGCGTGCCGATCGCCCAGCCGCGCAGGCGCTGGCGGAAGCGGTCGCGGCGATCGGGATTGGCGATGATCCGGGCCTTGTAGAAGGAGGGGCACAGCACCGCGGCGTGGCTCACTTCGCCGCACACGCCGCAGCCCACACAGCTGTTCTCGACATGGGCTATCGGATCCTGGCGCAGCGGATCGGGATTGGGCCGGATCGTGAGCGAAGGGCAGCCGGAAAGGCGGATGCAGCTATGGTCCCCGGTGCAGGTGTCGGGATCGACGCCGAAGCGCTCACGCACCACGCGCTCGCCGGCCTTCATTGCCTTGGCCACCTGCGGCTTCAGGCGGCGCTGGCGGTTGAGCTGGCATTCGGACTGGGCGACGAGCACTTTCGGCCCCTTCTCCTCGCTCGTCAGCGCCGCGCGGATCGCGTCGCGCATGCCGGCCACGTCATAGGTGCGCGTCATCGTCCGCGCCCAGCCGATGCCGATGCCGCGCACGGCCTTCTCGATCGGATTGTTGGTCTTGCGGCCCGGCGGCCTGGCGCGGGAGGAAAGGATGTCCTGGCCCCCCGTGGCGGCCGAATAGCCATTGTCGACGATGATCGTCAGATTGTCGTCCTGATTGAAGACCGCGTTGCCGATGCCCGAGGTCAGTCCGTTGTGCCAGAAGCCGCCATCGCCCATGATCGCGATCGCCCGCCTGTCGCGCGGGCGGAAGGCCGAGGCGCCGGCGGTGCCCAGGCCATAGCCCATCGTCGTATTGCCGATATGGAAGGGCGGCAGGATCGAGAACAGGTGGCAGCCGATGTCGGCCGAGACGTGGAAGGCGCCGAGTTCCTTCTGCACCAGCTTCATGGCCGAGAAGATCGGGCGCTCGGGGCAGCCGGTGCAGAAGCCGGCCGGGCGCTGCGGCACCGCGCTCGGCAGCAGGGCGGGGCCGGCGGCTACCGGCGCCTCGGCAGGCGCGCGTTCGGGAGCATGGGCGCGGAGGAACTGCGCCACCCCGTCGCGGATCACTGCGCCGCCATATTCTCCCGCACGGGGCAGGATTTCCTTGCCGACGATCCGCGTGGCGAGCCCGGCACGCCGGACCAGGGTGTTCAGCTCGTGCTCGATGAACTCGGGCTGCCCTTCCTCGATCACCAGCACCGCGCGCTTGCCGGCGCAGAAGTCGCGGATCTCGTCGGGGATCAGCGGATAGGTGACGTTGAGGACATGGATGGGGATCGCCGCATTCCCATAGGCGTCGGACAGGTCGAGCAGCTCCAGTGCGCGATTGAGGGAGTTGAACAGGCCCCCCTGGACGATGATGCCGATCTCGTCCGCCTCGGGCCCGAAATGCTCGTTCAGCCCATGCTCCTGCACGAAGCGGATGGCAGCGGGCCAGCGTTGCTCGATCTTCTCGATTTCGTGGAGGAAATTGGCCGGCGGCAGCACGATCCGGTCGGGATCGCGCACCGGCGCCTCGGCCGCTTCCGCCACGGTGAGCGCAGGGCGCCGATTGTCGCGCGCGACGAAGCTGCCGGTGACGTGGCAGGCCCGCACGCGCAGCTCGAGCATAACCGGCGTGTTCGAGGCTTCGGAGAGCTCGAATCCCTTTTCCACCATGTCGACGATCACCGGCAGGCTGGGCCGCGGATCGAGCAGCCACATCTGCGACTTCATCGCAAAGGCATGGGTGCGCTCCTGCATGATCGACGAGCCCTCGCCATAATCCTCGCCCAGGATGATCAGCGCCCCGCCGGTCACGCCGCCCGAAGCGACGTTGGACAGCGCGTCGGAGGCGACGTTCGTGCCGACCACCGATTTCCACGCGACCGCGCCGCGCAACGGATAGTTGACCGAGGCGGCCAGCATCGCCGCCGCCGTCGCTTCGCTCGCCGAACTCTCGAAATGGACGCCGAGTTCGCCCATGAGTTCGCTCGCGTCGGCGAACACGTCCATCAGATGGCTGATCGGCGAACCTTGATAGCCGCCGACATAGGCCACTCCGGCCTGGAGCAGCGCCTTGGTGACGGCAAGGATGCCCTCGCCATGGAAGGCCTCGCCGTCTCCCAGCCGCAATTGCTCGACTTCCGCCTTGAACGAACGCTCGGCCATCCGCTCAGCCCGCCACCAGCGCCAGGACGCGCAGCGGGCTGCCCGAGCCGCCCCTGATCTTGAGCGGCGTCGCGACGATCACCGCACCGGTCGGCGGCAGCAGGTCGAGATTCTCGAGGCACTGGAGCCCATAGCGCCCAGCCGCGTGGAACAGCGTATGCGCCGGATAGGCCGGATCGAGGAGATGCGCCTGGCCGGCATCGGTGCCGATCGTCTCCACGCCCAGCCCGTGCGCCGCGCGCGCGTCGATCAGGAACCGGACCGCCTCGGCCGAGGGGCCGGGCGTATGCGCCCCGTCTTCGCGGCGATTGACATAGGCATCGACCGCGCGCTTCGACCAGTCGGTGCGCAGCAGGATCCAGCTGCGCGGCGGGATGCGGCCATGCTCGGCTTCCCAGGCTTCGATATCCTCGACAGTGAGGAGATAGTCGGGGTTCTCGGCCGCGCGGGCGGAGATGTCGATCACCACCGCCGGCGCGATGAAGTCGGCGGGCAGCGCCGTGTCGACGGCGTTGTTGGGCAGGTCCTTGCCGGTGATCCAGTGGATGGGCGCATCGAAATGCGTGCCGGTATGCTCGCTGACGGTGAAGTTGTTCCAGTACCAGGCGACGCCGCGTTCGTCATAGCGGGAGATCTCCTCCTGGCTGAACCCGGCGCACTGGCCGAACTCGGGCGGGAGGACGAGCGTGGGCGTGTCGGGGGACAGTGTCTGGGTGAGGTCGATGGTGCGGATCGCACCCGATGCGATGCCGGCGGCGAAACTCTCGAGCGTCTGGCTGGTCATGTCTGTCCTCCCTGGGGCTGGATCCGCGCGGGCCTGGTCATGCCGGCACGATGTCGAAGGCGATGGTGGTGCGGTGGCCGGAATCCTCGAACGGCACCGTCCCGTGGTAGAAATAGGAAGGGAACAGCACGAGCAGGCCCGGCTCGGGCCGGATCATGCGGGCGATCCGTTCGCGTTCCCCCAGGCGAAGCCCGCTCTCGCCGAACTTGAGCCAGCCCTGGCGGTGGTAATCGACCGCCTGGGGCAGGGCGACATAATAGCAGGCGCTGATCCAGCCCTGGGGATGGATGTGGTTCTCGTGGAAGCCGGCGCGGCGCAGCCGCACCGACCAGGAGCCGGAAAAGGCGAACCGGCCGGTGTTGCGGCGAAGGAAAGGGTGCTCCGCGTCTGCGGGCAGTGCGGCTAGCCAGCGGCGGACCTGCGCCTCGATCATCGCGCGCACCGCGGCGATCATCGGATCGGGCAGGGCGAACAGGTCGTCGCTGGTCTGGGTGCCGCCGCGCAGCGTCTGCCCGAGCGGCTGCTGCTGGTCGCGGTGACGCGCGGTGAGCGCCGCGTCGAGCCGCGCGTTGAAGCCGGCGGCGTCGCCATCGGGCGGAGCCAGCCGGCTCGCCGAGACGAGACGTTCGGCATCGTTCAGCCAGGCATCGCGCGGATCGCCGGTGAAGCGCCAGGCGAGGCCCTGAAGCGCGAGCGCCTGCTGGTCGAACGGATCGGCGGCGAGCAGCGGCTCCAGCCGGGCCAGCGCTTCGGCGGGGCGATCGAGGATGATGTGCGATCGGGCAGCTTCGCGCGCGGCGGGGGCGAAACCGGGATCGCGGGCGAGCGCGGCATCGAACTCCAGGAGCGCGGCCTGCGCTTCGCCCAGCGACCAGCGGGCCCGGCCGAACTGGCAGCGCAGTTCCGGTCCGGCGCGATCGGCGTGCGGCGCGAGCAGCGCCGCGGCACCTGCCGCGTCCCCGGCGAGCAGCAGCCGGTCGGCCAGGTCGCAGAGCAGCCCTTCATTGCCCGGAAAGCGGGCCAGCGCGGCGCGATAGCTGGCCAGCCAGGCTGCGCCGCGGCCCTGCCGCCACAACAGGTTGTTGAGCGATTCATGTGCGGCGCGATCGGCGGGGCGCAGGGTGATCGCGCGTTCATAGGAGACGATGGCGGCGTCGACCCGGCCCAGATCCTGCAGGCAATGGCCGAGGACATAGGCGATATCCGGATTGGCCGGATCGATCTCGGCCGCGCGGGCGAGCAGGGGCAAGGCTTCTTCCGGCCAACCGGCAAGGCGCAGCACAACGCCCAGATTGAGCAGCGTTGCGACATGGTCGGGCCGCAATGCGAGCGCGGTGCGGAAGGCGGCGATGGCGTGATCGAGCTCGCCACGCTCCCGCCGGGCCTGGCCGAGCGTGGCCCAGGCGCGTGCGTTGCGCGGATCGCGGCGCAGCAGCGGGGCGAGCGTCTCGCAGGCGGATCGCGGTTCCCCGGCAGCGAGCAGGGCGATCGCCAGGTTCACCCGGGCCTCGTCATAGGCAGGCGCGAGCGCCAGCGCGTCGCGATAGGCTTGCGCCGCGCCGGCGGAGTCGCCCAGGTCGCCAAGGCTGTTCCCGAGATTGTTGTGCACATGGGGCTGGTCCGGAGCGGCCGCGAGCGAGCGGCGGAAGAGCGCTACCGCCGCCTCGTGCCGGCCTGCCCGTCGCGCGATCATGCCGAGCAGCTGAAGCGCGTCGGGATTCTCGGGAGCGAGGTCCAGCACATGCAGGAGAATGGTCTCGGCCGCTCCGGCCTGGCCGCCGCGTGCCAGCCCCATGGCATGCTGCAGGGCTTCGCCAAGCGCCTGCGCGCCGAGACCGTTCGGCTCCGCTGGCGGAGATGCCGGGCCTTGCTGTCGCGGTGCCTGTTCCATCGAACGCGATTCCCATGGCGGGTCTCCTTCCGGGAGCCCGCCGAAGGGGAAAGGTTGCAAATGCCCCTTGTTTCGTCAAGGGAATCACGCTTTAAATCATGTGTAATTGGGAATTATAGGGGTGTCGCCATGAGAGGATCGGGGAAGCGCAGTGCGGTTCGGAAGCAGCTTCTGCGAGGGGCGGCGATCTCGGCGGCGCTGCTGGTCGGGGTGCTGACGCCGCATCTCGCGCATGCGCAGCGCGCGATCCCCGAGACGACGGACGATGTCCGCCGCCTGCCGATCCCCCCGGTCGACCGCAGCCATGAGCCGGTGATCATACTCGCCGGCGGGACCCTGCTCGACGGCCGGGGCGGCGCGCCGATCCCGAACGCGGTGATCGTGCTCCAGGGCGACCGGATACTTGCCGCCGGACCGGCCGGCACCTCCGTGCCCGCCAATGCGGCGCGGACGATCGATGCGCGGGGGCTGTGGATCCTGCCGGGCCTGATCGACCTGCACATCCATTTCACCCAGCAGCGCGGCACCGACATGGGCCGCTATTCGGACAGCCCGGCCGCCGCGGCGATCCGCGGCACCGTGCTGGCCGAGCAGATGGTCACCGCGGGCATCACCGCCGCGCGCGACGTGGGCACGATGGATGACGTGGCGCTGCGCATCAAGGAAGCGGTGGATCGCGGCATGATCCGGGGCCCGCGCGTGCTGTGGAGCGGCAAGCTGATCGCCAGCACGGGCGGCCATGGCGACGAAGTGACCGCTACCGCCACCGGCCGCGAAAAGCCCAATCTCGGCGGCGATCCGCACGGGGTCGACGGGCCGTGGGAATGGCGCAAGGCGGTGCGCGAGCAGGTCCGGCGCCTGTCCGACTGGATCAAGATCAGCGCGCCCGCCGCCAGGGAGGAACTGGCCGCGGCGATCGACGAGGCGCATTCGCTCGGCGTGCCGGTCGCGATCGACAGCTATGGCAAATATACCGACTGGGCGATCGAGGCGGGAGTCGACACGCTCGAGCATCCGCTGCTGCTGAGCGACCAGGCCGTGCCGCTGATGAAGAAGCACGGCACCGCCTTCGTGCCGACGATCGGCGCGTTCGACAATCTGCTGGAGGGCGGCTATCCGACCGCGGGCATCCCCGGCGGCGGCTTCTACTACACGCATTCGCGCCGCTTCGTGATCAACCAGCAGGATCATCTGAAGCGCGTGAACGAGGCATGGCGCGCCGGCGTGCCGATCGGCGTGGGCACCGATATCCCGTTCGAGAATGAATGGCGCTATCCGGACGCCTATTTCCGCGAGCTCGATTATCTCCGCCAGGCAGGCATGACCAATGCCGATGTGCTCGCCTCCGCCACCAGCACCGGCGCGAGGATCCTGCGCATGGGCGACAAGCTGGGCACGATCGAGCCGGGCAAGATCGCCGACATCCTGGTTGTTGGCGCCAATCCGCTGGATTCGCTGAAGAACCTGCGCGACGTCCGCTATGTCGTCGCCGATGGCAAGGTGGTGGTGGAGAACGGGCCCCGTTGAGCGCGCGTCGCCCATCGTCCCCCGGGTGACGGCGCGCGGGAGGAATCCGGCCCGGTCGCCCGGGCCGGGCTTCCCCTCATTCGATCGGCAGCTTGCTCAGGTTCGCGCTGATCTTCTGCAGCGTGCGCAGCAGATGGGCGATGTCGCGGTCGCTCACCCCGTCCATCGCGCGGCTGAACTGGCGGCCGACGATCGGGGTCAGCTTGCGCAGGGTCTGCTGGCCGGCCGGAGTCAGCGTCACTTCGGTGATGCGATTGTCTTCCGGATTGGGCTCGGTGGTGACGAGGCTCTGTTCGACCATCCGGTCGATGATCCGGCTGATCGTAGAGCGCTTGGTCAGCGCCGCTTCGGCGATCGCGCCGATGCTGGCCGGCTGGCGCTCGCGCAGCACCGTCATCACGCGGTAGATCGGCTTGGACACGCCATGCTTGTGCAGCACGATGTCCATGTCCTCGTGATATTTGAAGTCGGCATGCGCCATCAGGTAGAAAGGCGAGTTTTCGAGGCGGAAATTGGGGCTGCTCGGGTCGTAGACGCTGCGATTGTCCATCAGATCCTCTGCCGTTCTTGCCGTTTTCTTCACCGCGCTGGTGGCCATGTTTCCCTCAATCGTTCCGCAGGATCAAGACGTTGCGCCGGGCCGGACGGCGTGCGGCAGGCGAATTAGCCGAAAACATATGTTTCTACACCTATCAATCGTCATTTGCGCCGGATCGGTTGCGTGGCGGCAACGCCATGGGCAGCTCCCACCGCGCGAGAAGGCGGGCCCATGCCGAACAAGCGGCGAAATATCAACGAAAATTGCGTGATTATTGTTCCATTTCCATTGCGGGCCTGTCACGTTCCCGAGGGTGAAACCATGGGAGAACAAGCGTGTCGTCGAAACGCTGCCGCCGTCTGGCCCTGCCGCTCGCCGTCCTGCCGCTGCTCGCGGCGCTGCCTGCCCAGGGGCAGGAAGCGAAGCGGCGCTGGGACCAGATGTGCCAGATCCGCAAGGACAAGCTCGACCTGATCCTGCCCGAGGCGATGCGCGAGAACCGCATCGACATGTGGATCGTCGCCTCGCGCGAGGGGCATGACGATCCCAATGCCGCGCTGCTCGGCGGCGGCTATGTGGGCGATGTCGGCTATCATGTCTTCACCGATCGCACCGGCAGCGGCCGGATCGAGCGCGCGGCGATGGGAATCGGCGGCGCGGCGTTCGACCAATGCCCGCTCTACGATCTGAAGCTCTCGCCCGCCGAGCTGCGCAGGTTTGTCGAGGCGCGCGATCCCAGGCGGATCGGCATCGACGTGGCGACTGAGATCGGCACGGCGGACGGGCTCAGCCATTCGTTGCACGCGAAGCTGGTCGAGACGCTCGGCCCGGCGCTGGCGGAGCGGCTGGTCCCGGCCGAGAAGCTGGTCTCCGATTTCCGTGCCCGCCATTCGATCCATGAAATCGCGGCCTTCGCCAAGGCGGGGGAATATTCGCGCACCATCCTGGAGCGCGCGCTCTCCAACGAAGTGATCGCGCCCGGCCACACCACCACCGGCGACGTCGCCTGGTGGATGATGGAGCAGCTCCACAAGGAGGGGCTGGGCAGCAGCTTCGGGCTGCCCAGCATCTACATCCTGGGACCCGGCGAGCGCGGCCCGGTATCGGGCGACCATGTGATCCAGCCGGGGGACCTGATCACGGTCGACTGGGGAGTGAACTATCTCTTCTACTACACCGACATGAAGCGCATGGCCTATGTGCTCAAGCCCGGCGAGAACGCGCCGCCGCCAGGCGTGCAGCGTGCCTATGACAAGGCGCAGGACATCCGCCGGATGATCCTCGACGTGATCCGCCCGGGCGTGACCGCCGGCGACGCGTTGGCCGCGGTCAACAAGCGCGTGGCGGCGACGCCGGGGCTGGCGCTCGGCCGCTATGACGATCCGAGCAAGGACCCGAAGGTCTCCGACGTGGTGATCGGCAGCCATTCGGTGGGCGATTGGGGGCATGGCTCGGGCCCGTCGATCGCCGATTTCAACCCGCTGCGCATGACCTATACGCTGCGGCCAGGCAATTTCCTGTCGATCGAGCTGTTCCTCTACACGCCGGTGCCCGAATGGGGCGGGCGCAAGATCAAGATTCCGCTGGAGGACAATGGCGTCGTCACCGAGCGCGGCTTCGAATGGGCCTATCCGCCCAACAGCCGGATCCTGCTGGTGAAGTGAGGGAATGGGCGGCCGGCATGGGCCCGGCCGCCCCATTGCCGTCAGAAGGCGGCGATCCCGGTGATCGCGCGGCCCAGGATCAGGGCATGGACGTCGTGCGTGCCCTCATAGGTGTTGACCGTTTCCAGGTTCATCAGGTGGCGCATCACCTGGAACTCGCCCGAGATGCCGTTGCCGCCATGCATGTCGCGGGCGGCCCGGGCGATATCGAGCGCCTTGCCGACATTGTTGCGCTTGACGATCGAGATCATCTCGGGCGCAAACCGGCCGGCGTCGATCAGCCGCCCGACGCGCAGCGATGCCTGGAGGCCGAGCGCGATCTCGGTCTCCATGTCCGCCAGCTTCTTCTGGAAGAGCTGGGTGGCGGCAAGCGGCTTGCCGAACTGGTGCCGGTCGAGGCCATATTGCCGGGCGGCGTGGAAGCAGAATTCGGCGGCGCCGAGCGCACCCCAGCTGATCCCGTAGCGCGCGCGGTTGAGGCAGGAGAAGGGGCCCTTGAGGCCTTCGACTTCGGGCAGCAGCGCGTCTTCGCCCAGTTCGACATCGTCGAGCTGGATCATGCCGGTGATCGAGGCGCGCAGGCTCAGCTTGCCCTCGATCCTGGGCGCGGAGAGGCCCTTCATGCCCTTCTCCAGCACGAAGCCGCGGATCGCGCCGCCATGCGCGTCCGACTTGGCCCAGACGACGAACACGTCGGCGATCGGCGCGTTGGAGATCCAGGTCTTGGTGCCGTTCAGCCGATAGCCGCCATCGATCCTGGTCGCGCGGGTGCGCATGCCGCCGGGGTCGGAGCCGGCATCGGGCTCGGTCAGGCCGAAGCAGCCGATCCATTCGCCGCTGGCGAGCCTGGGCAGGTAGCGCAGCCGCTGCGCCTCCGAGCCGAAGGCATGGATCGGGTACATGACCAGGCTCGACTGCACGCTCATCATCGAGCGATAGCCCGAATCCACCCGCTCCACCTCGCGGGCAATCAGGCCATAGGCGACATAGGAAGCGCCGACGCCGCCATAGGCCTCGGGCACCGTCGGGCCCAGCAGGCCCAGCGCACCCATTTCGCGGAAGATCTCGGGGTCGGTGACTTCGCGGTCGAACGCCTCGATCACGCGCGGTGCGAGCCGTGCCTGCGCATAGTCGCGCGCGGTGTCGCGGATCATCCGCTCCTCATCCTCCAGCTGCGCATCGAGCAGCAGGGGATCGGCCCAGTCGAATTTCTGCATGTCAGGGTTCCTCAGGCGGTGGGGACGATCGCGATCGTCTCGATCTCGACCTTGGCTTCGGCCTCGACCAGCGCGGCGACCTCGACCACGGCCATCGCCGGATAGTTGCGGCCGATCAGCTCGCGATACGCCGCGCCGATCTCGTCCAGGCCGGCGAGATATTCGTCGCGGCTGGTGACGTACCAGGTCATGCGCGCGATATGCTCGGGGCCGGCGCCGCCCTCGGCGAGGATCGCCACCGTGTTGACCAGAACCTGGCGGAACTGGCCGGCGAGATCGGAGGCGACGAAACGCTCCTCCGCGTCCCAGCCGACCACGCCGGCGGTGAACACCATCCGGCCGCTGGCGGAAATGCCGTTGGCATAGCCGCGCGGGCGCTTCCAGCCGGGGGGCAACAGGCTCTGATGCACGGTCATTGGCATTCCATTTCAAGGCGTTGGCGATATTCGGCGGGCCAGGGCTGCGACGTGCCGCCGGCAAGCTCGATCAGCACCTGGGTGAGGCGGACCGAGAAGCGCGGCGTGTCTTCGCAGGTCACATCGACTTCCAGGTCGATCGAGCTGCGTCCCACCCGGGTGAGCTTCACGGCGAAATCGAGCAGGTCGCCCAGCTTGCTCGGTGTGGCGAAGGTGGCGGCCAGGCTGACGGTGGGCAGGCCAAGGCCGCGGCCCATGTGCATCGCCCGCCGGTCGTCGCCCAGCACCGCCGGGGTCCAGTCCTCCACCGCGGCGTCGCACAGCTCGAGGCAGCGCGGATAGAAGGCGATGCCCGCGGGGTCGCAATGCGCGAAGCGCAGCGGATGGGAGACGCGGAACATCAGCCTGCGCTCTGCGCGAGATGCTGGCGGGCGATGACGATCTTCTGCACTTCCGACGCGCCCTCGTAGATGCGCAGCGCCCGCACTTCGCGGTACAGCGCCTCGACCGGGGCGCCGACGGTGACTCCCAGGCCACCGAAGATCTGCACCGCCTTGTCGATCACCTGCTGGGCGCTGTCGGTGGCGTGCAGCTTGGCCAGCGCGGCCTCGCGGGTGTTGCGCTGGCCCTGCACGTCGCGCAGCCAGCCGGCGCGGTAGATGAGCAGGGCGGACGTATCGATGTCGAGCACCATCTCGGCGAGCTTCGACTGGGTCACCGGATTGTCGGCGAGCGTGCCGTCGCCGAGCCGCCGGGTGCGGGCACGGGCGGTCGCCTCGTCGAGCGCGCGGCGGGCGAAGCCGAGCGCGGCGGCGCCCACGGTGGTGCGGAAGATGTCGAGCGTCGCCATCGCCGCCGCGAAGCCGCGCCCGGCCTCGCCGAGCAGCGCGTCGGCCGGCAGCGCCATGTCGGCGAATTCGAGCGTGGCGAGCGGGTGGGGGGCGATCACTTCGATCCGCTCGGTGACGCGCAGGCCCGCCGTGTCGGCATCGACGAGGAAGGCGGAGATGCCCTTGGCGCCGGGCGCCTCGCCGGTGCGGGCGAACAGCACGTAGTAATCGGCGATGCCGCCGTTCGAGATATAGGTCTTGGCGCCGTTCACGCGCCAGCCATTGCCGTCGCGCTCGGCCAGGGTCTCCATCGAGGCGACGTCGGAGCCCGAGCCCGGCTCGGTGAGCGCGAAGGCGGCGATCTTCTCGCCCCGCGCCACGGCGGGGAGATAGGCCTGTTTCTGCGCCTCGGTGCCGAACAGCGAGATCGTGCCCGATCCCAGCCCCTGCATCGCGAAGGCGAAGTCGGCCAGCCCCGAATGGCGCGCCAGCGTCTCGCGGATCAGCGCGAGGGAGCGGATGTCGAGCGTCTCGTGCATGCCGCCCCACGCCGCCGGCACGCAGTAGCGCAGCCAGCCGCCCTCGCCGAGCGCACGGACCAGCCGCCGGCATTCGGCGTCGACATCGGCGCCGTGATGGCCGGAGAGATTGGCGACGCACCAGGCCTCGAGCGCGTCGGCCAGCTTGCGGTGGCCGTCGTCGAGGAAGGGCCAGTCGAGGAAGCTGCGGTCGGCCATCAATTGCCCTCGAACTCGGGGGTGCGTTTGTCGGCGAAGGCTTCGAAGGCGCGGCGGAAGTCCCTGGTCGCCATGCAGATCGCCTGGGCCTGGGCCTCCATCTCGATCGCGGTCTCGATGCTCACCGCCCATTCGGTGTTGAGCTGGGTCTTGGTGATGCCGTGCGCGAAACTGGGGCCGGTGGCGATGCTGCGGGCCAGTGCCTGGGCTTCGTTCAGCAGCGCGTCGGCCGGTACCAGCCGGTTGTGGAAGCCCCAGCGCTCGCCTTCCTCGGCGGACATCATCCGACCGGTGTAGAGCAGGTCGGCGGCGCGGCCCTGGCCGATGATCCGCGGCAGGATCGCGCAGGCGCCCATGTCGCAGCCGGCCAGGCCCACGCGCGTGAACAGGAAGGCGGTCCTGGCGGCGGGGGTGGCGAGGCGCAGGTCCGATGCCATCGCCATGATCGCGCCGGCGCCGACGCAGATGCCGTCGATCGCCGCCACGATCGGCTGGGGGCAGGCGCGCATCGCCTTGACCAGGTCGCCGGTCATCCGAGTGAAGGCGAGCAGTTCGGGCATCGCCATTTCGGTCAGCGGCCCGATGATCTCATGGACGTCCCCGCCCGAGGAGAAATTGCCGCCCGCGCCGGTGAGCACCACTGCCTTGACCTGCGACGTGTAGACGAGGTCGCGAAAGGTATCGCGCAGCTCGGCATAGCTTTCGAAGGTGAGCGGGTTCTTCCGCTCGGGCCGGTCGAGCGTGATCGTCGCCACGCCCTCGGCGAAATGCCAGCCGAAATGCCGGGCCACGAAGCTGGTCGGATCCATGGTCATTCCTTCTCCCCATCGGCAGCGAGCGAGTCCTTGAGCACGCCCAGAAGCTGGTGAAGCTGGCCGCGTTCCTCGCGGCCCAGCCCGGCCAGCATCGCTTCGATCCATGCATGATGCGCCTCGGCGAGCCCGGCGAAGCATTCGCGCCCCAATTGGGTCAGGCGGGCAACCGAGGAGCGGCCGTCGGTGGGCGAGGGCGCGAGGCTCACATAGCGGTCGCGCACCAGCGCCTGGACGACGCCGGTGACATTGCCGTTCGAGACGAGCAGCGCCTGGGAGAGCTGGCCCATCGTCATCCCCTCGGGATGCCGGTCGAGCGCCGCCATCACGTCGAAGCGGGGCAGGGTGATGTCGTATCCGTCGGCAAAGCCGCGCTTCAGCCGCTTCTCGATCACCGTGGTGCAGGTGAGGAGCCGCAGCCACAGCCGCACGCTGCCGCGATCGTCGAGCGCGCCGTCATGCTTTTCGCGCAGGAAGGCGGTGCGAGTCACGTCACTTCTCCCCCGGCGATCGGGATCGCCTGTCCGGTCACCGATCCGCTGGCGGGCAGGCAGAGCCAGACCGCCGCCGCCGCCACTTCCCCGGGCGTGATCAGCCGCTTCTGGGGGTTGTGGCGGGTGAGCTCGGCCAGCGCCTCGGCATGGCTGCGGCCAGTGCGGCCGGCGATGGTCTCGACTGCCCGGGCGACGATATCGGTGTCGGTGAAGCCGGGGCAGAGCGCATTGGCGGTGAGCGGCGTCGCAGCGAACTCGGCGGCGAGCGCGCGCATCAGCCCGATCGCGCCGTGCTTGGAGGCGACATAGGGCGCGGTATAGCCATAGCCCTTCAGCCCGGCGGTGGAGGCGATGGTGACGATCCGCCCGGCCGGTGCCGCGAGCAGGTCCGGCAGCGCGGCCTGGCAGCAATGGAACAGCGCATCGAGATTGGTCGCCATCGTCTCGCGCCACGCCTCGGCGGTCACCCTGGCGAAGGGCGCGCTGGGGGCGATGCCGGCATTGTTGACCAGGATCCCGATCGGGCCGTGCGCGGCGCGGGCGACCTGGAAGGCCGCCTCGATCGACGTCCGGTCGGAGACGTTGGCGGGAACGGTGATCGCGCCGGGGATGGCCGCGGCGACGGTTTCCAGCGGCTCCAGCCGACGCCCGATCAGCGTCAGCCGCGCGCCTTCCTCGGCGAGTGCGCGGGCGATGGCCGCGCCGATGCCCGATCCCCCGCCGGTGACGACCGCATGGATGTCCTTCAGGTGCATATGGGTCAGCTCCGCAGCGCCGCGCCGGTCTCGGCGGCGCGTTGCAGGTTGCGGGCGAGCTGGCTCATCCCGCCCAGATATTGCGGCGGCACGCGCACGCCGCGATAGCCGTGCTGGGCGGCGGCGCGCAGCGTCCACATCGGATCGATCAGGTGCGGCCGTCCGATCGCGACCAGGTCGGCCCGGCCGGCCGCCAGGATCGAATTGGCGTGGTCGGTCTCGAAGATGTTGCCCACTGCCATGGTCGAGACGCGTGCCTCGTTGCGGATCTTGTCGGCAAAGGGCGTCTGGAACATGCGGCCATAGACGGGCTTGCACTCGGCCCAGGTCTGGCCGGCCGAGACGTCGATCAGGTCGGCGCCCGCTTCGTCGAAGGCGCGGGCGATCGCCACCGCCTCGTCGGGGGTGACGCCCCGGTCGCCCATCCAGTCGGTCGCCGAGATGCGGACGGACATCGGCCGCTCGGCGGGCCAGACGGCGCGCATCGCCGCGAACACTTCGAGCGGATAGCGCAGGCGGTTCTCCAGGCTGCCGCCATAGCCGTCGGTGCGCGTGTTCTGGAGCGGGGTGATGAAGCTGGAGAGCAGATAGCCGTGCGCGGCGTGCAGCTCGATCATGTCGAAGCCGGCTTCCACCGCCATGCGCGCGGCGGCGACGAACTGGTCGCGCACCATGTCCATATCCGCGCGGGTCATCGGGCGGGGTGAGGCATTGCCTGCGCTCCACGGCACGTCGGAAGCGGCGATGAGCGGCCAGTTGCCGTCGTCCAGCGGCGCGTCCATCCCCTCCCAGCCGATCTTCGTGGAGCCCTTGGCGCCCGAATGGCCGAGCTGGAGGCAGATCTTCGCGCCGCTGTTCGCATGGGCGAAATCGGTGATCCGCCGCCACGCCGCCACATGCTCGGGCGCGTACATGCCGGGGCAGCCGGGGGTGATCCGGCCCTCGGGCGAGACGCAGGTCATCTCGGTATAGACCAGCCCCGCGCCGCCCTGGGCGCGGGCACCGTAATGGACCAGGTGGAAGTCGTTCGGGGTGCCCTCGACGGCGGAATACATGGCCATGGGCGAAACCACGATACGGTTCGCCAGCGGCATTTCGCGCAATCTGTACGGCGCGAACATCGGCGGGACCGGTTCGTTGCTTCTTCCGCCCGGCGACTGCGACTGGAACCAGCTTTCGACGCCTTCCAGCCACTCTCGATCGCGCAGGCGGAGATTTTCGTGGCTCACCCGCTGCGAGCGCGTGAGCAGCGAATAGGCGAACTGGATCGGCGCGAAGGGCAGATAGCGGTCGAGCGTCTCGAACCACTCCGTCGAGTTGCGCGCGCTGTTCTGCAGCTTGAGCACCTCGACATTGCGCTCGGCCTGATATTCCTCCAGCGCCTGGGCGCGGCCGAGCCCCGGACGATTGAGCACCTCCGCCAGCTTGATCGCATCCTCCAGCGCCAGCTTGGTGCCCGATCCGATCGAGAAATGCGCGGTGTGCGCCGCATCGCCGAGCAGGACGAACTTGTCGTGCGACCAGCGGCCGGTGACGATCCGGCGGAAGTTGAGCCAGGCCTGGGGGCCGGGCAGGTGCGTGGCGTTGGACATCAGGCCATGGCCGCCCAGCTGCTTCGCGAAGATCTTCTCGCACAGCGCGATCGCCTCGGGCTGGTCCATCGCGTCGAGGCCCAGGCCGTGCCAGGTCGCCGGATCCATCTCGACGATGAAGGTCGAGAGATCGTCGTCGAAGCGATAGGCGTGCGCCCAGACCCAGCCCGCCTCTGTCTCCTCGAAGGCGAAGGTGAAGGCGTCGAACACCTTGCTGGTGCCGAACCAGAAGAACTTGTTCCGGCGTACCTGGATGTCGACGTCGAACCGGTCGGCATGCGCGCCCCGGATGCGGCTGTTGGCGCCGTCGGCGGCGATGACGAGATCGTAATCCGCCCAATCGGCCAGGTCCGGCCCCGCCTCGTGCTGGAAATGCAGCACCACGCCCAGTTCGCGGGCGCGCGCCTGCAGGATCGCCAGCAGCCGCTTGCGGCCGATGCCGATGAAGCCGTGCCCAGAGGAACGGATGCACGCGCCATGGATGTGCACGTCGATATCGTCCCAATGGGCGAACTCGCCGCGGATCGTCTCGCCGCTGACGGGATCGTTCGCCATCAGATTCTCGACCGTCTGGTCCGAGAAGACGACGCCCCAGCCGAACGTGTCGTCGGGGCGGTTGCGTTCGAACACATGGATCTCGTGCGCACTGTCGCGCACCTTCATCGAGATGGCGAAATAGAGGCCCGCCGGCCCGCCGCCCACGCATGCGATCTTCATTGACCCGACTCCATCGCGGCGACTCCAGTCCGTCTCAATCTAGCGCCAGGAGCGTAAATGCTTCAAGCCTGAAATTTCAAGCTTGAAATATCATATATCACGCAATTAATCACGGGTATCGGAGTCGTGGGAGGTCTAGGGATGAAGTGGCCGGCACAGCGCCTGACGGGCGGATCGAAGAAGAGCTTCGGCATGTACGACGAAGCGGCGAAGCTGGATGCGGCGGGGGTGGACCTGATCCATCTCGAGTTCGGCCGGCCGCACGCCGACACGCCGGCGCACATCAAGGACGCCGCCAAGGCCGCGCTCGACGCGGGCATCGTCCATTACGGCGATTTCCGCGGCACGCTCTCCTTCCGCCAGGCGCTCGCGGGGAAGCTCGCCGCGTTCAATGGCCTGGATTACGGGGTGGACGAGATACTGGTGTGCAACGGGCTCACCCATGCCTCGTTCGCCGCCTTCATGGCCGCGATCGATCCGGGCGACGAAGTGATCCTGCTCGATCCCTATTACCCCCAGCATATCGGCAAGACCGAGCTGGCCGGCGGCAAGGTGGTGATCGCCGAGCTCGACAAGGCGGACAATTTCGCGATCTCGAAGGAGAAGATCGCCGCCCGGATCACCGACCGCACCCGGATGATCGTGCTGGTCAACCCGGCCAATCCCACCGGCCGCGTCTATAGCCGCGCGGAGCTGCAGCACGTCGCCGACCTGGCGATCGAGCACGACCTGCTGGTGCTGTCCGACGAGGTCTATGAATACATCACCTATGGCAAGGCCGAGCATGTCAGCATCGCCAGCCTGCCCGGCATGCGCGACCGGACGATCACCTGCTTCGCCTTCACCAAGGCCTATTCGATGGACGGCTGGCGGATCGGCTATCTGACCGCCGATGCGAAGCTGATGCCCGCGATCCTGCGCATCACCATGACCGACGTGACTCATGTCAACGTATTCATCCAGGAAGGCGCCCGCGCCGCTGTGGAGGGGCCGCAGGACGCGATGCTGGCGATGGTCGAGGCGGATCGCCGCAAGCGCGACATCGTCGTCCAGGCACTGAACCAGATGCCCGGCGTCACCTGCGCCGAGCCGGAAGGGACCATCTATGCCTTTCCGGATATCCGCGGCACCGGCCGTTCCTCGCAGGATCTTGCCATGGCGATCCTCAGGCAAGCGCATGTCGTGGTCGAATCCGGCAGCTTTTACGGGCCGGGCGGAGAGGGGCATCTGCGCGTCTGCTTCGGATCGGAATCCGAGGCGCGGGTGGCCGAGGCGATGGAGCGGCTCGGCCGGTTCTTCAACGCGCTTTGAGCGCGTCGAGCCATGGAATTCGGGGAGAGAAGAGGATGAAGAAGCGTCTGGGACTTGCCGCCGCCTTGCTGGCCCTGCCGGCGCTTCCCCTCCTGCTGGCCGGGCCCGCCTGCGCCCAGGCCGAGGCGCAGGCCCCGCAGGGCTATGACGCGCTGCTCGCGCTCTACAGGGAGTTCCGCGCCTTCGTGCCGCCGCCGATGGTGAAGGGCGTGCCCGATTATTCGCCCCAGGCAATGGCGCGCCACTATGCCGGGCTCCAGCGCTTCGAGGCACGGCTGGCGGCGATCGACGACAGCGCATGGCCGATCCCGCGGCGCGTCGATTACATGGTGGCGCTTGCCGAGATGCGCGGGCTGGAGTTCCAGCACCGGGTGATGCAGCCCTGGAAGCGCGACCCGGCTTTCTACAGCACCACCAATCTCGGCTTCGGGCCCAAGATGCACGGCGCCATCGCCATCCCCAGGCTGCCGATCGCAAAGGACGAGGCGGCGGCGCTGGCCGCCCGGCTCGACGCCGTGCCCGAGGCGCTGCGCCAGGCACGGGCGAACCTCACCGATGCGCGCGGCGACCTTGCCCGGCTGGCGATCGTGCAGAAGCAGGTGGAAGTGAACGTCTATGGCGCGCTGGCTGCGGACGCGGCGAAGCGCCAGCCATCGCTCGTCGCCCCGGCGAAGCGCGCCCAGGCGGCGGCCGCGGCGTTCAAGGCGTGGCTGGAGGGCATCGAGGCCGGGCTCCCCGCCTATGGCGGCGTGGGGGCGGAGAATTATGCCTGGTATCTCAGGCATGTGCTGCTGCTGCCCTACACGCCGGAGGAGGTCCGGGTGATCGGCGAGCGCGAATATCAGCGCCAGCTCGCCTTTCTGAAGATCGAGGAGCATCGCGACCGCGCGATCCCGATGCCCGAGCCGGTCAAGACCCGCGCCGAGTTCGACGCCAAGCGCAAGCAGGAGGATGAGGACCTGCTCAAGTTCCTGCGCGACGGCCAGTGGGTGACGATCCCGGACTATGTGAAGCATGATCCGGAGGAGGGGCCGTACGAGTTCCCCTTCGAGAAGGATCCATCCAGGCCGGGCCTGTTCGATCCGCCGCAGCATCTCCATTTCTTCTTCCAGGCCGAATTCCGCGACGGCCGGCCGCTGCGCGCGCACAATTTGCCCGGCCATGCCTTTGACGAGCTCCAGGCGGCGCGCGACACGCGCCCGGTGCGCGGGCAGCCGCGGCTGTTCTTCGTCAACGGGCTGCGCAACGAAGGCTGGGCCTTCTATCTTGAGGAGTTCCTGATCCAGTCGGGCATGCTGGAGGACCGGCCCAAGGCGCGCGAGATCGACTATATCCTGGGCGCCAAGCGCGCCGCGCGCATCCTGCCCGAGCTGAAGATGCAGGCGAACGAATGGACCTGGAAACAGGCCAATGCCTCGCTGATCGCGCGCACGCCCAAATGGATGCAGCCGGGCGATGCCGTCGCCCAGTTCGACATCGAGCTGTACCTGCGCCAGCCCGGCTATGGCATCGGCTATTACATGGGCAAGGTGGAGCTGGAGAAGCTGCTCGCCGATGTGGCGATGCGCGAAGGCGACGGGTTCGACATCAAGACGTTCCACGATCGCTTCCGCGCGGCGGGCTCGATCCCGATCTCGCTGATCCGCTGGGAAATGACGGGCCGGGACGACGAGATCCGCACCATGCGATAGGCATGGGGCGGGGATGGGCCCAGGCCCTGGCTTGCTCGTTGCCCCGATTTCCTTCGTCGTCCGGGCGCCTCCCGTCATCCCCGCCTTCGCGGGATGACGGGGGAGAATATGAGCCCTCCGATCCATAGGCTGCCCGGGGCCCGCCCCATGCCCTGGGCAGCGCGCGCGATCAGAAGCGGATGCGGGCGCTCAGGCTGGCGCGGTGGTCCCTGGTGCGCTTGCCGAACTCGCCATCATAGCCGAGCCGCAGTGACAGGTTCTCGTTGCCCACCACGCGCAGCTCCGCGCCGACATGCGCGGCCTGGCGATCCATCAGCGTGGTGATCGTCGCCGGCGCGGCCGAGGCGTTGCCGCCGAGCAGGCGGAACGGCGCCGCGATCCGGTCGGTGGTGTTGAACACGCCGCCGCCCGTGATCGCGAAGGTCGCGCTGGTCGGCCCGTTGCCGGCCAGCCGCACGCCCAGGCTCAGTTCGGGCGCGACGGTGCCGATCCACTGCGTATGGGAGAGGCTCTCGACGCCCAGGCCCTCGAGCCCGCGCTCCGCGAAGCCGCCCTGGCGCAGCGCGGTGACGAAGCCGCGCACCGCCGGCCGGGCGAACACCATGCCCTGGCCGAGCACCCAGGCCGCCTCGGCGCTGCCCTGGAGATAGCCGGTGCCCTGGTTGCCGACGCCCTGGCGCGGATCGAAGATGTTCACGCCGCGGCGCAGCTCGGTCCATTGCCAGCCGCCGCTCACCGAGGCGGCGAACTGCGCGCCGCTCGTCCCCGCATAGCGCGCGCCGATGCCGGCATGGACGCCGTCGCCGTCCGAATTGGCGCGCAGCCCGTCGATCCTGGCATTGCCGAGGCTGTCATAGCCGATCGCGCCGCCGATCATCCAGTCGCCGCCCAGCGGCTTCTCGAAGCCGGCGCGGAAGCGGCCGTCGGTATCGCCGCGGACGCTGGCATGCTCGCCGTCGCCGCTGCGCCGGAAGACATGGCCGCCGGCCTGGCTCCACACGCAGCCATCGCCCGCCGGGCCGGCGGGCGTGCCGCAGCCGAACAGGTTGGACGAGAAGTCGCGCGCCGCGCCGAACTGGGTGAGCGAGGCGATCAGATAGGGTTCGGGGTTCAGCTGATCGAAGATCGCGCGATACTGGGCCTCGCTACCGGCCTGGATGTTGCCGAGCAGGGCGAGCAGGCGGCCGATCCCCGCCGAACTGCCCGCCGTCACCGCGCGGTCCATATAGGCACCGAGCGCGCGCTCGTTGCGGTTGAGGAAGGGCTGGCCGAAATTGGTGTCGAAGGCGAGCTGGATGCCGGCGCTGTTGGCCAGCACGCGATAGTCGACCGCCAGCGTGTCGCGGATGGCGAGCCCGTTGTTGGTCGCCGTGCCTGCCGTGGCGAACAGGGTGACCGGGTTCTTGTCCTGCATCCAGGTGAGGATGACGTCGCCGGTGCCGGCCACGCTGGTATTGCCGCTCACATTGACCCGGTCCGACGCATAGGGGCCGAACGCGACGTCGAAGGCCATGTGGCCGGTTGCGCTCTGGGTGAAATCGCCGTCGAGGTCGACCGTGTTGATGACGCGGGCACCGTAGAGCAGGTTGGTCGCGGGCGTGCCGACGCCGTCCAGGTTGGCGAAGGTGGCGCCGTTCAGCAGGTCGATCGGGGTGCGGCTGGCGGCCAGGCCCATCTGGAAGTCGCCCGCATTGGCGAAGCTGCCGCTCGAACCCGCGCCGTCGCGCAGGTCGATCCGGCTGAAGGCGATGAAGGTGCCGTTCGCGTTGTTGACCAGCGCGTTGGCCCCGCTGCCCAGGTCGACATTGCCGATGATCGTGCCGCTGTTCTCCACCCGGTCGTTGCCCGCGCCGGTGTCGATCGCGAGGCCGGAGACCGCGCTGATCGAGCCGGCGGTGAGCTGGATCAGGTTGGCCGCGCCGCCGGCCAGGCGGATGCCCGCGCCGGTGCCGGCACCGCCGCGCACCAGGTTGTTGGCGGTGACCCGGATATTGCCCGCGCCGGTGCTGCCCTGGCTCTGGGCGAAGATGCCGGTCGCGTTCAGGCCGGCCGCGAAGACCGAGCCCGAAAGGCGCAGGTCGATCGCGCCGCCGGCGCCCGTGCCGGTGCCGTTGCCGGCGAATATCCCCTCGACCCAGCCGCCGCCGCCGCCGAGCGACTGCGCCACCACGCCGACCGAATTGGCGCCGAGCACCGCGATGTTGCCGGTCTGGTCGAAGCGGATCGCGCCGCCATTGCCGGTGTTGGCCGCGTTGAAGGCGATGCTGGCGGAATCGACTGCGCCGAGCACCGCGCCGCCGCCGCCGCCGATCGACTGGAGGAACACGCCGTGCGCATGGTTGCCGGCGGTCTGGACGGCGCCGTTGTTCGACACGGTGACGCTGCCGCCATTGCCGCTCGCGCCGCCGCTGCCGCCCAGGGTGACGCTCGCGCTGCCGCCGGTGAGGCGCACTTCGCCGCCGCCCGCGCCGATCGACTGGACGACCAGCGCCGGCGAATAGTCGCCCAGCGTGGCGAAGCCGCCGGCATAGGCGAGGGTGACCGTACCGCCGTCGAGCCCGGCGCCGCCATTGGCGCCGAGCGTGATGACGGTCGGCGGAACCGCGCGCGGTGCGACCGCCAGCGGATCCGCGCCCGCGCCTGCCAGCCAATAGGCCAGTGCGCGCTGGCTTTCCGGCGAAAGGTTCGCGGTGGGGGCGGTGCCGGACGCGGTGGAGTCGATGTTCAGCACGCTGGGCGCGGCCGCGGTGGCGCCGGTGCCCAGGGCGATCTCGACGATCGCCGAGCCGCCGCCGCCGCCGATCGACTGGACGATCGCGCCGGGGGCGAACTTGCCGGTGGTGCTGATCGCGCCGGTCATGCCGCGCTGGATCGCGCCGCCCGACGCGCCGGTGGTGCCGTCGGCGCCGAGCGTGATCGAGGCGCCGGCGAAGAAGGACGCCAGTTCGGCGGTGACGTCGATGATGCCGCGGCCGCCGCCGCCGCCGATCGACTGGGTCAGTGCGCCGGCGGCACCGTCGCCATTGGTGGTGACGCTGCCCGAATGGCTGCCGGTGATGTCGCCGCCGTCATTGTCGGCGCCGCCCAGGCCGCCCAGCGCCAGCCGGACGCCGATGGGCGCCTGCGGGTCGGTGACCGTCGGGTCGTGGAGCGCGACGATGTCGAGGTCGATGTCGATCGTGCCGCCGCCGCCGCCGATCGCCTGGTTGCTGATGCCGACGCCGTTGCGCCCGCCCGCGCCGATCGTGCCGTTCGAATTCACCGTCACCTTGCCGGCGTTCATGCCGGACGCGCCGTCGGCGCCCGCGCGGGCGACGAGCAGCGGGTTGGGCCGCTGGGTATTGCCGCCGGGGCCGACCACGGGCAGGCCCGGCAGGCCGGTGATGCCGCTGAAGTCGAAACCCAGCGTGCCGCCGCCGCCATTGATGCTCTCGGCGACGATCGCCTGCGAGCCGGCGCCGAGCACGGTGATGTCGCCGGTCTGGTTGACGGTGACCGCGCCGCCGGTGCCGCCGGTGCCGCCGCCGGTGAGGCCGACGATCAGCGCGATCGTGTTCGACAGGGTCAGGCTCGCAGGCTCCGGCGTGAGCGCCACGCCCAGGCCGGCATTGCCGCCGCCGCCGCCGATGCTCTGCGCGACGATGCCGTTCGCCTTGGCGCCGCGGGTGAGGATCGACCCGCTGTTGGTCACGGTGACCGCGCCGCCATTGCCGCCATTGCCGCCCACGCCGCCGATCGCGATCAGCGGCGCCGAAGTGGGGGCGCCGATCAGCAGGCTGCCGGTGAGCGCCATCCCGCCATTGCCGCCGCCGCCGCCGATCGACTGGGCGAGGATGCCGTGGGCGCCTTCGCCCTTGGTCTCGATCGTGCCGGCATTGGTCACGTCGACCACGCCGCCGATATTGCCGCTGCCGCCGACCGCGCCGAAATTGAACCCGAAGGCGACGCTGTCCTTGCCGGAGGAGACGCCGGTCAGCGCCAGGATGGTCGAGCTGTTGCCGCCGCCGCCGCCCAGCGACTGGGCGAAGATGCCATAGGCGCCCTTGCCCTCGGTGAGGATGTCGCCCGAATTGGTGCCGCCGGTGTCGCGGTTGACCACGGTGACCTTGCCGCCCGCGCCGCCGCTGCCGCCATTGCCGCCGATGGTGACGCGGGCGCTGTGGGTCTGCTTGTCCGCACCGGTGGCGCCCACCGCGAGCTGGAGCACCAGGCCCGCATCGCCGCCGCCGCCGCCGATCGAATTGGCGCTGATGCCCGCGGCATCCTCGCCCTTGGTCCAGATCAGGCCCTCGTTGGTGACCGCGACGTCGCCGGCCTTCTCGCCCGTGCCGCCGGCGCCGCCGACATTGACGTTGATCGAGTTGTTGGCGCTCTTGCCCTGGGCACGGAAGTCGATGACCGCACCGCCGATGCCGCCGCCGCCGCCGATCGACTGGGCGCGGATGCCGAAGGCGCGCGCCCCAGTGGTGGCGATCACGCCGGTGTTGGTCACCGTCACCGTGTCGCCCACGCCGGCGGTGCCGCCGGAGCCGCCCACCGCGATGCCCATGGTGTTCGAGGTGTTGCCGCTGCCCTTGTACTGGAGCGCGATGCTTGCCGCGAAGCCGCCGGTGCCGCCGCCGCCGCCGATCGACTGGGCGAGGATGCCGTCCGCATCGTCGCCGCCGGTGACGATCCGCGCGCTGTTGCCGACATCGACCGTCGAGCTCTTCGAGCCGACGCCGCCGGTGCCGCCCACCGCGACCGTGAGCGCCGCCGTGGTGTTGACCATCACGCCGGTGCCGCTGCCGCCCGCGCCGCCCGATCCGCCGATGCTCTGCGCCCAGATGCCGCGCGATTCGACGCCGCGCGTGGTGAGGTTCGCCGCGTTGACGACGGAGACCGCGCCGCCGGTCGCGCCGACGCCGCCGTCCAGGCCGACGCCGACGCTGCCGGCGAAGCTCTGCGCCGAGGTGCCGCTGCCGGTGCCCACCGTGCCGCCGATCTTGAACGAGCCGCTGTTGCCGCCGCCGCCGCCGACCGACTGGGCGAAGATCGCCGAGGAATAGCCGCCGCTGGTGTCGATCGCGCCCTTGGCGTTCACCGTAACCTCGCCGCCGGTGCCGCCGGTGCCGCCGGACTGGCCGAGGCTCAGCGCGAACTGGTTCTTCGCGCCCGGCACCAGGCCGAAATCGAACGAGGCATTGCCGCCGCCGCCGCCGATCGACTGGGCATGGATGCCGATCGAACGCTCGCCGGTGGTGACGATCGTCCCGTCCTGGCTGACTTCGACATCGCCCGCTTCGCCGCCGATGCCGCCGCGTCCGCCGATGCTCAGGTTGAGCTGGTTGGCATCGCGGGTATAGCCGCCAGCCAGGTTGAAGGTGCCGTTGCCGCCGCCCTTGCTGATCGACTGGGCAAGGATGCCGTCGCTCAGCGCGCCGCTGGTGCCGATGTCGCCGCGATGCCGCAGCGTGACGTCGCCGCCCGCGCCCGCGTCGCCGCCCGCGCCGCCGACATTGACCACCGCCGCGAACGGGCTGTTGCCCGCCGGCGCCAGCGTCACGTCGAGCACCAGGTTGAAGCCGGCATTGCCGCCGCCGCCGCCGATCGACTGTACGGTCATGCCGTTCGATTCGTCGCCGAAAGTGCGGATCAGGCCCGGCGTCTCGGTCTCGATGCCGCCGACCATGGTGTAGCCGCGCGTCACCGTCACGTCGCCGGCATTGCCGCCCGCGCCGCCGGTCCCGCCGATGCCGAGCGCGATCGGCGCGCCCTGGCGCGAGACCGCGCCGGCCACGTCGATGCCGCCCTGGCCGCCGCCGCCGCCGACCGACTGGACGAGGATGCCCGGCGCCTTGCCGACATAGTCGGTCGCCGAAAGCGTGACCGCGCCGCCGGCGCCGGTGGTCACCTTGGTGTTGACCAGCACATTGCCGTTGCTGGTGAAAGTGACGTCGCCCGCATCGGCGCCGGTGCCGCCGGTGCCGCCCAGGCCCGCGGCGAGCGCGACGCCGGTGAGCTTCGACTTGCCGGCGCCGGCATTGTTGAGCGCCGCCGAGACGTTTAGCCCGCCATCGCCGCCGCCGCCCGCGACCGACTGGACGATGATGCCGGCGGCTTCATAGCCGTCGACCAACACCTGGCCATTCTGGGTGGCGATCACATCGCCGCTGGCATTGCCCGCGCCGCCGAAGCCGCCGATGCCGAAGACCAGCGTCGGCTCCGTGGCGGTGCTATCGGCGGTGATCCCGCCCGAGATGTTGATGCCGCCGGTGCCGCCGCCGCCGCCGACCGACTGGACGAGCAGGCCGCGCGCCCTGGCGCCCTGGGCGAACAGGTCGGCATCGACATTGGCGGTCACCTTGCGGCCCACGCCGCCCTCGCCGCCGAACCCGCCGATCCCGACGGTGAGCTGGCCGTCGAGCGAGATGCCGCCCGAGACGTTGATCCCGCCGATGCCGCCGCTGCCGCCGAGCGACTGGGCGATCACCGCCGAACGCTCGTCGCCCGACGCGACGACCTGCACCCGGTCGGTGCCCGGCGCCTTGACGGTCAGGTCGACCGTGCCGGCATTGCCGCCATCGCCGCCGAAACCGCCGATGCCCAGCGAGGCGACGCGGCTCGCGCTGCTCGAGCCGGGCGAGGTGAGGGCGATCTGGCCGGTGACGTTGAGCCCGCCCTGGCCGCCGCCGCCGCCCACGCTCTGCGCGATCACGCCGTTCGAACCGTTCGCGATCGTGCGATAGGCGGGGAAGGTGAAGTCGAAGCCGAGGAAGTTGATCGTCTGCGCCGCGTGCGCGACCACGCCGCCATTGCCCGTTGCGAGCACGTTGCCGGTCACGCGCGCGGTGACGTTGCCCGCCTCGCCGCCGCCGCCGCCGAAGCCGCCCAGGCCGAAGCCGAACGCGCCGGTGCTGCCGCTGGTGCTGCCCGCGATGCCGGCGGCCACGTTGATGCCGCCGCGGCCGCCGCCGCCGCCGATGCTCTGCGCGACGACGCCGTCGGAATCGGTGCCGCTGGTCACGGTGTCGCCGATGCGGGTGAGATCGACATCGCCGGCCTTGCCGCCATCGCCGCCAAAGCCGCCGATACCGATCGAGGCGGTGCCCGCGGTGCCGGTGGAGAGGGCGATCGCGCCGGAGACATTGATCCCGCCCGCGCCGCCGCCGCCCGCGATGCTCTGCGCCACCACGCCGGCCGAATCGCCGCCACGGGTCCGATAGTCGCCGGTCACGCTGGCGGTGACCTTCTGGCTGATGCCGCCGTCGCCGCCAAAGCCGCCGATGCCGATCGCGGCGCCGATGGAGGTGTTGTTGCCTGCCGAGATCGAGAGCGAGCCGGTGACGTTGAATGCGCCGTTGCCGCCGCCGCCGCCCAGGCTCTGGATCAGCGCGCCGGCCGATTCCGCGCCGCTGGTGGCGACATTGCCCGAAAGCGTGGCGTCGACCGTGGCCGCGTCGCCGCCATCGCCGCCGAAGCCGCCGATGCCGATACCGAGCGTGCCGGTGCCGCCGCTGGAAAGGGCGATGCTGCCGGTAACGTTGAACGCGCCGTTGCCGCCGCCGCCGCCCAGGCTCTGCGCGACGATGCCGC